>Ga0179591_1327887_pt1 | contig 12024 bp, 14 predicted proteins | sample CZOMad2_1_08_16f_FD_182891 | JGI IMG/M metagenome (GOLD analysis project Ga0179591, IMG submission 182891) | Vadose zone soil fungal communities from Angelo Coast Range Reserve, California, USA - CZOMad2_1_08_16fungal (PacBio error correction) | ecosystem: Environmental > Terrestrial > Soil >...
CTGGGGGGGGAAAAAATTCTATTTTTAAGAGAGATGTACTGGTGAGTAAGCACCGCCGGAGGAGAGGGGATGAAAATAAGAACGGATGGCAGTTGTCAATAGCTTAAAAGTTTGCCCAACCGAGGGGGAGACAGGAAAAGGGGGCGCGTCAAGAGAAAAAGAAGGGCTCGAGTATAGGACTTTATCTGGGGGGGGGGATCTGAGCACAGTTCGGCGACAAAGCGCCGGGGAGATAAGTAGAAGGAGGACGATATCCTCGATTTGCGGGGGGGTATTGCCCATCTTGTAATACGGAGGAAGAGAAAAACAGAAATCAACCGATGTGTGAGTGTGACGCCATGGTCGGGTGGCTAACGCAAAAGGGGAAAAAGTGAAAAATCGACCACGAAACATGCAAATAGAGAAGGAGGACGAAGTATCGATTAACGGCGTAGGGGCAGGCACTTCGATCGGAAAATTACGGCGTAACAAAGGGAGGCGGAGCCTAAGGGGGGGGGGTTAGCGAGTAGGAGGCTGGACAAGACTCATCCCTTAGAGATGTCTGGCCGGAAAAAACATGGCAGGGAGCTTTGTTCGCCCTGGAAGTCGGCCACCAGGGGGAAAAAAAAGAAAGGCCGTTCCAATTCTATTCAGTCCCATGCTTCTGAGTCACATGGAGTACTAAAAAACTAAAGGCTGACATCGCGCCTACAGAATGAGATGTTCCATATTAGAGGGAGGGGGGGGGGAGAGTCATTTATATAGCAGGAAAAGGCCCATAACGAATTAATCAAAAAGTCTAGGGCATTTTAGTGGACTCGATATCTCCTTTGTACAGGGGAGACTGCAAGAAAAAAAGGAACTAGCTCCTTACTAAAGAGACCCATGTTCAACAAAGAAAGGGGTTCGAAATTTAGGGATCCTTAAGGGGAGGAAAAGGAAATGGAAGGGGGAAGACGGAGAGAAGAGAAGAATCTAGAACAAGGCGAGAAGGACTAAGGGCTTATTTGATCATGTCCTAGTTGGCGAAGTCCAAGCGGAAGAAGAGTTACGAAGTCGTGACTCTACAGAAGTAAAGGATTAGCAATTGAAAACGGACTTCCGGAAAGTGACAGAGAAGGACAGAAGGGTTTGATTAAAATACGAAGAGAGGGGGAAAGCTTTCCATTTGAGGGAATGAAATGTTGAGGTACTAAAATAAATGAGGTCTCGTCTTTAGGGGCTGTTTCGTGAAAAACAGAAAAGTTTTTTGGGAGGAAAAAATCTGGCACCCACGCCATAAAAAACTTGAAGGAAGTCAGCACTCCGATACGGTTGGAGGGTGAGGGAAAACAGACCGACAAACAAAAAAAAAAAAAAAGGAGGAGGGAAAGAAGTGAGCTTGAAGCAAAGAGCAGTTCCTGCGTACTGGCGGGAAAGGGCGGTGGGTGGGGAAATCTTTTTGCGGTCACCAACTCGTGATGGGGTGGCACGGCAAAGTGCCAGAAAGAGAAAAGGCTAACTCAGCAGGAGGAAGGTGTTCGAAAACCATGTAACGGAATTACTTCCGGTCTCATTTAAAACTAGACTTTTAAAAGAAGGCGGCGGACGCTGGTCGGAACTAATTTGGCTGCGGGGGGAGGGGAAGGGGGGGGCATTCCGGGAGGAAAGCTTAAAAGAAAAGGGGACCAGTGAAGGCGACAGAGGGGAAATCGTATTCGGGAACGTCGCATGATGAAAGAGAAAAGTCTCTCCTCCTCGGAGGAGGTGGGTCGTGGTGCTAAGAAGGTCTAAGTGGTAACATCTAGGATAACTCATTTCAAGACTTTAAAAGGCTAATCATGGATGGGGGGAGCAGTCTCCCGAAGGGAAAATGCGTCTCTTCAACGGAAATCGGCACATTAAAATTTTTTTTGGGTTTCTGACTGGAGGTGAAAGGGGAACTTATAAATATTTCATACATTCGACTGAAAGGGGAAAAATCATTGAGTAGGAGAGGAGGCCGCAGGGGTCTCCTTCTGGCAGGTGACCGTAGAGAGACGGCGGACTCCGCAACTTTTGCAGGAAGAGGAAAATTGAAGGCCGCATTTTTTTATGGGAGGGAAAAAGATCCGGCCAAGCTCCTAAAAAGGGGCTTCCTTGCTATCTCGGGGAGGGCGATGCTGGTACCGAGAGGCCGGACGCAAGAGATGCAAAACCTTCTTCCCGGAAAATGGGAGGAATAAACGGCGAATGAGACCAATTATTGAATGAAGTGGAGGAGCATCCTGTTTAACATAATCACACAGAAGGGGGGTCTAGGGTGTGCAGAGGGGATTGAGGAAGAGGGGTCAAGGAAAGGAAGGTCACCTACGACAGCGAAAGGTCACAAAACAAGGGTGTAATTGCTGACTCGAGCCTTCGTCAAAGATTACAACTGGGGAGGGAATCGAAGAAATCGAAAAGAGAGGCGTGGAAGCTAGACGTGCCCGAAGTCGCGAGGCCGGAGGCGTAGTTTATCGGGCTGTCAACATACCCGAAGAAATCCGGGAATCGAGGACTCGTGGAGGAGAGCTTATTCCTGGAAGAGGGGGAGCAACGGGGCCAGAAAAGGGAAGCCTTTGTGACACCGCCCTATTGACCGCTAGATAACCCAAAAAATCATAAGGTCGTCGTGGAGGGTACTTCACATTACAGGAGCGAAATTGTCCGGCCAAAGGAAGAGAGAGGCAAAACAACGGAAGGAGGAGAAAAAGAAAGAGGGGGGTCTTGTGTGAAGGAAAGTGGGAAAAAGATCGAAGTTCCTGTTTGTCCGAAAGGAATGGTGATTGCCCGAAGGTAGCGGGCATCGGCGGGGCCTTGGCGTCCAGTCGCCTAAGAAGAAAAAAAAGAAAGCGTCATAGGACCACTGGGGGAAGGGGCGGGCAGATTCCGTTGGATGGCGGAAAGAAAAGGCGACAAGACCTGCGCAAGAGAGATACGTTAGGGGAGCTTCGAAGATAACCTCCGCGTTGATTGAAGGGGGAAATATCAATCCTTGTTAAAGCACGACGAGGGGGATGAGAAAAAAGAAAAAACCATGGGTTAAAAACGCAGGTCTGGGGGGACTCAAGGTTTTCCCTTGCAACTCACACTTGCATTCACATAGATAAAGGGGGGAGAGTATTAAGCTACTAAATTTCAGGCAAACTGTCGAAGCGTAAGGGAGCTAGGGACAACCAAGGGAGGAAGGAGAGAGGGTTTGATATTGCCGCCACCGGTAGAGGGGAAAAAGGAATCGAGCAAGTCTTATAGTTGAAGACGGTTCGGTAAGCAGCGAAAGTAGAAAAATGGGACCAAAGGAGGGGCCGGGAAAATTAGTCGCCTCACAAGGGAGGGAAGGTCTCATCCCGGCGAAAAAGAGAAAGGGACGCAAGATAAGCATGAACATGAGAAAAACAATTACTTGCATATGAAGGACTGAATCTATAGAAAAGTGCACCTCCTCCCACAGGTCGTAAGTGGCGGGAAAGCTATCGCCTTGAGCGTGGGACCCTTAACCAAGGGTATTGAAGACGCACCTATATGGTAGAAGCTTGGGGAGCGAAAAATTTTTGCCTTCGAAGAATAAGCCCACGATCTGAAGGTAAAGGGAGAAAAGGAGCAAATTTTAGCAGTGTCAGAATGGGGAAGGCCGGATCTAATTCCGAATGGAAAGCAAATGCGATAACCCGACTTCCTCTTTAGAGGCAAAGGAGAACTGCCCAATTAAAAACAGCGAAAAGGGAAAGTTTTGTCTTGTACCTTGTAGCGAAAAATAATCCTCTACCTGACCTGGAAGGGGGGGCATTCGAGAAGGTCCGAAACAAAGCTTTAGAGGGTTAATGCTAGGGCTGGGAAAATGCACTGTTCAACAATGAACCAGCGGTACATGATTTGCCCCAGTCACCCACGCCAGGGAAGAGGGACGCCAGTAAAAGCAGAAAGAAGGAAAGAGTTGCGGGCTGACCACCGTAAAAACAACAAAAGAAAGACATCACAAACAATTAGAGGTAAAAGAAAGGATGACGTGCGCAGAAAAAAAAACTGAGGAGTTCTGCTTCCTGGAGTCAACGAGGATAATGAGGGGGGGGGAAAGGGGGCATCCCAAGAGGGGTGGGGGGGTGTCACCTTTCCTGGTTAAAAAAGAAAAGCATCGCAACGAGAAAAAAATGTATTTTTCGGGTTCAATCCATTCTCGAATGAAAATTCCAAAGGCTCCGGTAAGCGGGGGATTGGGAGAGGTGCAATAAAAACGGAGGGGAGGGGAGATGGTCGTCAATTTTGCTGCAGGGGTTGCCGTGAAAAACGAACACTCGGACACAGAAGGCGGACCAAGGGAGAGGCGGAAAAGGAGATACTTTGAAGGAGAAATGAGGACACTCACAGTGGCTCTCCGCTGACGGAGGAGTACAGCGGGGAAAGATGGGGCATAGGGGCGCAACAAAGCTCTGAGGAATTAAAAGGGAGATTAAGGCGGCTAAAAATAAAGGAAAGGGGGGGGGGGTACAGTCTCAACCGGAAGGAAAGCAGAGACTGACAGAAAAACAAGAGCGGGACCTAATGATGAAGGGGGGTAAGGGGAAGAGATAAAAAGTGAAAGATTTCAGCCATAAATCTACTGGCTATTCCTCAGGCGTCATGGGAAGAGGGCTATGGAAAGTCGGCTGGACGTAATCCCGGAGGCGAGTGAAGGCCTGAGGAAACCTACACAAGGACTCGAATTTCCCGGAAAATTGTTTTTGTCCATGCGGGACGAAGCCGGAGGGGTACCAAGCTAGGAAAACAGCTGTTCCTTCCAGCTGAACAGGGGTGGCTTCGGACTTGGAGGGGGCGATAAAACGCTTCGCAATCTGAAAACCTTCGTCGAAGTATCAGTTGAAGAGACGGCTCGAGGATCGAAAAGGGGAATTCCTTGCTGATCCTAATTTTCAGAGATAAAAAGAAAAAACCAGAGTGAGCTATGGAATGGGTCAAAGAAAAATAGGGGGAAAAGGAGACGAGCAAAGAAAACATTCCTGTCACCCCTTTGATGCAGAGAAAAAAGAAAGGTTGATGTAGAAGGGAGGACCAGAGTGCCCAAACAAAGATCCTTAGAAAACAGCGGCCGCAGAAGATACATCCTGCGGCCAAGGAGTTTTAGACGTTTCACTCGGGCTTTCCGACAACCTCCCAAGCACGTCTGCTCCAAGCCAGGGGGGGGGGGGGAGATGACGCGTTTAATTCCTGGGGGGGGGGAGGTCCAACTCCGAAAACCCGGGAGAAAGTCCTGCAACTTGACCGGTTTCACGTTCCCTAGATCCTATCGTAACTGGAAAACCCGAGAAAAAGAGAGACGGGATCTTAAAATAAGGCGATCTTGAAACGTGAATTGGAAGGACACAGGAATCTCAACGGAGGAGGCGGAAAGAGGGGGGAAGGGGGGGGTGCAGACAGGTAGAAGGGGGGGAAGCTTAGGGTGAATTACAGCGCGGAAAAGGGGAGGGCGGCCATTTCAGGTAGGCGTAAGAGGGCTTACTTTCATAAAAGCGTCCAGTGATTCCCTCATCACAGGGAACCCCAGGAAATAAAGGAGGGAAGGTGAAGACTATTCCCTTCGGGAAGATCGCGGGATGACGAAAGCAGGCAAACAGGGCCGTCTTCTCATCTATGCGTCCTAGGGAGAGAGTACGATATCCGGGTTGCTGGAAAACGGATCAGACGGCTCGACAGAAAAAAGGAGAGAAGAGATAACCCCCCACACAAAAAAGGGGAGTTACTAAAAATGGAGGGATAGAAAACTGGTGTCCCTGAAACGGACGACTTACCCTGCAGGCACTGAAATAAATGCCGGATCGCTACGGCGGAGGAAAAAGGGGAGAGTCTCGCCTTCTCGGAGTTCGCGCGGATCCCAGGACGGACCGACTTTTGGGAGAGAAAGAAGAAAAAAGTCCATCACTAGGATAGCTGCAGACACTGGCTGTTCAGGATCAACTCCTGTGACTTCGCCCATGGGAAAAAATAAACAATGATGGGGGCCGGTCCAATTAGATGGGGAAAAAAAAAGCCTCAGGCTCCCCTGCAGGAGTAAAAGAAAGGATAGGCTGGGGCTCCAACATAAAATGAAAAGGCTTCGGACTTAGAGATTGTGAAATCAGGGGAGAAAACAATCCCCTCATCCAAAAGGAGATTCCACACGACAGTGCGTTTAAACTAATTGTACGGGATGTTTGAGAACGACCCCCACTCAAGGCTATTTCATCTGAAGGATCAGGGGGGAGAAATTTGGTCGCGAAAAAAAAGGGGAATGCAATTCTCAATAAACTCCTTAAAAAACAAGTCACATGGTACGAAGGTGACCGTAACCACTGTGCATGAACTCATTTGGCTGAGGCCAAATCTGAACCGAATGTGGAAAGAGGGAATCGAAGCTTAGGAAAGTCTGTTGAATCGTGAATAAGTCAAAAGAGAAATGTAAAACCCATGCGTAAGCGAACGCTGGGGTTCTTTTCCACCTAGAAAAATCCAAAAGAACGACTATTGAGGGCCTGGGGGGGGGGGGGTGGACGAACAATCATCAAGAGGGGGAGAGGGCGGGAGGGTGAAAGTTAAGTCACGGCAAAATCCAGCGTTGGATTGGCCAAACAGCACGCGCGAGAGTGACGTCCAGGAAATACCGAATGACGGTGGAGATGAAAGGTGCCGAATGACTCTCACCAACCTGAGAGGAGAAAAGAAAGGGGATCGCAAGCATCCACCGAAGGAGGAGGGGGAGAGGGTCACCGCTTATAATGGCGGGGGGGAGCAAGAGTCCCAAAGCGGGCTTTACGGTACATCGCTAACTACTAGCAGCATGAGTTGCACTCTAGGGAGGACCGCCATTAAGTGGACTGAAGGGAAAAAGAGGGTATTGGTTCTAGACAAGGGGTGGAGAAAAAGGCATAGACGCTGTGAGAGAATGGTCACGGGGTAATGGGGGGACTCGTATTGACGGGACAGCCTGAAACCTCGGGCGGAAGAAAAAGAGTCGAGCAAGTCATTCTTACTTCATCTGGGGGGGGGGAAAAAAAGGGGGCTCCAAAAATGGGACGGAAGGAGAAAAGCGAATCTCGGGGGGGGGAAGGCTGGGGGAGAAGTCAAAAGGGTAAAAAGAATGACCATTGCCGGAGGAGGGGAGGGCGAAAGGGAAGTGTGGGGTAAGAAAGAAAAAACCAAAGGAGGAACTGAGATCAGGATCCTCGTGCCGGAGGAGAGGGCACTGACTAGTCCATTGAAAGGGAGGTCTCTAAGCGGGGGATCCCCGTAGCGACAGGGGGGGGGGGGAACGCCTAGGGAAGGGGATCCCTGCGTCTTCTAACGGTATAATGAGAGCCCTGGAAAGTGACCGAGGGTGGGAGAACTCATTTTTTATTGGGGGGGAAGGGGTGTAGGGATCGGAGAGACTTAACAGTGGTCTGCCGGTAAGAGAATGCTTCGAGGCTTGCCGCGAGAGAGGAAGAACAATCTGGGAAACTTCGGCAGAAGAAGGTTTTAAAAAAAGCGGACGTATACCGGGATTTCCCCCCAACCAAACTCCAACCCAAAAAAAAGGGCGATCCGGCCTGGAAAGAGGACCCGACGACAATGGAGAGAAAGAAATTCAGTCCCGATTGGCCACCGGCTCAGGCCCGACAGCCCGGCGGCAACCAAAAAAATCGTGGGGACCCTCTTGGAAAAAAAAAAAAACCAGTTCCAGGCAGTTTCGACTACTTCAAACTCTTCCAAGAGGGGGAAAGCCCTAAAGCAATCGCGGAGGGTGGTCTGCAGTCGCGACGGAACGCATAGATCCTCGCGAAGGGAAGAACGGAGCTTGTTGAAAAATCGGAGTTCAGTCAAAAGAAAAAACGAGTCACGTCATTGCTCTCCAATATACTGTTCCTCGTTTCTTGTCCTCCGAAATAGCGAAAGAAATGGGCCGAAGGGGGGAAAGACCGCTAACATGAAGTGATGAAACCCTCCAAATAAAGCCGGTGGGTGACGGTTAGCGCGGGCAACTTCATCCGGACATGAAAACGGAAACATCACACCGACAACGAGGGAATTTGAGAGGGGGTGCAGAATTGCAGTAGGCAGCGAGCACAAAGTAGGGAGTACAAAAGAAGTATGAGAGTTTGAAAGGGTCCTAACGATGTCATCGGGTCGTTGCTGGACATCAACAGTTAGTCGCCTCCAGGGCGAAAAGAAGGGGAACGTCAGAAAAAAGAAGGAAGGGGGGCGAGCATGAAGGGATCTTCTGTGATGGGAAAAATAAAGAATGGAACAACCGGCCTTCGTCGCATAGTCAGAAAGTCGTCGAGGGAGGCCGAGGAAGGATATCCTCGATTTGCTTTAGAAACGGATCAGCTTGTAATCTTCGAAGGGGAAAGAAAGAAGAGAACAAGATGTTAGTGGGCGAAAGGAATGGAGAGTTTTAGTCTCTCCAGTTCCGGGGAAAGGACGACTTCCCGACACATAGATACGGCGGGAGAAAATTCACGGGGATCAACAGTTCGGCAATCCGTTCGAGAGGAGGGGTCTCCGAGAAAACATTTAGCGGAAAAAACGGAAGTTGTCAAGGGAGGCAGGCCAGCTAGTGGCCAAACTAATCACCACGAAGGGAGGGGTCCAACCTTCAAGCTGGGGCTAAGAAAAAAGGGATTCTTCTCGAAAAAGGGGAAAATAAAAGGTTCCTTTCCCAAGTAAGGGACCGGCAAGCTGAGAAGTCTCCAAATCGCGCATTACGAAAGAAGAAACTCCTATTCTGGGGCCCTGTGAGACGAACATCAAGGGGACGATAGGAAATCCGCTAGGAGGGTCGGGAGAGGAGTGATAGCTCAACAGGGAAAGCAGACGAAAAAAGGGAGGTCCCTATCGAAGGTGCGGGAAAAGACGCTACCTTGGGAAAATGCGGAACCACTTCCTGAATGTATCTCCTTCATCAAGGTGGTTCATCAGAGATTGTTGAAAGGGGGGGGACTTCCTAATCCTGAAGAACACTCAGGGGACCTGTACTAAGGAATAGAGGAAAAGGGTGAGCAGTGTCCGGGTTCTGCACAAGGAAAGAAGAAGGGGAAACTCGAGAATTTCAAAGCGACTGACCGTCAGTCTCCGCGGAGGAAATGCCTTGCAAAGGAAGCAAGCCCACATGGGTAACAGCAAACGATGGGTCGGAAACTTGGCTAGGCCTAAAGACGCTTTCCATGGGGGAAGTCGAGAAAATGGTGGGACGTACATCATGCGTCAGCGGGGGAGAGGGGGAGTGACACTGTGGACACCAAGAAAAGGTTGGCCAGTGGAACCCCCAGCTTTCACAACAAGAAGAGAAAAAGCGGGGGAGCGAGCACACAGGGAGGAAGAAAAGATGTGAAGAGAAACTCTCCAACACGGAGGAGAGGAAAAAGAGTTAGGAATCATCGTCAACGAATGGGCGGGTGAGGGGAGGGAACTGGAACGCGTGATAAGGGGGGGGGAGGGGGGTGCCAGCGTGTGTGCAATCCTTTACCAAGAGAAGGTGTGGGAAAGTGGTTAACTTTCCATCTTAAACACCCTGAATTTTGGAAGTAAAAAGTCCAGATCAATGAGTCCCTGTAGCGAGGTATTGGGGGGAAAGTTGGGGGGACAAGGGGAAAAACGCGGGCGCGAGAGGGTCTAATTGTCATGGACGTAGTTAAAAATCAGAGGACGTTCGTCACGCAGAAGAAGAGAGGAAAAAAATTCGGCACTTAGAAAGGTCGGCACGCAGAATAAAAGGGGATCCGTGCAGCTCAGACTTTACTTACTCGTTAAATTGGTCGATAGGCTAGTTGGGGTATTCTGTAAGGAAATTGAACAGGGGCTCGACCCGGGGGAGCCTCACAGTTAGGCGCAGATCAGCAGGGTCAGTCGTAAGAAAAGAGGGGACATGCTCTCGCGAAGCGTCCAACAGACATCTTCGGGGAAGCAAAATACGTGTTCTGGCGGGGTTTTCAATTGCTAGATCCATTGAGATTGACATTTAGCGGCCATATTCCGGAGATCAAAAAAGGGAAGGTGTTTAGGAGAGGGGGTTCTCCTATGCCGCGCGGCGAAAAAAAAGATCCCTGCTCTCGTCCGCGGGAAGCCTGTCAGTACCGAGAATTGAAAATCAGGGGTTTTAGTCCATGGGGTTAGAAAACAGGGGGAAAACCGACAATGGGGGAGGGCAGGACGAAAGTGGCTTCCGAAATTGAATCGGAGGCGCGAGAGGGAAGACAGGGGCCCGGGAGAAAAAAAATGGGTTACGAAACGGGGGAAGACGACCAGGCAAAGGAAACAATTGGCGGATAAGTTTTAGGATCGAAAAGAGAGAAGGACGGGGAAGTCGCCGAGTGCAAACATGGGACTACATGAGAACGTCAACCACCCATCGTGGGGAAGCAGACGGTCTACTCTGTAGAAGGGCAAAAACCCTAAATAAAGGTACGGGAGGCAGAAAGGGAAGCAAGATCGAGCCGTCAGTCAAAAAGGTCATTGTCTCCTTTTTCGGGGGATTTCCATAAACAACATAACGAAAGGAAAGGCATGCTCAAACTTCCTCGTTGGTCTAGGGCCAAAGTCGTTAGTCCTGGTTTTCCGTCGCTCAGCCAGGTTAAAAGTCACAACGGAAGAAGCCGAGTCGGAACTGGAACCCGCCCAAACATAAAGGGGAAGGCCTTCAAGGGAAAAAGGGAGAGGTGACACAGTGTCCGGGCACACAGATCATCGAAGAGGAACAGAGGAAAAGATTTTAAAGGGACGGAGTTGTTGTACGGGGGGGGTAAGTACAGCACCGACAGTCAAACGGATGAGGCTGGTTTTCCTGAAGGAAGTACTGTATCTGGGCGGACGTTTCATAACATTAACGAAAGGAGAAAAAAAAAAGATGCTGGGGGAACGCGGGAAAATACTAGTCCTTTTAGCTGAATGATCGTCGGGATGGGGGGGGGTACGGGCGTGGCGAACAACTGAAAAAAAAAGAGTCTTGCGTGTGACGGAAGAGAGGGAAGCGAGGGAATATGAGCTATTTTCTTGGGGGGGAGAACAGCAGCGGTCGTGAAGAAGGAGGAGAGGGGGGAAGAAAGAGCTCAACCGAGGTGATTGGAAAGAACGGAGGTCGGTATGGATCCGAAAAAATTTTTCAACTCACGACTTCCCCAAAAAGGGAAAGAGAGTATTCGGCGCGGGTCGGTGAAACTTCTGAATCCAAAGGGGGGAGGATAAAGAATTAGGCCGTTCGAGGATCCATTGAAGACTGCGCAGGAGTGTGGTCAGCGATTGCAAACCGGCACTTCCAAGCGAAGCCACTTAGAGGAAAATACGGGGAAGGGGGAGCAACGGGGCGGGGTTCCTGGCGACTCCTGCCCGGCCGAAACAGGGGACAAAAAGGATTGGGGACAATTAGAGTTCCCGGGAAACAAGGGCGGCTTTCCAGGACCGGCGAAGGAGAAAAAAAGGGGGGAGCAATACTCGGCATATCTGGCATCGCGAAAACTCAATGACAATAGGGAGAACGATTCTACTCATATAGCGTCAGAAAAGACCAAGGAGAAAGTAGCTTCCGATAGATTGCTTGGGCGAGAGAAGGGGAAGGTGAGACGCCTTACCACTGCTCTGATTGGCGCCTTCAAAAGAGAAGGATGCGGGGGTTGAAAAGTTTCTCGGTATCGAGAAGAAGAACTTAAACGCCCACGATCGAAACCTGGGAAGAGTCCGTCCGCGGAAAGGGGGGAGGGAAAAAGCCATTGCCGGAGGGGGGCAAAGGTAATGTCGCTAAAAGAGGAAAAATGAGTCCGTGTTAGGTGATAATCAAAAAGCAACATTATCAACGCAAACCAAATTAGACTGACAAAGAGACGGGAGAAGGTCTTGTCAGTGTCCTCAAAAAGACCTCCTCTAAGGGAAAGGAAAAAAAAAAGGGTGGAATGATGAATTGTGGGCCGAAAACAAAAAAACAAATCATGGAGGCAGAAGGCTATTAAAAGCAAGGTGAAAAAAGCAAATGGAGATTGCCCCCCCAGTGCAAAAAGAAGTATCCGAGTTTTACGCCAGGACGCCAATCCGATGAGGGGGAACGCC
>Ga0179591_1239572_pt1 | contig 12022 bp, 4 predicted proteins | sample CZOMad2_1_08_16f_FD_182891 | JGI IMG/M metagenome (GOLD analysis project Ga0179591, IMG submission 182891) | Vadose zone soil fungal communities from Angelo Coast Range Reserve, California, USA - CZOMad2_1_08_16fungal (PacBio error correction) | ecosystem: Environmental > Terrestrial > Soil >...
AAATCAGACGGAATCTTTTGATCTGAACTTTTTGAGGAGTCAAAGGTGGCTGAAAGCTACATTCGGGTCAACTCAGAAAAGACGGCAATTCCGTGCGTCGCAATCTTCCGGAGGAGGAAAGAGGACCAAAAGTTCTTCGATTGCAAGGGTGAGATCGGGCAGTCGCGAATAAGATCCAGGGTAAAAACCAGTCCGTAGCCCTAGCCGAGGAGGGAAGAGCAGTGCTCCCGTGAAACCGGAGGTTCTTAGGAAAAACCGAATCTGACCCAGCCCGTTTGCGAACGGAGAGAGAAGCGGCTGGATTTGTTCTCATGGACGTGGGCCGAAAAGGGGGGGGGATCATGCAAGGCCTCCCTAGAAGCGGGTCAAAAGCTAAAACTACGATTAACATGATGCTAGAGGGTGAAAAGAAACCGAGAAGTGGCAGGGGTCTTTAACCTCCGATGGGGGAAGGTTCCTCTTCTGAGTTCGCTAGAAGAAGTGTAAGTCAGTACATGTCAGTTTCAGGGGGCTGAAAGGCACATACAGCAAACGAAATAACTTTCCTAGGCCAGAAGTCAGACACTTGTAAAACCTTAAAAACCAGTTTCTAAGGGACGTGCGGCATGCTGGGCCTCCCATTCCTTCTGCCAGTCTTCAAAGGTAAAAGAAAGAGAGAAAGGCTAAAGGAGTAACTGATAGTCTGAAGGAAAGTCACGGGGGCTTTCTAGATAATGTAGGAAATTGCCTCGCCGAAAGTCGATGTGGAGGGGAAAGATGAGGGTGCAGAACAGAGGAGACAGAACTGTATACGCTGGAGGTGAAGATAATAAATTCAGGTCGACGAACTTCGGGACGGACAGTTCATCGGGCAGGCCATAAATTTAAGTGGAAGTAAAAAACTGGAATCCAGTGGTGAATTCAGCAAAAAACACTAGGGAAAGGAAAAGGCCAAGCCCGCTTCCGTCTCCGGAACCGAAAATCCTCCTTCTCCTCACCGAGGAAGTCGGGACCGGGCTTTTTCCCGTCCTTTAAAAAAACAACTCCTCAGAAAGCCTTGCGGGGGTCGGGAAAACAACCCCGGTGACAAATTATTACAGGGCTATAGGTACCCCGGATGGAACCTGAGAAACGTTCTTATTCCGGGTCGGGAAAATGTCAGTCTAGGTGGAAGACTGGAATTCCCAGCCATAATCGAGCATGTTCTGTATGATACACGGACAGCCATATCCCTCTTTAAGGGCCCTCGCCAATCTCATATGGAGGTAGAGAGTAATCGATCCAACGCCGCGCTCAAAAAAAAAGACGGTTGAGGCAGCTGCCAGCATCTGGGTATCGAAGTTGAAGAAAGAGAATAAAGGCTGAGACCGTTTTTGTTTTACAGCGAAGAGGACTTTGCGAGGGGTGTATGAACGACCCGTAGGAGGAAACCTCAACTTTTAAACTCATCACAGATATAAAGGAGAAACGGGGGTCAACAACTCTGGTCTACATCGATAAAATCCGCAAGGAGTGGGATATCAACTTCATTGCGCTCCTGGAAGCTTCATGGAAGTGAAGAGAATGCGGATCAGGGTTAAACTCCGCCGGGAAACTCTTTTCAATGTGTTGAACTGTAAAAAGGACTGGTGTTAACAAAAGGATTCAATAAGGTTCACTCGAGGACAGGTCAAGGCGCTAATAGGTCGGCCGTGGCTACCAACTGCCGGGAAAGAAAGATGAGATTCTCTCATGATGTCACAAGTGGAAAAGAAGAAAGAAAGTTGAGAGGGCGACTCAGAGGCTGCCAGGGAACCTCTAGCTTCAACCCGAAAGGGTCTTAGGAAAGGGAGTAGAGGGATGGTAAACCATTTGGCGGGTGGCAGATCCATGTCAGATGGTTCCGGGTCAATGGGCGTATGAATGACCAAATCCTGGGGCCCGGTCGGAGAGGTACTGATCACTATACTAGTCAATGGAGGAAGAGATTGAAAAGGAAAAACAGGCGTTTCAGAAGTCTAAACGAGGAACATAATCTAGGATGTGTTTCCAAAATTATAAATAAAACATCAGGAATGACTTAGGGGAACGGGATTCAACCCAAGAGGGGGCGAATGAGACAAGCCAGGAAAACCCTTTCTTTGATTGGAGAAACGCAACTTTCCCCGCGAGCGGCCTGCTGCTAATGGGGCAACTGTCCTATAAGTTGATTTGACTCCGTCGTTTTCTTCCTGGTATGGTCCAGGGGAAATTTTTGACGTCACACCCCTCTCATGATTCACTCCGCCTACTGAGAGGAAAGAGAACTGGGCCTCGAGACTTAAGACCCGTACTGTGGAGCATTTGGTTCATACTCTGACACACAAAAGGTCGGGTAAAGGAAAATGAGGAAAATTCACCAGCTCCCAAGGAGAGGGGTCTTATCCTTTTCGGGGTGCACAACAGGAAGCAGGATCGGCTGTCGTGGACCTGTCTGGCAAGTCCCAGGGTGTAAACCCACAGCAATGGAAATAAAAACCGGGATTAACGCCGGTCCCTCTCCCTGAGCGGGGCTGACGAACTCGTAGGCAAGACTAAATCCACCATTCTTTAAAGGTTTGTCATCAAAACGAAAACACGAAGTAGAATGGGCGCCGAGCAAGAAACAGGGTTGGGGGGACCCCCTTTCATACGATACGCGGAATTCTTGGCTTCTTTGTGCGGTGAACACATCCCAGCGAGGGGTTCGCTGGGAGGTGATGCGACGCAAGTCGTTTTCATTGTGACATCTCCTTAATGGGTCTGAAGGAAACTCGAAGAAAAGACCCCTCCTGATTCAGCAGCATTTAAAGATGACCAGGACGGCATGGAAATACAACCTTAAATCAGGGAAGACGCTACCTAGAGTGAGAAAGAATGTTTCGGTTTCAGATAGGGGAAATACGATTCCCACTCGAATGTAGACTCTCAATGTATTGAGCTGCCCATAGGGGGTATCTCGTTTTACGATCTGGGGGAGCGAAACGTGTACAAAATTCATCCTGTGGGGGTTACTCCATGATGATATTTCTGGCAAGTATAGGGGACAGCTGGGAAGCGAAATAAAACGAGTGAAGCACCGTGTGGAAGTGTTACAACCGAGACTTGGAAAAATTTAACCAAGCCGGGGGTACCCTGCTTACTTGCCACCTAAAGGACGCATAGTAATCCATTCCTCTTACAGGGCGAAAACGTCTGGGCAGCACGAAGAGACCATCGGAGTATTCTATTTACGAAGAGAGTAGGAGCGCAAGTGATCTGGATGAGCTAGAACAAAAAGGAGGCGTCAGTTTCTCCGCTTTTTAGCCCACAGGAGACAGTCCGAATAAAGCGATAAAAAGTCGTGCATCCGGGGAATGTCGGGGGGGGTAAACTATTGATCCAGGCATCTTAAGGCCTAAAAGAGGGGGAGCGAGGAGGGATCAAGACGGAAGTGTAGGGGAGAGCTTCCGAACTGCGCGGTGCAGGGACAGGCCCGCTGTTATACTCCGGTGAGTGGCGGTATCCCTCCCATCACATCTTGAGGGGGGGGGGGGGGGGTGAGGGGAAATCAGAGTCTCATAAGAGCCCGTACATGGAGTTCAGACAGCCTGGCTCATCAAATCTTATTGAATGAACAAATTAGAAGCGTAGGAAGGTTGGGGGGGTGGGAAAGTGTTCCGTTGACAAACAAGACCTTCTGGGGAGGGGAATGGGAAGGGCGGTCAGGGTTAAGGCAACATCCTTCCGAATGGAGGGGCGGGCAGAAGGAGGCAAAAAGGACCTCTTGAAGGTAAAGGAAAACCAAGTTACATGTCTCGAAGGGTACAGAGTCGGGCCATTTTCCTCACACAAGTGGACTCAAGCGGCAAAAGGACGCTTTCCTGCCATCTGCAAAAGGAGGTAAAAGCGCAAAAGGTATGTACTGGGGCTAGGGAAGGCCCCCACACTCGAAGCGAGCAGGGGAGGACTCCAGGGCTCAGGAAAAAGAAAGCTGGCCGACTCTGTATACGGGAATTCACACTGGCATCCGTATAAGCGAAACATAGGAAACTCAAGGGAATCCTTAAGTCATTACGCCCGATACCTACTCATGCGGACTTAACAGTTATCAGCCGGGAGAGGTACACGCAAAGGGAACAGAAATCACCAGGTGCGGGTGACCAAAATTACTTAGGATGCGCATCATAAGTACGGAGTAGGGGCCTCTACGAAAAGTCCGCGTCCTCGATAAAAGTAGGAAGATTCAAAAAAAGAAAAAAAGAGGCCAAACAGGCCCGATAGTTTCCAGACCCTAGTTCGGTGTCAAAAAAGAAGCACGTCCAAAAAAGGAAGGTGGTCTGAGCTGGGGGGGGAACCAGAGCTTTCTGGATAAACTGGGGCCAACTTCACCGAAGCCCAAAGAGGAATAGAAGCAGTGACCACAAGGGGATGGACCCTTCTTTAACGATTTGAAGGGGAGCACTCTCATGGAACACACGTAAAGGCCGGGAAAAAGAATAGCTGGGAGTACTTCGGTGGGGGGTGGTGAAAGGGAGCGAACTTTGGAAACGGGAACGCAGAAAGTCGAGCAGAACCCTGCAGGGACACAAAGATCCTTTACCGGTGAGATGAACAGGAAAGACGGAACCTTTTCCAACGGGGGAGCGTAGTGAAGCGAATGCGGCGGAAGGTCCCGCCGTTAAGGGGTCACTCCGTTCCAAGACCAGCTTGCTGCAAAAGGAAGAGATTAGAAAAAAAACACGGATAGAGGGAGGGGAGAGATCGACAGGGGAGAAGGAAATATCTTCAGGCTACTTCAGGGACTGGGTCAGAACTACAGAGGAGAAAGTAAAAAAGGAAAGGCAGGAAGTAGGCAAAGAGTCAAGAGGTCCGGCAATCGCGTATCTGGGGGGGGGAAGCCGGGTGGGCTTAGAAGGGGGGGAAGTAGCTTGAACTAAAGGGTCGACATTTGCAAACCCACGAATGGCAACCTCTCCGGACTGGGAGGGTCCTTGTCTCCGCTGCCAGATTGTAGACGAAGGCTTTCAGTAGAAGAGTATACACTGCCTGCCTAGAAGTGCTAACCGATAAGAGGCTAAGGGATGATAAACCTGTATTCCTCTCATGAGAGTAGAAAATCTTGGCCAAGAAAAGAAAAAAAAATCAGAGGAGTACTTTGCTGGAGGATGGGGGTGAAAACCAACGCAAAGCATTTATCGTTCTGGGGGAACCGGCTCTTGGGGTCTTTGGCATAGGGGGGGATGGAGGGGAGGCAGAAGGAAACTTTAAAGAGAACCCGGGTCTGAAGGAATACTAAGACCTGAGGGGGCCGGGGAGTCATCCGTACTGTTGAAAACGTCCAACACAATTTTGAGGTCGGTTACGTCGAACCTGTCTCCAATGCCGGAGCCAAAGGTTTCAGGCGAAAAAGGCAAGGGGAGGCTCGGCGAGGGAGGGCAGGGGGTATCTTCTCTGAGAAAAGTTTTGTCATTGCGGGGGAGTAAGCACCTAGTTCTTAATTTAAAGAGACATCTGCGGCCAATTGTTCGACGCTTTAGATTCCCTTCTATAAGGTAACTGCCTCCTCTTCTGTGTTTTCTCCTATCTCTACCTTCTTATACAGGAGAGCGGGAAGAAAAGCTTCCTTCTTGGTCGTGTCCCGCTGTTCCTGTCCGGGACCGGGGTTTCAAACCGGGGGCCGCCAAAAAAGGACACTAGAAAGAATGGAATTCTAATGAAGCAGAATCCAGACGGACCTAATTCCGACCGTACGGGGGAGGGGGGGAAGCCTGGCCAAAGAACGCTACCAACGGCCGCCCGAGGTTGAAGAATGAAAAAAAAAACTTTCAAACAGCTCCGCAGCGAAGTAGGGAAAAATCTTCTATCATAGTCGGAGGAGCTCCTGGCTAAGACATATGGTACGGAGAGGCAAATTTGTGGTTTTAAAAGGGGCAATCAGCGAGCAGGGTATTGTCTCCTCAGGGAAGATCACGCTTGAACCTGGGGTTCATCCCCAACTCACTGGATATTCATGAAAGATCGTCGTGAAGCGAGAAAGACTCAGAGAAGGGGGGGGAGGTGCATTCTCAAAAGCTGCTGGATGACCAGAATTGGTAGATCTACATCAACTTCATGGGGGACCTGATCTCTTACGAAGGAGCGATTTGAATGGCCTAAAAAAGGACCGGAATAAACTCAGGGGCTAAGTAGAATCAAAAAGAAGTGCCTGACATACTCCTATTGGGTCCAGCCTCATCTACATCAGTCCCAAAAAGATGGAGGAGAATGAAAAACTTTTCTCGGTCCTCTATCAGAAACGCATCGTCCGAAAGGTGTCAGCAGACTTCCCTTACTTTTCAAGGTGTTGAAAAAAGGGGAATCTTTTTCAACTTCCGATGGATTCCAGATGGACATCGAGGAACGAGGACACCTGCGGCTTAATAATAGGGAGCAAGCTGGAAAACCAACACTCTTCTTAGCTGAGGGGGGCGTCAACAGACCAAAAAGGTAACCTCACCTTGGAGAATAGAGAGGCATCGCCATTCCCCGGCCGGGGAAACCAACTTCGCGACTCAAAAGGGCGCTAAGTAAAATTTAGTCCATTTGGAGAGCCCATCCTATCATTGGTCAAGGTCAAGGTCGAAGGAAAGAAATCAGGTACAGGTGAATAATACGTGAGACTGAGGAGGGGGGAAAAACATGAAGATGAGAATGGGTCACCAGGGCAACGACTGGGAACGAGAGGTACCAAGCAAACTCTAACCTCCTCGCATGGGTTGTGTAAACCTGTATCGCACCGGGAAAAAAAATTCCACTCTGAATGAGAACGGGGGGGGCAACACCACATGCAAATCGCTATGGAAAATACGATTTGGAAGTTCTACAAAAAGTTCCGAGCGGCTGCTCGCTGCGCAGTTCGTCATAGGTTGGTTTACGCGTGATTCCTTGGGGGGAGGTGACCAGTCTGGGGTCGCACACAACTTCCTTACTCGGGGGGAAAAAACGCTAACTGGAGTCCTCGTCATCCGGGCAGATCTTTCGAAACAAGGGAATACGACGACAAGAAGGGGGGGTCATATGTTGGGATCGCGAGAAAAACAACAAGAGGAGAATGTAGATCACAGACGCCCCCAAAAAGGTAAGTAGCCCGGGAGGGAAAGCTCGGGGAAGGATAAAGGCGCGTGCTTTGCCTCTCGGCGGCCGGGTCCGGGGTCTAAAAAACAGGAACAGCAAAAAAGTCAAAACCGGGGGCACTCCCTAGCACGGCTTAAACGTCGCAACGCCGAGAGTGGTAAGCGTTGGCGTTTTGATCAAAAAAGACACCAAGAACAGTCTCACGATAAAAGCAGCAATCAAAGGGGAAGAAGCAACGACGATGAGTATTTAGATACTACCTCCAGAGGGAGGGTTAACGAGTGGAATGGTGTGACTCTAGAATGCGTGGACCTGTGCAGAATGGGATAGGACGAGAAGTCAGCCCCTAAATCAAGAAATTAACATTCTGGAGAAAGCCTTCATTTGGGGGAAACGGCGCAAAGAGGCCATTTAGAGAGAACAATGTCACAAATGTTCAACCTAACTCTATTTCTCAACGTGGAAGACATGGGGGGCAGGCCGCATCTCGCGAGCCACTCACAGGGGGGGGGAGGGGGGATTCAAACGGGGGAAAAGGATCGCGAGCCGAAAGGAGTGGTCTTCACGAGTTGGGACGAACCGGCGATAAAGTTGTCTTCCACTCAGGGTGGAGAGAAAACGAGGGAAAGCGGCCGCCTCCGGTCATCCAAAGGGCAAAACACAACAGGAAGGAATTAACAAATTGTTCAAGAGCCTTTCAAAGCGGGATGAAAAAGACAGGAAGCAGGAGGGAAATCAGCCAGGAAACCGAGACGAAGAAGCAGGAACCAGAGGGGATTAGCGCTGTCGAACGGGCGGGGGGTTGTGGTTGTTGGGGTTTTTGGGGTGTTGGGGGGGGTGTGGGGGGGTGGTTGGTGGGTGGGTGTTGTGTTGTTGGGGTTGGGTTGGTTGGGGTGGGGGGGGTTTTGGGGGGGGGGGTTGGGGGTTTGGTTGGGGGGGGGGGGGGGTTTGTTTGTTTTGGGTTGGTTGGTTGTTTTTTGGTGGGGGGGGTGGATTTTGGTGTGGGGGTTTTTTTGGTGGGGTGGGGGGTGGGGGGGGGGTTGGGTATTGGTTCGGTAACGAGGTAGGGGGAGAAAGGAGCGGAGGAAAAAAAGCCCAGGTTCGCGCAAGACTGGGTCCCCTGCCAAGAGAAAAGGTCCGCAGGAACACGAACACCCAGTCGCAGAATGGAGGTCGATGTGATCCAACGGTTAAGCCCGCCCGCTGCTTGCCTAAACACCGAGAAAAGGCGTGATCAACAGCAGGGAGAGATGTCCCTCAGACCGGGAGGCGGGGGGATGTAAACCCGCCTGAAGGGGAGGGCGTGATCCTCAAGGCACCTGAGGGGCCCACAGAACGGAAGGATCAGAAGACCCGACATGTGGAGGAATCCAAAAATCGAAACAAGAAAGCGTCTTCCTCTGCCAGAGGGTAAAAGAAAGGGGGATCCTCTAAGTTTTACAAGTGGGGGGGGTAAATGAGGGAAACATCAAAAAGTTCGGAGGCAGGGAGTGGAGCAGGGGCACCTGGGACGGCCACAAGACCGGACCTCAGGGTGATTCCTTTCTGAGCTCGGAAGGCGGGCACGGTTCAACATAGAAAAGCGGGGGCGGGGGTCCGTATCAGTTTAGGAGGGACCCGTGCCATCCAACTGGGCCCGCCGAGGACACTTCCTGCGTTACGTTAAAAGATCCTCGGGCTGAGTCCAATGAGGTACTGAGATCCTTTGAAGCAGAAAAGGAAGACCAAAATCTCCTCTTAGCATTTCTGCTCATAAACAAGGGCACGAACGCGCCAACCAAGCACTCAGTGGGGCTGGGGCGATGGCTCTTAAAATTAAATTGAGTCCGAAGGAATAGGAAAGGACGAACACAAGGAATAGCATGAAGCCGATCAGATGAGCTCTTCCTTTGGAGCCTTGGGGCACTCCCAAAACTTCGCTTTTCTTCGGAAGCAAGAAAAAACCTCTAAAGGGGTGTGGACGTGGAAAAAAGGAATGAAGGGAGGCCGCTGAACTAAAGCATGGACGTAAGGGGGGGGAACACCTCAAATACCTGTACCGCGATAGGGACCTGAGCAACAAAGCAAGCAAAGTGCAAAACTGAAAAAGAGCTTGGGAGGGAAGGAAGAGAGGGGTTCAAAACCCTAGCATCATCCGGCACTCGTATTTGCTTCTCTGCAGAGCTGGAGATGCAATCACGGCGGGAGCAAAAACTGTCAAAGGGACGGGGAAGCAAACCGAACACAGAGGAAGAAGCACCGGTCTCAAACCCTTTCTGAGCGGGGTAAACTGTTCTAAGACCCCTGGGAAAAAACGGGGGGAACGGAACGCCGAAAATAGCGGAGAGGGCAAAAGTCCTTGTGGTGACACCTTCGCTCCACTGTGTAGAAAGAGTTAGCAAAACCGGCTCCACCCAATACCGGCCAGGGAAGAGGGGGGGAAAGCGGACGTTGTAATAAAAAACGCAACGAAAAGGGAGGAGGGCGTGCCGCCGCAGGATTTCTGGCGCCCAGTGCGACTCCCATTTGCATGAAAAAACCGTTCTGCCCACGGAAATTATCTCCTCAACCAAAAAAAACAGGGGGAGTATAGGGGAAGACGGGAAAAGGGGCGGGGAGAGGACTTCGGGGGAAAGACTAACTTGTCTGCATCCAACTTGAGGCGGGGGAAAAAAAGAAACGCCTAAAGACCCTGCCATTCCAGGGGGGGGGGAACGCGGAAAGGAGAAACCGTACCGGGGGATGGGGGGGGAGGGGACGCGGTGAATCGCAAGTAGGGAAGGACGCAAAGTGGCCCAACCCGGCCTAAGACCTCAATCCTCATGAAGGTTCTGGATTGAATGGGCTAAAAACGATGGACGACCCTGAAATTAGGGAACAGAGGCCTACATACAGAATGGTGAGAAAAAACGGGGGGGGGGGATCGAGCCGGCCTTAGGCAAAAAACCAACTTGGACGGGTGGCCGGAAATCCGGGGAACAAAATCCAGATAGGCACTCAGAAGAAAACAATCGGCTTCCTGTAAAGTGTCTGGGAGAACGGGTTGACCCAGGGGAAGATTTATCAGGGGGCTGAAAAAAAGCATGGGTGAAACGGGTGGGAAGCTGGGGGGCAGGAGTTTCTCGTCCTAAGTGTAAGAACTGACTGAGAGGGGGGGAGAAGCCCCTACTACGACCGTTTTCTAAAAATAGCGAAGGAAGGAAAAAAGGGTAAAAACCTAAAACCGGGAGGAGTTCTTCAGGCGGGGAGGAGAAAGCCTTCTCCCAGTGGAGGGGCATGCCGCGTCCTCAAAGGGGCCGCAAGAAGGGAGGAAAAGGGGATAGGGCGAGTATAAACACTGGGGGGTGAGTGCCTTGCTAGAACGTTTAGGGGACAGGTGGGAATTCTCCTCTACGAGAGGGACAGCGGGAGGGGGTGGCACGAGGAGGGGGATAGAAACTGATGAATGATAACCGCGGCAGAGGGGGGGGGGAGGCAAGGCTACTACTAAAGTTCTTATCAGTAACAGCGACTGGGAAAGCAGCCATGGTACGTCAAGACCTTCCGGGGGCCTCTTCTTAGCAAGGGGTTAGGCAAACCTCTCACGGAGAAAGTCCAACGAACGCAAGAGGGATAATGCCAAAAAATCCTTCAGCAATAGAACCCTTCCAAAGTCTGGGGGCCGGGCTGGGACCCCTGGTCCCCGTAACTAAAGAACCGCAGGGGCAAGAGAAGTTAGGGTAAGGTGGGACTCAAGTCATTGAACTTCAAACGGGATCAACTCTTCCAAGGGGAAGGGGGAACTTAGGGGGCGCGATCATCTTCTTAGGACTCCACTAGGGACCATGTCCGGTGGGTGATAGGAATTGGGGCACCGGTCCCTAAAAAGATCGAAAAAGTTAGGGGGCACGCAAAATCAAAGATAGAAAAGAGGGCATGTTCACTCACTGGGGTTAGATAGTAGGGCCGGATGACACCAAAAACTTCCCGCGAGTCAGGGGGACGGCAGGACTAACGGCGGCTGGGAAGAAACAATGAGTTGCACAGAACACGAGGGGCTAAATGTTTTCGTCCTTTGAGGGCAAATCTCTAGGTGATGGAAAAACCTTCTTGGTAGACTAACGAAACTGGGTCGAGCTCAATCAAAGATCCAGGGTCATTCTACATCCATTAGTTAAAGGCCTTGAGAATCGACTAAGAAACGAGGGATCCTTCATTCCACACTTTTCTTAAGGTTCCATAAACGAGCAGGTCAGTAGGTGTCACAGACCTCCTTGCACGTGGGCATTTTCCTGAGATCCTGGGGTGGGCAAAAGGAACGCTGCTGCCAAAGGCTGCAGCAAGGTGAAGACGGCGCCGCGTCAACCGGCTATCAATAATGATCGAAAGGGGAGAGCAAACGCAAGGAAGAAAAAAGCTTGGAGCGCGAGAGACGAGATCAAAAGGGGAAGGAAGAATCACCTGGGAGGGCTCTAGGAGAGGGGCATCGTAACCAGGGGAACAAAACTCCTGGCACCCGAACCTGACGTCGCGCGGAGGAAAAAAATGGAGGCCCGAACAGGGTCCCGTTCGGGAGAAGGGGCTATCGGGAACTCAGGAAAGAAATAAGAAACGGGTCCATTTCAGGGAACGAGTACTAATCAAACATTCAGGAAAAGGGGAGATGTAAAGGGACAAAGCATCGCTGTCACCAACTCAACTCCAGCTGTGGGAACGAAGCCAAATCGAATAACTTCAACTCGGAGTCTCCTTGTGGACCAATTCTGATCAGACCGGGAGAGCCTCAGAACTTCTGGTTTCTTTTAGGAACACAACTCTAGGCGCCGGCTTTAGCCGGGGGAAGAGGGAAGTTATTGGAAAGTCAGTTGGGGGGGGGACGACAAGTATGCCAGTGAGGGGGAACGCAACCGGCCACGTCCGGCGTAACCGCAAGCCAACTGACCTCCTCTTTAAGTCCTTTCAGCCCGCGAAAAAAGAGGGGGGGGCGGAGGGG
>Ga0179591_1279492_pt1 | contig 12021 bp, 16 predicted proteins | sample CZOMad2_1_08_16f_FD_182891 | JGI IMG/M metagenome (GOLD analysis project Ga0179591, IMG submission 182891) | Vadose zone soil fungal communities from Angelo Coast Range Reserve, California, USA - CZOMad2_1_08_16fungal (PacBio error correction) | ecosystem: Environmental > Terrestrial > Soil >...
TGAGGTTTGGAGGTGGTTGAGGGGAATGTGCTTGACAGCACTTGGAGTCTGTCAGCGTGTGTAGGAAAAAAAACAAAATGAGCAGGTTCATTTTTTTTGGGTAAAAAAAGGGGGAGACCACGGCTTTTGTACGTAGCTTTCATGCGGGAGATTCGCCGCAGTCAGGCGGGCCCGTGGGGGAAAAGCCGGATCACAAAAAACAGCCCTTTTCTGAACAACGCTCGGGGAAGCACGAACAAGTCCTGCGGGGGGGGGGAGGGAAGAGCTCATGGACAAGGAAGGTTCCAGAGCGAGTCTCTGATGGAAGAAGTCCCCGCAGCCAGCGCGAGCGTCTAGATCGAGCATGGCTGCACTTAAGCTTGTTGGTTTTTTTCCATGTTATGGAGAACGTGCAGAGGGGGCGGGGGGGAAAGCAATCAGCTTGGGCACAGAAAGACCAAGAACATAACGGGAAAGGGAAGGGGTCAAGAGGAGCAGGCCGCCATGGAAGGTGCGAGCCTCAAGGCAAGGAAGGATGATGTAACTACGGAGGAAAGTCGGGGGGCATGATCCGGAAACAGGACCCAGGTCAAGCAGAAAATAAACTGGGCAGCTTCGCTGGCGCTGGTTTGAGGAGATAAGAGGTAGGGGAAAACGCAACAGGAAAAGAAACAAAAGATTTCAGCGGACGAATTGAAGACAGTGAATACGGCAAGCTGAACGACTGGGAGAGACAAAATTCGACTCAACGCGCAGGGGAGTCTGGAGAAGAGTGAAAAGAAGCCAAACCAGTAAAAGACAAGAGAGGCCGCCTTAACACTAAGAAAGCACAATGCCGTAGCAAGAGACAGATGAGAATAACTTAGAGAATACGGAAAGGGGAAAAATGCCCGCCACTGCCGAACTAGTGGAGCAAGCATGAGAAGGTATTACTTTGAAAGAGTGAAATGAAGAGGTTCCCTGAAAGCCTCACCCCAGGTAGGGGAACCTTCAGTACTCGAAGGCAAAAAACTAGAAAAACTCAAAAAAATGACGAAAAAAGCTTTACTGAATGGGAATGAGGGCAAGAAAAAACCCCGAAATCAGAGGACCCATGGAGGCGGGAGAGGCATGAAACAGAGGGGAAAACAACGCACAGACGACACTAACAGAAAGACGGGTCAGAAAGAAAAGTTGGTTTTTGGGGGGGTTGGCCGGTTATCATAATGGAAGGTCGGGAACCAAACTAGGTTAAAGGTCCTGCAACAATCAGGCAAGAAGGGGAAGAAGACCACTGGCTAAACCGAGGAGGATAAAAAATAGGTAGGCAATCATACGGACGTAGGAAGGGGATGGGGAAAAGAAAAAAGAAAGGAAGAGCTCAAAATACGTTTTTGCAAGGTCACGGATAATGCGTCCCACTTGCCCCCCTGTTCAGGAAAAAAACCAGAAAAAAAAAAACCGTCCGCAACCCTCAAGAAAAAGGGAGAGCTGAAAACGACCTCAGCAAAACCCAAAAGAGATGGCGGAAACGACTTTGACTTGGGGGACGAGGGGGACATGGTGTGATGGCAATTAGCCACCCTTCTCCGAGCCCAGAGGGGCCCATCCAAGTGGTCCTTTCATTCGTGGAGGGAAGGTTTGAGAAATAGTGGGGAAGAAAAAGAGGTCCTTAGTTGAGAGCCGAAGGGGCCAAGGGCTCCGAGCTGGGGGTTCAAGAGGGCAGAAATCGCGCCCGGCAATTGGAGAGTTTCAAAAAAGAGTTGCGCCATCGGGTAATGGAAGTTGCAGGGGAGAGGGGCTGAACCTGCATATCCCGAGACGCCCCAATTGAAGGAAAGAAAAAGTCTACGCGGGAGGAAATAAAAGAACAGCCAAGCGCACCAAAAACACAAAGACCTTCTGAACTCCAACGGACGAAGAAAAGGAACCAAAAATCGTGCTTTAAACCCCTCTCTCAGGCAGACACAGTGAGGGACGGAATATAAAGGGGTTGGAAGCTACGAGATGACAAGCAGACAGGTTTTTCCGGATCACGGCAGTAGAAGAGGGAAAAGTGGACAGAACTGTAACGCGGGCACGCGTCGCACACCGTTTCCCGAAAAAACAAACTGGGGGCGCTGATGATTAAGACACGGGTAGCCCTAACACCGGAAAAATAGGAGGCTTGAGATGCCACGTACAGGTCTTACACACCAATTCCAACGCATCTCAAAAATGGAAAGCTCGGATAAGACGCGAGCCCATTTCCACGCGCAAACATTGCCCGTTTTCCGCTGCGGAGCGGCGTCAAGAGGGGGGGACAGCGTCAATTTTTTGGGGTACGTGCCCGAGCTTTAACGCCCACGGCACTCGAGAAACCGACACGGCGAAGAGATCAGATCGGTGGACAGAATTCCCACTGACTGGCAAACGTTCGGGCGGTACCAAAAGGCATCGAGAGCGGAAGAAAGTTCACAGCTTCACGAAGAACAGAAAAAACGGCCAGGAAATGGGAGTCACAAAATATCGGTGGACAACTCAGGGGGGGGGTCGTCGCGATCCAAATCGCCCGGGACGAAAGTAGCAAGGGGTAAAGAGAAAAAAAAAGAGACAAAAAAAAGGAACAGGGAAAACATGTGCTGCGAAATCTAGCTAAGCAAGGCCCCATGGCCCCCTCAGCCTAAAGAGAACATTCAACGTTTCAGGGACCCCCTGTCTCTACGGCGGAAACGGCAAGACAGGGCTATAAATGCACGGGCAGAAATACACCAAGACCTTCAAAGTTTTCTGGGAGGGGGAAATATCGAAGACGGAAGAGCGGTTCTGAAGAAGTTGTTACGGTTGTTATTGAAAGCGGGATGGGGGAGAAAACTCGCTTAGAAGTCACGCGGATTCCATCACTACGGAGGACAGCCACGAGGGGAAAGCATAAACGCTTCACCCGATTTGGATGGGACGAAGTTGACATTTATAATGGTGAAAAATGAGGGCAAATACGAAGACTTCCTGGACCACCGCTTCTATATGCTGAGCACTGGAGGAGGGGTTGAAGGGAACAAAAAGGTGAGCAAAATCGACATAAGACAAGGAAGCATGGCTTCAATGCTTGACCGCGAGCACTGGTGAAAGGCAGGTGGGGGGGCGCTGAACGTAATGAAATTGGGCTTGCAACCGGGGAAGAGCGCACAGGGAAGCGGGGACCGCCGCTGCACCGAAATGTGCGCGCCGCAACTGCGAGGGGAAAAGGAAAAGATAATCAAAGTGTGGACGAAAGAGTTTGTGCGAACCCGGGAGTTGGGGTTGAAAATCGTGCTCGAAAGGGATAACCAGCCAAAAACTAAACAATGCCTTGAGGCTGAAAGAAGGGAAGTAAGGCTGACCTGACAGGCCGGCATTATGAACTCCGAATCGACGTGAGCGCCCGAACCTGGGTGTCCGACCAGAGTGCGGGCTTCGGCGACCGAGGGGCCGGGGAAAAAAAAAAAATCTGTCATGAACAGGGGGGAAAAGGGAACTAACGGATCGAATGGCAGGGGCAAAAAGCCTTTCGAGGGATAGTAGATCAAAAGAACAACAGGGGATGAGGAAAAAGCTAAAACGAGTAGTCCCCCGAGGGTCAAAAAATCGGCCATTACGACGAGCGCTCTAAACGCAAACGGTGAGGAAAAGCGCCATTAGGATTGAGGGACCCTGGGCGGAAAAAAAATGGAGCAGGAGGTTCTCACGTGAACTTGCTACCAACATCAGCTCCCTTCTAAAGACAAGTGGAAGCAGGGTGAACTTTAAGCCAGTGGGGGGGTAAGGGGGGCTTTATCATCGCGAACGAGTTGGGACATCATTGAGACCAAATCCGACTAAAACGGATTTGGAAGGGAGCCGACGAGACAGGGGAGAGCCCGACGCAAGTGCGCCCGGGCGGGGGTAAGGGCTGAAGGCCAAAACGCCGGTCCCAGCAAAGGTGATTGGTGAAGGGGCAATTTGAAACCACAAAGAGAAAAGAAGGGGTAAGAGGGGAAAATGTAGCACACACACAGGCAGAAGATCTGAGCAGCGGCATAAACTTGCTGCCATTGAGGTGGACCCTACGTTCCTGAACAAAACAAGAAAAGGGAGAAAGAAATCGAAGCGGAACCAAGGCCAAACAAAAGTGTGGCCATGTACAGGTTCATGGGATCTGGGTGGGGGGATTCCAGTACACGCAGACGAAAGAGGGGGGGCGCCCCCTCTATCAGTCTGTGAACGCTCGGAACAGCGGGGAAAAAAACGGCTCACCCATACATATCCGAGGGGGAGCAGATTCGCGTCCAAGTTATCCAAAAGACGGCACGGGGGATAAAACTCTCTCCTAGAGAATTGGGGTCGCGACCAAGCCCAAAGGTATCCACGTCATGGCCCGGACGGAGGCCACCATCTAAAAAATCTCAGATGCCAAGAAAAGAAAAAACGCCCGAAAAACTCGACAGGCCCCCTGGGCATGGACCCGGAACGACTTAGGTACGCGGGAGGGATAGACAGAAAGAAGACGTCGCGTACCATAATTAGACATGAGCTTTTGTGTTGGAGGCGAACTGGCGTCAAAGTGGGAGGCAAACAAATGGGAGCGAGGACCCAAAAAAATGAACAAAAGATATTTTGGAAAATCAAAAAAGGGGAAACGAATTTTGGAAGGTGGGAGCAGAAATTGAGTGCTGGTGTAGTAATCGATAAGAATTCTCTGATGTCGTGACGCCGATACGGCCCAACCGAGAGAACTTGAAATCAAAGTCGTTATATAGACGAAGAAGTGCAAAAATCCGGAGGAAAGGGGTCGAGAAGCCGCGGAAGGGATTTGCATTCAGAGACGCATGTCGGCGCGAGTAAAAACCCGCGGGCTAAAGGAAAGGGCTGGGGACTACAATATATCCGGCCATGGGTCGGGGGCTCAATTGGGGGGCAAAAAGAGAGGGAAGGAGGCACTGGGAAAAAGACACCGACGCCTGTAGGCGGATTTTCCTCAAGTCACGGCGTGAGAAGCACAATGGCCAAAAAAAAAAATGGCGGGAGAAAAACGCCAGGCAAAAAACCCGGGGGTTTACGGAGGTCGGGGGTCAACCGCAAGCCTACGGGCCCCGGTTGTGACAAGGTCGCAAAAGAAAACGAGAAAAAAAAAAAGAAATCTAACGGAGCAACTCAAAGTCAAAAGCATGGGGAGAAATAAGGGGATAACACCGGGAACCGCCAGGAGGGACAGGAGAGAAACATTGAAAAAAAAAACAAGAGTCAGGAAGTACCGCGTATAACAAAATAAGTCCGGGCAGGTACGGGACCTGAGCAGGGAAAGAGATCGTCGAAGGGCTTGTCGGAAGAGGGGAAATAACAAACGACACGCTGACTACAACGAGGGAGGGGCAGTCATCAGCCAAATCAGCCAGAGAAAACGACAAGTACAAAGGAAGCGACTGGGCGAACAGTTTCACTTGGAAAAAGACCCACGCCCCGTGTCAAAGATAGGGGAACGTATCACCAGAGACCAAGCGAAAAGAAGAAAGGGATAAAATGACCTGGTCAGCCGCCTCCGCCACGTAAGGTTGAGAAGGAACCGCTTGGGTTCGCGTATACCCAAAACTAGAGCAAGACCAAGAACTTCAAGCAACAAGAATTAACAAAGGGGGAAGATTTGGGCGGGGGGGCCCAGCCCAGGCGAAAGTGTCAGAAGCAAAAGGCAAGAAACATGAAAACCAGCAAAAAAAGAGAAAGCGCAACCGGAAGAAAGAGCCCGTTTGGTTGCTCCAAGAAGAAGAGGAGAAGGAATGGGGGTGTCGCGATTTCACCCTGGATGCCCCGGCGTGAGGTTAAAAGTGGGGTGGAGCTCGACAGAAAGAAGGCAAAAAAGGTTACTACTAAAAAAAAGAGGAACCGGTGCAAAACATGAGTGAGAAGGAGAGATGACTAAAAAACAAACAAAAACAACAGAGGAGGTATTGAAAAGGATAAATCTCAGAAAGACAGATACCAAAGGTGGGTTGTTAAGAGATTTCACACAGGATCGCTGTTGGGGGGGCGTGAACCACAAAAAAAAACCGCCCAAAGGGCGGAACAAACAGGCCACTCGTACCAACCCACGACGAACAAAAAGTAGATAACTGAGCGCCTGAAAGCCTTTGGCAAGACGCAAAAAGAAAGCGAAGGGAGGCGCTTTTGAATATTGCTGGGAAGAGGGTGGGCGGCCTGGACCTGCGAGGAAGAAGACACGTACGCCTGGGAACCCAAAAAAAAAAAAGGCACAACCAAGCAGAGAAAAATCTGGGCAGTTCTAGTGAAGTTGGGGCTCAAAGAAGTAGTCCAAAACAAGAAAGTAGTTATTCCTGAAGCGAACGCGAAAAAAAAGCTTAAAAAAGCTCTCGTGGCGGGGCAAAAAGCGGAACGAAAAAAAAAACACCCTCGGGGTCTCATAACGGCAAAGTGGAAAAGTCAACAAGGAGAGAAAGGCCCGTTAGTCAGAAGGGGCAAGAGAGGCTATGCGGATCAAGGCCCGCCCGTTGTAAGGAAGAAGAAAACTGGCGGAAGGAATAAACCTGCGCACGAACCCGGCAGAGCCGAGAAGAGTGGAACTGCCGAACTGGAAAGAAAAAGAGGACAGGGAACCAGATCGCGAAATTACGAAACTCAGCTCGGGAAAATATCGGTGTACACGTTGGGGGGAAGCACATCATCAATCACAAACAAAAATTTTGGTGGATACGTCATTAGGCATTTCTCCAGAGTGAAAAAAAGAAGGGGAGAGGTGAAGGTCTTCTCACACGGCAAAGAGGAAAAATAAAAAACACGTTAGTCCGGGGGAGCATGGGCTAAGTGGGGGAAGGGCAAGAAGCTCGCCTGAAACTAAAGACCGTCAGGGACGCAAATAAGTCGGGCAAGCTGAAAACGGGCGTACAAGGGATTCGTTCCATCAAGAAACGAAGAGAGTGACAACATCAGTGCAAGAGCCCTTTTTTAAAACCCGGAGAGCGAAGAATAGCTAGAAATCGCGCAAAAAAGCACATCTCTAACAACGGGCCAGCTTAGGGGAAAAAACCCCCACGGCCAGCGACTGCATCTAAGGTCGGGGTAACGAATAAAAGATAAAAGGATGAAGAAAAAAGAATCGTCGGACAAGCCATCCTAGAAAGAGCCAAAAAAAACGCAAGACGCGAACTCAAAAAGAAGAAGAGTTCTTAATAATAGAAAACAAATAAACAACTCCAAAGTTCGTCCCGGAATCAAACAAAAAAATCGCTTGCCAGAAGGAAAGTCTTGCGCGAAAGCTGAAAGAATACGAAAACAGAATAGGGCCCCCGTACGGCTACAAGGAGGACGCTAAAAAGCCGCAGAAAGCAAGGCAGTGAGAGAAAGGTTAGTTAAACAGGCAACATGGGGGAAAGGAGGGGACGGGGGGAAAAAGACGCGCCTCAAAAAAAAAAATTAGATGGGTGGTGGAAGTACCGTAACAAATGCCCAGGACAGCCAGCATTACAAACGAGAAAGCCGGGAAAAGTCGAATAGCGTAACGTGGTAGACCATCCAATTGCAGGGAGTAAACGACGAGGGAGAAACGGGCGACTATGCGAACGCGGAGTAAGTTTCTGGCTGACCGGAACCAAAAGCCACACGACCGCCGAAACCAACTCTGGAAGAAAAGCCGGGCTTTTGGGTTATGGCGGTTCGAAAACTTGAAGCAAGAGATAAAGAAAATCAAACTGCTTACGCCCGCCAGGAAAGGAAGATGACGAGTCAGCTACCAGATTGGTGGGTCAGACGCACCGTGGAGAGGAGAAAAAGAGCGGAAAGACCGCTGGGACGTCGTAACTAAGGCAAGAGGGCGTGCAAAATCCCTGCCCACTTCACTTTTTGGTTGTGACATAAGAAGGATTTGCGGGTACACAAAAAAGAGCAGGCGAGGGTGACACCTCGCGGCAACCAATCCATGGGTAGCAGAGAGCCAAACCGCGAAAAGTGGGCCACTACGTCAAAAAGAATGTACAGATAAGGGGCGAACCATGTGGTTTTTAATCGTTCGACACGAGAAGGGGGCAAGAACGAGGGCAGGGGCCTTCCCAGCTGGGGCGAACGCCGATGCAAAATGACGGACGGCAAGGAAAAGGGGGTGATTGGTAGAGCTCGAATCGCGTCACGCGCACAGGGCAAACTTCCGAACATGTCCGAAAAATGCGGAGAAAAGAATCTACAACGGATGCGCTACGTAGGGTTTCTCAGGAAGAAGTTTCCTGTAGGCATCAGATGAAAAAGGAGCCGAGGCAATGCCGAACCTCTCGCGAAGAGAGAGACCACGCAAACACAAACTGGAGGTAAGGTAGGATAGTAAGAAAACCGCAAGGAACGGGGACATCAGACCTTCTCCGTGGCTCAGGACGAAAAAAAACTAAAACAAAGGAATGGGGGCAAAAAAAAGACTGAGAGAAGAATCGGAGGGTCGACGACGGAGGCCGACGAATAGATGAAATGTAAAAAAAAGACGGGAGAAGGCACCGGTTAGAACGGGGGGGGGTGGAGGGGAACACACCAACCCGCCAGGAATGCAAGCCGAGGACCGCCTTAAGGGACAGGTTGAAAAGTGGAAATCAATTCGTGGGAAGTGGCGAAAAAAAAGAGCAAGAAATTGGGACAATTCAGAAAAAGCATCCAGGTCCGCATCACAAGGGGCGGAAAACGGGAGTGGAAGATAAGAAAAAGAGAAAAGACTTAACCCTACAGAAGGGCTCCAAACAATGGAAACCAGCGCACGAACAACGCAAACAAAAAGAGAGGTTTTGGTTAGAAGGAATAGTTCCGCCGCCACAAAAAGAAAAACCAAAAGTGACACAGATGCCGAAATCGGAAACAGAAAGCGGCTGGCTCCTTGCGCTCAAAAAAAGAGGAGGACTTTGAAAAACAACAAAAATCAGGTGCGAGATACATCGACGCAAAGAGGGAAGCAAGGAAGACGCAACGTGCATGAGAACGAGCAAAGAGGGTAGAAACGCGAAAAGGTTGTTGTGTTCGGGACAGCAAATAGACGGTAGTAACGTTCGTCACCTGGACCAAAACAAAAAAGTTACTAAGGAAAGAAGGGAGAAGAGAGTCCCCCAGAACTACGAGAGTTGAGAGGAGCAGCGACCAGCGGGTCTAGGGGACATAAGCCAGACAGGGATGGATAAAGAAAAAAAACTATGGGGCAGAATATGCTGAGGACCGTGTACCGGGAAAAACAATAGAGATCTTTTAAGCGCGGGCCTCCGGTGCCCGACGTGCAACGACATAAAAGGAAGAAAAAAAAAAACGAGGCGGAGAAAAAAAATCAGTGGGAACTCAAACACGGCAAAGGGGAACTCAGATTTGAAAGTGTTGCAAGGGAGGAGAGGGGCGTCAAAAAAAAAAAATTAGCGACGCGTACGAACGACAAAAAAGGCAAAAAGGAAAGCCTGTTAAGGACTGAGGAAACGACGAATTAAAGGATCCAGTGAAGGAGGCAACGACAACCAAAGGAGAAAAAAGAGAAGGGGGTTGGGGGGTTTGTGAAAGCAGGAGGGGAAAGAAGGGGGTCGTGATTAACTGACGCAGTATTCCGCCGGCACGACGAAGTGGGAGCAGGACGACCCCGCGTGGGAGCTTCCCACGCTAAGAAGTGTGAGGGGCAGACGAAGGTTAACCTCAGGACCTTCTTTATAGAGGCGGGAAAGGAGTCGAAGAGAGCCAGTTTGAAAAGGGGTCCTACTGTCTTAAGCGACGAAGCTCCCACAGCAGGGGGAAGACACACAAGAAAGGAGAGCAGAGTGTTGAAAGAGGAACGTAGTTTGTTTGGGGGAAGCAGATGTTCCTTGTGATTCTCTTTTTGGGGGGTAAAAAAAGGTTCGAAGAAGTGTCGGAAGTCCACGAGCCACAGACCGGGAACTTCTGGTGTCTCACGGGGCAAGATGGTAAAGACGAGAGGCCAATGAAAAGGCATGCGAAACATGACGCGGCTCAAGGTTAGAAAAGAATGGATTAACGTCTAGGCTCTCGGGAAAGAGTAGTGGGCCCCAGGTCGGATGACCGCCGCGAAAAACATGAAAGAGTGGGGGGAATCCCTAAAGAAAAAAAAAAAAAAAGGCGAGTGATTGGGAACGGAGAGGAGCAGACACCGGGAACAACGAACCGTTCAAGCAGGGCAGGAAATGGGAAAAGAGGGGGGAAAGTTGGGATGTCTGAGGGAGAAAAAGACCGCTGCGAAGGGCAAAAGACGTACCTTGGAAGGGCAGCGAAAGGGTCAAAGAGCTTGCCGGACCTGGGAAAAGGCCAACCAGGGAGAGGGGAGAGCCCTGACGCAGAGAGAGGGAATTGGAAAACTTGTTTTTAAGACATGACAGAAGAAAAGAAAATAGCCAACGCAAAGAAAAACTTCATGAACCATGGCCGTCAGGTTGGAGACCTCCCGTCATAGTGCAAAGATCGAGCAACACCATCGAACGAGACGGGGGAAGCATGGTTTGAGTGCAAGCATGAGAGGGAAAAGAACCGAAAAAGGGAAAAGTTTCAAAGCCTCAGGAGAGCAACCAAATCACGCAAATATGGGAGAAAAAAATGGAGAGATGGAACGAACACAAAAGAATGTGGCGTCCAAGAGCAGCAAAAAAGAAGCTCAATATGAAGATAAGACGGAACGCCCGGACGGTCGGTTGTGGTTTGTGGGTTTGTGTGTTTGGGGCGAAGAGAAGAGCACAAAAGAAAGGGAAGAAGGGGGGCCGTGACTGTTTGAGCTAGGAAGAGAGGTCACGAGTGCGAGGACCAGAACAGGTCAGATCAAGAACGGCAACAACAAGGACCAGTGAAAGGAAAGAAGACTGGCTCGATCAAAAAAACACGTAGGATAAAAGAAGAGAAGAGTCTAAAAAAAAAATGTGTTTTGGCAGACAACGAATCGGGCAAAAAAGGAGTGGGCGTGGGAGTCCACCAGCTGCCCTTGCTGGGCCAGCCAACAAGAGGGGGAAAATGAAACGAAAAGCACGCGGACCAAGGAAAGTTCAGCAACGCGCCCCCTCGGGACGAAGAAAAAGAGGCTACGGGCGGAGGAATCATATAATTTAGCGGCAAGAAAAGGTGGCTCAGATGCCTGAAAAAAACCACCTCGCCCGGGGGCGGCCAAAACCTTTCCAGAAACCAACAGGTCAAAAGGAGGGGGAAACAGGTTTGTCCTCATAGCTCACAGACGAAAAAGTTGGGGGGGGTGCGGGAAACGGCAACGGGGAACGAGAAAGGGGGGGAAAAAAAGCTGCCAAGCGAGCCCTTTATACAAAAAAAAGCGAAGAGAAAGAGTAAGCAAGAGGAATGCGCTTATGTCAAGGGAGGTAGAGCAGTCGGGATGGCAAGGGGAAGGAAATCTCTGATCCTGCATAGGAAGACAGAAGACATCCAGAGCGGGTAATAAAGAAGGTGAGGAAATACGAAAAAAGTAAAGGAAAGAAAAGGGGAAGCTCGATAAATGACGAAATGCAAAAGCAAGTAAAGAGGGGACGGGACGAAAGTATTCCAGTACACCGACAATGAAGAGGAAAGTTCCTGTTGGATCGCAAGGGCAGGAAAGACAAAATTTGTCACGGGAGAGCGGTGGGGAAAGTCTCACCTACAAACAAAGCTGAAGAGGGGAGGTCGAAGAAACACCACCTAGACAGACAGTACCAGAGACCGATGGGGGGGGGACGTCTGAGAAAAGGGACTAAAATGGAAAAGGAGAGACAAAACTGGCAACGCGAACTAACATCTCTCATGGGAGCTGGAAAGCAAGAAGACTTTGATAAAATTGGGGAACCCCGGACAAGACGCAAGCTGAAAGAACAGGGAAAGCTACGTGCCCCTGAACAGTGACAAGAGTCGCTTGGAAACCCAGCCGCAAGTGGAGTGCAAGTACTCAGAGCAACAACAGTAGGGCTGTGTCAACCGTGCCCGCGAAGAACCGGCAGGGGGAAAAAAAACAGAAGACGGACGAGCCGGGGCATCGGAAAAAAGACCGTCAAAAAAAAAGACACAGGTGTCTTATCTTGGAAACGGGAGTCAAGAGAGCAAAAATACCAAACAAGAAACGGAAAGGAA
>Ga0179591_1297779_pt1 | contig 12021 bp, 12 predicted proteins | sample CZOMad2_1_08_16f_FD_182891 | JGI IMG/M metagenome (GOLD analysis project Ga0179591, IMG submission 182891) | Vadose zone soil fungal communities from Angelo Coast Range Reserve, California, USA - CZOMad2_1_08_16fungal (PacBio error correction) | ecosystem: Environmental > Terrestrial > Soil >...
CAGTACACGACTGATCGAACTCCCGCCAAGGTACAGAAGAAGCAACACCACGACGAATGCGATGAGCCCTTAAACAGAGAACAGGAAGGGGTGTTGAAAGAGGGGAGGGAAAGAGGAGTACTCAGTTGCCCTGCGCTTCGTAAGAGACACCGGAAGGTCCGCTCAAAACCTTCCAGCCGTATGTAGGGGTAAAGATGCCCGTCGAAAGATTGGAACGAGAGGAGGACGCCGAAGCAGGAAGCCACCGAAAAACTGACTAGCTCCATCCCTAGTCTCCCCCAGCATCGGGAGGGGCGGGGCGCATCATTGAAAGCTCGCTCCAGGTAGAAAAACGCCACGTTCCACAATCAACGGAGGAGAAAGAAAAATATCGGACTTGCGGCCGCGCGGTCGGGGAGGGGGACCCCAAGTAACTACCTGGCTTAGTCAGCTAGAAAAGAACATAGCAACTCGGCTGGATTCCCCGGATCTGCGGTCGGTGGAAGCCCGGACGCATAACGAAGGTGGACAAGACCCTAAAACCTACACCCGCTTTTGGCGCTGGGCCCTAGAAACAAGCTTGATTGCCAGCAAGGTTGTCTTCCGTCCGGGGGGGGGGGGGGGGGGGTACACAGGCGTTTCGCCCAGAAATTCTTCCCGTGTTGCTCTCTGGAAAACATAACGGCGCTCGAGACATCGGGCCCCAAAAGGGCTCCTGAACCGCCGCTCAGGTATAAAAAAATTGTTCAGCGGGGAAGCAGAGGAAAAAAGACCACGAGAAAGAGAAGAAACCCTATTACCATTCAGAAAGCAACACGGCCGCGGTGGGGTAAAAATGACATAATGACGTTCGAGTTGAGAAGGAGCGCGCGTGGGGGTTCGGGAGCGGTGGTCAATAAGGAAAAAAAGTGCAGGAAAACGACGGGACACCGTCCCACCGTCGGTTTTCAAACACGGTGCGGAAAACGCAGAGAAGCAGATCCGACAAGGAGAGGGCAAGCGGCCGGAAGAGAAACCCTCTTCCTACACGTCAGAAGAAAAAAAACAACGGAACATACCTCCCCTGGGGGAACCTTCACAGCGCAGGCGCAGAAAAATATTAAGGGGTCAAACGGTGAAGAGAAGGCAACGGGAGGACAGGACGGGCCTCGATACCTTGGTCCAGACGACGAAATGCGGCAGGCGAAAGTGAACTCTCCGAACGCTAAAGGGCTGGTCAAAAAGGATCGGGGAGGCAGGAGTCTAAAGACCTGGGGTCGTTGCCTCACCCGGGATCTGGCTGCGGGACTGCTCCGCGCTGGGTAGTGAACGCAACGCAAGAAAACGCCACCAAGGGAAAAAGGGATCGTAGAACAAATCCCCACATGATTCGGACCAGACCTCCGCAGCCTGGCGAAATGCCATGCAGAATGACCATGGGTACAGACAGCGGAGGTCATCCATCGATATTCAAGGGAATCAAGAAACGGATACGAGAGGTTTACCCAGGGCAAGCTCAACCATGGCGACGCCGACGCATGAAGACGCCGGAAGGTTCTTCCCGGCAAGCCCTGGCGGAAATGTTGCCAGTACGCGGGAATAATTAAAAAAAGGTCGCAAAGCTGGACCAGCAACAAAGGGGATGTTCAGAGCATTCGCCTAAGACGCTCAACTCCAACGCAAGCCAGCTTTAGGGGGGAAACGGTCAGAAACAGGGCCATGACCAGCTGAGAAGGAGAAAGAGGCAAGCCTCTTGCCAGAATGAGAGCACCAGTCGTACACCAACGCCATGTGTTCAATCAGTTGAGACCCAAAGCCGCAGGGACTCCACTTAGTTCACTTGCTCACCCTATACGGAACCGGCGGCCTTCTCGGAGGGAATGATCCGTGGGCAGTTACACATAAATCAACTGATGTCCAAGCCGGCTCGTGCACGAAGGAGGGAAGTATGGGTTCTTTACTGCAAGCGTCGGCCTAAGCCCGCTGGTCAGAAGACGCTGCCCAAGCAAGGGCGTCTACGCAGTCTAGTCAGGGTAACAAATGCGGACGCATACAGGTCTCGCGAAGGAAACCGCCTTTGTTCGCCGTGGACTACGGGTCGCTACAGTATCTGATCGCTGTCGAGGCCGCTTGGGAATGATGGGGCAAGCAGGTCGTTTTGAACCTTTCCGAGTGAGAAAAGGCCGACTGCACGCGCCGTCATCCATCAGGCAGACGGCGGCGTCGCGGATCTCGTCTGGGGGCGGACCCGCAGGAGAGGGACATCCGGCCGGGAAGGCGCGAACTGGGGCCATCCACCTCCATTCCGACTCTGCAGGGTCAGGCGTGTGAATCCTCCGATCCTGCGGCTTAACGCCCTCGCCCAGGGAAAACTCAGCACCTGGGAAGGGAAGAAAGAGTCAGTCGCAGGGGGGGAAAAAGGAAGAGGGAGCTTATCGGTTAAACAGGCGTCGCAGATACTTCGAGCGACGCGGGAGAGAATCGAGACTCAACAACAACAATAGGGATTAAAAGGAGATTCTAGAGCGTGGAAGGCAACATCGACGGAAGGGACCCGGAAAGAAAGAGAAAACGAGGACTTCTACCTCGCCATGGAGGGAGATCAGGGGGTTCGAGGGTGGGCCAGTGTAAGGGAAAACATAAAAGGAGACACAACCCTCGTCTGCCAGGTGTGAATGCGGCCGAGCAGGCGGGCTGTTTCTAATTTGTCCTAACCTGTCGGGTCAGCTAGTAACAATAAGAAAACAAACGCTCGTATTACCTTATGGAGGAAAGGGTCGCGCAGCCAGGAGGGAAAATGGAGCCTTAAATTTAGCAAACCCAACGACCCTCTTGGCTTGTCGCTGAAACCATATTGAGAACGACAGCCGAAGAAAAAACCTGACCTACATTTACAGCTAGCGTCTCGAGACCGGCACCGCGCCATCAATTTCTAAAAGAGTTCTATATCCGAGTGCGCCCCGGAAAGGGAGAACCCATACTGCTAGCAGCGGGCCGACGCTGAGACTTCCGAAGCGCCTGCAGCGAAGGTCGTGACAGAAAAGCTTCGGTACAGTCATTTCCGGATGTATTATGCTCAACACCCGCCAACGAATATGAAAAATAAACGGGAGCTTTAGCGAAGCCCGTGAAGAATCTTAGTATAAAAAAACGAAGTGTCTTAGTGAGGATGGAAAAGGCCCTTCAAAATGGGTGAAGTTGGTGGTAGGGGGGGAGAGGTACTGGAGGTTCACTTACTTCGGGACCTGCCGGGAGATAATAAAAGTTTCAAAGCGTGGTCATGGGGGCCTTCTCTGGGGGAGTGACCGGCGTCGTCAAGGGGCCTTGATGCGCGTTGAGCGTCTGGAGTCTCAGGCTGGTTATAACACGGTCAAAAAATTGCTGTTACTGGGGGAAGAGCTTAACTGGAAAACGTTCCCATTACGGGCCATTTGCCTGTCCGCCAACCCAAGGAAGGCGTAGGAACTTTTGCGGCGCGGGAAGGGTCTCTCGGGGCAGGATGTGTGAAGGATGGAAGCTCTCGACGGTTTGGGAGGAAAGATCCTTTGCTTACTACCGTTTCGCCCTCTGCCTGCGCAGGCTAGGGTCTTCGTGTCTGTATCATAAGCGGGTTGTGGGGGAGGGGGCGAATAGGTGGCGTGTAGAAATGAAGGCACGAACATAGTCCGCCACCCGCAACTTCGGTGAAAGGCAAATATCGTCGGTAATTCTCTTCAACTTGAATAACCGCACAAGCCTCCTCTTGTGGTGATGCCTCGCCTGCCGCAGGGGACTTCTTAGGACACAGGTTCTCGGAGGACCCTTCCTTTTAACAGATAGGGATAGGTCACAGGAGGGGCTAGGAAAGCTGAGGTTGAAACTTCGCTGACCTTCTCAAGGTGCGGGTAATGCGGCCAGTGGTAGTTTCTTCGGAGATGTCGGAGACGAAGCCGGTTTCTAAAACGCGTCGTTTGGAAGCAGAAAATGAGCAGCTATTGCCGTCGGTGTGTCGGAAACGCCGATTAAGGTTCTTCGGCCCGCATCAGCGGGGGGGTTGGAGTGCGGCTCAACCCCGGTATACCACAATTAACCAGGAGGGGGGGTCCTGCTCCAAAGACACTGTCAGCCGAGAAGTTGTGCACACACAAGACCTCCGTGGGGCGTCTGCCGTAACGGACCTTGTCGTTAGAGAGGGGGGGAGAAGAGGGCCAATTCCTTTGTAGCTGCTTTACATGACCAGCGCTGTCGGAGATGCCCTAGATTGAAGGCTGCAATCAGGAGGAGAGCCCGGGAGATGAGGAAAGCAAACAATGCACCAGACGAGTCTCATGAAGCCCCGTGGGGGGAACGGAAAAATCCGTTGACAGTTGTACCCTGCACTAAACCGGGGGATGGCAAAGAGGATCCCTGGAGCAGAGGCCATAACCAGGGGGGGTAGCCTAGAGAGCAGTGGTCCAAACACAGAGGCGTGGGGTCAAAAGGGGGAGAGTGCTATTAGGAAACAGTATCAGCGATGGAGGTAGAAATGAAAGAAGAAGAAAAAGGATGAGAGATCAGGCCCCCTAAATCCAAAAAGCGCGCACTGCCACGACGCGAGAGCTTAAACTATATCCTTTCACCTTCTCAAGTCCAGTGAGTTTCTTGGGTGCAGTCCCTTGCGAGTCTCACAGTACCGCGCTGTTGTCTGGAAGACTTCTTATGAAGCATATCATGCCACAGCTTTGCTTGGAAGGAAGAGCTGGCGTCTTTCCTTGAGCCCGGTGAAACAAAATGTTCCGGATAAGGGATTAAAGAATCGCATTTCGGAGGAGCGTGGTGAGAAAACTCGGGCGGAGGACGAGGGAGAAGATCACCGGAGTTGCCCGAGACGACCTAAATTGTAAAAAGAATCATTTGGATTGGGGTGTGGACTTCTGCTGGTGCCGTGGCGTTAAGTTAGTCAGCAGTGTAAGGGCGACATACTCGAAAAAAAGGGCATCTAAACACAACAAACTGATGGAGGATATATAGGGAAGAGTACCAGAGCTGATCAGGAACTGCCGCCACGGTAAAGAAAAGCATGACTAGGAATTATACTGCGACAAAATGGCGTTCGGAAGTACTCATTGGCTCCTGTAATACATGACAGAATATCCATCCGGCCGTCCGACTCCACCGCCAGTACGAAATAGGGAAAACGTAAGGATCAAATGGGACTGGGATACCTTCCAAACTCCTCCATCTCGGATGACCGCGAGGATTTGGGCAAGAATCTACTCCGAAGGAGAGTCCTCCCCTGGGAAAGTTCTGTCCAGTCCAGCTACGATCATGTAGCAATAAAGAGCCACTTGACCGGAGCCGTAACTTGTAGGAATAAGTGCAAAAAACTTCTAAATACTTTCTTGACGATCACTGTCATTTATATTGTGGCCCTCTGGTTCAGTGACCGCTTAATAATGCAAAAGGAGACCTCTCTAACTCTTTAAGATTCACAGTCAGAGCCTCGGTCAATTTGCCCACACGCAGAGCCAGACCCTCAAGTCGAGAACTAAAGGAAAAGTAAGGGTCACGCCTGGCAGCTGCGACTGCTCTCCAAAAAGGATTAGTCCACCTGTTGGAAGTCCGGGTACAGTAAGAGACGGGGCATTCCCACGGGCTACAATACTTACAGACGCTACGGTGTCTTCTCGTAGAGAATCCGCGAGGGACCTAGGGGAAAAAAAGGGAGAATTCTCATCCGCCAGGCAGAGAGCGCTGGTCAAGAGTCCCGCAGAAGGAAAAGACTGCCGAACAGCTGTGGGCATACGAATTTCAGGGGAAACGCAAAGTCAGGTCTGTGGGGGAGACCCTACGAGGCTGTCGCTATTTTGGGGGCGGAACCAGAACGGGTAATAGTGGTCGAGGGGGTACGCCCAATAATGCTTACAAAGGGATCGAAGGCCACCTTCATCGCGTTTCCGCCTTTTCGGGGACGGGGACCGAGCAGCTCTGAAAAGTAAGAATTTCATCGCACCTAAACCGGCACCCCGGGGTCATCCCGGAGGGCGAAAAAGTCAAGAAAAAAAAAAAAGGGGGAAGGATACGGCAAATTTTTCACCGCCACGGCGGCAGGCTGTCACTAACCGCAGACGGGGGGATTTCCGACGTTAGATAAGAGGGGGAAAAGGGTAAAAGGGAAGAGAGACAGAACCATTTCCTACTACTACACTGAAGCATCGATTCACACCCAGATAACGACATAGGAGGGAGGTCAGAGACTGTTAAGCGAGCTTCGTGGAAGTCGACAGGCATCACAGCCTTGTCGTGAGGGCTGGAAGATAAGGCGCTTGTCTTTCAGAAGCAAATCCATCACGCCACGGGGGGAAGGAAAAGGACCAGAATCACCAAGCACCGTGCAAAAACGTACTCTAGACTGGAGAAGAGCCAGGGCAGTGGGCGGAAAAGGGGTGCCCGCTGAAGAGCAGCAATAAAAGAGAGAAGATTCAAAAAAAAAACGCACGCACTATCGGATAAAAAGGTGAGGGAAGCGCACAGGATGCGAGACTACCGAGTCAGGGGGGCCTCCAAGGGCGTTACCGGGGCCGAAACTAAAAACTGGCAGAATGGGGGGCCCCTCTTTACCATCAAAAAAAGATTCCTATCATAGACCAATAAGTACCAAAGAGAAAGATACAGCCAGCGACAGAATTCCAGTAACAATCAAGCGAACAAGAGAAAGGAAAGCTTATCAAACTTCCTGCAAAGTGCCAACAAAGTCTATCAAAAAAGTAGTACACCACAAAAAAGGTGAGGCATTTCGTCAGCAACGCCGAAATGCGCTCGGACGTCTGGGGGGGTGGGTGCGAATTTCAAGGTGCATTAAGGCGCGCGCGGAGCTGCGGAGCGTGGCGCCTGAGACCTGGAGGGGGGGGGGGGGGGAAAAAATGGGGAGCATATCGCGTGGGGGGGATAGGAGGGTTAAAATCAGGAGAGTCGAAGACAGACATGTCGTCTTTCAATTCTCTTATGTAAAGAGAATCTGGTCGGCACGCTGCGTCACGGAACCGCCAGAGCGGAAAGCGCAAGATCAAAATAAGTGGAAGTGAGAAGCAACTTCTTTTCTCCCGCTCTCGTCGGCCTCTAGAAGGGAAGGGTCAGCAGTGAACGACCCTAGGGGTCGCAAAAAGAAGCTTCTGTGTCCGTACGGGGAAGATTGCAGCAGAAGGGTGGTGACCTTTGCGTGAACATGGCCATCCTTCTTGGGACGAGCGAAACAGGGAACAGTCAGGGGAACAAGCGGAGTGACTCTGAGAGTCGTGCTGGTGAGGACGACAGGGGAGTAATCGCGACCGGAGACCCCGGAATGCTCAGTCCGAGGGGGTGACCAAAGCTCATAACATCAGGCGCTGGAAAAGTGGACTTCCGCCGAAGCTTCTTAGGACCATGGCCACCCTCGACCCAGCCCTCGCACATTAGAAACAGGGCAAACAGAGGGGGAACAAGCGGAGAGATGCGGAGACGTTAAGGGTCCTCCTATAGGGCTCCCTAAAATCTAGAGAAAACAAAAAAAGGGAAAAGGAGGAAAAAGAGAGAGATTCGACCGACGTGCTAGCCTGGTAAATCTCAGGCGGTGACACTCTCGATCGCTCGCGCACGGGGAAACACTCGACTGGAAAGCTGGTAGGTCAATGTCCCGAGGTGAGCAACTCGCGAGGGTCCAGGGACGTGGACACGACCTGCCGAAAGGTTGGGGACTGGGGTGTACCTAGAAGGTCCTCTTAAGGGCCGAAGGGGCTCGATGGTCCTCCACGGTCAGGGACAAACGCACGAATCCCGAGGAAAAAAAGTCGAGGGAACTAGGGGGGGGGGTCGCTCCATCATGAGGGAAAGTTTAGCAGCCGAATTATTTCGGAAAAATGCCCGAGGAAAGAAGGAACAGAAAGGGACAGCAGATGAGAGGGAACGTCTCCAACACAATCGTTTCTTCAAAAACGGGAGAAAGTGGAAATTCCGGCCCGTCTCTAACTGACGAATCCTGCCAGGGGAGGAAAGAAGAGCAGAGCAAAAGGGTTCTCTCTCCCTAAAAAGGTTAAGGTAGGAGGCCGATCGGCGATTGCGCGTCCGACTGGGCTTACTGAATACCCATTGAAAAAGGGGGGGAAGACCCGAGATCATCCTTCGTGACATCATTTCACTCTATGATGAAAAAAATAAAAACTAATTCAAGGCCGTCAAAAAAGAAACGAAAAGACGGGGATTCTCCTACTTTCTAACAGAGGGAGAGCAGTGGGCGTTGAGTCTTACTGAAGGCCTGGTGGGGGGGGGTAAGGGGGGAGCTAAAAGGGGGGCACTAATTAACTGGCCTGCCCGTCCTTAACTTGTGATAATGTGGTCCAGGCTGGGCCTTATCGTGACCGGGTTCGCTTAGTGCTGATCGGGGCGCGTTGTAGGGGGAGGAGGGCTAAAGGGCCCTTTTAGTCTTTTAGCTGGGGGAGAAAAAAGAGGATGGGGGATTGGTCTGCGCGTAAAGGGGTTGACGAGAAGTCCTTGGGGGGGAAACAGGGAAGACAAACCAAAACGCTTTATGAAAAGGGGTAGCGATCCGACGTTTAGCAAGTCAAAAGCAACCGTAGAGTTCGATGGGGGCCTTGGCGTCTTCCTTGAACTCGTCGACTTCTTTGCGGCAGCTTCAGCTGCGGAAGACATGGGCACTGGGTCTCGGAAAAAAAGCAAGGGAGAGGGGAGAAAAATATGCGACACCGACTGTCCGTTTGGGGATTGGCGAAGAGAGGAGTGGCGGGAGGGATAGTCGGGGGAGGGTGGTAAGAAAAAATGAGGGTACCACATCCCTCTCACGGGAGGGGAGGCAAAAGAAAGGCAGGAGCGCAAGAAAGCAAAGAGTGAAGAACACGAGAAGGGAAGAAAGGCAGATTCTGAGCGACGGGTCAATGACTGAAGCAGGGCGTGACAGTGTTCTCCGGACCCCGGTACCAAGGGGGACACTTCTGACTGGATCGTTCACGCTATCTCAAGGAAGAGGAAAGCAGGCGGTGAGGGAAAAAAAAAGGACGCTGGGCAAAAAAGGGGGACCGGTGTACGGTTTAGAAAAGAGGGACAGAAAAATTGAAACGGTTATCTCCACCGGACGGAAGTGGGTCTACCCGGCTGGGGAGAGACTTATAGTCGTGGTGAAAGATAAAGACTATTAGAAAAGGGGGGGTGGTCTTGCCAAAATCTTGTCATGCGATTCGGTCGTCACCGGCTGTCAAAAAACCAAAGAAAGGAAAACGGGGGGGGGGACTTCTCCACCTAGCGTACCGTCGGGAATGACAGAAAAAAAGCAGGACGTGGATTGCTGCCTCAAATCAACGCGGGAGGGAGCGTAAAGCCGGGTCTGTGAACGTTTCTTCATGAGCCGAGTAACCATTCGGTTAGAGAGGCCCGGAGCGGCGCGCCAGGGCGGCGAGTTCCGGAAGATCCGGGATCAGGGAAAAGAACAAGAAAAAGGCGGGAAGTCATGTACTCAAACCGTGGGGACGGAAAAAAACCGGGGACCCAAGTTGTGTACAAGACGGAAAACCAAAAAGAAAGAACTGGTATCCGTTACCGCTGCCAGAAAAAGGCAGGGGAGGGGAGTCTAGAGGAGAGGGGGGGACCACCGGGGAGGGTTGCCCGGGGGAAAAGGAAGGTAAAACGAAGAGTGACGTTGGGGCTACTTGCCTGAAGCCCCTGTCTTTACGAGTACGGAGTTAAAACGAGGGAAAATCCCTACCATCTACCTCGCCTCCGAAAAGAGAGTAGACGATAATAAGTTAGAAAAAAAAAGTCGGTCCTGTTGCTGCGATCATGTCCCTGGATGGAGAACAGACGAATCTCTAAGGACTTAGATGGAGCTAGAGGAAAAGAGGGTGGACCTAAGCCTAAAGGGTATCCTTTACATGGGGAGGAGAGGTGCCGAATAAAACTTCGTTTGGGATAAAGGGCCCGATGTGATATAAGGTGTCACTCTGTCAGTTCAAATATCCGGGCAGAAAAAGAACCAGAAGGGGGGCGCCGTGATTGACGAAAATTATTATTTGGTGTTTTGAAAGACTGCTTTTTGTGATGGCGTAAAGTGCGGAATACGCGGGGACTCAGAAATGACTAACCACGATAGGTATCGAGTAAAAGCGGGCGGAAGGAAAACCAAAGGAACCAGCGTGAAAACACCACTACTATGGCGGTTCTCCATCAGGAGGGAAAAAGGAATGGAGGGCGCGGGAAGAAAGAAGGCGCACGCTCAACGTAGAAAATCGTTAGTCAAAGATCCGCCGTAATGGAAAGGGTCGGAAGCCCGGCGAACTGAAACATTAAAGTAAATAAGGAAAGAAAACGACGCCAAAGCGCGGGGCGACCGCTTTACGAGACATAGTACGGGATAACGCAAAATCTCGTTTCGGGGGCCTCATCCGCCATCAAAGGTGCAATAACGACCAGGGGGAAAACGGGGGGTCTCCTGTTAGCCCCGTCTTTCGAACTCTCGAGATTCTGGACGGTGGACCGGGCTCAGGCGTTTATGGGGGAAATAGTAGAAGGGACAGGAATACTCATCATTAATCTACGGCACCATAATCTAATAGGGTCTGAAAGGCACAGGTAAATCTAGTCTTTAAAGGTGGAAAAGCCAGGCTAATCTGGACCAATCAACTGAAGACCTCAAAAAGCCATAAAGCTGTGCTCCGGGGGATTGCAGGATCACAAAAGCAAGCAATGTGGCCAAAACAGGTAAAAAGTACAGGGGGAGAACGAACTTAGGGCCTCCCCACTTGAGAATAAATCTCGATACTGGTGCTGGAGAGTCCTCATCCCGACTCGCTTGAAAAAGGTCCGCCTGACAAAGGGTGGGTAATCTCTACATCTCTGGCATAGGTTCCCAAGCAGGACAAGACAAACAGGACGGACAACGCTGCGTGCTATACTGAATAACTCACCACGGCAGGGGGGGGGGGGGGGAAAGAAAGGAAGGGGATTAAAAAACTTCGGTTGATTCGCACTGACCTGGTCATAGTGGGAGAAGGTGAATAAGACTAAACGAAGGAGGGGAAGACGAAAAAACGGAGAGATTTCCCGCAGGTGGCGGAAAAACTCACTCAACTCAAGTGGGGGAAGGAGAAAACCGAAGGGGACCATAAAGCATAAAGGGGGAGACCAAGAATAAGAACCAGAAAACCACTGGCACGCATACAAAGTGAGACCACAGCTCAGGTTCCTAAAGAAACGGGTTAAAGTATAGAAAACTGTGAACGATCCAAAAGAAAAAAGGAAACCGGGGGACCGAAAGGGATCTCATATACCTGTTTTAACTAAAAAAGAAGAAATGCCAGGGGCGGCATCAACGCTCAAGGGACGAGGATTGTCCAGAGAGTGGGCACGGCCGAGCGGGAACGCACAGCAGGGTCTGGTGTCCTCACAGCAAGGGGAGTGAAGTCCGGGGAAGTACCCGAAAGAAGAATCAAACAAACCAGGGGTCAACCTGTCTCGTCGACGCAAAAGGACCCTGAGTTAGATCAAGAAAAAACGAAGAAACCTGGATAAGAGAAGGGAGGGACAGGCCATCCAAGAAGAAAAAGCTGCAAAATCCTTGAGAGAAGGAGCTGAAGAAAAGACACTGTAGGAAGGACCTATAACTGTGGGCGTAAAATGCGCACTGAAAGGTACTCGACGTGGAGAGTGGAGGATGCCAAGTCCTTCACCGGGAAAGTGAAAGGAAACCCAGAAAAATTCGTCGAACCACCTTGTAAAAGAAAGAAAGCGCCGAGCAAATCCTCACTCATACATCGTCTCTTCCAGAAGCCTGTCCATCAAAGAGAAGAAAAAGATGAACCAACAGAAAAAAAAAAGTAGCGAATCGGCGGAATCATTACGACAACAGGAGAACCACCAAGTAGTACACAAAGACATGGGAGGGCAGTCGAGACTAAACAACACCATCGTGGGATAAAGGGAGAATAAGAAGACGTAGAAAGGGCAAAGAAAGCTCTGCCTGAATCAAAGGGGTTGTAGAAAAATCATGCGAGGCCAAGGATGCCGCTACAGAGCGCTGGAAAGGGGGGGCGCTTAGAAGAACGTCGGCACCATGGGAGAAGA
>Ga0179591_1367443_pt1 | contig 12020 bp, 15 predicted proteins | sample CZOMad2_1_08_16f_FD_182891 | JGI IMG/M metagenome (GOLD analysis project Ga0179591, IMG submission 182891) | Vadose zone soil fungal communities from Angelo Coast Range Reserve, California, USA - CZOMad2_1_08_16fungal (PacBio error correction) | ecosystem: Environmental > Terrestrial > Soil >...
CCCCACAGAAGAAGGAACCCCCCCCTTTAACCGCTGATTGAAAAAAAAGGGCCTAAATCCCTTTGCCTTTCCAGGCAAAGAGGAAGGGAGGAAAAGTGATAACCATGAAGAAAAGGTGTGGCACGGGACGCTCTAACAGGAAAGATCGGTAGACCGCCCCAACGTTGCGACCGTCGCGAAACACCCGCCACGAACGGGGTGAAGGGATCCCGCAGGGCTCAAAAGATTGGGTAGGAATCAGGGGGAAAAAGCGGTCTAAAAGAGAAAGAAAAAGCACCTCTAGAAAACCGCTAATGGCCGGACAGAGGAGGGCCACACCAGGGTACCGAAAAAGGGACTGGGCGGGGGACAAGGAAAGGTGTCTTCCAGTGTCCCCCAGCGAAGGAACACTGAACAGCTTCGAGAGGACCAGGTCGAGTAGCCTTGGGGGGGGGAGTGTGCCTGAAAGTTGCGGCCTCCAGGGGGGAAAGGTATTCAGGAGAAAGGGAACACCTTCTGGGAGGAGACTATTTCTCTGTCCCTGGATTAACCAAAAAGGAAGTATGAGGAAAAGAAAAAAGGCAAAAAAAAAGCTCTGGGGTGCTTACAAAGAATACTAGGAGGCAGAAACTTCCCTTCTTTGCAATCTTGCGAGGAAAAAAAAGGCTAAAATACACCCCCAAGAAGGAGACTATATCATGGAAGGGAGAGCAATCAAAAAATTGACTGGCAGTTATGGTACAAAAGAAACTCCCGGAGGGGAGCATTATATTGCGTATGGTAAGGGAAACCGGTATTATTGTTCTCAAGGGCGACTATGTGAAAAGGAAAAAGGAAAGGTGCTAGTATAGGGAAGGGCCTGGGGACCAGCCAGGGAGGAAATCTCGAACGAGGGGGACCTGTACACATAACATGGCTAAGGATGGGGAAAAAAAAAAGGTGTTCGCATCACCAAAAGAGTGGGGAGTCAACACAGCACCAGAAATTTCAGACCATCTGAAAAAGATTTTCTAACCAAGTACGGGAGAATAGAAGGTGGTTTCCACTGCAATAGAAAGGAAAAGTATAAGGTTTATTTTTAAGGAGAGAAAGTTCTAAGGGTTGAGTTGAGGAGTAAAAAAGAGGTTTGCCACTGAAAAAGAAAAGGAAAAAAAAGAGAAGGAAATTATTTCACTTTCGTAAAAGGGGGTGTTAAAGTTATATTAATTGGAGAACTATTGGGAGTAGGATAAAAGGGGGGGGGTAAGGAGTGTGTTTCGCAGAAAAAAATGTATTGAGGGGGAAGATTTCCTAATTAATTAATTTTGGGGTCAAAGCTATAATCAATATGAAAAGGAAGGAAAGTCTTAACAACACTTGTATGGGAAAGAGAAACGGGAAAGTGGAAAGATATAGACCACAACATCAATTAAAGAAAGGAACACTTATGGACGGCAAAAAATAAATGATATCCCGGAAAAGGGCAGGTGGGAAATAATGCAGACAGGTGTGGCGGAATTAAGGGGCAAAGCTACTTGAGAGGAAAAAAAAGCTCAACAAAAACAAAAAAGACTAGAGACCCTTGCTAGTCATAAGTATTTGACATATAGAATGACTCATGAAAAAGGGGGGGGACTGAGCTAGGAAAAAGGCATATCAGGAAGGTATTGTTCAATGAAGGGAGCCACGGTAAGGGTTGCTGTTGTGTTGGGGGGAGGGAAACTTAAACTTAGAAGGATGAAAGAAGGAGACTTTTTAGGAGCAGGGATCCCAGGGACAGGGGAGTCTTGACATATTACAAGGGAAAACACACTTACGTGGGGGACAAGGACATGTTCCTAAATAACAATGCGAACAAATACGAAAAAAATAGACGTAATAGGAAGGGGGGGGGAGGAGGGTCAAAAAGTTCAATAGGGAAAAACAAGTTTACGAAATTTGGAAAGAAGATTTCCATAATAAGGAAAGAGGTTTTCCGTGGTCGAAAGAGATTGGAGAGGGGGATAGTATAGAATATCCTTTAAATTCTCTTTTCCGCTGAGGGAGAAAAAGACGTGAAAATGTCAAAAGAGGGGGAAAAAACAAGAGTATAGTTCCAGGGGGAAAAAGACAACAAGGGCCGAGGACGGGAAAACTTGTTCTGGTTGCTGTTTTTTGAAGGGGGAGACTTCACGCACGAGGAAGAAAAAACTCGCCCGGTAAAGTTACGGGCAGGAAAACTCGGGAAAAAAAAAAATTTACGAACATTTCCGGAGGAGTACTTTATAAGAAAACGGTCCAATTCAAAAAGGTAAGGGGTGAAAGAGGAGCGTGAGAACAATAATTAACCGGGGGAAAGAATGCTCCTGACTACAGTGAAAAAGCCCGTGTTTACCATAACTGCAAAGAGGGGGGGGGGTGGGGGGGGGGGGGGGGGAAGCCTTGGTTCGGAGAGGGGGGAGAGTATGATCTTAGTAAAAAACTTCTCGCACTAATTGGGTCCCTTTTAGCCTACTCCGGGGAAGGAAAGACGACCAGTGGCGGAAGAAAAGGAAGGTAGTATGTAAATGGAAAGGAAAACCGAAAGATTTTTTGGCGGACAGGAAGACCCGGAGAGGGAAAGACACTCATGTGACGAGGAAAAAAATACAGTGGTAACGGGAGAAAAAGACGCAGTAAAACCTCGAGGAAGAAGAAGCCCCAGCCTCCCAAAGGAAGAAGAAAAAGGGCTCGTAGACAGAAGACTTTCTCCTTTGGCAATCCGCGGGTTAACCCGTGCAAAAATACGGAAACGCCAGCAAAAAGGAGGGAAGCTATGTACCGAAAAAAAGGCTACTGAGCAAGGAAAGTTTCGCTCTCTACTCGGGGCAAAACGTATACGGCGTCGATATCGCGTGAAAAGAAAAGGGAACAGGGGGTTCAAAGGGACAACCAAGGGAGGGGGTGGCTCCCGACGGGGGGTTCGGTTGCAGACGATTGACCGCTGGGAAGGGAGAGCGGCAAGGAGGGGAAGTACATGGCAATGTGGGAAGGGAAAACACACTGAGTCATTACACACCCTGCATGACTAACTAAGTATAAAAAAAGGGTGTAGCCGGGCCGAGAAGGGGGCTCTGCCCGCACAGAATGGGAAGGGGAGACGCTGACTCACCAAAGGGGGAAAAGAGAGAGAATCGCTAGGGGAGGTGTATCTCCCCCACCCCCGGGGGATTTTCCCTCAAACAGTACACTCCTTTGCCGGCGAGAAAAGCCGTCGACTAAAAGAAACCGGAAGACCACAGGAAACAAACGGGGGAGAACAGGACGATAGAAAAAAAAAAAATCTTCGCCTAATGGCAACCCCAACTGTTGCTGACCGAGGAACACGCACGAACGGGGGGGGGGGGGTAGAACGAAAAGGGGAGTAGCTCAGGGGAAGAACTGCCAGCGAAAGGGAGGGCCTAGTCGAGAAATCCGCTAATGAAAAAGAAAGCACATGTTTACATAAAGTAGAGGACAAAAATGGCAAAGGGGGGCCAAGGGGCACACGTAGAAAGAAAATTTTTCCCCACAATCTTTATCCTCCTTTCCCACCGGAAGGGACAGCTCATGGAGTAGTCATCCTTTTGGGGAGGAGATCAGCGGCCCGGGAAGGAAGGGGAGGGATTAGTGAAAAAAAAAATCAACCTAGACGCTGGGAGAGGACTTTACCGCTCAAACGGGACTCTATAGACCGGGAAAGCAAAAGTGCTTACGCATAAAGAGGGCGTCCCGTGCAACTGGTCGAGTAACTTCCTCGGATCCCAAAAAGGAACAGTAAGGTGGCGTTAAGGAGGCGGACGCCTAAAAAGGGGGGGCATTTAATGGAAACGAACAGGGAGGAAGGAACTCCCTTTCGGTAAACTGAGTGGGAGCATGGAATGCGGATGGAAGAAAAGTTACTGAGTGGGGAAAAAAAAAGCCGGTGCGCTGAAAAGCGGGGGCCGTAGATCTGGTGATAAAGAAAAAAAAAAGGGCTTCAAATCTCAGAAAGGTTTTTCAACGACACATACATGCTAAGATTGAGTCGGCCGTGTGTGAAGGGAAGTCTAAAAGCCGTAAAAACGAAGGGACAGCTGGACTACGTGCGCGGGGGAAAAGATATTACTGGGGAAAAGGGGGTAAAAGAGAGCGTATAAGTTAGGGGGTGGAGGGAAATACTTGACCAGCGGAGGAAAAGAAAAGGTGAGCTTTATATCTTCAAGGAAAAAGAAGAGGGAGCGAAGCCACTGAATAACAGAGGAGGAAAATATTATATAAAGGAAAGAGGTACTTTTGGGGAAGGAGTAGAAGAAACTGAGGGTAAGGGTGGGAAGTTAGAAATCTTATAGTGGGAAGGGGGGTTCGACAGAGGGGTTCTCTTCGTCCCCATGGGGAAGGTATTTGTGTGAGAGTGTCCTTTCAAGGAGGAAGAGAGAAACAAGGGGGAAAGAAGACGGAAGGACATAACTGAAATCTAAGCAAGCAAAATTTATTTCCAATTCTCTCGAAGCATTAAAGGACGTGAGTAAGGGGATGGCAAAAAAAAAGGAGGCAATTTTACAGGGGAAAAGCAGAAAAGCTGACAGGGGGGGGGAGAGGACCCGTTATCTGTCAACGCTCCGGAAGAGGGACCTAAAAAAATCACAACAACAACGAGGGGAGTGGGAAGAGGGGAAGGAAGTGATCTCAACGGAGGAGTCTAAAGTAAGCACTGCACAAAGTATTCTTTCTCTACCCGCGGAAAAGTATCAATTATTTTGGGGAGAGGTGACTCACGGGAGGGAGGGGGGGGGGTGGGGGTTAAATTGAGGGGATTAGACGTTGGGGAGGTCTTGGACGAGTAGAAAAGTGCATTATAGCAGGGGAAAAATTAAATTAATTACCCGAGAAGAATTTGGGAAGGAAGAACCAAAGAACTAAAAGAAAAAAAATGAGGAAGACTTAGAAGTAAGAGGAACCTTAGGACACTAGGGGAGAAAGGAGAAGGTCAAACCAATTTACGAATGGGGAGTTATGTAAGCATATTGTCAAGCCGTGGCAGAAAAAATACGATTTTTGTGCTAGAAGGAAGAATTCAGAAAGGGAAAAGAAAAGCTCATCTGCCTTAACACCTCACTTAAGCAGTATATTGCAGTGTAAGGAAGAAAATGTCAACTCGGGGAAAAAAAAACAAGTGAGGCAGATGGGGGAGGGGGGGGTTGGACGGATGGAGACTGCAAGGAGCGATAGAAAAAAAAATCCCGTAGCATTTTATGTGTCGAAAGCAGTGTCGAGATGGAAAAGACCAGGACGTTAGACAAGGAAAAAACGGGTCCAATTTCAGAAGGGAGATGGCGAAAAAAGCGGGAGAAAGGCTGAAAAAGTAGGAGGAAAGCGCCGTGCTTCCGTTGGAGTCTCACAGCAAAAGGGACATAACTGCGTAGAGGACCTTTGTTAAGGGGAATATGAGCGGGGAACAGAACGAGAGGGGGGGGTTGATTTTAGCCAGACGAGAAAAGGAAGCCTTGAGTGGTACAGACAGTTGCGGTGACTCCTAAGTGGGTATTACGTTCGGAGGAAAAAAGTGTTGCGGACTGGGAGGGGGGAAGATATTGTAGAAACGGCTAGTGATAAACACGCAGGGACTACAGGGGTAACAAGGGGCACGACATGCCTGCCCCCGGAAACTGGCTTGCTAAGAAAGACCTACATTGAGAATCGCAAAAAAAGAAAAAGAAGGTGACGTTGGGCCAAGGGGAAACCCTGAACGCCACTGGAGAGAGTCGATCGGAAAGAGGTACCCGGGACCGCTCTACTGCTCCGGCCATGGCCAACTCGACTGCACGGATTCAAAAGAGGAAATAAGATCGTGGAAAAAGGAGGAAAAGTGCACTCAAGGGGAGAAGATTGCCACTGCAGACTTTCTCCAACGTTGGACTTCAGGCGACGAGGGAAAAAGGTACCGGGATCCTCAAGAGGGGACCGTGGCACTGTGGATCCGTTGAAGAAAGGAGTTAAAAGTACGCTAATAAGTAGAGAGGGAAAAGGGAAGGGATACCGATTTCAATCGCGGTGAAAGGCTCCCGCACCGCCTTATGGGGTAGACACAAACAACAACGGAAGGGAAAGAGCGGACAAAAGGGGGGGGAGAACACACCCCGTAACCGCGATTGAAAAAAAAAAAGACCCTTTGCCGAGTATAGGAAAATTCTAACTCTGGCGCTAAGAGGAAACGGAATCCACAGCCCCCAATTTTTGTTAGAAGCATGAAAGATCAGGAAACCAGCGGGGGAAGAAAAACCGACCCCAAAAGGAAAGGATGCAAAAAACAAGAACGTGTTTTCCCAAACGGTTACTCAGGAAACAAAAATGGGATTAGCTGAAGAAGGGGGACTGCCCGACGGGAAAAGAGAGCACCTGCACGAAAAAGGCTGGCCATCACAGGTAGAGAACAAAAATGTGCCTTTTCTTTGAAAGAGGCTCGGCCGTGCGTCAAACCTGAATTGAAAAGAGAAAAGATCGAGATACATATTACGGAGTCCTCCTTGGGGGAGGGGCTGGATCTCAGCCCAGTTGCTGGAAAGGAATGCTGTAGTCAAGGACGATTGAAGCTGAAAGAGGGGAGCTCCTAAAGGGTTATGAAACGCGACCGGTGGGTAAGACAACAGAAAGGGTTGCTTTACTCATCGAACTATCCGGGACGGGGCGTCCCGAAAAGAAGTAACTTAAAGGGGAATCGGGGAGGAGAAATACAACAGGGGAGAAAAGGAAACTAGATCATATTAATACGAGGATCACGGGGGGAACAAGGTGCGCGTGTGAGGGGGGAGTTGTACAAAACGGGGGGCTGTGAGAAAGGGGGGAACGGAGTCAGGAGGAAAAAACTATCAAAAAACGACCATCTCCCTTTGAAGAGTGGATTCAACTTACGAAAGGAGGAGCGGGTTGGAGATAAAAAGGGGGAAACCGCAAGGAGAAAAAGGTCACGGAACGAACATACATGCAAAGGGAGGGTTGTGAAATGAAAATTGAAGTCTCCCAGATCAACAAACCTCCCAGACCGTTTCAAAAAAGAAGGAGTTTAGTGGAGGAAAAGAAGTACAGGGGTCAGACAGTTTCCACTGCAATAGACGGGGTTAAGTCATATAGAGGAAGTTTCTACTTTTATCTTTAGAGGGAAGGATATTCTAGAAAGAATAGCGTAGTAGGAGAAGAAACAGAAATTTCATTATGATGAAAAGGGATTCGTGCAAAGGGGGTTAAAGTATATATTTAGGAAAGGGGGATATATGTAACTAATGGGCTAAGTCTTATATGGGGGGGAAAAGGGATGGTGTGCGCCTTTGGTTATCGGGGAAGCATTATTGTTGGGGGGAATTTTAATCATTTCAAGCCTATAAATGTCCTTAAATACTTAGGAACGTCTAAGAAGCCGTATAAACATCAGGGAACGGTGAAAGGGGGATAAAAGATTGAACAATTAAGGGGGGGGGGGAAAAGTGATATGGCGGGGAAGCCTAATGCATACCGGTTTGCATGGGGGGGGTAATGTAACTATACAAGGGGCGAGACCACAAAAAAAAAAAAGAGGGAGAAGAGACCCGGGTCTAGGAAAAAAAATTGACATATACCTGAGAAAAACCTGTATGCCTTATGCTTGAAGAGGCCAGGCAAGAAGACATGTCCATTCTTGTCAAGAGGGGGGAACAGTGGTTAATGGGGTGGGGAGAAATGAAGTAAACTTATAAGAAAAAGGAATTATCAAAGGTTGGTTAATACATTGGCAAGGGTCGCGGTAATTATGATTAATCGAAAAAAAAGAGGAGGGAAGTTGTACGCAGGGGGAGGCGAACAAAAGAAATGTAAAAAAAGTATCTGACCAAGAGACAGAGCCCTAAGTTCCTAAATTAGGGTTAAAACAAAGTTTACAAGTATTATCATAATGGGACCTATAGAAAAAAAAGTTGGTTCAAAAAGTTTATGGGGAACCTTGAAAATATCGAAAGAGGAAGTCTCGTTTCGCTGTAAAGCTAGGGGGAAATAACTTATACGCAAAGTAGAGGGAATAGCCCAGTAAAGAGGAGGGCGAAAGACACGCCAAGGTCAAAAAAGGGAGCTTGTCTGGGGACGGATGGAGAATGAACTAAGGGCGTCAGGCGAGGCAAACACACGGGAAAGATGTGGCGTCAGAAAAACAGTGGGGGGGACGCAAAATTGAAGAAAGGGTAAAATCTACAAGGAGAAGGGAAGACGTAATTGTTGACTCAAGAAAAAAACCGCGGAAGAAACGGCTGATTTAGTTGAAAAGGCACGATCATGAAAAGAAAAGTTGGAAAATTGCTTTGCAGGGTGTTACCAGAAAGGAAAGTAAGGAAAGGAAGGCCGACTAGGAGGGAAGGGAGAGGAGGATCGCGAAAATGGGGGTGGGGGAAGGGGAATCCGGAACGAGAAGACAAGTTACTCGACCAAGTTGCGGACGAATGTTCGTATGTAAAAAATTTTGTGAAGAGGGACGTAAACAAGAGTAGAAAGAAATTGAAATAACACGCCTGGGGGGAAAGAAAAATCTAAGCGCATCAGGGGGGGGGAAGACATCCTGTCCCCGGCAGGGGGGGAGTGATGCGATCCAGCAAAAAAGGACCTTGCGAATCGAGGAAGATGGCTATCGGAATCAAGAAAAAATGACGGCGCCGCTGTGGAAAAAAGAGCCGAAGGGAACGAAAAATTGAGATCTCAGCTATTTACCCTTTGCTGGCCAGAAAAAGCCATTAGCGGTGCGCTAGGCTTCCGGGAAGGGAAGGGGAGCATAAAGTACCATCCCGGGAGTAACCGTGGTGAAACTAAGGAAGGAAAGGGCTCCAGAAAGGAAGGCCAAAGGGGGGGTCGTTTCTTCATGCTAGAGAAAAAGGCTGGTTTCCGGATATCGAGAAGGTGCTTTCCATGGGGGGAGGGAGAAAGGCTCCACACGCTTCTCGAAAAACGGTTGAGAAAAAGTATAACTGGAAGGACAAATGTAGGGGGGGAAAACGCTTGTTACGGGGTGGGGAAAAGCCTTTATTTGTTGTGCTAGCGCAGGGATAGAGAAACAAACAACAACGATGAGAGGAAAAGAAAAAAAAAGAACGGAGGGTGAGGAGCGAAAAAAAGGGGGAAGCGGACGTCTACACTCATGGAAGGGAGCCATTCTAACGAGAGATACGAGGGGAGACCTTATCCACAGGCCCCATGTACCGCACAGGGAAGCACATGCCGCTCGCCGGCACACAAGGAGTCGCCTGAAAAAATCAGACTCAAGAGAGGCGGAGGCACCCCCTTGGAAAAAGGAAAAAAAAACTGTTACTCAGGCACGGCAAAAGGTATTAGCCTTAGTTGAATACGGCAGAAGGAAAGGTCCGAGTAGAAAAAGGAAACATACATGGGAAAAAGATGGCACAGTACCGGGTACATAGGAGAACCTTTCGTGGCCAAGAAACTTCCCTGTCTTCAGAAAACACAGACGTGAGCCCTGGAAAAACCCTGAGACACGAGGAGAAGAAAGAGAATGAGTTAGAAAATTTTTGGATCGGGGGGGGAAAAAATTTCTGAAGGACGGGTACATTCTTATTCCTCAAGGAGGGTGTATATAAGAGGCCCTGCGGTGGAGAAAAAAGAGCTGGACGAGGAGAAGATTATTAACCGTAAACAGTAGAAAGGGGATTACTCATCAAAAGAAGTTCTTCCCGCAACTGTCGAGTAGAGAGGTTCGTGCCGGATTCCGGGAGAAAGGGGGCGGGTGGGAAAGAAAAAAAAAAAAAAAAAAAAAAAGGTGGGGAAAAGGGAAGTAATTAGGCCAACAGAAGTTCCTTACTTACGGGGAAGGGAACACGGGGACGAGAAACTGAGGCACGGAAGAAGGGGTAGTGGCAAACTAATGAAGTAAGCAAGACGCGTTTCGCGACTATTGAATGGACACGGGCACAGGGATCACTTCCTTGAGCATGTGGGCGTAAAAGAAAAAATTTTCGAAGCGACAAGAAGAACGTACGGGGGGGGGTGTAGCATGCGCCGAAATAGTGAAAGGGGAGACAACAAACCGCCCAACAAGTTCAAAACCGCTGACCTACGTGCGCGGCAGATATTACATGGTAAGAATAAACTTGGTTCACAAAAGGAAAATTGGGAGGGATACTCTCTTTTACAGGAGACTAATTTTATTCTTTAGCTATTTCGGGGGAGGAAACTATAAAATCGTATGGAAGAGCCCCTGAAGGAAAAAAAAGGGAGGAGGAGAGAAAGTATTAAAGGTTGAAGGGAGGTAAAGGTGGTGGTTGTAAAAAGGGAAGTACTCTATGTAACGATGTGGGTCTAAGTCTAATGGAAGGCATGGGTGGGGGCCATGCCGGCCTGAGTAAAATGGAGTAAATATGTTAGCTTTGGAGGTGGGGGAGAAATGTCAGATTAATCATAAGAAGGGGGAGTACAGAAAAGGGACCTTCTAAGCATCCTTGTTCCTTCTATATAACACAAAAAGGGTTCTTGAACATTAGGAAAGGGGAAAAAAATATATCACGGGTAGAGCAAAGCATAAGAAGAAAAAAGAAGAAGGACTTGAGTAGGGGCCCAGCTACTTTACCTAAGACACGGGTCCACGAAGGAGGAGGGGGAAAAAAGAGAAAAGACCTGGCGAAGAGAGGTTGACAGATAAAAAAGGATCTAAAAAAAATGTACCTGAAGGAGAGGACACTCCCCCGGGGGAAGAGGCATATCATTTCAATAATTTTTAAGAGGGGAATTTCGTTGTGGGGAGGGATGAAGGATGCTTAAGAAGAGGGTCCTAAGTATTTAAGAGGGATGATTATATCTACAAAATCTCACCCGAAGAGGGAAGAAAGTGGTTCAAAAGGAAAGGGTGGGGGGTGGGGTTGTGATCTAACCAATTAATGGAAAATATCAGACTGAAGTAAGAGGACAAGTGTCCAGGGTTAGGAAAAAGATAAAGGGAAAACACAAGTTAAGTTATTTAATCAGATTGGTCAGAATAAGCATTTTATTTCAGTGGGGAATAATACGATTTTATAGGGGAAGGGGAAGATCTAAAGAGAAAGGAGAAGGGAGGGACGCTGGGAAAGAAAGAAGGGAAACAAAGTATATTGCATGAAACCCAAAAGAAGAAAAACGTGTTGCGCAAAACAAACAAGGTAGTCAGATGGTCTGAACCTGGGGCTGTGTGTTGACGGATTGAGGGAAATCGCAGAAAAAAAACGTGAGCAAATAAAAAGGGATGTGGTCAGTGAGGAAGGTCTCGAGAGGTAGCCACATTGACAGACTTTAGAGAAACAGAGGAAGGAAAGTAGTAAGGTTTACAGCTAACCGCGGGCGAAATGAATTACCTTATTATGGGGTTGACCCATACTCACAAAGAGAACTCCGGTGAAGGAAAATTTGAAAACGGAGGAAAAACCCCGTGTGTACCTAAAGGATCCCGGTTGTAGTCCTACTCTTTAGAAAGGGGATCTTATTACAAATGGTGGGTAGGGGGAGGGGCGACTCAGCAAGGGAAAGGAAGTGAAGTTCGCAAGGTATTAAGGTATTCCGTTAGGAGGAAGCACAGTTGGCGGGAGGGGTTCGTAAAAATAGTGGGTAAAGGGGAGACACGCAGTGAAACACCAGGATCAGGGGTGCCCTTACTACTGCCCCGCGAACGATCAGCAAAAAAAAAAAAAATGACGACCTGGAACGATCTCGCTGTAACCACTTGGACAAGGAGGAACCTGACTCACAGGACGAGCAGGGTCCTCCTCCGCAGTCCTTTTCGGGCGGCAGCTATTACCGAACATCGCTACTGACGAAGGGAAAAGGATTCGCTCGAGACACAAAAGAGGGGGAACATATTCAAAGAATTGATCGCCCCTGAGGGCAATGAGTGTTCACTAATTACAACCCCTTGGGGGGGGGGGTTGCCGAAGTGGGTTGGTCGGAGCAATTAGAACGAAAAAGGGGGGGGAAAGAGAGATGCACACAGGTGGTAGGGGCCATGGAAGTTATCCACTCTTATCGCCTTCGTTAGGGAGAAAGTATACGCCGGAAAGAGCGTTTACTGGTGTGGGGAGAAAGCAAAGAAGTTT
>Ga0179591_1244883_pt1 | contig 12019 bp, 15 predicted proteins | sample CZOMad2_1_08_16f_FD_182891 | JGI IMG/M metagenome (GOLD analysis project Ga0179591, IMG submission 182891) | Vadose zone soil fungal communities from Angelo Coast Range Reserve, California, USA - CZOMad2_1_08_16fungal (PacBio error correction) | ecosystem: Environmental > Terrestrial > Soil >...
TTGGTGGGAGGAAGGGTGTTCCGGGGGGAAAAAAAATCTTGGAATCGGAGCGTGATTTACGAAAGTGGAGTAAGGACAAATTTCACAAAGTCGTGGCCAGAGCGTTGGTCAAACCTCCTGTATCACCTCTACAACCTACTGCTTTTTTTAAGACGGTCCAAAAGTCACCGGGACTAAAAGGGGGGGGAGAAGGTATTCTGGAGATGTTGAGCGCTAACCAGGGGCAAGAGAAATCAATTAAGCTTAAGGAGGGGGAAAAACACGAGTATGGAGCAGGTTCTGAAGCGCGTTTGTCTCCTGGCATTGGGCAGTGGATGCCAAGGGTTTGAAAAAAAAAAAAAGAACAATCAGAGAAATAGACATGGATTGGCAAAAGAAACGAGGACTTGGACGCAGAGAGGAGCTGCCGGATGACACCAAGGATATAATGACTCGGCCAAGCTTTAAGGTCTTGCTGGGATCATCTCATGGGCGGCTTGGGCGGGGGATTCGACGAGTCTCGAAAATTGGGCGGAAAGAGGAAGCGATCACCGAAGGGAAGGGACTAAATAACCAATTCCAAAGGACCGCGAGGCTATTCAATAACGGACAGCTGCACGAGCGCCGTGGAAATAGGCCAGGTTTGGACGCAAAGTAACCCTTGAAGAAGGAACTGCGCAGCGACTTGCCTCTACAAATCTGGAAGATCACGAGGTCTAGGAATGGCCCCGGTAATATAAGCGCGGGGAGCGGTGAGGCCTCAGAATTGAGAACATGAATTCCGGGAAGGGGAAAAAAACTGGATAACACTCGAAATCTCAAGAACAGGGAGTATCAAAGAGGGGAGGGGAAAGCTGATCACTTGGTATGCCATAGGGTTCAATCTCAGGGGGACCAGTCTGCCGACAGGAAGTGTAAGCGTGTGAAATTGGGGCAGAGGCGAAGGCACCTGGGAGTGTTACGGGTGAAGAAAGACGGTATGTAGGAGAAGGCGTTCGGGTGATTAAGAATTGCGGAGACAGAGATCGGCGGTGAGACTGCATGAGGACGGAAAGCGACATATCGAAGCAAGAAACGAGCAGGGGCGGAGTGACGCAAAAGGGGGGGAGATTTGCTCTATAAAAGCAAGGAAAAAATAGATTCGGATGAAAAGAAGATCTATCGAATGATGGGGCCCTACCCGGCAGAAAACACCGAAAAGCAAAACGTTTGAGACGGAGAAAAGGCCCAAAACTTACTAAGAGGGCGGATAAGCTTCAATGCCGGATTAAAGGACTCCAGCAAGAACGTCGTAGGGAAACACTCAGCGGAAGAAAAAGGGGGAATGATTTTGGAAGTAGACGATGCTGGAGTCGTTTGGCCAGTTCGGGCCGGAAGAGCAGAACTCCTGGGCTGGGGTAGAAGAGGGGAGGTTGGAAAACGAGGCAACGGTCAGTAAACTCGGGTGCCCTTTGTATCACTGAGATGGATACCCGGATTGCAAGGTCGGGATCGAGCTCTAACCCTTCGAACCAGACAAAGCCACGGAAGCGAAAAGCCTAAGCCAAACGAAAAATATTGGTAAGCGTCAAGAACGAGCGGAAGGCAAGGCCCGAACCTGTGCAAAGAAACTTCACTAAAAAAGTATTTTCCACCCAAAAATTGGAACGGCTGAGGGTAATGTTGTGACCGAACCATAAATTGAAAAGATCACGGAGACGGTCTTAAAGTTCTTCTGGGACTCTCAAACACAACAAAAAAAGAACGGAGGCGAGAAAAATAGAGCAAAAGTGCAATGTGGGGAAAAAAGGAAAGATTTATTTGGTTCGCGATGGAAAAAGTTAAAGAGTCGCCAGGGCAGACAGCCGTCAAAGGCGGAGGGGGATCCATTATGGGGGGAGGGGAAAAAAAGGGGGTTTGTAGACTTTTGGGAAGGACTTAAGTTGAGGAGGTGCTGCAGAGAGAAGTGGAAATGCGAAAAGGAGAGAAGGGTGCGGTTAATGCAGCGAAGGATGGCAGTGCGTGGCCGGGAGGGGTTAAAGAGAAAACCTCAAGGGGAGAAATCAAGATACTACGGGGGGGGGGAGGAGACGCGGGTCGGCGGAAAAAGAATAAAAATGCTGGTCTAAATGAAGTACCTCGAAAAGGTAAAAACCGAACGTCCGACCACACGGAAACCACAGACATCAAGAAAGAATTCCAACTGCTCTTACCATTTCCAAGGACCGAAGAAAACGAGACCAAGGACAAGAAGTGAAGGGGGGAAAAAAAAGAAGAATGGGAAGAGAAGAACTGCCAGGAAATGGAGGGGGGAAAACATGTTCTAATGAAGCGTTGGAAGAAACTTACTGAGAAGCGGTTGAGGTTGGGGGAAGACCTGAGTCGCGCAGAACGTGGGCTTGGACAAGGAAAGATGAAAAAGTGTAGCTCCGAAAATGCTCGGTTCACTCTCAAAGCGGCAAGATCGGACAGGCGCAAGCGTCCCCAAGCGGGCGCATGCCCATACATATGTGCAAATGCAGGCTTTGTAGTGGGATGTCTACCTTTCGCGCAAGGGGTGAACAAGAATGTGGACAGTGTACACTTACAGACGGGAGAAACCTCCTCCTTCCCGCATGTTACACCTAAATGGTAGGATGCGAAAGCCGGAGAGTTTGGGGGGGGAAATTTTCAAAGAGAAGGAAAAAAACAGATCCCGCAGAGGGCAATCCACTCGCAGAACTGGAGGTCACATGAGATTCACAGCGTAAGCATCAATGTCCTTTAACAAACGCTTGGGGGGGGGGGAGTTAAAACGAAGGGTCTCCACGGCAGGGGGGGATAACTGTGTGGACCTGCCGACGAAAGGCACCTGCGCGGTAGAGAACGACTAGTCGCTGCACAAAAAAAGCGGCCTTGGATGAAGGCCATTAGAACTCAAGGATCGTCCGGGGAAGTTAACGCATAATCTGGGAGGAAAAGACTAGAGAAAAACCGCTGCCGGGCTGTGGTCATATGAACGGAGGTAAAGCGGGAGTCATGTGACACCTGGTGTAGCTTGAATGAACGGTGACCGGCAGCGCTTCTCTGCTTGAACTTCAAGCGACGTTCGGCGACGGGCGAAACTAAGAAAAGGATGAAAAACGGCTCGCGAAAAAAGGGGAGGTCCAAATCTGGGGCTGCTGAGAACAGGTGGCTGACCCCACCAGAAAGGTGCGCACGGAAGCAGGGGTCAAGTTGAAAAGACATGACGGCTGCTCATTGGGAGATTGGTCAAGGGGTCTTCGGAAAGGAGGGAAGGCCTTTGGCATCCGGGGGACGACGTACCACCTCACCCACTTCACCATAATCGGTTGGGTGACCACGCCGCGACGAAAAAAGTGTCGCGGGGAGGTGGGGGAAATCCGTCAACGCACTAATCCTGAAAAGCGTAGCCAACAGTCAAAAAAAAAACGCGTTCTTGTAAAAGGGGGTCTTTCAAGGGGGGGGAACCGGGAACCCACGCGCTGGCACCACGAGATGGGGAAAGAGTGATAAAAAAGCAGTGCCAGCATAAAGACAATTTTTACTGACCACAAAGAGGTCCTCACAAAAAACTGAAGAGACAATAAGAGATACAGACCTGGTTTGGGGGGGCGTGCTATTGGTCGCGTAGTCCAAAGCGTGTGATGATCGCGTGAGGATGCAACTTTAAGGAAGAATCGATGTCAAAAAGAGAGGGGGAAAGATCTGGGGTTTTCCCTGAAACAAGGCAATACAGCAAGACGGGGTTGCCTAAAAAAAAGTTTCAAAAAAAAGGGGTTGGAGAACGAATTTTGGGAAGAGGATGATTCTGGGGGGAGGGAGGGAAGGGATTGGAGAACGGGACAAGAAGAAAGTGCTACGGGATGCGTCTGGGAGCAGGTAATGAGGTGGCACGGGACCCGAAAAACGCATTTTCAACTGTGTGCCAAGGCTGCGCCGTCAGGAAAAAACGAAAAAAAAGAAAAAGTCGTTACAATATCACTGATGGGTAAAAGCAACTGGGAAGACTAGACCGCTGACATAAGGAATGTCCAGCAGTTGAGAGAAGACTCGACAGAGAGGTTGGAACTCAATCTTTCGCGAGACGGAGGGGGAGAAGGGCTCTTGAGTAATAAGGAAAGTTCCTAAAGAGGAAAGAATCTACGAAGAGTGGTCAATCTACCAATTACAGGTGGGCGATGACTCCCGAGAGGTAACAATGAAGCCGGGTAATCAGGGGGAAACAACAGGGAGCTCGGGTTAAGCTTACCGTTGCGACCCTTCATACGAGAAGCGTCACTATGTCCTCTCTCAATCTGGAAGGGGGAAAGCTTCGGAGATGTCAGGGGGGGGCTCGCTGGGACTGTCCGTTCGAGTAAAAAAAAAGACCTGGGCGTCCGGACGCCTTCGCTTCATGAGAAATGTGAAGAAAGTTCTCAAAACGTTGAAGGAAACACACGGGGTAAAGCGCACGAGTCAGTGTAACGGGAACTTAACTTGAGAAAGCCTTGGGGGTCAAACGATTGTGTGTGTCAGAAATGAAACTCAGAGTGTGACCTCACAGGGCTCGCGTGGGGGGGGGGGGAACAGAGGGCGGAATCGGGGCAGAAAATCTTTGAATGGGGGCCAACTCCAGGCACTTCAAGTTAAAACCCTAAACGAGGGGGAGGTGAAAAAAATCAACGGAGGGCAGGCGCTGATGAAGAGTGTCGAAATTGTTTCGTACAAATGAAATAAGAAGAGAGAGGCTGTGGGAAATGGTAAGGGAAGGGGGAAATCGACGAGACGCAGTAACAAAAAAGGGAAAAGAAGAAGAAAGTTCTCGTCAAGGGAGAATCAAAAGATCTGGTGGGGACGATTTGCAGCGATAGATGCTCGAAGCTCAGATTGAAAACTAGGGGGGGGCAAGGGAGGGGACGCAAGTCACGAAACTTCCGCTTAGGGGAGCTACAAACTAGATCCCTGCAGAGGGAAAAAAAACTTGAAAGCGGCCAACCACACAAAAAGATGAAGACAAGTGGTGAGCTAGGGCTCAAAAGAGAAGGAGGTCTCTGAGAGAGGAGCACAAGGAAGAAAAAAGGAAGAGAGAACTCCCTGCGCGTCAAGAAGGGGAGTAGGGGGGGAAAAAAAAAGCAATTCTTGTCCGTGCATGGGTAAGAAGAAGAGGATCGGGACGGGGAAGAAGTTTCGGGCAACAAGGAGGGCCGAGGAATCCTCATTGGCATATATCAAAGAGGGGGGGAAAAAAAGGGGTCCTGGGTCGAAGAGGGGGGGCTAAACGTCCCCCACGGAGCATAAAGAGTGCTGCCCGGAGTTTTTTTAGTCTGAGAGAAGATCAGAAAAAAGACTCACCAACGGAAAGATTGCGCGCGGCTCGCAGCTGGGGAAAAAGAAACACAAAGGAGGCCAAAGGGAATCACAATGCTCAACAAGGCGCGATCAAGAATCCGCAACTTCTAGCACTGGGAAAGGGAAAGAAATGAACTGCGCGGAAGATAACCTCAAAAGGGTGCAAGTCCAAAGGGGGGAAAAGATATGTCTTACCGCAAAATAACACTGGTGACCCAGACAATTAAAAATGAGGGAGACAGCCGCGGGGAGAAAGAGAGGGGAGAAACTGGAGACAATCAGAACTCAAGATCGGCACAGTAATCGTGCAAGACTTAAGTGAGGGAGACCAAGTTGATTAGGGATACGGAACAACAACTTAAAGAGTCGAAGACATTGGGGAAACGTAAAGACGCGATTACGGGGTCAAGAGACTGAATTAGAAGTACGGACATCAGACCTCGAAGAGGCGGCCTGGAGCCGGGAAAGTTCCGGGGAAAATTTGGGGGACGGGATGGGTCTGATACGCGGGGACAACAGGGAACGATCAGATAGGATCGACGAGGACGCAAGCGAAATATTGCAATCAGGGGAGAGAAGGGGAAAATTTTAGGATCGAGGGGAGAGGCTTAAGGGGAGTGGCTTGGGGGGGGGGACGAGGGGTCTTCTCAGCCTCCAGGCTCAAGCAATATCGCGTGTTGTGGTAGTATTAGGCATGGAGGGCGCAGAAGATAAAATTCAACCTGCCACGGGAGAATGTTGGGAGGGATACTTGGGGACAGAAGAAGACCGGTGTCGAGAAAGTGGGTTTCAAACACTCTCAACCACGGCACAAGCCTTAAAAGGGAAAGATGCCTAAGAGAGGGTCGTTGAAAGAAGGAGAAACAACCGCAAGATGATAGGGACGAAACTAGACAAGAACCCTTTTCAGAGAGGAGGGGTCCAGCACATAAACTAAGAGTTAACTGTGCAGAAGTGTCAATTTTGGAAACAAGAAGAGACCACCTTAACGTCATTGGGAGCCTCCAGGTGACTGTAGCTCAAAACGTGTCGGGAGGCAGTGGGGGGGGGTGTGGCCGAAGGAGAGGAGATAGTGGGTGTACACGGAAGAATGATCTTGAAGCCTGACGAAGACTGGTTATCGTACTTGACGCGTAACGCGCAAATAGTGTTCAACTTAGGTTCGATCAAGAGCGAGCAAAAGAGGGAAAGGAGTGCTGATGAAAGAGCGAAAAGGATCGGCAAAATCCTCTGGCTAGGAGCCTTAACATGGTCAGTCCTCACCGCCGAGATCTGATTCAGTGTCGCAAGTAGGAAAAAGAAGCAGCAGCCCGCCGAAAGAAACCGCAGAGCCTAAAAAAAAAAAATGACAGCAAAAAGGGTGTGGGAACAGGGGATGAACAAGTAGTGACCAGGAAAAAAGATGTCGTCTCAACTTGGGGAAGGAAAGTCGGACCCTGGAGGGCAGCAGAGATTTGAACACTATCAACGCAAGAAAAGGGTGGGGGGAGGGACCGACGGGGAACGAGGAACCCTCTGGTCTCTGAAACGAGTTTGCGACCATGGGGAGAACAGGAAGGCATCCTTTAGCAGGCAAACGACGCAAGGAGGCGGCAAACAGGGCGGTAGGCTGCGAACGAATAAAAAGAGATTGCCCATCGAAAAAGAGTGTCAAAAAGTTCTAGGGAATAGTCGCTGCGCCGGAGGTACGGGGGGGGACAAAATTTAAGGGAAAAAGGAATAGATCTGTGCCAAAAAGGCTAGGTGAAGGTGGGTACCAGGACCCATCTCTTTCCAGGGGGTAATAGAAACTCTCGGGAGCACGCCCCCACCTGTAGTGGGGGAGATTAACTGCGGAAAACGTCGCACGAAGAGGGGAGGGAAACCTTCAGCGACTGAGGGCGAATTAGAAGAGAAGAAAAAATCTTCAAAACAGCGGAAAGATTTACTTTCACAATGATGGGGGGGGGGAAGAAGGTCATTAATCAGCGACCATAATGATCAAACGCCAAGCTGCGTGCCGGAGCATTGGGAGGGGGAACCAATAAAAGGAAAGGACAAGGGTGATATAAAAGTGTCGGGTTATAGTCATGACCGGGAGAAGCTTATACAACCTGGACAAGGCAGTCAGGAAAAGTTTACCAAAAAAGCGACCATTCCACCAGATGAGGGGGGGGGGTGGGTAAAAAACGCCTCTCGAAAAAAAAAAAGGTTGAGGGAGCTGGTCGGGGAGCAATAAAGTGCCGTAAAAAGAGGGGAAAGAAAAAATTAAAATTTGAGAGGTAAGCAAAGGGGAAAGGCGAAAACACTCGTGCTGTGGGGCGGACGAGAGGGCCGAAGGGGAAAAGCTAGGACACAAGATGGTTGGAGTGAATGCAAGGAATGACCGGACATCAGCGCGAGAAATCACAATTGTATGTAAATCGAGGACACATATAAAGAAACATGTATTTATCGACTCTCAACAAGAGGGGAAGGAGAAGGAGAGAGACATACACCTGTTTTTGCAGGGAGTAATGTGGAGGGGGGGAAAGAAAAAAATCTGGGGAGACCGCTCAGGACAGAAAAAGTCTGCAAAGATGACAAAGGAGAGGGGGAAGAGCGTTGGAGAAAAAAAAAAAGGAGAAAAAAATGTGTGGTTGGACGATGTTCAAATTGTGGTGGAGGAAAAGGAAGGGGGAAGGGGGTCAATCGTACGTGGATCGCAAGAGAATGTCACGCGAAACTGGGAATCATGAGAGGACGGGGGTTGGAAAACCCCCGATCTGGGAAAAACAGTTTCAGGAGGTGGTTCACGTGCCACGGACCGCATTGTCACCTGGGTAATAAGGAGGAAAAAAAGTCCGTGAAGAAAGGAAGAAAATAACAGGACATAATGGCTGTCATTCAAGTTACGAGCGTGATGAATAGGGATGGGTCATCCAATATTTCGGAGGAAGAAAGGGAAGACGGCCAAGCTTTTTTGGAAAAAATCAGGGGAAAGCCAAACTGGTTGCAGAAAAAAATGGGGAGAGTGAGAAAAAAGGAAGACGCAGTCGAGAAGAGGGTATCGCAAGAGGTGGAGGGGGGACAGACGCAGTTTAAGCTACCAAGACAAGGTGGGAGGTAATGAGCAAAAATTCACCTCTGCACAATTAAAGAGTCACGCTGTCCCCCACGGAACGCCCGGGTGGAAGCGGGAGAGGAGGGTCTAAGCCATTGGAGGGGGAGTAATCCGACGAGCCTCGGCGTAGGAACAAAGAATCTTCGAGTTGGTCGGGGAAAAGAGAGGTCATTCCGGGACGACCAGCAGACGTGTTCCTCCTCTTGAAAGAGGACTAAATAAAGGCAGAAGTTTCCCATCCGGGGGGAAGTAAAGAGGTTAAAAAAAAAAACGCAACCGCGGCGAAAAAGAGTGGCAATGAATTAAAGTTCAGAGATGCCGAAATCTAAGCGGTTAAAGACTGTATGGTAAAGCTTACTGGAAAGAGTGGAATCCCGAAATCTGGAAATTTCTACCATAAATTCACGGCAGGACAGCAATGAAAAAAGGAGGTCCGCACATCTTTCTTGCTTAGAGGGGGTATGGGACGATGAAATCTTGTAAACGGCGAAAAATGAAAAAGAGAGGCTGGCGTGTGGGAAACGATTGGAAAGCTTGCCGAGAAAGAATAACAAAAAAAAAAACACAAGGCAAAAAAAAAGGGAGGGAAGTCGCAACTGTGAAAGTTTCGCGATATGGCGACGAAGAAGGGGAAACTAGATGGGGGCGGGAATAGAAGTAAAGAACATAAATGCGTAGAAAACGAATAAGTTGGAATAGGGAGAAACAGTCTTATCTAGCAGGCTGAAAACAAACCAAACAATACAAAATTTTGGGGGCGGCACAGAAAAGGAGGGGATCCAAACGACGAAATGAGGTCGCGGAGAGATTCTGGGGCAAAATTGGCCAGAAAAATGCCTACAGAAGCACAAAATTCTCGTTAATGAGATCGGGGAAAAAATCCCTGCTGGACAAAGGGGGGGGGAGGAATTTGTGTAAGGAGACGAAAGGCCTGGGATTATGAGGGGGGGCCAAGCAGTTTCGGGGGGGCACGGAGCCCGGAAAGAATTTTCCAGGGGCATGGAGGGGGAAGGGGGGGAGGGGAAGACACGGGTGATTTGGTGGACAGGGTCTCAAGGTAGGGGAACGACGTAAACAACCGAATAATAAGGGAAGGAAAATTTCATTGGGATGGGTCGAGCAGCCGATACAGGCGCATCCACCAAAAAGTGATAGCGGGAGGTTGAAGCAGGCGAAGGATCGCTCGGGAGAAAACCCGCGGAAGTGACACAACTCCAAAGGGGCGCGACAAGTACAGAATGAGCGCTATCCTAACAAGCAGTCGCTCCCCTGGAATGAAAAAGGGGGATACTGCCGTAATTTCACTAACAGAAGCTGGGAAAGCAAGTTCCGAATCAAGGAATTCGAAGGAGAAACTTGTTTGGGTGGGAAAAAACAAATCACTGGGAAAAGCCAAACGGGAGGGCGGTCTATTCTACTGGTCGAATCTTTAACAAGAGGAGGCGGAAACCAGTAATAAATGAGGGAGAAGGGGTACGGTTTCTTTGAAAGTGGGGCGGGTTCTCTTCGGAATCTCGCAAAACCAGGAGGATTAGTAAGATAAAGAAGAAATCATGAGAAAGAAAAAAATGAAGCCGTATTCTGGTTCGGCCGATCTGGGAAAAGGAAGAGGATACAGGAAGACCAGCGGGGAAGGAAATCAGGCTGTCCGATAAATGTTAGGGTGGGTGAAAACACTTGTTTTAGGTTGGGGAGGGATCTGTGGACCAGTTTCGGGGAAAAGGTGACCTTTCAGGAATCGGGAAAAAAGGGACGATTACGCGATCAGGGGCAGAGACGGTAGAAAAAGTTTCGGGGAGAGAGGCTCAATGAGTAAGGAAGGGGTATTGGCGGTTGTTCAGGAGTGGTCTCAAGCGGGACAAGAAAGAGGAAACAAGATAGTTGGCTACTTTTTGGGATGGGGACGATTTCTCTTACGCATCAACTAAAGCAAAAGGGCACAGGGGGCAGAATTCGTTATGCGGAACCAGGGGGGGAGGGAAGGTACGACCCGCGTGTCGACACGGCCAAAAGGGGGAACAGCTGTCAAACCAAAACACGAAAAAAAGGAATTCACCCTTGAAAGATCCTCGGAGCTACCGTTTTGGGCCAGCCTTCTCAAACGGACAGAAGATAAATTCCCTCGTCGACGATGTACAGACAAGGGGAAAAAGGGGTTCACCAACTAAAAATATTGGGCGAAAGAGCAACTTCTCAAGATTCAACAATTTGTGACGAAGCTCTAAAGAGACCATAACTTCGTCGGGGGAGCCTAAAGTTTCCTGTAGCTAAAAAAAGGAGTTCATTTTGTTGAGTGTGGCAGAAAGGGCAGCATAACGTGGTCTTTGTGACATTAGAAAGATGGGAAGGGTGGTAGAGAAGAAAAGCGAATGTTCTAGGAGGTCGGAAGTCAACAACTCTAGTGGGTTTTTCAAAGTCTGATAAAAGAGCCTATCTCGGAAACGTCCTCACAGCGTGCGAAAACACTCCCAATACTGTGCGCCCCTGAGGGAAGTGTCTGCTGAGACAGGGCAGGGAGCAACGGAAAAATGGAGTCCCGAAAACAAAGTGAGGTATGTCAGTGCAAACTTCGTACACGAAGGCGAAACCGACCGGACCACTAAAAAAGATGATAACAGCACCCAAGGGTTTAACAGGGGGGAGCAGCGAAATACCGTGAAGGTTGGAAAGTCCAAGAGGTTGGAGGAAAACGGGCAAAGCATGCGTTTCACCGGCAGCCGAGTAAAAACGGAGGTCTAAATCGGAACATCCAGGGGGGAGTTCGAAAATGGGAAGAGGGGAAGCCGCTGGAAAAAGAGGGTTGACTACCAATTGGTTGGAGAGAAAAGTGGCATCCCCGAAAAGGGGGTGAGGCAAAAAAGCGCGGGTACTGCTACGGACAGAACAGCGAGGGGCCCCTCGAATCAAGGCGGAAGAGGGGAACCCGAGGGCAGTCAGATCGCGGGGGGGGCAAAAGGGGTAGGAAAGTAAGGTTACCTGGTCGGGGCGGGAAAGCGGATTGAAACCAGAGCCCTTTCCTGAAAGGCCCGGCAAATATTTCATTGTAATAGGCACTCACGGAAGGAAGAAAAAAAGGTTAACTTGAAAAAGGAGAGGGAGGGAGAGCGGGGGGGAAGAAGACTTCGCGAACTTGAACGACGAAGAAAAATATTCGAAAAAGCGCTCGTCTAAAAGGAATGTCAAATTTGGCGAGGAGGCATTCTCACAGAAAATTGGCGGCAGAAGGAAAGCCGCGGCGAAAAATCAATGGAAAATGGAAAAACCCGCATGACGGGCTGCTCATTTGGAAGGGGGTCAGGTTGAGGGGTCTTTCAGGACACGGGCCAGCAGGGGCAGCCACAGGAAAACCGCGGTCCGTGACCACCTCAAACAAATGAGTTCAAAAGGCTGTGGGTCAAAACTCAAAAAGCTCATGGGGGGGAAAGCAGTATTTATAAAGGAAGACCGAACTCGCCAGATACCAATTTCTAGGGAGGGGAAGAAAAGGTCGAAACAAAAAGAGGGGCTGTGTTTAGCGCCTTGCGGTCAGTAAAGGAGGGGGGAACAAAAGAGGGCCCACGAGATCAGGAAAAAAAAGGTGAGCAGGAACACAATCATAAACTGGGAAAAATTTGGGGAGGAACGCTCGACACAGATCAGAAAACAAAG
>Ga0179591_1331346_pt1 | contig 12019 bp, 10 predicted proteins | sample CZOMad2_1_08_16f_FD_182891 | JGI IMG/M metagenome (GOLD analysis project Ga0179591, IMG submission 182891) | Vadose zone soil fungal communities from Angelo Coast Range Reserve, California, USA - CZOMad2_1_08_16fungal (PacBio error correction) | ecosystem: Environmental > Terrestrial > Soil >...
ATCTTAGATCGACACAAAGGATCGGTGGCTCTAAGGGGAAGGAGTCTTCGGAAAGGGGGGAGGGGAGGCGTGAGAGAGCTTGAGGTGCACCAAAATCGGGGGAGGGACGAGAGAAAGACACAATCGCCCCCACTACAGGAAGAAGGGAGAGTATCTTTCGAAAAGTAGCCTGATACGCGGGCGGAGTCGAGAAGGGAGAAGTGGAGGGGCTGTATTTTAGATCTCAAAAAAAGATATTGAGGAGGGGATCCACTAAAGGAGAAAACTTTCAGGGGGGAGTAAATCAAGAAATCGTATATTTTCGAAAAAAAACCTGGCTGCGAAAGGGAAGGGGGTGACTAAAGTTGATAGCTTTAGGGTCTAGAGGAAAGACAAGAGAAGTGGGCTGAGACGAGCGTCACTCAATGAAGAACGGAGAAAAAGAAGGGGATCGGTTCTGCCCACCTAAACGTTAAGATCGGGGACGAAAGGGGAGGGGGCGTGCACCGCATAAGGAGGAACCAGACAAGTCCCCATGCTATTGCTCATGGGCGCAGTAGAAAAAGAGGACCTGTCTTTGCGACGGGCTTGGAAGAAACATCCGAGAAATAGAAATTCTATTCTTTCGTTAGAACTGGGGGAGAGGGACAAGGAACCCTACCTGAGGATCTCAGCTTCCCAAAACTTGGAGGGTAACACTAGCTCGTAGAACGAGCCAGGCACAATGTTCACCCATGCGCAAGGGAAGGATCAAATTAGAAGTATATGCGTTTCGAGCTCCCCACGGAAGACCCCCTCTCTCACCTAATCTACGGGAAATTCTGCCGGCCACGGCTGATCCTTTGAGCACGACCAATCAAAATCGGGAGAATTTGGTCATACTCGGTGGGATTGAATGCTCTAATCCTGCGTCCGCCGCCTGAAACCATGGATAAGAAAAACACCCCAGTGGGGGTGGGGGCACCAGGTGGGGGGGGGGGGGGCAGGCTCTCGGAATCAGGGTTAAAGAAAAAAAGGCCTGCATCACCTTGAGGCTGGGAAGTCAAAACGCGAAATCTCTTGACAGGGGGTCGTGGTGTCAGCAGGAGAATAAAAAAGACGCGTCGCTCGAAGCGAACACGGAAGAAAAACAAAAAGGGACTCTGGCACCTTCCCGGGGACTCCATCGTGGCGGGAGGAAGCCATGGGAACAACCATCACATTCCATCACCATCACCGAGCCGAAAAAAAGATTCCAAATCACTCCAGAGAGATTCGGATCTGAACTAAAGAAGGGGTTCAAAGAAAACTCCACCGCGTGAAGCGGCCCCGGCCCCGATCGGGCGCATCCAAAAGAGTCACGCATACTCCGCCGGGTGATCGCGACAAAAATCGTTTTGGGGGGGGAAGGGAAGGCCCCGCCAGAGCCGCGAAACGAGAGAACTCATCTCTTGAATGGACGCAAAGCGATGAAGGTTCCGGGTTCGTTGAATAGAGGGGGAGGGGGACAGGAGAAGCTTCCCGATCATGCTCGCAGGACAAAGGGACGGGGCCCGAGCTAGGGCCCAAGCCTCCTTGAAGACGGACGATCTGAATCTTCTACAGTCAACAAAAAACATTCAGCACTACCTCTCGGCGGAAGCCGAAGGAATATACATAGACCAGGTTTCCGAAAGCTATAAACAAGTGGGGGGGAGGGGGAAAGCTACGTCTTCGTGAACAAAAAACCTTCGACAAGAAGAAGAGAACCAAAGGAACTTCATCCGCATGTCAGCATCAAAAAAACCTAAAGGGGAACTCTCGTAAAATACATGAAAAAAAGAAAAGCCCGCCACCACGCCGAAAGCAGGAATGAGTTTGTGTAAATGCGTCGAAGTAATGGCGTTCGAAGGAAGTACCAGGGGGAGAAGGGTCAAAACCGATAATATGTAAATCGTTCCCACCCACTTCAAGAGTCTCTAGGATCAATAGCGAGCAGCCCAACGAAAAAAGAAGAACACGGCGGTTCCCCATGTTTCGCAAGACAAAGGGCACATAGAATCCCGAAACCGCCATAGGGCCGAAGGCGCCGCAATGAAAAAAAAAGGACAAAGAGCAAGCGTTCGTCAGAAGAGAACTTAAAAAAGGGAAAAGAAAAATGGCGCGGTCACCCTTCCCGTCACGTAAGAAGAACTTAAGGAGGCGAAGGCATCGTTCGAAAAAGAGGGGACCCTAAGGGGTGGTATGACTAAAGGGCCGTGGGCAGGGGGGGGGGAAAAAAGGTTCGTTGCCTAGCTGATGTCATTCATACCAGCACTTCTCACCTGAAAAGGGAAATTGAAAGCCTTGAGAGGACGGGGCTGACGAAGGGGGACACGCCGCGACAGAAAAGGGCCAGCAAATCTTAGTATATCTCTGCCCGAACTCCATTGCTTTTGGGGGAAAAATAGAAAAACCTTTGAAAAAAGAACCAAAAAAAAGAAAAGAGATTCGGCAAATGGCGAGTGATCTTCTGGAACAAAGAAATGGTCTGAAGAAGGGGGGGAGAAGGAGGTTATTGCCGTGGATCGCGTGCGAAAATTTGAATACGCGAAGCCAGGCGGCAACGTTACGGGCGGGGCAGCCGATGAAGATGGCGGGGAGCCGGAGACTAAAACAAGAACACGATTGGCTCAAGCTTCGAATTAAAAATGGGAAAGGCGCAAGCATGACGAAGATTACAGACTTAGCAATGGAGTAAGGCTCGGAACGTGGAAGGGGGAAGATCGCAGAATCTTGGGGGCGTGAACCGGGGTGAGGATCTGACGCCGATCTTCTATACGGATCTTGTTGGTGGGAATCTGCGAGGGAGAAGGAAAGCGCTATACGCTTTGCGCAAAAGGGAAAGGGGTTGTGGAGACAGTTTGCGTTTTGGGCGCTGCTGGGAATAGACTCTTCTTTCGGGGGGTGGGGATTGGGGAAGGGGGGGGAAAAATCTTTGGGGCCTCGAAAGGGGAGGAGGGCGCGGGATGGCTTGAGGCCGATCATTTACAAATCGCCTTCTTTTGAAAGAGAATCAGTCAGGGGCGTCATGTATTTTAAGGAAGCTCTGAAAAAAAATGAAAAAAATGGGGGCTTGAGAAGCGGCTTAGGAGTGGTGAAATATGCTTGAGCCGGGTCGCTGGGAAAACGAGCGAGCATGTACCACTAGAAGTGTCTCGAAACATTCTGAAAGAATGGAGGCCGAAAGAGAGGCGTAAGAAGGTCGTGGGGTGTACAGCTCTGGGGCGGAGGCTCGGTAGTTGGGAGAGGGAGGGCGGGATTTTCTAGCGGATTATAAGAGGACTCCCTCGCGGGCGGCAGAACCGGGAATTTCTACGGTATTCGCGTCAGCTTCAGTATGCGAGAAAACAAGGCAAAACTCAAGCAAGGATGATCGAACGGCCATCTGGAGAATGAGCAGGAGTACTCGCTTAATCTATTCGCTTGGAAGGGGGGGTGAATAGTGAGAGCGAAGGGAAAATCCAGGAGGGAAAGGAAAATCAATTCGGAGGATTCGGGGAAAATGAAGTGGATTCCGAGATGCCGCGGGGGGAAGGGAGGTGTTAAAAATGGGGCTACGCGAGGTAGACTAATCGAAAAATTTGGAAGGGGCCAAGTTAAGTTAAAAATTGTTCTATCTCGTGGGGGGTCTGGAACGAGACACTGTTATTAGATCTGAGGTTGGGCCGTGGGGAGGAAAATTGCGGCGGATCAAGGGAAAAAAGAAGGAAAGCGTGCCTTGGGGGGCTTTAATTCGCGTCCGTGGAAAGGGGGGAGATGAGCTCTACGCTCGCGGCGTGGGGACGAGACAACTCTCGAACTGGACGATATTTCGCCGTGATAGCCAGAAGATCAAGGGTGCAAAAAACAAGGGGGTCCGGGGGGTTCGAATTCAAGGGAAAAAAAAGGTGCTCAAACGCTTGCGCGGGGTCGGAGGATTAACGAGCGTTCAAGCCTGAGAAAGAAAGCTGGGCATGAGAAGAGGAAAAAGGGGTGATTTAGTTCGTGCTGTACACCAGGATCCGAGCGTGGTGAAAGGGCGAAGTGCAACAGATAGAACTTCAATCGGGGGAGAGGGGCTGCTGCTAGGTTACGTGGCGGGCGCAAAAGGAAGAGGGGTCAGGACCGGATGATCGGAAAAAACGGCCAGGGGGGCTGGGCAAAAAGGGGGGGGTGACGAAAGAACGGTATCAGAGGTTTCGATGAAAGACGGCCAATTATTCTTGGATGGGATTAGACGGAAGAGTGGGGGGGTCAAGGGTGAAAGAGTCAACGGAGAAGAATTATATCTTAACTGAAGAAGAGTTCGGGGTAATGAACGCGAGCCAGGCGAAATGAGAAACGGCAAGACGATCCTCGAAGAAAAAATGAGCAAGGAGGGGGGTGATCACGAGTTTGGGAAAGGGGGACGTTCTTTCGCTTCGACAGAACGAGTGGCTCTGTGGACAGCAATAAGAGACGGTTCTGGTGGAAGATTTAGAGGGCAGGGAGGGGGGTGGAGAAAAAGACTGGGCGAACAAGGAAAAAGACACAAGATCGAAACACGTACAGCCATGGCCCAGGAGCTGGAAAGGAGCGTCCGGGAGGGGAGGGGGGAATCGCGAACAGGGGGACTACAGTACCTTCGGAGGCGATTCAGATCACTCCAACCACCAAACTTAGGAGGATTAAATAGGAGCCACAGGAAAAGGAGAAGGGGAAGGGGATCCCACTTGGTCGTCTATCATGTCGGGGGTTCGACCGCTTAAGCGGGGTAAAAACAACTGGATGCCAAAGGGGTAGGGCGATCGGGGAGATCGTGGAGGTAAAAAGCAAAGGAAAAAGACTTAGTGGTCTCCCCTCCGCGGGGGGAGAAACGCAGAAAAACCGTCAGAGAGGCAAACTATTTTCGAAAAATCAAGGGGCCGGAAAAGAACTGCTTACTCTCTCAACACATTCGGACCAATAAGACAATGGGGGAGAATGAGAAGCTGCATAATTCCATCACGGTGAGGCCAGGGGCGGAAGGGAAAGGGGTTCCCAGAAAAATCCAAGAAGGAAGGCGGGAAGGATCTTAAAAACTCATCAGTTCTCGGGGAAAAATCAACGGAAAATAGGGATTGGAACTACGGCTTAATCTCATTCCACGCCAGGCAAAAAGAGTCGAAAAACGAGCATATACAAAACTCGGCAAAAAGAACATGGGTCACAAGGAGAAGATGATCATAAAAGAATCGAAAATTAGAGGCGCGCTCAAAAAACGCCACCAAGATCCAGACCGCCCACGGAGGAAAGCCTAATGCTCTTAATGTTCTTTAAGTGAGTCGGGACAAGCTTTGGTTGTGGATCCGTCCGTACAGCAAGTCAAAATCGTTTCAGGCATCCTGACTACTCTTGATCTGGAAAGGGAAAAGGGAGGGGAGATAGCCTTGCTTCTCCTGAAGAAAAATTGAAAAAAAGCAATCACTGAACCTGTTCACGCAGCGATTGCGAATGAAGAAGACTAAACTGAGGCCAGCGACAGCACCTTGAGTATTGCGAATCACGCTAATACAGTGAAAAGAGCGAAAGGGGGGGAGGGGGAGGGGAAAGTTCAGGCAGCCAGAACAACGCAACAGAAAGTCGCGCGAGAGAAAGGCAGGGTCCTCCTTGAATCAAACAAAGATACTGCACCTGCCCTTTCCCAGAAAAGCCGCAGAGGGAAGAAATGCCAAACTTCCGCTCTCAAAAGAAACATCGTCTGGAAGGGACAAGTCCGCAGTCCAAGACCCAAAAGTCACTAAAGAGTCGCAGACAAATCGTGCTCGCTTGATCTGCGAAAAAAGGGGAAGGGGGGAAAAAAAAATCCTCCGGTCAAAGCGATCGCGACGAGGGGGGGGGGGTCCCATTGCACGCATACTCGAAGCCTGATCGGCGACGCCCCATCATGAAAGTCGGGGAAGAATCCCCGAAGGGTGAAGAGACTCCGCTCTCTCCAGGGCTAATCTGCCGGTGCCGGCCGGTCCCCCCCAACCACCCCCCCTCGAAAGGTCTGAGTTGCCGGTTGAGTGAATATTAAGAGAAAAAAAAAAAGCAGGGGGACATAAGGCTTGCTTCAGAGGCCCAACCGGTCGACGAAGACTCTAGGGGCCGGGCCCAAGATCTCATCACTATCAAAATATGCCTATTCTCGGCGGATCCTTCGCGCAGCCCGCCACATGAAGTAGAAGGGGCCGCTCGGCGGAGCAGACGCTCGCATATGACCAAATTAGAGGAGAAGGGAGGGGGAACACGAATTTTCGGGGGAATGCTACAGCTCGGACAACGACGACGTCTCAATGCGGAGAAACCGCCGAGATCGCGATGCCTCAATTTAAAGCAAACCGGAGGAAGACGCGCGTCCAGATCGACGATACAAAGAAAGGGGGAAAAGCCAAAGCGCCGCGGGGCAAAAGATGAGGTCAGCTTCGCATCTCACGCCATTCCAATGTCTGGGACCGCACTTCCATGGGAGAGCTTAAAAAAACGAGGCATTTCAAAGAGGAAAATCTAACCAACCCCACCAAACACCGCCAGCAGCGTCTCTATAGCTATTCACAGAAAAAGACAACGAAAAAAAAAAAAGGAGGACCAGGCTCCAACGCATCGTCCGAAAGACTCATGTGACACAATCGTAGGGAAGAACAATACAAAAACCAAACAGTAGCGACGTAGGAGAAGCCGGAAAGGGAAAGCAAAAATATTCTTATGCGCGGGTAAAGAAAACGTCCTTAAACAGAACACGGAAAGGAATTCCGCAGAAAAGAGGAGTAATCACCGGAGGGGAACCTCTCCCGGTAAAAAAGACGACGCCGTCTAAGAGCCCTAGAAAGGAAAGGTCTAACAGGGGGGGGACTAATCCGCCTTTCCTTCAACCAGAACGTATGGGTTGTGAAAGAGATCCCAAGCCGTCACGGGGGGCCGTAAAGTCGATCGCGAGAAGGAACATCGCCGCCGACTACGGCCAAGCGGGCTAGAGAAAAAGCAAGAAAAAATACTTATTTTCGCCAGACAGAAGAAAGCAAGATCAAGGGGAACCGAATCTCAGCTCAACAACACGGGGAGGGAAGATTTCGGGGGGGCTCGTTTTCTTGGATGGTACAAAAGGAGGGGGGGGAGGGAAAGTCCTATCAGGATCCTACGGGAAGTCTGAGGGAGTGGTCAGGCATTGAAACGCAGGGGAAGAAGAGAAAGGGGGGACAACGTGGACGGGACGGGGCCGATGTCAAGGGAGGGGGGGGGGGTTCAAGAAGAGAAAAGGGCAACGTCGTACAGCATCGAGTTATAAGACGGTCTTCGGTTTAAAAAATGTAGGAAACGACGTGGATTCAGGGAGGGGGGAAACGGCGAAAGACGTACGTGCGCCTCGTGAAGGACGACGGGAACTTTTCGCAGTAAAGAAAAGAAAAGGGTGGTGGATTAAGGATAAGTCGTATATCAGGTCTGACGCCGATCTAAGACGAGAGATGGTTTGGTGGGGGGTTGGAAGGCGTTGGTGCAAACTAGGAGAGAGGATAGTGAGGAAAGAAGAATGGCGACAGTTGTTGCGGGCTACTGGGAGCTGCTGTCGGTGGGTTGGGAGGAGGGGAACTAGAAAAAGGATGAAGGGAAAGGACTTTTTTAAGTCCGGGAAAGGGAAAGGAGGGCAGCACGCCGAAGATTGCGGAGGGAAATAAAAAACAACTCTTCCGGGCTTGGGGAGAGGCGTTCTTGCGAGGTGCTGTTGTTTGAGTAATTATTTTGTATCACGTCGATAGGACTGGACTAGAATTTTCAGGGGAAAGTGAAAGGGGGGGGACTTTAGGATATCATCTAGTCTCGGAGGTGGTGGATACAAATGCTGGCAGGAAGGAGTGGTTAACAAGGGACGTAGCGTCCAAAGAAAAAAAGGATTTTTCTCCATAGTAAATACTAAGAAAAGTGATCTCAGATGAAGTGAAAGGGGGGAAGTACTATCTTGGATTACAGGTGAAAGACATGGTGTGCGGTAGGCATAATGTGGGGGGAAGTGAGAGGTATGCATCTCAAGTCGGGAATATTATAAGGCGGGAGTTCTCAGGTCAAGCATCGAGGGCTGGGAACCGGTTAACGGGCTACGCAAAACGATGGAAAGAGAAGGGCGAAAGTCGCGCCGTCATCGCCACGCAAAACGGCAAAAATCAGCCATTGGATCGGGGGGTGACTACACGGAGAAAGGGACTGAGGACGATCGCTGGATCATATTCCTCCGCGTGGTCTTTTAGTCTCGGGAAAGACAAATAAAAAAAGGAGGAAAAAAAAACTCACTCGTCTGTAGTATTAGATGATGGATTCCGTTTCAGCTATCACATCTGGGGGATGGGCCTCGGGAGGAGTGTCTAAAGGGAGTAGGAAAATGACGCGTCCGAATCAGAGGAGGGGATTTTGGAATCGCGCGGAAAAAGGGGGGGTCTAAAAGACTTGTGAAGGGGGGGAAGCGAGGGCCGTGAGGAAATGCTTCGGCAGCCCAAAACTAAGTAAGGAGAAGAAGGGAAGGGGGGGGAGGGAAAAAAAGGGGGAGGTATCTCCTTTCCGGCGATTATCGATAATCTCGCGGACGTGGGGGACGGACGAACGAAAAATCGCGACGGAAGATTCTCTTTAGTCGATCAATGGGGGGAGGAAGGCAGCAGCACTCCTATGGAAGTTCAATTTGCAATGCCCTGGGCTGCAGCTAACGGGGGGGACGGCGTCAAAAGGCAGCGGCGACGCCGGATTAAAAACGTTCATCACCGAAGAAGATCAAGAGGAGGGGAAAAATATGAAGGACGGATTTTGATCGTTCTGGAAGAAAACAAACGAAGCGGTGGACCGCAGAAGGGAAAAAGATGCACTCAGTGCGGTGAGAGGCAAGGGATGGGCTTTTCTTGGGGGGGGAGGCTGGGCCAACACGAATCGTTTCGACTGCCTTATACGTAGAATGGTTAGGTTTGCCGGGGGTTACGGAGAAAGGGGGGTTATCAGAAGGATTTTTCTTTCGTCCACGGGGAGTGGAATCTGGGACGGCACGGGGGAAGAGTCAATTTTTAAGGGGGAGGATAACGAAGAGGAGAATTTCTGAAGTCTGCCGGATTTAGGGCATGGTCCATGAATCGAAAAAAAAAAAAACGAAAGGGCTGGCACGTCATTCCGTCTCAATGACGAAATGAGCAGGCACAATTTGGGGGGAACGGAAGGATGTGGTCCCGGATTCTTCGTTCGCTTTAGAAATCACTGGGGGGGAGGGTCTGGGAAAGGGAAAGGGTTCTGTTCTCTGCGGGGAGGGGATCGGCGGGGGAAACCAGAGGTGGTAGGGACTATAAAAAGAACCACCTAGAGCAACAATCTCAGGAGCTTAGGCGCTGTTCCAAAAAAATAGCGGGAAAAGGGGAAGGAAAGGTATGACCACGGCGAAGTGGAGGGGGAATTTGCGACAAGCTCACAACAACACGAGGAGGAGGATGAATAAAGCAAAGTACCACTAGGGCCGGTTCAGTGTATCTTCCCAGGAAAAAGGGAAACTAGGGGGGAAACAGCGCCGTCATCGTCAAGGCTTCCAGCTGTACGTGGGCGATCGGATTGGGGAGAGGTATTCGCACTCAAAAAGCTAGTGGGGAGACCAAGCCGATAAAGAAAAGCACGCGCAAAAGAAACCCCGTCGGGGTCGGACTGAAGGAGGAAAAACACAATCGGCTGGAGGCGACAGATCTACCACCCACTACCGGACGCGATCAACAAATAGGCAGAGGGAGAATGAGACGTAGAGAAGGCATGCCAGCCCCGTCGGAGAAAAGTCTTTCTCTCTTACAGGTAAAGGAAAGAAAAAATGAAGGAATCTTCTCATACGCTTGGGAAGATAACGTAAATCGATCTTCCATAAGGTAGAGAAAAAAGAATTGGCCGAAAGCTTCGACACCTCAGGGAAGTAGAAAAAAAAAAGAAAAACCGAAACAACATGTTCACACATTGCGCAGAAGGGATCAGAGCGGATCGATCTTCTGACTCCAAAGAAAGAGACCAGAAAAGCGCGCCCGACGAATTGAACTAATAACTGCAAGGGGATGAAAAAGGGGGAAAAAGAAAAATGGAATCACTACTCATTCAGACGTTCAGCGACATCCTGCGTCAAGGTCGCGATTGATAGATTTCCAGGGGAGAGGAAGCCCGGACGCATGCCACGGGTGGGGACTCCGTCCACGCCGATATCGTCGCGGAGGGGAGGGAGTTAAACTAAAAAAAAAGAAAGGCTTCATGCCACGAACAGAAAGTTATCTTCTGGAAAAGCACGATCTTAAGGACGAGATGGTGTGAGGGGTCGTCTCCAAAAAGAAGGGCCCAACGTCCGCGTCGTAGCTCTAATAGGGGAAAAGAAGGGGAAGAAGTTAACGTCACTCTCTGAATCCCTTTTTACTACCATCGACGGGAGGTGCGCGGAAAGACGTCCAAAAAAGTCCAATGGTCAGCAGCGCCTTCGCTAAAAAAAAAAAAAAAAGGAGAAAAAAGAAAAAAAAAAAAAAAAAGAAAAAAAAAAAAAAAAAAAAAAAAAAAAAAAAAAAAAAAAAAAAAAAAAAAAAAAAAAAAAAAAAAAAAAAAAAAAAAAAAAAAAAAAAAAAGAAAAAAAAAAAAAAAAAAAAAAAAAAAAAAAAAAAAAAAAAAAAAAAAACAAAAAAAAAACAAAAAAAAAAAAAAAAATTTTGGTTTTAACAAGAACGGAAAAACAAGAAAAAAAAAACATTGAAAAAGAAAAAAGGAGAAGAAACCAAAAAAAAAAAAAAAAGGCGTTCCAAGAAAGAGAATAGGATTCTGGGAAGGACCGGGTTGGGGCTTCGCTTCAGATTCTCCACGTGAGGAGGACTCGCCCTCCTCCTTACACCGATGCTAACGAGAACCTCATTCCCCTCAATAAGCTTGATCTTCCAAAGCGGGATTGTACCTAGCTGGATCACGATCACACCCCAAGAGGGGGGGAAGATACGCACAGGAGAAGGAAACCGAAGAGAGCTTGCCGATGAGGTTAGTTAAAGAGCCTGCTTGGATTGCATTGTGTGTAAAGAAGGGAAAGGGCGTCAAAAAGAAGACAGAATGAAGAATTCATGGGGTCTCAAATGGGGAACCGGAGCCGGGAAAAAAAGAGGGGATAGCCAATCCGCCGAGATCATCCTATCTGGACCAAGCCGCATACTCTCGAGAACTAAGCAGACACAAAATGACAGCTCACGGTACTAACCCCGCAAGTACGCAAGCTCTCCTATGCATCTTTGAGAGAACATGCATTTAAATTATCGCGAAAACAGAATTGGTATTACGAGAAGGCGCGGACAAACAACCGTCCTCCAACCTTATCAAAAAAAAAAAAAACCGAGACGAAAGAGAACAAGTCGAAATCATCAACCAGCGGTTTAAACCGGGCTCCGTCCGCCTATCGAGAAAAAATACATGCAAAAGAAAAGACCGCGCCCGCCAAAAGCCTAGCACAGAAAAAAGGTTGTACCAGAAAAGGAGGGGAAGGGGGAAGGAAATGGCGTGCGCAGCCCTCCGTCCAGGGGACGGAGTATAGAATCATTTCAAAAAAAAGCGATCAGACCAAACACCGCAGAAAGCGGTCTTAAGAAATCGCGAGAAAACGAACGGAAGCCAAAATTTCCCTTTTGCTAAGCGCATCGGGACGCAGACCGCGAAGCGAAAGGAAAACCAGCTCCGTATAGCACGAAGGAAAGATCTCTCGCAAAGGGAACCTTGAAGCAGAAAAAAAAACTTGAAATTCCATAGAGTCAACGCTCAAGCCTGCGCCGTCTGCATAGGGAACTAATCAAAAGTAGACTTCTCCACCGGTTTGAAAAAAAGAGAATCCAGAGCCCCTAGAGGGGACTGGTCGAGACCGGGGGAAAATCTTTCAAAAAGAAGAACGTAAAAAAAAGGCAGGAGCGTCCCCTCCGTCACGGGGTGTGTAACATGCGGATTCGGTCGCGAGAGAGGCAATCGACGCCTAGGGGGAAGAGAAGGGGAGACTGGGATCGGCAACCTCCTTGCGGGGGAGAGAAAAAGTCCAAAAGAAAAAACCTTGGAG
>Ga0179591_1255947_pt1 | contig 12018 bp, 10 predicted proteins | sample CZOMad2_1_08_16f_FD_182891 | JGI IMG/M metagenome (GOLD analysis project Ga0179591, IMG submission 182891) | Vadose zone soil fungal communities from Angelo Coast Range Reserve, California, USA - CZOMad2_1_08_16fungal (PacBio error correction) | ecosystem: Environmental > Terrestrial > Soil >...
GCGACCTGAACCGCTTCTTTACGTATCAAAAACTACTACAGAGGAAACGGAAAGCCTGAGAAAGACGAGCTCTTGCGAGAGGGTGGGTCGTTGTGGAATTATTAGGAGGGGAAAGAGGAGGAGGAATTCTATTGAGAAGGTGACTTTTCAAAGAGGAAAGACGCGGCGGGGACGCGTCGTGGCGGGGCTGGAAAAAAAAAAACGGAGAGCCTAGTGGACACATCTTAGGTCATGAGAGAATCTAGGGAGAAAACTCCTGAGGGCTCTGGAAGAGAGAGAGGACTACAGTGATTTCGATAAGTAAAAACCGAAATCTTCAAGTCTGATGGGCAGGCGACTTGCACAAAGAGAGCCATCTGCCTGAAGAGGAGGGATGGCGTTGTCAACTCGAGAGAGAAAAATCAGAGTCCTTTAGACAGAAAATGACAGAAGTATTGCCTCTCTGACTTGGTTCGCTTCTACAGGGCAAGGGAGATTGGGGACGTATGGCGAGCAGGAGCCAGGAGGGAGGTAGCAGGAAAGTAAGGAATCGAAGTAGTTGGCATCACCATAGAAGGAGCGGACGGCGAAGACGGGATAGAGAAAACGAGGTCTGGGGACGCACCATACTTACGGTTAATAAGGCCAGCGGGGGAGTAGACGTGGTACAATTAATTAGGGGGAATTAGGGGGAGCGGTGTGTCAGCGTCATTAGCATCAGTCACCTTAACCTTGATTGAAGTTTCTTTCTTCTGACGCGGGAGCCTACGACGGAGACGGTTCACCGTGACCCGAAAGAAAAAGAATCTGATACGACAGGAGGAGAAAAAGAGGGGGATTGGTTCTGAGGTCGCTCCATTGGCCAGTCCTCGCTTTTCTCCTCTCTATGAGGAGAAGTCGAAGTGCGATCTACAGGTTAAAGGAGGTCCCGATAACCGGGGAAAAATTAGAGAAAGATCAGAGAAGGGGAGGGGGGAGACCTTTTTCGATGAGGAGAGGCGGGATGTAGGGAAAGGTTAAACCAATCAGAAGCGCCGAATGTTCTCGGGCTTAAGATCGAGATGTCATCATTCCTAAGTGTGCCGATAAGTAGAGACAGTGGGGGAGAGAATTAAAGGAATGGACAGGAAAAAAAAAACTTAACAGACCATTGCCAAAGGGGGGGCCGGGGGGTGCGGGGGGGCGCTTCATCACTCAAGAACGTGCGGATGAAGGCCGGGGAGTTCACTAGCGGATGTAGAAATAAGGAGGTGGACCGGAGGATAGCCATATTTCCAGCGAAGAACGATGGTAACCATAGAAAATTTTTACTCCCTTGGGGCGAAACTTGGGGGAAGAGGAATAAGGTAGTGCTCAGGAGAGACGTTTCCAAGACGACAAGGAGGGGACAAGCCCCGCCGAACGTACGCTTCTATTATGGGTCGTCCATCTGAAGACCGGCCCCCTCATGAAGGAGGCGGCGCGTAAGTCAGGAGGGAAAGAAAAAGGGGGTCGGATTTGCTTCTCCTTGGGGAGGTGAGGGGGAAATTTGGTCTAGAAACGATGAACAGGACGATGGAACTAAGGAACCTGGGTCTCGTTCATCGTTCATATGCAGGTCTAAAGGGACAATAATCGTCGGGGGGGACGAAAATGTAGTCCAGAAGAAGCTCTAGATGTGTTTAAGACGGAAGGGGCAAAGGACGAAAAGGTGGGGGGAAAAAGATGGAGACATCTCGGACGTCGGAGTCAAAGTTCGATGACATTCAGCAGAGTCGCGCCTCACATTCGAGCACCCATCATGAAGAAAAGAGTTGTGAAAGGGGTTCTGCAATGCCTTCGGAGGGGGGGGGGGGAAGCTAGAGGTGAGCGCCGTAGAATTGAGAGAAAAACTATACTTGCTCATTTCGATCTCAGGCTTCTTTTAACGCAACGGGAGAAGAAGGAGACTAACCTCTCACCACGATCCGGAGAATTGGAAACGGCTTGAAGCGGAGTAGATATAAAAAAAACAAAGGAGGTATTAGAGGGAGAAAAAGAGAAACTCATGGAAAAAGGACCGAAATAGTTGGAACGCCGAGCTAAAACAGTTGTCAAGGGGATGTCGCGTCCGCTTCGACAATTGAGCACTGGGAGAGGAGAGAGACATGGAGAAATCGATTCTCGTAGGACTGAAGGAACAGGACTCAAAAGCTAGACCAATCAAGCAAGCGGCTGTTCACATTTTGTTTGGGGGGGTGGGGTACCAAAAAAACAAGAGACGCGTAGAATAGGGTGGAGATGGTACTGCCTAGGAAAGATCGACTCCGCCTTAGTTCACGCATAAGGACCGATCTTACAGAGCTGATGGAGGGAAACGCCTCTATCGGCGCAGAGGGGACGGGCAAAGGGCCAGCAAAGCTAAATCTCAAAAGAAAATCCACTCTTGCTCTAAAAAGAAAAGATATGTGAGAAAAGGGAAGAAACAAAAAGATGAACGAGGAACAAAGGAAGCCGACCGTTCATCGTTAGTCGTTCAAAAAGGAGTTTTTGCACGAGGTAACATTGGGAAGAGACCATAGAGATAAAAGAATCGAAGAAGCCGGGGGTAGGAATAAAACGAGACCGGAAGTCCAAGACGAAGCAGTCTCGCGCGAATCGGTCATCGGCCAGCCTGAAAAGGAAGAAATCCGCCTTCCTTCAGCGGCGGTAGAAGTGAGGGATCATGAAGGGGGGGGGAGGGGGAATAGGCACTGAAATCGAACAGGTACGAGGAATCCGGTTCGAACTTGAGGAAAAAAGTGGAAGGTCAAGTTTTATTTGACGGGAGACGCTGGCCTCAGAGCTATCCTCCATCCGGTCCATGCGGAAGGGGGGGAGGGGAGACGACCTCCGAAGGCTTGGGACGCCCAACGCATCATATGATCAGAGAGGGAGGAATGATACCTGCGTTCGGGGAGGTGATAAAGTTGTCGGCGAGCTTTCCTCTATAAAATAGCGAACTCAAGAGGCAGGGACTGAGACAAGGGAACCGCGATGAGTCCGCGAAGAGATTCTGGGTTCGTCTGATCGCGAAAAAACTGGTCGGCGCGAACATCGGCGGAGGCCATCGCCTGTCATCGAAGAAAGGCAGGCCAGTGAACGATTTTAGGCTAAAGTAAAAGAGGGAAGGAAGCGGGTCATCTACAGGGATCCTGAGGTAGTCAGACAGAACTTCTAGGGACTAATCAATCGATCGGCGAAGCCCTCTATAGTTAGTACTTGAGACGACTTAAGACATAGGCCAGCCGTCGGCGACGTACAAAACTCTAACAGAGACGAGGATGGAGTGGATGAAATTCAACTTGGGACTTCGCAAGGGTCGGGAGGACATCGATCCCGCTCCTACCCTCTATCAAAATCGACAGGAGAGCCTGCAAAGAAGCCCGGGCTACATGCCTTGTAAAAAAGAGGAAGTTAGGGACTTCTCAAAAGGGAGGAGGCAAGGGGGTAATAGATCTTTGTTAGCGCGAATCACGAGGACCTGATTATCCAACGTAGGGTCCGGAGATGTACCATTCAGATTGGCGACCAGGAAGGGGAGGGGACGGACAAGTTCGATCTATCCACGATTTCTCTATCAAGAACTATCACGTTTACCAACCCCCCCCAAAAAAAAAAGATGCTTCTAAGGTAACAGGAGCAAGAAAGCTGAGCGTGCTCACGATCGACGCACGGAAATCCTTGTGACAGAGAGGTCAGCGATTCTGCAACAAAAAAGACGGTAAGAGAGGGAACATCTGTTAGATGAATGTGAAACTAAAACTCAAAGGGGAATTCAATAGAGGAAGAGCTTTAAAGGCGGCTTCCATCAGCCAAAGTACACCGGGGGTGGCTATCTTAGAAGGAAAGAGACAAAGTAAAAGAAACTTACCTCCGGTCGTCTGGGGGAGGACTCTCGGAATCAGGAATTGAAGCTGCTTTCAAAATGGAATCGGGAAGAGCAAAGAAGCACTAAGACGTACCGAGCGCTCAGGAAAGAAGGAAGTAAAAAACTATCAAACCTGCGAAAGCTTTTAAGAATTCGTAGTCGAAAACCCCGCCAAGTCGCGGCAGATAGGGGATTCATAATTATCGTGGAAAGAAGCTGCCTTACGGGCCGTCCAAATACGACTTTCAAAAGTAAAGAGAATCTCAGCAATTTGACCGAGAGGCGGGAGACTTAGTCGATGTACGAAGGACTCAAATCTTACGTCCGCGAGTGAGCGCGGTTAGACTAAGAGTAAGAGAGTACATCCTATAGACTAAGGAGTAGAATCTGTTGGCAGACCGCGGTTAAGAAAAAAAGAACATAGAAGGGAAGGGAAAAAGATCATTTCCGCACTCTCCTGTCATCAAGGGGGAATCACGCAATCCCTTCGGGAAAAGGGACTTACATGAGCTGCAGATGGGGGTGGCGCCAGGGACTCGGAGGTGCTCGAAGGGCAGAACTAACTCGACTAAGTCTTGAAGACGCAGAAAAGAAAACTAAAAAAAAGGGGGCTAAAGCCAGGAACCGGCAAGGATCGTGAGGGGTGAGCTGTGCCAGTTTCAGTCAGGGGCGACTGAGCTTGACCTGGCCTAGAAAAAGACAGATACACCAGAAGACCAAAAAAGGGCTTACCCTAAGACGACGGGAAAGGAAAACCGTTTACTCCACATCAAGAAATGGAAAGATTCCAGATTCCTGTCTCGTGTGTCGCGGGAGGAAACTGGGAAAAGCCTTTTAAGGGGGGGGACTCACCTGTCCAAAGGGCTGCTAGAATCCCGATTTCTTCTTTTGATCAAAAAAGCCTTTTGATTTGGGGGCAAAAAGTCGCGGACAACGCGCGGGAGGCAGGGTCTTCTCTCTGGAACACCAGCAACTCGCGAGTGTGGGTCCCCAGGTTCAGAGCAAGGACCCAGGTAAACACAGCATTCAGAAAAGATCTGGTGTGCGAGGGAGGAATCGAAGCAGGTAAATGGAAGATTCCCGATAGAAGCTAAGATATGTAGGGGGGATCTGAAAACTAATTTGAGATCGTGAAAATGAGATTCCTCAGAGACACCGGGAAGGAAGAAAATGGTCGATATCGGAGAAAAGACTTAAGGCCTTCGGGAAAGCCGAGGTCAAAAAGCTCCGGAAGTGAATAAGGTCAAGCCTGGTGACGAGATCGTTGAGAAGTAGACCGTAGCGAATATTAACTAAGGAGGGGGGTACCGGATATGGAAACAGCGGAAGGGGGCGGGGAAGTGGACAATATGTGCTTCTGGTCGGGAATAGGAATCATCTGGCTGGGAGGGAGAAACGTTCAAGGGACGGCCTGTCCGTCGCTGGGGGAGTCTGTAAGAGGTTCAGCATCACAAAGGGATCAAAGCTCAGAAGAGGGCTCAGGAGGGAAAAGTAAAAGTGCAGTCTTTTCGTGTCGACAAGGAACACGCACAACAAAGGAAGAAAGAAAAGGACAAAACGATCTTGCGGTTCAAAGCCCGGGAGGAGCGGTTTTGAGAGGTGTGGTGAGTGACCCTGAAAAGCGGTCAATCCTACTGGAAAAAAAATGCAAAACTGCCCAGGTAGGGGACTACCCGTCAATTGAGCGAGGGAAGGGTTGGGGGCGGGCCCGTGGGAAAAAAGGAGGGTGGGGGATAAGTCAATATCATTGACCAGGTAGGATAGGTGAGATGTAAGGGGAAAGAGGTGAACTGCGACGTAAATCACTATAGCGTCCCTTCTTGACAATTACTTCAAAACCTTGAGAGGGTGAGACCTATACTGTTCATCCTTGAATGGAACGGGATAGCACATCGTCGCGGTGATCTTATGACTCTTCGTGAAGAGACTTCGGTGAAGCGCGACATCGGCTTGTCTTAAGACTTCGAAGGGGAGGAAGGGAAGGGAAATAATTCCCGAAAGGCAATTTATCCTCTTCGGGGAGACTGCGGAGGTAACTGGGTCCGAGTGGCTGAAAGGAAAAAGGGCACGCCGAAAAGGGGTACGAGGAGAAAAAGTAAAACAGCGCCTGGGGTCATCAAAACAAGAAAATCTATGTTGTGGAGAAAAAAGCCGTCAATAGGATTAGCTTTCGGCGCAGGAAGGGAAGTAAAGGAGGAGACTTACCTAGTAGAAGGAGATAACTAAAAGTCCATGAATGGGAACATAGGAGGTGTCGACCAAGTCTGACTTCGGGGGAAGTGGTGGGTGGTGGGCGTTCGTTGGGGGTTAGGACGGGTGTAAACTAGGGGGGGCCAAGAAAAGAAAATTGTGAGAACGACAAAGCCTTTCCATAAGACTAACGGAAAAAAGAACAGAATCCAAGAAAGGGGGAAGTAATAATAATGAATTGGGTGGAGGAAAGGGAGAGGTACTGGAGTCCGGGTCGAGGAAGGAGGAGCACGAAGAGTTTCGCCAAAGAGCAGGATGAAACGTGGAAAAGGAGGGGGGAGACGGGGAGAGGAGAAGTTGAAGTCTGGGCCAGCTGCACGGGGGGGTGTATGATTACGGGAATCCATAGCCGGTATTGTTTGCTGCGTACGCCTTTAGAGTCTATCCGAGAGGCGAGTACATAAGATAAAAAACTTCTCTTCTTTTGGAACGTAGGAACCTAGCAGTAGCACATTCCGGGCTGCGAGGTACGACCCACGGTAGCGATCTTCGGAAGCGCGAAGGAACTGGCGACGGTCGGAGGAAATGTAGGACTACCCCGACGGAGGCTATTTAGAGAATGCATCAACATAAAAAGGGAAGCTCTGTTGCGGTGGGGGAAAAGGCTTAGGAAAAGTATCAGAAGCTTCTTGCGGACTTGGGTGACTTCGTTCGTGTCTAAGGGTTGTACGACGCGGGGAGGGGCAGGTAGGCGGGACGTGGGGCGGTCTTCGCCTCTGTCATGGGGTAGCGCTGAAATTTTCTGCTTCGAAAGAACTTGTCGCTCAGAAAAAGGGGAGAGAGGACGGGATGAGGAGATCAGGTACCGCCACAAAAAGGATTGAAGGCGAGACCGGAAAAGGCACGCAACAGACCTGACACATATTCAAAGTGAGGCGGCGTTGCGGCCTTCAAGAAACTGGCAAAAAAACCAAATGTTACCGGACTCTTCGGGAGTTACGGGGTCCGACTAAACAGAGACTCGCCCGGGGGGAATCCGGGGGACCTTCTCAGGGTGAGGAAGAGCTTTACAGCTTGGTCATATTATGCCGCTGCAGAACAATACGCAACTAAAGGAGGAGGGTCTTTACTAAAAACGATGCAAAAGAAAAAGGGGCCAGCTAGACTCGTTGGCCGTCACCAACCTTAAATGGAAAACGGGGGGCCCGGAGATATCAACGCGGGCCCAACCACTTACGGGAACGCCACTGGACGGGGAGAGATTTTGGCAAGCACGTCCGTGCTTTCTCATTAGGGATGAAAGGCAAAAAAAGAGCAGGGAAAGATTAACAGTCGAAAACTTGAGTGATCTGGTGGGTGGGGGGGGGGTGGGGCTTCGTCGGCGCGGGGAGAAAAAAAACTAAGCAAGGTTCACACATCCCTCCAGATCCGTCTCCGCTTCCAAAGTCGGAAAACCTGCGTGGGGAGATGATTGGGGATCGCGCCGAAGGAAAGAAACCTCTTTTCGCCCTCGGGGTGAGGCGCTGAGGGTTCAAAGTCCGCGAGCTCAACAGTGAATGACTGTCCGCGGTAACAGAATGGAAGCCGTAAAAATATGAAAGAGCACCTGAAGAGGAAGAGTTGTTCCTTTTCCCGGAGAGGCCTGATGACAGAGGGTGGGTCAAAGGGGGTTGGGCTAAGACAGAGAGAGTGCCATGGCAGAAGGGAGAGATGAGCAATGTCAGGCATCCTAGTGCACAGGACGTAATGGATTTGGCGATATAGGAACGGACTGCGAAAGGGCGGCCTCCCGCAAACGAGGATCAAAGCCTCTTAGACGTGTCGACGTGAGGGAGTTCAGCAAAAGCGGAATGTGGATGACAGCTCGTGAAATTTCTATGAAGAGGATTGCGGCTCAAAGGACCATCTAAATAGAAGACACGTGGGTTTCTTCAAAACTTTTGGAAAACCTTAGAGAGAGAGGTTTTGAACAGAAGGGCCGGACCTTCTGCTCCCATGGAAAAAGGTCCTGGACGATCTACATGGGGGATGTCTGGATCAAGGAGCCAGCTGGACCGTGGTCGCGCAAGGAAGAGAGAGGGCATTCGACGTCATAAGCAAGGGATAGGGGGGGGGGGAACGACGATTCAGTCGGAATAGGTAATAGAAAAGTTGGTTAAAGAGTAACAAAGATGAACTCAACTATTAACATCCTTACCGAGTTGGTGGACGAGGGGATCGTTTCAGAATTGGTCTGCGTCGAACTGCCCAAATCGGCTTTCTTGAGCCAGGAGGAGTTCGAAGAAAGATAGCTGGCAACTGATTCCAGCAGGAGGCAACAAAAAGAGCAGGTGGGCAAGAAAAGGGTAGCAAAGCTACTATCGCGTCCGGGAGAGGAACCAGGGGGGGGACGGAAAAGGCAACTTCCTCAAACTTCGCGGAATCCAAAAGATTCTCCGGTCAGTTCACCTTTGTTAGGGAACAGCAGCAGACTGGATTGGCGTGGGGGGAAGAAGAGGGCACCGGGGGAGGGAGGAGGGAAAAGATCGGTGGCGGGACGTGTCTTCTCCTAAGGAGATTTCCTCGGGGCCGCAAGCCGGCCGACACATAACCAAGCACAACACGTCGAGCTCTGCGCGTCGCACGGCCGAGCTGAAAAAGAATCGCAACGCAGGAGTATGAAAAAGAAAGATAAGAAAGAGGAGTCCCTTTAAGAAAAGAGGTTAGAAGACTCGTACTTGGGTGGAGCATGGGGGGGCTGGGATAAAAGTTTGCGTGCAACGCCGGCTGGAGATCGACGAACTAAATGGGGAAAAGCTGAGAGAGGAGAGACGAATGTCCAGCACTGCGCTAAATAGGAAAAAGAGGCGGGAAATGGGGAAAAAATCAAAAGGGGTGCAAATAAACGCGAAGCAGGGGGGGAGGTAGCTAAGTTTAATTGTCGCCGAGGCTGGGAAGAGAGACTCTCGTCAAGAGCTGAGCCGCCAATAAGTTAATTGGGATCAGAGGGGGAGGGTTTGACAAGACGGCAATCATCCGTCCGACGAAAAAGAGAGGGAGAAAACATACTGTCTCTTCCAGAAAAACACGAGAGGACATGAGAAAGGGACACCCGATTTAACGATGAAAAGAGAAGCAAGAAAAGGCAGGTACAGGGGGAAAAGCGGGGCATCGTTTGTGAAACCGTAAAAAAATCGACAGGAATACTAAGAACGAAAAGAACGTCAGTAGAAAAAGAGCACGCTTCGAACGATCTGACGGTAGACGATGGGGAGGACGAGCGCATAAACCAGATGGGGGAGAAAGAGAGAACCTCGTCACGTTAGGAGGGGGGGATGCTGAAATAACTGAGGATGGATCGGTAAAAAAAGTCCCAGAAAGAAGCGTTTCTAAAAAGTGGGACTGGCGAAAAGGGATTACCGTTTGAGCCGAGAGGATACTGCCACATCGATATCGCCAAGGGCACAGAAGCCGTAGGGTTGAGACGCATCCTAAATTATGAAAGAAGAGCTTCTCCGACTGTGTCAGAGGAGGAGTGGTCCGCGGTGAGGAAGTGAAAGGGGGGTCGAAAGAAAATTCCTAGCTCAAGCGTACCTTAATCGAAATTAGGAAAGAAATGAGAGATAGGACTCTAAATTGGACCGGACGATCTGGGGAGAAAAAGTCGCGGAAAAGACATCGAGCGGGGGGCAAACCTCATCGTAACAGTGCAGCTGCCCAGGGCCGTAGACTTCTCTACTAATACCGGGAGGGACGAAGAGGAAGACGCCTCTAGCATAAAGGTAAAGCTCGCTGTAAACTTCGATGGCATTTAAAAGGCATCTGGGGTAACGTCGAAAAGATAGCAGTGAGGGAAACTTATGGGAGAAATGAAGAAAAAGAGCCCCCCTGGGGTCTTGACTGAAGACACGTCTAAGAAAAATGGTGAGGGACGTGGTAAAGGTACGTCCCGTGTTCGTCAAACTATCGAAAACGGAGCCAACGCTTACGCCATACACAAATCAATTGTAGACGGAAAGATGAGATCACGATAAACCATCTCTACAAAAAATGGTACCAAAAGATGGGTTGTGAAGGAAAAACGGTACCTCCTAGGACAGGGGAGGGTACAGATCTGGTAGCGAGAGGGTAATAGATCCCGCGGCCGTCTCGACTGAAATTAGAAAAGGGCGGGGAAAAATGGAACACTAGTCGACTTAAATAGGCCCGACTACAATGTCTATGATCAAGAAGAAAAGGCCTCGTCCGGGGAGAACAAAATCGATACAATAAATGACAAAGCGTCATTCACCAGAACGGCAGAGCTCTCCCTCCGAGGATAGCGCGAACTGAGAAAAAAAAAAAAAGAGAGGGACAGCTTGTCGGTGAAGGGGAAGGATGAATGCAGATCCGGAAGGTTAACCTCGGCCATGCCTCGAAAAAAGCCAGTTTTCTCTCTGAAGCGATCTCAAGAGTAACGGAAGCCTATCGGATAAATGTAGAAGAAATGGACACCAAGGAAAGAAAAGCCGCCTACTAAGCGGACGCCGACTCTTGAAGAGGCGGATACTGCCTGTTCTCCAAGCGAACAAGACCCGGAAGACACCAGAACGAATTCTTCCTATAAAGGCAAACACCACACACATATAAGGCAGGAGAGGTTGAGATGTCAGTTACTCGGATCGTGGTCCATAGGGAACTTCAAAAATCAAGAAGGATTCAAAGAAAACTGAGGGGAAAAAAAGCAAGAAAGGGGACAAGTGCTGGAAATCAAAAGATCATGTAACGGCGCTAAACCGCGCCTATGGTAACTTTCCGCTACCGGCGAGCTTTTCTCGACGTCAAAGTCTCGCGCGTCGATCCTTCTCTAAGTCGGAGGGGAGGTCCGGGAACCAAGTCTAGAAGACTCTAAAATCAGCAATTCAACGGAAAAATGGGGAGGAAACCTTTCTCAGCACCAAAGATAGGAAAGGGGAAGCCAGAAAATAAGCCATCCCGGATTGGAATCTGAGCTGCAGACGGCGATGGGGGGGGTGCAATCTTGCTGGAGGGCGCGAGACTTTACGAAGGTCTTTCCCGAACTCAAACGGGGGGGGGGGGGCACAAATTCTTAGCACTGTAAAACCCACCAAGTCCTGTCCTAGCGGCGGGCCTGATCTTAGGGGGTAAGTCTGTCGAATTAGAACAGGTCTGCTAGGAAAGAAGCATCTCGACAAATACCCGGACTCCACAAAGCTCAAATCAACAACGTACATCACTAGAGCAGAAGGAAAAGAGTGTCGACAAAGACTAGCTGAATATCCGAAGTCTTGGCAGGTTTGGGGGGAGGGCCCGTCCAGGTAAAAATCGGGTTTCTTTAGAAGCAGGAACAAAGGCTAGAATCCCCTATGATAGGCGTGTATCAACAAAAGAAGGGGGGGGGGGCGTCAGCGCAAGAAAATCTTTGAGGCCAAGGTCAAGGATCGTCAAATGCACTCGGAAGGTATTTGACAAAGTAAGGAAGACATACAAGGTAAACAAGAATCAGGAGGAAAAGCGCGTCTATTCGATATGGGGGGAGAAGAAGAGCCAAGGGATCATCCGCTAAATCTAAATAACAAGAAATTCAGAGCTCAAAGTGATTTTCAAGGAAGCGTCCTCATCGGGAAAAAAGATTCAGTGGTCGGATCAAGCTATAAATAGGGGAAGAGGGGGGACATGCGTCTTGAACAAAAGGGCCGATTGACCTAATAAAAGGGGTGCAGGGACGGGTGAGATCAGGCGCTTCCGACAAACGATCGAAGAATGGAAAAAAAGCGAAGAAACCGTCTCTCAAAAAAGGGAACGGGGATTCGGGTATGGGAATCTGAGGAGTTAAATTAAACCTACTATCCGAAAAGAAGGGTAGGCAGGCATTTCTGGCCGCGCACGTTTAAGGCGGGAACCGGAAAATTCCTCCTGGTTTCAAGAAATAGAAAAAAACCTATCAAAAGTCGACTAGGGCCACGTTCCAGTAATTGTAAGAATCGTTTCTTTGAAGAAAA
>Ga0179591_1344087_pt1 | contig 12018 bp, 16 predicted proteins | sample CZOMad2_1_08_16f_FD_182891 | JGI IMG/M metagenome (GOLD analysis project Ga0179591, IMG submission 182891) | Vadose zone soil fungal communities from Angelo Coast Range Reserve, California, USA - CZOMad2_1_08_16fungal (PacBio error correction) | ecosystem: Environmental > Terrestrial > Soil >...
GGGTAAAATGTACGAAGCGGGGAACGAAAACAGACAGGGCTTACATAGAAAGGAATCTTCTCTGACATCGCCTGCACAGGATCGTGTCACGCGACTAAAAGGAAATTTCAAGCGACTGAAAAAAAATCTGTTAAAAGAAAAAAACGATCATACAAACAGCCGGCGAGCATTTACAAGCACTATGTCGTCGAGAAGGGCTGGAAGGGAGGCGGGGAAAGATAAAAAGAGCAGGTAGGAAAAAAACTCCGGAAAGGCAGGTCGAGGGGTAGCGACACTGACAGATGGAGACGGGGGGGGAAAGAAAAGGGCCTAATATGGAAGACGGGGAAAGAAGTCCGTTTTAACGGAGCAAAAAAGTGCCACCGTTACGAGCCAAGAGAGGCTTTGTCATGCTTAAGGAGTAAGGAATTGGTGAGGATAAAAGATAAGGGGGGGAGGTATACAAAGAGGGCCTCTTCTGGCCGGGCGTCCTGGGGGGAGAGGGCGGGGGAAAAGCAAGAAAAGTCTATAAGTAGGTCAAAGGGGCTCTCAACGTGACAGAATCTGCGGGATTTTCTTCAGAAAAAGGGGCCGCAAACCACAAGCTCGTAAAACCAACCACGCGCTCGTGGCGGAAGGGCCGCGGGGGGAGGCAGAAAGCTGCAGAGAGTGCCGAAGGACCCGTGCGTCGGCAAAAGTCAACCAAAAAAAGGGAGCAAATACGAAACAATCGAGGGCGACCGCAGAAGGGAGGAAGAGTGAGGAGACTCGACGCGTAGCAACAGTCGCAGACCGAGCCGCGGGGGGGGGCACGAGGGTACTCGGACCCATTGATCACCCACGCGCGACGACAAGGGCGAGTGTTTAAACCGTTAAGCAGATCACAAAAATGCAAGAACGCGCGGTCGCTGGCCAACCTCCGGGCTGTACCGCGAGTACCCCGAAATTAGCGCGTAGCATCTCAAGGAAGGAGAGACTTAGGACGGCAGAGAGTGTCCTACGCGCTCTGGCTCAAAAAAGCCGCGGGAAAATCGCAAGTGGGGAGGCCTCGGAAAAGAAACATTCTTGAAAAAAAGCCCGCCGCACGGCTCCTGGTCCCTCAAAAAGTCACCGCCTAAGGAAAGGGGGGATAGAAAATGGGGAGGGGGGGTCAGAGGGGTTAATTCTTAGAAAAAGATTTCACGTCAACGGCGCACATCTCACTGTACACCAGAGTCGCCAAAAGATATCGGAACACCATGCAACTGAACTAATCTCTAAACAATAGAAAAGTGAACCAAGGTGATGTCAGGAGGGGAACTTCAACCATCTGGGGACCCTATCCCTTCTCGAATAGGAAGTAAACTCCCCCAGGGGACGTAACGAGAAGGGGTGGGTCTCGGAGATCCGAGTGTCGGGGTGTATATTCCGCAATGAACCACTTAAAATCCCCTCCAGGAAGATCACTCCCTCGAAGTCGTGGGGTCAAAAAACCATCTCCTCCTGAACCGGCAATTTCTAGAACGACGAATACTTCAATTTTTCTTGGGCTGAATAGGTCAGGGGGGAACAGACCACGGTCGGCGGCCGCTATCAGATCAGGACAAAGAGAGAAAGTAGTGCGTTCAGAAGGAGAATTAATGAAATCTTTCAACAAAAGACATCTAAAAAAAAGAAAAAACCCCACCCACAAAAAATAAAAAAATAAAAAACAAAAACAGGGAGCAAGGAGCAAAATGCCTGGAAGACCGTGGGGACCACTTGTACAAAAAAAACTTCTTATTCCTTGGTCCGCGCTGGTCGATTCTTTTAGGGAGTCAAGAGATAGGGGAACCGGGAATCGTTCCCGAAAAGGGCGACTTGAGGGGAAGGGGGAAAGGGATTCGCAGGGAAAAATTTCGGTGACCGGTTCCTATGAGAGCGACTGGTTGGGTGAAGGCGATCAACCGCTTAGCGGGACCTACTAACGATTGAGATCGGGTAGCAGCCGGTGGGAGAACTATATTAATTTCGGGATTTCCAATGATTGCCTTTAACACACTCTCCGAAAAACGCGACGAGGGGGACTAGGGGATCTAGGGGAAGTTCCTTGGGGGGAAATATCGCACGGTTTCCTCCGAGAACAGGGTGCGCGGAAGGGAGTATGGAGAATGCTTTAAAGTGTAGGCGTGCTCTAGCATGTCAGTTTCCAAAAGAAGAGAAGTCCTAGGGGACAAAACAATCTATGTCGGAAAAGAGGGGATCTTTTTTAAAAGGGGAGCCGCTCGGTGGCCGGGGGAGGATCGATCGCTCAGATAGGGATGAGGAAGAAGGCGTGGAGCACAGAAGCGTCGGCCTTCTGAAGGGTACTCAGCAGACAGACCTGGGGAGAAGCTGAAGACTGTAAGCGGTTTTGAAAGGTGAAAAAAAGTCTTTAGTTTGGGGGGGGGACATCGCCTCTAGCATTCTCTCGAACCGAAGTGTGGGCCGTTTTATCTATAGGCAAACTCATCGATCGGGAAGGCAGTTGGTTTCTATAAAAAAACAAGCTTCCCACTCCAGGGAGGTCCCTGAAGTTCCGAAAAGGAAGCCTCACGGGTGAGGAAGTTCTCGGCGGACGGGAGAACTCGGAAATGGGATTCAAATAGTGGGGGGGGGTGCTACTAAGGAGTCACTGTCGAAAAGGGGAACTCCGGAATCGACTAACTCAAAAGGAGGGGACCACTCCACCCAAAGCTGTGGGGAGGGGTTGTACTGCTGTCTAAAAAAACTATTCCTCACTGTCTTGGAACCACAACTACCTTTGGGAGGGGGGAGGGAGCGATAACTGTCCAAGGTGCTGGTGACGTCCATTCAAAAAAGGGGAAAGAAGACGGACTGAGGGGATAGACCTCTTCAATGACACGCCCATCTCCACCACGAGATCTGCAAAGATCCGTCATGGGCTACAACCGTCGACAAGAAGTCAGGGAAAAATCAAAACGAAAACTACTTCAACTCCATGAAAAAAGGGGAAGAGGGGTGACTTTGAGACTTCGCGTCCGTCCAGAGGCTTAAAAAGGGGCTTCGGAAGAGAAAAGTTTCTGTTGAACGGAAAAAAAGCCGAGAACTTTGTTTTGCTGAGATTCAGGGAAAGGTCCCGGTGAGAGACTTGACCTGATTCGGTGAAAAGTGTCGCCGGGCGCCTATTCGGGGAAAAAAGAGTAACGAATCTTGATCGTGAAGGTCCGTCTGCTAGGGAAAGGATCGGACTTTCTGCGACAGGGGAGGGAACAAAGGCGTGGACCGCAGATACGGGGGGACGCTCGGAAAGGAAGTCTAGGGAGGAAAGCCTGCATGGGGGTTCCTCCAGGGGAAGAACACCTGAGAGGTTGGGAAAGGCTCGTACTCAGGGGACACCTACGAGAAGTTTCGGTGAGAGAAAGCGTCTCTATTCGCCTGTTCGGACAGGACATCCCCTTCGACGGAGGGAGGCCGATCTGGAACCACAGAGAGGATGAGCCGTGGCGGAATCTCATTGAGAGAAAAGGGGAGAACTTCCTCGGAGAGGAAGAGACGCGGTCACATGTTCAGGGAAACCCTATCTCAAAAAGACGAGAAGGGAGAGATCCAGGATCGAGGGTTCAAGGAGATTAGCGGAAAGCCAGGGGAAATGTATTGCGAAGGGTACAGAAGCTAGTCGCCATCAAGAAGAGCGATCCGCAGTGGAAAGGTAGTCGGAGCACGAGGAAAAGGACGCAGAACCTGCGCGTAGGCGCCTGCAAAAAAAGGGGGAAACGCCCAGCTCGCCGCCGGGAAAGAAAAACGCCAGGACCATCTCTCTAAAAAGGGGGAGGAGGAGTAAATATAGGGGAAGGACGAAAGGGGAGAGTGGTGACTGGGGTAGCCACGCGCACTCTCAAGAGATAGTCGTTAAGGACAGGGGAGAAGCAGACTAATCGCGCGACTTCTGAAAAAAGGTGACGGGCTGGCAAGAAGGAGAAGGAGAGGGTAAGGGGATTGAAAGCGCGACGGGAAAAGGAGAATAAGAGTGTAAGCCAGGGCGAACGTCACCGAAGGGACTATATCGAGAGGAGGAGATTCTGGTAAAGCATACAGAAAAGGACGAGCACCGCAGGCAAGGTACGGACCCACGTCTCAAAACACTGCCGACTGGGGTGAAACGCACGAGACTGGGTTGCTAACCCGGAGAAGTCATGTGCGCGAGGGTGAAGACGGGGCTGTCCAAAACACGCCTCTGCGACGAAGGGAGGAAACAGACACGCGAGCGGTTCCCTTCCAAGTACAGCCAAATCCATTGAAAAAGAGACATCTCCTGCGGCAGAAATGCAATTGGGGGAAATCCAAAAAGGGAAGAAACCTCGAGAGACGCTGACCCTTCTAAAACTGGCGAATTAACACCGCTTGCGCACAAACAGTTCCTATTCAGGAAGAGAGAGCGGAAAAAAGTCGATCACATGTCGTAGAAAGAAAAAAAAAGACTAGGACCGTCCTCGGCGAGTCTCGACGTCACCAGGGTACAGTCGGATTCTCAAGACGGAGAACGGAAAGGAGGTACAAGGGTACAGGAGGATTCAAAGAAAGCGTCCTGAAGGGGCCTCCGTGATTACAGAGGACAAGGGGGGGCAGTAATGGAGAGTTTACTGAAGCAAAAAACCTGGGACGAAAAATCGAGCGGTGGGGAGAGGGTGACGGTCGTTTTCTTCTAAGAAAAAAAGGGAAAATCGGCGGTTTAACGATGCACTCTGCCAGGGGTCAGAGCGTGGTTGACGGGGAGGGGCATCGACCCATGAGTTTCTGGAGAGGGGAGGCGAGGGGAACAGGCGCTACGGTGAAAAAGGTGGTCTCAAAGGTCTTGTCTGCCAGGGGAAAGGAATCAAGGGGAAAAACGGACGCATTGGTCCAGTCCACCAAAAGAAACCAACCGATTCTCGGGGAGGGGAGGTAGAAGCTCGTGCCGGCGTAAAAGCTTCATGGGGGCTGCGACGGAGAACGTGGTCAACCAAAAAAGTTGGAGAAATAAGAAATTCTAGTGCTCCGAGGGGGACATCGACGAATTCCGGCCTCACCCGTGAGTCGGAGAGTTCGGCGAAGCGCTGTGCGTGGGGAAGGGAGCTTCGACACCCCAAAGGCCCGAGCGATGAAAGACTAAAGCTAGTGAACATCACAAGAAAGAAAGGGCCTGCTCGATAAAGACTCTTCGAGCTCTGAAAAAAGAAATCCCGGACCTGGGCCACAAACCGAAAAAAAAAAGGAGAAGAGAGAAGGGGCGCCTGCGCGGGAAGGAGGAAGGGACGTCAACTAGAATGCCGACGAAGTAGGGCTCAAGATCAGGGAGGTCAGGTCTAAAAAACGTGCGTCTTCGCTCATGAATGGGCCCTATCCTTCCAAGAGAGTCCTTTCCCTCAACAGAGAAAGAACGATCTGAAAGGGGTAGATCAACGAGGGAAATACTTTGGGGGAAGTCGAAAAGATAGACTGGCGAAGTTCAACTTAAAGCTCCCATAGGGAAAAGGGAAACCGGAAACTGGGCTAAAGTGCTCAGGAAATGGCACGACCACCAAACCCCATCTCGGGATGTCCCAAAGAACGTGCGGCGACTGGGCACAAATTTAAACGCAGGCCCTTCCCGTGATCTCTTATTACTAAAAACGTTTGTACGTCAAAAAGGAAACGGTGGGGAATCTGGCCGAATCTCTTTTTGGATCCGCAAAATGACCACGGCCCCGCACACCATTCTCCTAATCGAGATGAACCCTCAATTAAAAAGATTTAACCGGGGGCCACTTACTACGTCTAAAAGGGGTCCAAGTTGTCGGAAAGAAAAAAAAGGCATCCAGCTACCTCGCAAAAAAAGGAAAAAGAAAAACTCATAGATCTCTTCCAAGGAGGAGGGGGGTCATTCCATCGCGGGGAAAAAGGGGTTATTAATGGGAAGACTCATAATCTCTCTCAAACACAAAAATGTATCCCGGGGAACGTTGAATTCCTACAACGTGGAGGGATTACTCCTTCAGGTTGGCCTCGCAGGGGGGGATATGAGAACGATAAGGGTCGCACGTAGTACTCCGGGCAGCCAACGTGAGTAGAAAAGTTTCCGGTCAGGAGCTGGTCTTCCTGGGCACGATTGCAGGAAAAGAGCGAAAAGGCGACTGGAGGAGTTTTCAAATGGGAATCTAACCCCGATGAACCGCCAAGACCACCGATCTGAGTGACCTAAGGAAACTCAGAAGGACGTGTCAAGAAAGACGTCCACTATGACGGGTGCCAAAAAAACCTCAGCACAGGAAAAGATGGGTGGGCCGCTGGTGCCGAAAACATTGAAAATAGAGGCCGGTGCCGCCTGAGGGTGAACCGGGGGATGCGATGGGAAGGGAAAAGGGACCTTAAGGTCGACTGCCACCAGGAGCACCACGAAAAGCTTGCCCCCAAAAAAGAAGATTCTTCGGAGGGGTATGTTGCGTGTAACAGTCTGTGGCAAAATAAAGCACCGAAAAACGAACAAAAAACGTGTCGACGAGGGGAGTAGGAACACTAGCGAAGTCGTCCTTCTCCAGCATGACCTCGAAAAGGGAAGGAACTGCTACATAAGAAAGGGGGGGTTATGCGGAGACTCTTGGTCGAGAAGGGCCTCGGGAGCGTCTTCGGAATTTCCTTCCCAAAGGGAATGAAGAGGTTGAAGTTCCATAAAAACGAGGTTTGAGAAAGATCTTTAGATTTGGGAAAGAAATCGGGGACTGCCACTACACCTTGTCAGACTGATTAAAGAACTCGAGATCCTCACTTTTTATGAGAGAGGGCGCTCGAAGTTGATTGTTGCTGGAAAGGACCCATTAGGGGAGGTCCTTTTTGCAGAACTGGTCCTTCGAGTATAGCCCAAAAACCGATCCGGACATCCAACCGTGGCAAAACGCACAAACCCGAACCCCACACGATCTCGTGCTATTTTGGAAAGGCGACTATCCGAAATAAAAACGGTTTTCACGCAAGAAGCTAGCAAAAGGGGAAAAACTTTATCCACTCGTTTGACGTTTCTCTCAGGCCAAGGGTGACCGACGAAACCGACGAAAAAGCTGAATGGAGATTCCCAGAAAGTCGGCCCATCCACATCAAACGCCTGATTGAAAAGACACCCCCCCTAGAAAGAAATTACTAAAAAAGGGGAAATCGAAAAACTACGTAAAAAAAAGCCTCGAAGTTCTTGGGGAGAGGAATGTAACTTTCGGAGGAGGAAGGTCCCGACTAAAACCTGCTTCATCTAAAAAAAAAAGAAAATCGACGGAGGGGGAACAAACAGGACTCCTCATTTCCACTCCGCCTAACGGAGAGGGGCGCGAATTCCGTAGGTGACGTTTCAGCCTACTGGAAAGAGACGACCTACGAAGCCTGGCTTCTACGACAGAGTGAGCCGCGGTCACTCTCTAGGGAGACGAGCCCTCTAAGGGGGGACTGCGACCAGAGAAAAGCGGGGTCAGCTCGTTAAAAAAAAAACTTTGAAGTCTGGAGAAATCTCATCCCTAGTTGCAAAGGCGCGCGCCGGCATGGAGTCCTCAGAACGGCGGCTCAATGGGGGAGGGGGGGGGGGAAAACTCTTACTCAGGAACGTTAGACTTTCCTGAATGGGGTGGTGGGGAGACTGCTCGTCTACGCCGTGTCGGGAAAAGAAGGCCAAGTCGATCCCAAGAGACCTTATCTGCCGGGACACCCTACGAAGTTACACGCATTCGCAAGTTGAGGAGAACTTTTTTGAGCACGTGCGAAAAAAATGTGAATGGAAGAAAATATAACGAGATATCCTCGACTAGATAAAAGGACTCTTCTGGAACAAGAAACGCTATTGATTCTCGACGGGGGCCGTCGCGGCCTGTCCCTTGTCCTGGGAAAGGAAACTGATGCAACAAAAACCGCAGTCGGAACGATTCATGTCATAAAAGAAGTGGTCTACGATATTCTCGCGCGTTGGCCAGTTCTGAAAAACGCCCAGCTGAGCCGCTCCACTCTACACCTACTCAAGGCGCAAAACAAGCAACAAAAAGGGGAAGGGGGAAAAGAAAAATATAGAAAGAATGTCTTGAGGGCTGTCTATAGTGCGGGAAAAAAGAATCGTCGCCTGGAGAATAAGACTGGAACCAATTAGGGATGCGATCGTGCTCGAAACGGGACGCGGCTCGCTCAGAGAGAAACATCAGATCAAAGCAACTCCAGTCCCAGGGCAAAAGGAAAACGACGGAACCCGCTCGCGGGGGGAAACTTGAAAAACAACGTCGGGGGATGACGAATCGCAACTCTGCTGGTGGGCGCATGACCGACCAGGAAGGCCCTGCGGTCGAGCACTGAGGGAACACGGTCAGAAAGCGAACGTGCGAATAGGGCCACGATCATGGAAGGGGCTCACCACGGAAGCAGATTCCAGGAAGGGGCGCTAGGAAAAAAGACGCAGACGGACCTTCGAGGGACAGAACGCAGGGTGTTCGGGGAAAGATTAAGATCCATGAAAATCAACCTTAAAGCGAGGTCGGAAAACCACGGAAGTGCAGGCGAAAAATGCACCGGATCGAGTGTCGAAAGAAGAGTCCCCCGTCTCGGGCACAGAGGTAAAGAAATAACGGGTAACGGCCTCAAAGCCGCTGGCATAGAACCGTCCGAGTGACCGCAAGAGGACGGGGGCACGTCGGCGCAAGCGCAGTCAAAAAGAACGCAGGTACGAGGGAAGCGAAGCAGTCGAGAAAAGGAAATGGCGACAAAAGTGGGGACAAAACGGCCGGCGAGGGGAAGTACGAGAACAGGGAAGTGGCCTGTAGCGTTGGACTGCCTCAAAAGTGCAACCGTTACGAAATCGGCGGTGGGGAAGGACGGAGAGAGGGGGGAAAATAGTTTGCCGTAAAGGGCGGGGATGCAAAGAAATGGTCTGTTGGAGAAGCGCCGCCGTGGTTGAGGAGGCAGAAAAGCAAGGGAGGATTGGGCGGCTGCGGACTTTAGACCAGGCCGTACGAAAACCTCGTGGAAAAATTCCGGGTCGGCTCGAGAAAAGCGGACGGGGAAAAACAGTCAGGGCTCGTCGCATCCAAAACGGAAACCGCGGCTTCGTGGGGTGGTCGGGTGTCCGCCAAAAGGGGGAGTCGAGAAAAGACCTTGAGTGCCGACCAGTTCGGAGAAAAAAAAAAACGAGACTAAAGAACGCCAGTCGGAGGGCACGAGAAGTGTCGCCTCAAGTTAGTAGCTCGACGTTCGGCAAAAGACCGCGCCGCGATGGGCCGAGGGTACCCAGGGCCCTATCAGATTCGACAAATAGAAACCAGTTAACTTCACCCAGAACGCCTCAAAACGATGGCCAACGAACGAGGAAAAGCCGAAAAACCCCTCCATGCCACAAAGTATCGCGGAGATACAGGGCACGACTTCTAAAGGGGAAAAAAAAGGATGTAAGCAAACCTCGGGCGCAAGGAGTCGCATTCGACACTTGCTCACGAGGAGCGGATCCGTTGAAAATGCTGACTGTGAGAACTTCCAACGAGAAAAAAAAACCCTCAACAAGTCTCCCGGTCACCGGACTAAAACCTGGGTTAGAGAGGGGAAATCTCCTCAGGGTTCTCAGGAACGAGTCGAAGGTCAACGTCAAAGCTGCTTCCATCTCACTCACCAAGGAAAAGCGCGGAAATAAATAGACCAAGGGGGGGGGAACCGACGCTCCCAGCGAAATCTCAGCTGGGTCACCGGGCAATTCGGAGGGGGAACGCAACCATCTTGGGGGAGTGAACCCGTCCCTTGCTAGCATACGGAAACGCCCAAAAAATCAAGAATGAAAACTGGTAGGATCTCGGGGGGGGGCGGACTCCTGACCCAAGACAAAAAAATCCCTTAGGGGGCTCCAGGGACGAAAACCCGAGAAAACGGCCACGGGTCTACGGAACTACTTCAGTGTCTTCACCTAAAGGCGTTCCTCCGGAGGAGTAATCGATCACCTCATCGGACCCAGGGGTTCGGGCAAGGAATAGCGTCCTCGGTGTCACGTGGGGAAAGGAAGGAGAAGCTGAAACAACCTGAGGATTAAATATAGGAAGGGGAAGGAGTCCTCCCACTGAAACGGTGACGCCCTGCTATGGAACGCGCTGGTGTGGAAGAGGCAACGGGGGAGACTGAAGCCTCGTGCAAAAAAAAAAGTTCGTCGAAGGAAAAGAGGCGCTGGGAGACGGGTTACCGACTTTCCGAGACTAGCGGCGAAGGGGGAGTGCAGAAGAAATACGGGAGGCCGACAGACAAAACTCTGAGCAGCATCGGTTGACGTACCCCCGTTTGAACTACGAGATGCTAAGAGGGGTCAGAAAGTTCCAGAGGGGTGCCGATCAAAAGCAGCAAGCCATTGTGACTCAAATCGCGCTGGATGAGTTGCGATAGAAAAGAGTGCAGGGCAACAATATCGCCCGGTGGTCCGAAGCGGGTGACGGAAGGGGGAGGGGAATCGAAATGTCGAAAACCGGGCTGTTGAAAAGAAAAAGCCAAAGAGTCCTCGGAGAAAACCACCATCTGGTAGAGAGGTGGGGCCCGCTCTGGACCGTCGGGCCGTCAGCAGATACTCCCGGGGAAAAGGTCACAAAAAAAAACGCGTGGAGCACCGAGAAAACCAACAAAAAGCATGACCGAGCAGGAGAAGGAGACTGACTGCGACGAGGACCTGCGGTGTGGAATGGAGAGGGAACGGGAGGTCCCCCTTGAGCAGCGCCGAAAATCGCGACAGAAAGAAGCGGTGAGAGGGGTTGCCGTTCACAAACTTGTCGAACGCGATTATGGACGATCTGGGTGCAGGGAAAAAAAAAACTCCCCGGAACGCGACTGGTTACCTAACGCGGACGATGCTCCTCCGTTTAAGCTCGCGAAAAAAGCCCTCAAGGTCGAGGTGCTCCAGTATAGGTTTTCCGAAGAAAAAATAGCGGGAGGAGAAAGGGGCAGCCGCTCAAAAGGACCGCAACCGATTGCGAGAAAAAAAAAGAAAAGAATCGCTGTGATGCTGCGACGACAACGAAAAAAAAACGGGGGGGGTCACAGGTCTCGAGCGGCAGAAAGAAGTGAGCCCACGCGGTGCGGGGAAATGAAAACGCCTGAAAAGGTAAGAAGCATCCAGAAAGAAAATCGGGGGGAGGGCCCTAACGAAAAACGACGGGGGGCAAAGCGAAGATCTTCCTAGGGCAATCTCAGAAAGCCCCTGCCGCGACCGAAAAAAAACGAAACGCTTCGACTAAAGGAAAAAGACCACAGCTCGGGGGGGAGGGGGTTGAAGTTCTTATGAGTAGTCCAGGCAATGGCGTCCGTCCCCGTCAGGGAGGAATCGACTTCCCGTTGCTGGGGCCATCCTACAAACAAGGTCCGAGGTAACTTCCAAGAATCATCCGTGACTTTTCTGGGGAAAGTTTCTGGACTGGCGCCGTGAATCCGCGAAAACGCCGGCAAAAGATGGAAGGTCACTCGCTCGCCGTAAGGGGGGTTCCCTCGGGAGAGGTTCTGAGAAAAGGCGCAAAACGCGTTTTCATAAACTAGACCGCGGCGTTTCGAAAAAAAGCTCCGTCCCGGGCATTCTGAAGACTTCATGAGAAAAAAGCTTTAAACCTCGCATAGGGAGACCTGCTAGGGAACCTACACATCCCTACTCTCATCGTCGGCTCGAAAGTAAAGAAATTCGCCGGGGGACATCCCCGTCGACCGAAGAAAAAAAGAGCCAGGAAAAGACGTTTGGTGTGCAGAAAATAGGTATCGTGGTCTTTCTTACCATAAGGGGGAGCATGTAGAACGGTTCAACCAAGGAGACGCATTTGCAGTGTCGTTCAAAGCCCGAAAAAACTACTAGATAAGCGAAGACCTTTTCTCCTCTGGCGAAAGGTCTTCCAACTCAGGGGGATGTAGCGACTGCAAAGACTTGGGGGGAAATGGAGGATGAGCTTATGCAGGCAAAAAAAGACCGCAGCGGGGAAAGCGAGCACTTCTCCATGGCCTTCACGAAGGTCGACTAAATCCTGGGAGGGACTCCGGCTACGAAGGAAGGGGCAAAGGGGGAGACAAACGAAAAAAAAAAAAGAACCCAGAAGGACC
>Ga0179591_1179907_pt1 | contig 12017 bp, 15 predicted proteins | sample CZOMad2_1_08_16f_FD_182891 | JGI IMG/M metagenome (GOLD analysis project Ga0179591, IMG submission 182891) | Vadose zone soil fungal communities from Angelo Coast Range Reserve, California, USA - CZOMad2_1_08_16fungal (PacBio error correction) | ecosystem: Environmental > Terrestrial > Soil >...
AAAGAATCGAGAAACGCGGAAGCCCATATCAAAAAAAGAACTCGAGGAGGAATAGGAAGGGAGGAGTACAATACATGGCAGGTGGGCGTCTCTAATTCCAGGGGCATCGAAGCAGGGGGGAGGAAGTTCGGAAGGAGGGAGATAGTTACAGAAAAATCAAAAAAGATCGTCATCGTGGCGGCAGTATGCCTGAGGAAAGGGAAGGAGCGGAGGGAGTGGGGAAGGGGCTCTTTCTACTCTACTGAGGGGTCTTACTATCTCGGTCTGAACAAAAGGGGGAGGAAACTTAATGCAAGGAAGTCGAAAGGGGGGAAAGCATCTATCGCTTAGTACATTATAAGGGGTCGCAGGAAGTCATCCAGACAAATCGAGATAAAGAGAAGGACTTTTGAAGAATAAAAGAAAAAAAGAAGGGAATTTCGGCAAGTTGACACTTGATTTAAAGTTCGGAAAGCTCTTTATTTCATGGAGTGGGAAACAAAGTGGGAAGACTGGATCCGATCGGAGCTAAAAATCAAGAAAAAAAAGGGGGTGAGGTTGTTGTGTCCGGACATTCAAGGGGTGAGGATAAAGTGGGAAGGAAGCAAAAGGATGAAACCGGGGAGTTGGGTTTCAAAAGGCGAAACCGAAAAGCTGCGCGACCCGGGATTTGGAGTGACGGTTCGAAACCCGGAAGTTGGTTAACAAGGGATGAACGTAGAAAAGAGCTCTCGCCATCTTAAAGTGAAGGACGCGGCAGTCAAGACGAAATGCAAGCAGTCACAGTGGTGTTGGTGTGGGCAGGCGACTTACACCCTTTGGGCTTCTTGTCCGTACAGCTTGGGGAAAAAAAAGAAGCCGGAGCGCTGAGATGGAGAGGAGGGAAGAAAAAAGAAAGCAAAAGGTAAAAAAGGAAGTCCATGGGCCAACTTCCACAGAGATTTGATCGACGAGAATGTCAGTCGGCTACAACTAGGCGTAACAGAAAAATGGGGAATTAGACAGGGGAGGAAGCGGGGAAAAAACTAGAGGAGAGGAATGACAGTGTCATAAGTCAGGTTTGGACTGACCATATCAACGAGAACAGTTCACAGGGCATGTTTGATTAAGCTCCAATGGGGAATGAAAGGAACAAATCACGGGAAGGAAAAAATGGGGGTAACAGGGAGACCATCCGGTGCCAAGCCGTCTAAAAGACAGGATCGACAAGATTTCGTCGTAAAGATTAATAATGAGGCTTCCACACTGATAGGGTGACATGGTGGCAAAAAAGGAAAGAAGAAAAAGAGGAGGGTGGTAAACGGATCAACGATTTACCTGACCCGATCACAATGGGCTGCAAGCGGGAGAGTCAATGAAATTCGAGAAGAGAAAAACTGTCGACGTGTCGGGAGCGAGAACTTCGATCGCTGGGCTTCGGGTGCTTCATGGGGGAGGACGGAAAAAGAAGAGAGGTAACCGGACCAGAGAAAAAGGAGCGTAGGAAGGATTTGTGGTCAACTAGAGAAGGTGAGGAAAGGCGTGTCGGCCACGTGCCGGGGATGAGGAGAAAGAACAGGAAGTGGGTCTTTAGGAGTCCCAGAATGGCTGAACGACACTTTTATTCGGGTTTGGCGGGATATAAACACAAGAGATACTATGTACAGCGGGAAAGGGTGATTAGGAAGGGGAAAAAAAGAAAATGGAAAAACAAGGACAATTTCAACTTTCAGGGAACAAAAGCACATCCTTGGTTCCTGAGTGAAAGGGAGGGGGGATCAGAGGAAGAAAGAGAGGTCGAGTTTGAAAGGAGAGAGGACTAAAAAAACACTTCGATCGGCTTCAGGAGGTAGCGGCTGAAACCGACAAACCTCGACGAATCCGGAAAAGAGAAGGCGTGGTGTTCAAACGATTGGAGCTCGAGGGGGGGTAGGAAGGTGGGGAAAGACGGGGTAAAAATAGGGTTTTGTCCAGAAGTGGATAGCGCACCAAACGGATGACTCGATATCTACGGTCGAAAATTGGCTTTCAAATCATCAGAGGGGAGGTAGGACTCGGACAGAAAAAAGAGGGCCGACATTCTAGGAGATCAAGGGAATGGAGGTCAAACAAAATCACGGGGGGAAAACCAAGCCTGCGCAGTCTTCCGGAAGTACTGAGTGCGTTTCGATCGCGGCGCCGTCTCTTTATGAGGGGTGCAGAAAAAGAGGGGGGGGGTCAAAGTGGAAAAAGGGCGTCCGGAAGGAAAAAGGAATAAAAAAAGGAAAAAGGGGAGTGGAAGAGAAACTCAATGGTGTCCTTTCGGAGGCTCATCGTCACAACACAACGGGTTAGGGGAAGTAAAAAAATCCACGGACATTTAATCTCCTTTTTACAACTCGAGGTTATTGGAGAGGGGACATGACAGGTAAAACCTGGGAGAGGGGAAGAAAGAAACGGTGGAAAAAAAGCACCGTCCTAACACGGTGAAGAGGAATGACACCCGAATGAACAGTCACAAGCACATTTTGAGGAGAAACCGAAATTCCTACATCCCTTCTTTGTTTACTTGAAGGGGGGGGGTGAAAGGATAAAATAGGAGATAGAAGGAGACCGGAAATTGACTGGGGCCCGATAGAACACGACTCTAGAACCGAAAAGAAAAATTTTCGAAACTTTTATCGCGGACTCAGGGATTTCTATTTTCACAAGGACTTGAAAAAAAAAAAGCATCACCCAATGAGAAAGACTGTGAGAGGGAAAAAAAAATCGGACACACGCAATGGAATTTTTAATAAATAGGGACATCATGTGCAGGGAAGAGAACGGTGAAAGAAGAGATAAGGTTATCGATACGCAGATGAAGAAAAATAAAGAGGGGAGCAAAAGCAGGGGAAAAGGTACAGCAGGCCAACAGATGTGGCGGGGATCGCAAATTGGACAACGTGGCTCGACACTTCGAATCCACGTAGAAAAGAACGCGTCGGGGGGTCTACTAATAAAAGGAGAAAGAAAGGGGTTTGAGGAAATGAACCTTGGCAGAATTCGCAATTAGGCCCAAAGGAAAACCTTCAAGAGGGAGGGCCAAACGCGCGATGGGTAAAAAGCGGCCGGCGAAGGGGGGGGAGCTTAACAAGGAGCGGAGAAAGTTACGATCCAGACGCGCATCTTCTTTAATCTCTCGATAAACAACCTACAACTCAATTAGAAGAAAGGGAATGCGAAAGGAGAAAGAGCCATTATTGGGAATGGTCAAGTCATGGCATACGAATCCTGTTTTGAACCACGCTTGTTCAGCTTCCTTTTAAAAAAATTGGGAAAAAAAGGAGATTTGAAAAATCAGAACCCGGGAGAAAGATTGTTTACAATTGTGAGTCGACCTGTATGAAGTAGGGGGGGAGGAAATTAAGAATAATTAAAGTGTCCGTATTTGTTAAACGTTGAACACAAAAACAGTTCAGTTACAGGGGGGAACAAAAGCAACATGGAGGAGGGAGAAAAAATGAAGGGGGGGGACAAACGTGCGTTGCCGAAGTAGTGTCCTTCATGGAAGCCGCCGACGAATTGGGCATCCTCACGTGACGTAAAATCTGGGAGAACTAGAAAAAAGGACGGGAACAAAGAGTTTAAGGGGAGTCACGAGATCACGATCGAAAGTAAGCGATACCTGACTTTGCGAACAAAGGAGTCACAAAAGGTTGGAGGAGATAAAACGGAAACCACTCGCGATTGAACAGATGCCAATCTTAACAACAAATATTTACTTTTGAAAAAAAAGTCACAGGGAAGTCCAGAAAAAAAAAGGGACGGATCGTCAGAGGGGGGGAAGTAATTGAAAGTCAAGAAGGGATTAAAAGAGGTGGAACAGCGAGGAGGAAGAGGAAAGAGGGGAAACCAGTCTCACAGGAAGGGGAAAAGACAGTCCTAAAAAGAACAAGGAAAAAGATAGGGCGGCGAAAAACGAGTTTAAAACGGGGAAGAAAAAGTAAGGCGCTATGAGATTGGCTGGGTGGCCTACTCACACGGAAAGAAACAAAAAGCCGGGAGGGGAGGGGAGGAGAAGATAGGCATATAAGAGGTTCAATCGACTCCAAAAAGACCTATAAAAAGGAACATTTTTCAAGGGTTCAAAGAATCCTCTGTGAAGGCGGAAAAGGGGGGAGCTTTACAGAAAATATAAGAGGGGGGAGAAGGGACGAAAAGGCGGACGGAATTCATGGGTAAGCACGTTATTGACCCGACCTATGGAAGGAAAGTCTAGGAGGGGGGTAGAAGACATCTTTGGTGAGGAAGATTGGATCGTCCGAATGGATCCACCAACCTCATAAAGCACTAAGGGAAGAGTGATAATTAATACGTTCACTGCCCCACTTCCTGCAAGACGAGGAGAAAAATTTTTGATAGTCTTCGTCATACTAGGTCCCTCTCCGCTAAGAACCAAATTATAAAGAGATGAAGGAATTTCGGAAGTGACTCAAAGCCATCTTGAAGCAGGACTACAAATAGGATAAAGAAAGAAGAGTCAGGGGGGGGAAGCGGGGTGTAAAGAGGGATGATCTGGAAGGTCTCGACTACAACAAAAAAAGGGAAGGATTAAAGAGAATGAGTTCCACTCTTGATAAGAGCAGGCTTACAAAAACGAAAAACCAACTACTCCGGATGAAGGGTAGAATGGGATGGGAAAGAAGGTGGTACCAGGAGTCTGAAAGAAAATCCATTACAAATCTCGAGAGAGGGGGGTTGGACAGGGTAATTCGACAAGGTAAGGAGGGACTGGCCGAACGTTACAAAAAAGTCTGAAGTTGTATACGTAAAAGAAACCTTTGAATAGCATTTGATGGCGAGGAGACCGTCTACGTCGGGGACATTGTCCGTACAAAATCGAAAGGAGAAGGCAGAAATTGAGGAAAAAAAGAGGGCCAGAGAAATGGGGCAGTAAGGGCCACATCGGGGCGGCGTAAATAAAGGAAAAAACCCGACGTCCATCAATCTACAAAAAGAGAAGAGGCTGGGGGAATAGGTGGGGGAAAGAATTGCGACATGGCGCTTTATCAACCTTGCTGGAATTAGCAAAAGGGGTCCAGGGTCAGTAGGATTGGAAAACCGGGGATCTGAGCGCAGACGAAAATGCATCCACTTTGAGACACTGTGTATTTTTGTAAGGGGGTAAAGAAAGGTTGGGAGGAAGGGACTAAGGACCAGGGCCGGATGGTTTTACGACTATGCAGAGAAGTAGAAATCGCCGTATGATTTTTGGTTGACTGGCTTTCCAGGCCGTGGGAAACTGGCCGGGATATGACTTCCAGCCAACAAGAGAGGTGGGGGACTTGTCCGGGAAATTGGTAAAACCGACAAGAGCACAGTGGCAAGGGTTGGGGGTTCGACGGAAGATTTCAAAATGGAAACTCTTCAAGCTTCGCACGAACTGATTCACAGAAAGTTAGTGGGGTCGTGGAAAGAGAAAAATCCACGAAGAAAACGGGGACGTCAGTCACACTGGCCATTATGTGAGCGAAGAAACTATAATATAGAACCGGGTCTGGGGCGAACAAGGTTGAAGGTATACGAGGACTTTTCAAAACAACCGTGCTTGAGGAGGAACTAGCAGTCAATGTCGGGAGAAACAACCTCAACGGGAAATCGGAGGGGTTTGGGGGCAACGCTCAGTGCATGATTCAAACAGAGAAAGCAATTCCGTGTGGGGTAAACAATGGAACAAGAGGTCCGACCAGAGGGGAGGAAATGAAATACCCGGGAGAATAAAGTAGGCGTAAAAAAATGATCAGGGGACTGGGAAAACAACCTACGTTGACATGGTTTTTGCAAGTGTCATCTAGAACCATAGGAAAGTTTTGGGTACCGAGACGATGGGGCATTGACGTCAAACGAAAAAGACATCAAGGGGAGGACAGAGCAAAAGAAGAAGTTAAAAACACGAAAGATATCGACAAAACGGGCGGCCTGTTTTTCTCCGCAATGACTGTCGGCGAGGGCAAAGAATGAGTGCGGAAAGAAAAACTTGCAAAAATCGACGAGCGGAGGGAGGATCTGCCCGGCTTGTTCAACGATTTTCGGGCACTCTTAACACATCTCTTTCGGACTAGGAGGGAGAAAAAAAACAAAAAAAAAAAGAAACGAGAGGGGCTTTCGCGGAAACAGGTGGCTTCAAAAACCCCTTGATTGCTGTGCTGAAGACCAAAACACAACTCCTCGAGCGTGGCAAATGGAGGAGGCCGTGAAGAGGAAGAACGGGGGAAAAAGGGTGAAGGCAAGCACATCATTTGTTGACCAAGTGAAGGCGTTCGGACCGCGGGAAACTCGTGAAGTCGCAGTGTTCAGTTAAAAAGAGGGGGAGTAGGAGGCAAGAGGACGAAAAACAAGGGACGCTGGAAAAGATGTAACGAGGGTAAGCATATGTCTGCAGCTATTAAGGTTTTGCCATTAGGGTTGAGGAACGAAAATCACGAGCGAAAAGAGAATAAAGAACGGTCGAAATTTGAAATCGTGGCAGAGAGAAAAGATCGGGATACGCATCGAAAAGCTTCCTTCTCGTCTATCATATTTCATATTCAAGGAGAAAGGAAATTTTGAACAACTGAGCGACAGTAGACGGGAAAAGGGCTGCAGAACGTTGGGAGAGCGCGGGCAGGGTCACGGACTTTAGGGGGGGCAAATGTCATGGGGAATATTCCATGAAAAAGTTATAGTAATACTGAACTCAGTGGAAATCAAACTAGGTCGGGGGGAACCCATGCTCAGAAAAAAAGGTCAATGAAATCAGATCTCCCAAAACGGAGGAGAAAAGAAGAAAGGAAAATGCAGAAAAGGGCATAGAGGGGGAAGTGTACCATAAAATTGATGGGAAACCGGTTCAAAGCAAACTCTTCATCTGGAATCTCCCCACAATAACGGTGAAAACCAAAGAGAAATAAATCACGGCAGCAGGATAGGGGCTTTACCAGCAGCGTTTACGGAAGAAAGGAGAGGCCTGCTGTTAAATTTGGGTTGGAAAACTTGAGCCGGGAAAGAAAACGATCTGGAACGAATTTGCGGAGATTATGGAGATGGAAAGAAGGAACACAAGGAGGAGGCGACTCGCCAAGGAAAAAGTTTCGCGTCTGATATCTAGACCTAAAACTATGTGCTGTCGGGGGAAAAAACGACGGCAAGCCTATCAAAGGAGCAAAGGGCAAAACAATCTAGGGGCAAACGACCCCATCGGGACAACATGTCCGGGAGGTGTACCTGCGTTCGGATTGGACATCTTGGGGAAATCCCGCTTGAACAAAGGAAGCAAAGGATCTGTTGCAGATAATCAGAAGGAAGAAGGAACCCACGGGTTCGGCTAGCACGAATTGAGAGGTAAGGCCGGCCAAAACGGCTTAACTACTCGAAAATGTCCGTAAAGGGGGGGAGAAGGGGGGGAAAGAAAAAAGTACGCGAAAAAGCGGGGGGGTCTTCAGCACCAGTAAACCAGGGTCCAAGAAAAATCAAATGGTTAACGGGAGCGCATATTGATCTGGGAAAGTCAATCCTACATTCAGCCTTTCTAAACGGGGAGAAGAACAGACTCACTTGAACAAGAAGAGGTAAGGCGAAGCCGAGTTCAAGCAGGGTGTTCAGCAAGAGGGCCTGCACAAAGAAGGCGACTCTTTATTTATAACGTCTAAAAAAAAAATTCCGAACTTTTTCTTTATAATTTCGAATGAGAAGCTGAGCATTTAATTATCGGGGTCCGGAATTAAATCTGTGAGATCGCAATGGGGGACCTACTTTTGGGGCTGACAATTTTAAAAATTTCCAAAAAGCAGTGGAACTGAAAAAGGTCAGAGTGTTAAGCAAAGTCTGGGAAGGGCGACCGGGCCTGCGCTATAAGACGACTGCGGAAAAGTTCAAAGCTTGGCAACGTAAACAATCGGAATTGGGTAAGGGATCCTAAAGGTGTTCTATCACAAAAAGCTGAGAATAAACCAATGGAAGGGAGGTGACCGGTGGACAAGTTTGAAACTGGGGGTCGCAGTCAAGGGAGCCAATCCTAAGGGGCTCCGCACAGGTGGGAGGGAAATAGGGATAAAAAGTGACTAAGAGTCACCTCAAATATCGGTTTCGGGAAAAGAGCTGAACAACAGAGAATTAAGCCAAGGGTGGAGCCCGATTCGTAACTTTTTATTGGGAGGAAAAGGACCCACTGAATCTATATCATGGGGTGTGCAAAGCTACGGCAAAGGGGGATAGTCAAAGGGCTGGGGAGGCAGTCGCAAGTACAACCCAATGTAACAGCATATTGGGGGAAGTGAATGGGAAAAGGACTGTGGGGAAAAAAATGCGGAGGAAGTAACATAAAGAATTGGAACAAACGGCGGCGAAAGAAGCAGAAAAACGGGAACATTCTGAAACTCTGGGGGGGAAGGGCTGAAAAATCAGTATACGCAAAGGTCAACTCAAGAATAAACAAAGCAACCCCTGGTTGGAGGCTAGTGACTGAGGCCTATCGATCATCAAACTGTCATCGGTGAAATCCCATAAGAGCTTTGAGAATGAATTCAAGGTCCTTGACGCAAGCGCAGGGGGAGTGCTGGGAAAAAAAACAGGACTCAGGTCCCGCTCACTATTCGAAAGCGTGGTCAAAATTGAAAAGGTACTGCGTAAAAAGGGCATGGAGCGCAGCGCGATGAGAGCTAAGATAGGCGCGCGGAGGGAAATTGAAACGTTGGGGACGAAGCAGCATATTGGGGTGGAATAGTTTCGGGAAGACTGCGCCTCTCATGAGAAGTTCAGAGAAATAGGGAAGGAAGGAACGGAAAACTCTGATCAGTGTTTGATCGAGGTTCGGTAAACAGATTCACGCTTCCTACCTCTTAAGACCCGTGCGATAAGGACTTGAGAGACGGGGGGACTGAAAAAGAAGTTGTTGATAACCATCCCAGCATGAGTACACTAACATCGGGTTGGGAATGGCCGCGTTAAGAGAAGGGACCGTATCAGAAAGATCAAGCAACAAAAGGAGAGGAGGAGAGGTCAGCTTTATGAAAATCTTAAACCCATCTCACAAAACGTCATAACCTGAGGTGGAAAAGCAGTGTTCCGGGCGGAAGCGAAGAATTCATCGAGCGCAAGGTTACTCTCGTCAGCGGGGATCAGTCAGGAAAAGGGGGAGCGTCAAAATCTATCACATGCCACAGTCAGGACAGGAAGGGCGACGGGAAAGGGTCGTAGGCAGGATCAGGACGTCGCGAGGGAAGGGTAAATTCACAAAGTCGATATACCAAGGAGTCAACTTCCTGAACGAACTGTCGAAGGGGACAGGCTCAAACACCAATGAGGCGAACCAGCGAAATCGACGCAGGGCATCGCGGGAATCGATCAAATTTGAAAGGAAACTTTTAGTAAAAAGGATGTGAAGGAAAAAAAGGGTGAAGTTCGAAAAAGGGGAATCGGAGCTGTCCAAAACCAAGAACAGAGGTTGGGTGTCAGGTGGTTTGGTCGTAAACTGTGAGTGCATGGGGGGACTTAAGCGGCGCGGAGTTGGTCCGGAGAGAAAAGCGATGACGCCGCCGGAGGGAAGGGTTTCATATGGAGTCCGGTCTTTTTCGACGGGTGGAAAAGCATTAAAACTGGCCAAAAAACGTCAGCAGAGGGGGACGTTCCGGCGGCAAGGTCAAGTACGGACAAAAGACTGCCATCAATTCCGTTGGGGTGTCAAGGAGGAAAACAGTTCATGAACCCTTTTGGTAAGATTACGTTGAGTAGGCTGGAAGAGAACTGCATCGCTGAAAGGGAGTCGCGGTGGAAGAAAGAGGCAACAAGGTGAGAGCATTTCGTGACAAATTCATGTAGAAAGCCCGAATCACGCGAAATCCGGAAAGGAAAAGGGAGCCGTGAGCCAGATGCAGACCAAAACGAGCGGAGGAAAGTTTTTCCGTCAATGGCAGCCAGGGGTCAATTGACTTACATCAAAGAAGGGTCACATCAGGTGGGGTTTGCATTTGACATGACCCATGAAAAAGGCGATTTTGTGGTTCCGTTGCAAATAAGAAGGTGCCGCACCCTCGAAAAAGAGACAACGTCTATCAAGATTTACGGAAAACAGGATTATCCCTTTGTCCCAAGAAAATCGTTGAAGGGGTACACAAGCAGAGGAAGGGGGAACCGCGGTCGAAAGGAAGTTCCTTGACGCCCGATAAGAAAAGGATTGCGTCGCGTCAAATCAAAATACAAAAAGGGGAAAATGCCGGTGTGTGCTAAAACACAAAAGAACTTCGCGAGCTTAGAAGGAAGTGCGGAACGTTGCAAATCGACCGAAAGGAGCCGGCTCAGGGACTGCTTTTTCAACAGGAGGAGAGGGTAGCGGTACGGAGCACGATTAAGAACCGTATTCTGCACGGCAGGAAAATATATGGAGCGGAAAAGAATGTGCTTAGTGGGAGTGACAAGGGTTATTGTTCTTATCAGACCTCGAAAGGGAAAGGGGAAAAAAACGGGTAACTGAGCCAAGGTGAAGTCAGCTTGGAAGGGAGTCAAGCAAATCGTGTTTGGGCTCTAAAACTTTGAAAGGCGTGCTAGAAGAAAGGGCGGGGGGTCCTCGGTTCCTTCCTATTATCAGCACGGTACGATCTTCGGGCCACGACCCGGTAGCGATTACACCATAAGTAAGATAGCGGGAACTCGGCGAACGGGTGGAACGAGGGGGTCAGCAAAAGGGGGGTGCAGAGGGGCCGATGATGGGTTAAGTCGTTAATAAACCAATACGGAGAGTACCTCTATATCAAAGTCGGGAGGACGGGATTTAGGGGAGATCGGTGAAAGAAAAGAAGCCATGTCCCTCGTCGATCGCGGGAATGGGGGAGGATTAAAAGCACCCAAGAAAGTTTTTCCAAACCAGCTCGAGCTTCTCGAGGCTTGAAGCAGGGGAAAAAAAACAGTATCGCTTGCGGAGATCCCTGAGGGAAGGCACCGGGGAGGAGCAGAGGAAGAGACAAGTGGAGACTTAAGGACTGACCCGTTTTTTTTCAAGACTCAACGAGATGTGTAAAAAGGAGAAAATGAAGGAGATCACAGCATCTCTACCCTCGAACACACGGGAGGGAAATATATCAACTAAAGCCTACGGGCATTTAGAAAAAAAACAGAGTCGTGAGAACCGTTCAGGACGAAAAGAAACCCTGTCTCAAGATGGCTATCCCAACAGCACTTACCCACCGTACAAGGAGATCGAACCCTAGCGAAACGCTTTCCAGCAGGCATTTAGGGCGAAATGAATTTCCTCCTTCGGGGGCGTTAGGTTGGGAGTAAAAGAAAGAAGAAGGGGGGAGGAGCTTGAGGGAAAAGTATGCCCGAAAGAGAGTATAGACCGATCCACAGTTTTCGAACTGATATCGTGTAGAGAAGGATGGTTGCTGTTGTTTGCCGACAAGGACACCAAAGGAATGCAGGAAAGCGGAGCGAACACAAGGCAGGACCAAAAGCAGGGCGCGTTTACCTTCAAAAAGGGTAGAGAGGGACGCGAGAGTGGGTGAGCCTTAAACCGACGGGCATTTCAAAGGATCGGGGGAAAGGGAAAAAAAGATAAAGCAAAGCGGTAGGGAAAAAACAAGACTTGATCATGCACTGGCCAGTTCTGAAGCACAAATTTTACTCTGGGTGCTCAGGAACAAGGACTAACAAGGAGGGTAGAAAGCACCATAACCAGGTCAATCCAAGGGGGCGAAGCAATCCTTTAAGCAAGACACATCGAGTCACCGCAGAAAGCGATGGAAGACGCTTGTCGGGACAAGGACGAAAAAACACATCGGCAATGAAAGAGCAGCGCTCGAAGTGCAATGCATAGGGGCCGAAGATTAAACTCAGAAGCCATCGCGTTGTCGCTCAGACAAAAAAAAAGTACAACGTTTTGTCATTAATATTAGAAAGAGTGATAAAGAGAACATTATGGAATCGGGTCCTGGTCAGGGAAAGAGAAGTTCGATCGCGTTTAAAAAACGGCTGCTTCATATCTTCAATGGTCCACACAAGAGCCAGGGATCATCTGTTTAGACAGAAATCTAGTCGACCTGCCTGAAGAGAAATCTTCTGCAAGGTAA
>Ga0179591_1192236_pt1 | contig 12017 bp, 8 predicted proteins | sample CZOMad2_1_08_16f_FD_182891 | JGI IMG/M metagenome (GOLD analysis project Ga0179591, IMG submission 182891) | Vadose zone soil fungal communities from Angelo Coast Range Reserve, California, USA - CZOMad2_1_08_16fungal (PacBio error correction) | ecosystem: Environmental > Terrestrial > Soil >...
ATTAATTCTGCAAGAGGGGAGAGCAAAAGCTCTGCGCGACTCAGAAGAGGAGAGGGCTTCCCCATTCGAGAAGCGGATGAGCAAAAGAGAGTAGAGACGGGGGGTACAAGGGCGCTTCTAACCGTCAGGAGTTTCACGTCTAAGGGTTCAGAGAGGACTTATTTCTGCAGGGGGGCAAGTCTAAAAGGAGGAGATCTGACTTTTCTATCAAAAGAAACGGTAAGAATTATTCCATCATGGGGAAAGGGGGGTAACTCCATCACGGCTTCCGGAAACAAGGGGCAGAGGGCTCGGCTGAAAGGAGCAAAAATAGTCAGTTTTGGCGAGTCGAAGGAAATGAGAAGAGATCTAGGTCTGAATGTGAGTTCTATGGGGAGGGGGAAAGCAAATCAAGACAACCCTAAAACTCAGCGTTCGATGAACATATGCAGAGACTCCGAAAGGAGGAGATCCAGAAAGCAAGTAGACTGAAAATGCTCCGCTTTCCGACAGAAGTCTAGAAATGGTTTTTGGTGTGGGGAAAGAGAGGTACCTCTCTTCATGCAGGCGAGCGCATTTACGGACCCGCCAAAAAAGCGGCCCTCGCCCTTGAAAAATCCATCTCCCTAGTAGACTCAGGCGAAACCTTTCACTAATAGGACGTTCACTGGTTCTTGCTAATCCACCGCCTCCACCTCCTTCCTGATGATTCAAACTCGGAAATCACGTCAGAATCGACGCGATTATTTTACTGTAGGAGGTCGCTCTCTCGGCGAACTCCAATACTGAGAGTTTCTCCTGATCCACAGATGTCTCGTGCAGGGCTGGCCCTTATCCGTCCCGGGGTCCATCTCGGCAGAAGAAGGCCGTGTCCTCGGGTGTGGATGGGCCCCTCGTCGAGCAGTTGTGCGTCTTCCTCAGGCGGTGGAGATATAACACTGAGAAGACTACGTTCCCACTACGTCAGTAAAGTCCGATTCTCCTTTCCAGAGTCTAGAGTTGATTGTTCATAGGGGAGGAAGGATATAAATGGGGTTCTCCGGATCGTGAATCTTTCTCTAAAAAATCCCGCCTGCATCTTCTGAACTCAGAGATGGTCGGAGGAGGTTCGTTTTTGCTTGGTAGCGTAGGAAAGAGATCAGCGGGGAGGACTTGAGGGTGATCGAACGGGGGACAGCCGAGAAACGGAGAGGAGCGGGGGCGTTTACCACAGTCGCGGAACGCTTCCTCGAGACGCGCTCGGGGGGAAGAACTCCCCGGCGAGAAAGGAAATCGCATGCTAAGAGAAAATGTGCGAGAGGGAAAAAATGGTTGGAGAGGTAGCGGCTGGGAAGGCGAAAGCTGAAGGTCTACTCAAAACGGTTCGTAGCAAGACAAGGACGCAGCCCATTATAAGAAGGAAAAAAATTTTGTGTGAGCCGGGGCAACAGGTATTCGAGGTGGGAATGCCGGGGGCGACAGAAGACGGTAGAAAAAACAGTATAAACGTCTTTGCCTGAGAAAAGGGTTCTTATCAAACAAGAGTGTCTTCAGGGGGAAAGCAGAAAAGGGGATCTATCAGCGAAAAAACGAGACCGGCACTTAGTCGAGGTTAAAGGCTAGTAATGATGCCTGGTAAGGACTCCGTCGGGAGAAGGTCATAACGGGATTTATAGGCCCCGCAGGCTACAGGAGAGACGGGGGAAAAGGGGCCCTTAGCGAGGCCTGTAGGAGGGGGTACTCTTGAAAATGACACAAGAATCAAGTTAAACAGCTATCGCGAAAGAAAAAAAGTCCAGAACATTTGTGCGAACGACCTAATCGACTACAAGAAAACGTGGAGTTCAGGGAACTTAGTGTATCGAGAGGGTGCAAAGGCTACGTCCCACTCAATACACTCAGTAGCCAGTCATCTCCGGAGGGAATTCGGTCCCGTTCGCTCTTCTCAATCGGACGAAAAGCCTTGGATTCACTAAGAGTCACGTGATAGAAAGGAGAGGGAAAGGAAGGTGCTTACGGAACGTATGGGGCGTGGAAGACTCCCCGAACGGGACGCTAGATCTGCGGGGCGCATCAAAAACGTGCCTGTCTTACGGAAGGAAAGTACTATTAGGGCCTTAAGGCGACGATAGCCTCTGACGCCGCACCGGAAAAACTCAGGAGAACAATTGCGGAGCGATCTCTGATCAGGCGAGAACATCATTCTTTTTGAGGAAGGCTCATTTCCTCGTATGAGTAAGAATGAAGAGGGGGGTAGTAGTTGAAGGTCATAATCTTATGTCTTGGAGAAAAAAGGTGATGAAGTCTTTTATTCGGTGTGGAAGATGAAGAGGTGAGGGCGAGCATCACTCGTAAGGGGAAGTCGGGAGATCGAGCCCTAGAGGCCCTCTGGAAGCCGATGGTAATCTCTGGAAGGATCGGGAGGGGAATGATAGTCGGAGGAGATGGCTGAACATCCACCACAGTATAACTCTAACTTGGAAATTTCTTAGGGAGTAGCGGCTAGTCCGGTCGAGAAGTAGCAGACTGCAACGCCAGGCTAGGGATGCCCGACCTTCATCGCTAAATGAGTGGGGTCTGTGAGGCGGGACGGATGTACCATACTTGAGAGAAAAGCGTTTTTTCTCGATAGGGGGGAAAGGGGTCCCACTTAAGATATAAGCGTAAAGAGAAAAGGAGGGACGACGTCTCGCAGGTCTTCTCTAAAGGGGAGGCGATGCTCTCTAAAAAAAAAGGGGCAGTCAGACAAGAGTGAAGGTGGTTTTCGGGGTGCGTCGAGAGGATACTAATAAGCAGCTTACGGGGAAAGGACCGGGGATCTTATAGAGGCGGGAAGATCAAGAACGTCGGAAAAGACCTTATGGAATAAAACGGAAGCATGGCCAGAAGTGTCGAGGTTGTATGCTGGGGCGCCAAGGGCTTCGAGCTGAAGGACGGCGGTCGTCGGGGGAGAACATCGAACTTTGCCACAAGTATGAACTCCGCGGTACGGCGGGACTTAGCGGAAGGGGAAAATCGGAACTCAGCACTAATCAAGAAGAACTGAGTCGTGTCTACGGGGGGGGAAGGTTAGAGTTTAAGGGAAAGGAGGTCAGCAACTCATCGACAAACACCAAAAAAGGAGAAGGAGAAAAGGGAAGGATCACCTTGACCGAAAAGGCAAGTCAACTCGAGAGTACCTGCGTCGAACAAAGGGCGACAGGGTCGTCTCGGCAAGGATTGCAATGAGGTGGAAGGTTCGCTACAGGATCCTTACACTGTGGAAAAATAAATAATGACGGAGGGGAAGGGCTTCTTCCTTCCTGAAGGACCCCTATAAACCCTCGACAGGGGCAGAAACGGGTACTGTCTCAAAGGGATAGGGTGCAGAAATCTAACTGCTGCTCGATAAAAAAGTCCTATTCAAAGGGACTCGAGAGGGCTGCTTCGATCATCAGAAGACCTGTCCACAGGAAGAGCCGGAGTCACGGGGAGAAAAAATCTCCTAAAGTCCGAAAAGGCTAGAGAGAGCCGCGGGAGATCCTCTCGAAGGGGGTTCTGGCCGAGCTTGGGAAAAATAGTGGGATTCAGAAATAAGCGGGGTCACACCGAGATTGAATTTCGGGGACGAGGAAAGGATAAAGGATCAATACACCGATATGGTGGGCGGTGTGAAAAGCGGGGGAGTCGGTGTCAGCGACTTTAAAGGGAGGCATTCATCGGGTTCAAGGATAACGACTACGACCTGGCAGAAAGAAGGACGTGTGTGCTTGAGGTGATCGACAATAGATACTCTGAGGAGGCCACGGAGAGTGCAGAGCGAAATCTCGGCTATGCCTGAGAACTAGGGAAGACGCTATTGATATGCCTTCCTCGTCTGGGGATGCAGATAAGTCTCGGGAACGCAGCACGCGGGAGGGTTGAGCACCATGAGCGGACCAGAAGATCTTAAACTGGAAAGACGCGACTACCTGCTTAGGCGATCTGAAAAGGGACGAAAAGACCACACTAGCGGGGGCGTTGCGGCCGGAGATAGCCGCGCCCGACCAGGGACCGACCCCGGTTGAGCAGGGCGGACAAGGGAAGAGCAAAACAGGCCAGCCATCATCGGAAAAAGGGCCTTCGAACGAACGGGAAGCCCGATATAATCATAGAAGGGGCGAGAAACTCCACCTAGAGCTCAAAGGAAGTGCAGGGGGGGGGGGGGGGAAGAAGTCGCTTAGAGCATCTCAAAAGAAGAGGTGTGTCACAAGATAAAGGTCAGCCGGGTAAGAGGCCTACGAAGTGTTCTACTATCAGTTAATTTTGGTAATCTCGAAAACTATAGAAACCTTTCGGCACTCAAAAGGGGAAAGACTAAAAAGAGCGTGGAAGACATTGCTTTCCCGTCTTTTAAGCAGAGGGAAAAGCAAATTCTCTGGAGGGGGGGGGGCACACTTTAAGATGGCTCACTCAGGGCTGAGCCCGCACATTGTCGTGACGACTGATCCCGACATCTTGTAAGGAGTCAAGCGGAGGAACGGCAGACGACAGTCTAGAGAAAATTAAAGAATCTGATCTCAGAAAAATCACCTACTTTCGTGATAGATCTTAAGCTCATCAAGAGAAGATACCTAGGGAAAGGAGGATATCTGGGGGCCATACTTCAAGATTTCAATATCGGGGCGGCATCCCGCTAACGTCTGGCCCATAGGGCCGGCAAAAGAAATTCTGACTACCTGCGTTAGCGGCCCATCGGAGAGTTGAGCGTTCTGACGCGGAGAGTACTCTCGCTCAAGCATTCTAAGGAATTCGAGCCCGCCTAAAAAAGCAAAAACAGAGGGGAAGATCGCGGACGGGGGGAAAGCTCTTCAAATAATCGACGACAACGCGCGCTCAGAACAAAAAACACCAACCTTGCCGTAGGTGCCCCACTCTCATCGGCAGTCCGAGAGGGTTACTTCGTGAAGGAAAGAGGCTCAATACTAGCAGTTATAGGGGGTTAACCGAAGACGAGGAAGCTGAGACTATCCTCTAGAATGCAGATATCTTAGGCGAAGATTCAGGCGGCAGCTGTCTGCTTTCAAACAAAATAGGGGTACGCCTCAATCCATCGAAAAAGGGGGACATAAAAAGGAGAGAGAGCAAGGGATCTCTTCCTTTCGAATGAGGGGGGGGGGCTTCAGGAGTCGTGGCAAGAGGAGGCTAATCTATCTGGAAGGAGAAAAAATTGATATCAAAGGGGAAGGAATGACCCTAAGGGTGGGGAATCCTGACTCTGCTGAAAAAAGTCTAGAAAGACCTAAAGGTCGCAGACGAGACGTGCATCCCATATGAGTAGGTAGCTGGAAAGGGGAATGATAGCTGACGATTTTCTCCGCAAATTAAAGTGGTGAGGTAGATTATGTACTTGCAATAGAGGAGGCGAGCGGGGGAAGGTTGGGGTCTGTCTCTAAAGAGACGGCTCGTAGAAGTGACAAGCTCCAGGGGTTATACTCAGGAGCGTAATTTGACCTTTAGAGGGTAGAAGAAGAAAGTCTGTATGACGATAGAGCGGTCTGCGTCTAGGTAACATCTCAGGGAGTTCTGAATCTCTGAGGAACTGTAGACGCTGGCGTATGACCGCAAAAGGTATTCTCGGAGAACCTAAGGTTGTAGGAAAATTGACTCGAGGGTTGCGGGCTGGGAGGACTCTCGTCAAGAGAAATCAAACGTAGGGACGTGCTTCGAAATAGGAGGGACGCTAAAGAGAAAAAAAAACTTTATGGGTTCTGAGAGACTGCCAGAGACTTCTTTGTCCTTGACCTGGGGGACAAGTTTCTTAGGGGGATTGGGGGAAGGATGAGAAGAAGTCATCGGTGGAAAGAAAACTCTAACCAACGGTATATTCCAAGACGTCTCTCCTACTGCCCTCTCAAAAAGAGGAGCGAGGACGATGCAGTGAACTCAAGAAAACGTCGATGCATCCAGAAGACCCTTATTCTTCAATGATACTAGATCAGGGCTCCTCTAAAAGAATCGCCAGGGGGGAGACATTCGCTCTGAAAAAGAGAGATGAGAAAGCAGGGATAGGAAACTGAGAACAACAAAGGAAAGTATTAAAAGGAGTATAGAGTTTAATTTAGAGGGATCAATCGCGGGAATAATAGAAACTAATGGCGCCCCATAGAAGGGGATTCTTGAGCAATTGAAAAGAAATGGAAGAGTGAGCATAAGGGAGCTCTAGAGGTGTATGACTGGGTGACCGGGGAAAGGGCCTATTCTACGTATTTCTGCAAAAGTATTTGCTCTCGTGGGTAGAAGGGGGACGGTCTGAAATCCTTCAGGGCAATCCCTTCTACGCCTTTCGAAATCCACGTCTGGAGGAGGGAACACCCGAGCTGAGAAAGAGAAAAAGGTCAACAGAAGGGACTGGCGGTTGGGAGCTTTCCCAGATCACATCTCCGTCAGATCTTATAGAGGGGGATGGTGGACGCGCGAGAGGACAACATGCGACCCCTCAGGGGGTCAAAGATAGGAAAGACTTGCAATCGCCCGAAAAGGTTGCGATCTCCGCTACAGAAAAAGACTTGGACTAAAAAAAAAGGGATGGTCTAACTATCTTCTATGTCAGAGGGATGCTAGGGACTCGAATCCAGAACCTTGAGGAGCGAAAAACTTCTGTTACGAGAGAAACTTTCACTAAAGAGGGGGGGAAACGTCTTCTACCTAGAACCAGGGTCTTCGAAGATGCCTTTAGAAGGGGCGCCGGGGTCCAAGATCCACCGACTTGCGAGATAAGAAGTCCAAAGAGAGAAATCGAAGGGAGAGCGCCCGCTCTATTGAGAATCAGTCAAGCGGATAAAAAAAACTGAGTCAAATGAAATCCTTCTACTGGTTGGAGGAGAGGGAAGGAGTACGCCAGGAGAATCTTGGAGCTGGACTTACAGCTCGGTAGAGGAGCCAAATTCAGGGTAGGAAAAACTACCAATCTGATCAGCTCTATCTCGTGACTTCTTTAGATGCCTGAGGAACCCAAAAACTGGGGGGGGGTCGGACAGGGCAGAGATCAAGATTCCCAAAAATCTATTTTCTTTGTTTCCGCGAGGTATATGGATGATAGAAGAGAAGGAACTAGAAGGAAGAGAAGGACCGACCGAGGCATATTAAACTTCCTCGCGACAAGAGGATTCTCTATTGGTCTGGGACTTCATGCGGGCGGCGTCGTCCAAAAAAGAGAGGACGTTGATAGTAAGGTCACAAAAAGAATACGCCAGGAAGTAGATCGTGGGAAAGCCGAGGAACTGGAGGGGGGGAGGGATCAAAAAATTGGCCAAAGACAAAGGCTGAGAGAGCTGGAGCCTAGTAGGAGAAAATCAGAAGGTGGCTATGTAGGAGTCTTAGGGAGAAGATCAGGGAGGAGGGGGGGGGAGCGCGGCGTACGACTCAACGCGCCTCCAACATGGCCTAGCAGCCAGTACGAATAGGGCACTCTCCCTCTGAGGTAATGACGGTGGTGGGAAGAGGGCTGTTAGAAGAGGGTTCGTCAGAATGGCATATGACACTAGTGAGAGGGGGGAACGATTCTTCGAACAGAGTGGAATGACGGGACTGCTCATGGATCGCCAGATCTCCAGCCGGGAGAGGTTTTACTGGGTAAGAATTGGATGTGAAGTAGCCGGCGGCGCGAAGTACTAGGGAGTTATCTTGAAAAGCCTAGGGGAAATACGGGGAAAGAAACAAAACAGGGGGCCCGGGCGCAAAGGGAGAAGAAAGGCGCTAAGAGAAAAACTTCACCAGAGATGATCATCTATAAGAGGAGTGTCCCCTCGTAGAAAGGCCTGGTAGACGGGGAAAAGGTCAGTTCATCCAATGGAGTGGCCCAAACGCAGTTCGTAGCTCGTGGAAGAAGGCACCAAAAAAGAAAATACGTCGCCAGAGAGAGAGCGCAGGGGAGGTTATCGTGCTGAGACAACAGGGACCCTTCAAGAGTACGGGTAGAGAAGGAGTGGAGCTAATTATTACTAATAAACTGAAAATGCGAGCAAGAGAGTTTGGTTCGGAACTCCCAATAAAGGACTCGATCTTCAGAAAAAAAAAAAATGTGCCTGGAAGAGGGAGATGACGCTGATGGACGGCCTGGCTCTACAGGAAATCCACTTAACAAGGGAACCGAAAAAAACTTGGGCGCTAATTAGTAGATGTCTAGACGGGAGAGCACCAACGAAGGGATGGGGCCGCACCGACGCGCCGGTTGATCAGAAGTAGTACTCTTTATCCGAATCTTTGAAGATCGTCAAAGTTCATCTGACCCGGCTAAAGACGTAGGTGATTCAGATTGAGAATTGAAAGGGAAAAAAAAGAAGTCTAATGCTCGAAGAGAAGGACCCAATAATCGCCCTCTACGGACGCTCGAATCTGTACTCTCTGAAGAGGACTTTGGATGAGGGAGGGGCGATGTTGATGGGCAAAACTCATCCAGAGACCGCGGCCGGCCAAGTAGTCTCTTCGCAAACCTTCTCTACGGGAAAGATTCGACACCGCGCCGATCGGCTTTTAAAAAGGTCAGCCGCCAGAGGAAGGGTGTAGTTGCCTCTTTCTCCAGTGGGGACTGAACCCGACGGAAGAGGGGTCAGAGTAGGATGAATAAGATCAGCGACCAGCTCGGCCAGACACTGGTCTTCAAAAGCGCTGCGCGCCGGGATAGTGCACTAGTGCTGCGAAGGAGGTTGAACCGTCAGAAAAGCACTCGTGGAAGTTTCAGCGCCAGTGCAGGATCGAAGAGAGACGAAGACTATAAACAGGGGATTCTGCTAAGAAACGTGAAGTGAAAAAGGAGCGATCCCCGTCGAAGGTACGAACCCTCGACAAACCGTCAACGTGCTGCGAAGAAAAAACGTCGAGGGGGGGGTGGGGCCGCAGTCGAACTACTGATGAGGTGCTTGACGTCTCTGAAAGGTTCCACATTGGGAAGGAATAGCATTCGGGAATGGACTTGAACTAGTGTACGAGAAAGAAAATATCACACCTCAAGTGATGGGTTTTCGACGCGGTAGGTAGTTGACTGGTAGGGTCAGAACTATGTGACTCTAAAAAACAACAACTTATTGTATTAAAATATAGATCACCGGCGGGACGCAGCAATTAATCTAAATCCTGAGGCAAACCGACACCGTGACAGAAAGAGGGGGGGTCTTGCACTAGGAGGTTCTGGAATGGGCAATTAGCAACGGGGCTCTCTATCTTGCTGGCAGGGTACAAGTTTCTCGAGCGCAGGTTTCACTACGCCGCATCCTGAGGGGCACGAGGAAAAATCGGAAACCAAACCAAGAGAATTCTTGCAGCAATTGAATGGGTACTTCCCCTTGGAGGGAGGGGGGGGTTCTGAGGGAGGGGGCAGTCACGGAGCAACGAAGAATCTCGCAGGAGGCAAAAAAAAACTCTCCTCAAAAGTAACATTGGCCAAGAAAAAAGGGCCACGAAGGAAGACGGTGAATAACCTTCTGCGAGCCCATCCGCGCCGTTCCGAGATAAGAGAGAGACCTCGATTAAAATAATTTCGGACAGGATGTCTGTTCGCGGAGGGGGGGGGCACTCAAAGGACAGGAAAAAGGTCCGTCTGGAGAGTGACAAAGGAGAACTGACCCTCAAACAGTGCTTCGAGTGAGGTGACGGGTCCCTAGAGGAGGTCGCTGGAGCAGGGATGCATAATACTACAAGGGCGAGAATCACTACTACCTTGCAGGAGGGCTCTCTGTGGACTTTATCTTAGGGTAATAATCGCGACCTCAGTATCCACTTCGCGAGTCATCGAGTAAAAAGGGCGCTCTTCCTCTCATAGGCTCAGATCTCTGTCCGGCCGGCGTCGATGCGTCGTAGGGGAAGAAACTGAAAATCACATACCGCGTCATTTCTGAAATTATCGGAATAAGACGTAGTTGCCCTGCGAGCAGCGGAACTAGAAGGGTGCGCAGAGTAGCTCGCTCCATCACAACCAGGAGGATCGCCTCCTTGGCTAAGAGAACGCGAAAGGACAGCCCGCAACCTTTATCTTCGGCATTTCTGAATGAGTCCGAGGGAGACAAGTCCATCAGAGTCAAAGACGAAGAAAGGGGACCTACTGCCTTTGAGGGAAAAAAAAAAAGGGGGATCCGAGAGGAAAGAACAAGTCGTGATAGAGGAAAAACCGGCTCGGGCGCCAGTACCGTTGCAGGAAATCCCGCGCCAAAGTTACAGGTCAGAGTCAGACAAGGAAAATTAATTTCAATCGGTCGCAGCGATAACTGGAAAAACGTGTGCCGAGAAGAATGGGAAAAAATCAGACTTTGGTGACGTCTCGGACACGCAGAATCAAACTCAAAAGGATCTGAGGAACTCCAAAGGAAGCAACCTATGAGTCGACAGGGCTTGGCAGTTCAGGCGCGCTATTGCTAATCTCGGCGTTGAAAAAAGGTCAAATTAGCACGACTACCGCTTGCGCGAGAAAAGGCTTTACCGAATTATCAAAAAGAAAGGGGAAGGAATGACACAAGCACTAGGGAACGACCATCGAAGAGAGAGGACGGACAGAGTCCTAGCTTTCATTCGTAAAAGAGGGGAATGGGCTAATCAAGGAGCAAGAAAAAGAATCGGAAAAATACACTCGTTCTCTAACTCACTAAGGGGTATAACTCGGGATACGCACGCTTGCGAATTGCGCAACAGCAAAAGGATTAAAAACCGTTTCTCCTCTACCTGTAGAACTCCCTCTTAGCGCGGGAGTCGTAGTCAGGGGTGGAAGGGTTGTCAGTCTTTTCTATTACGATATGAGCGTCCCGATTCTAGTAGGAAAAAAAAACCCTCTACCTAGCAAAAAAAAAGAAGAGCTATCGACTCTAAAGGGGCACCCGGAACGAAGCTCGTATACATACTTGCTTTCGGAAAGAATAAGAACTCGATTAATGACTACGTTAGAGCTACTCCTCGTCAGGGGACTTCAGTGGTCTTCCGTTAAAACTGTCTATCAAAAAAAGAAGACAAATAGAGGGCTAGACGAACTATCCTCATCATCCTACCGACTCGTATAGAAAAGGGCGGAAGGAAACTAAAGCTTTCAAGCTGCTGTCGGCGAGCCCTGAGAATTAGATGAATCCTAGAAAGAGATACGTAAGAGGCAAGACCCTAGGTCGGGCAATTGGAGAAAGCAGGCCTTAAGTCGTTTAGGTCTTCTTCACTAGAGCAGACTGTCGGGAGGGAAGAAGAACAGAACCTGAGCGGAAACGCCCGAGTCCTGGGTACGGAAAATCCCTAAGTCGTTCAACGCTAGATCCCAGACTCGCGAAAGTAGGAAAGTACGCCCTATAAGGTGGGCATTTCTCCTCCAGAGAATTAAAGAAGAAAGACTTCAATAAGTTCAAGCGGCTTGAGAGGGAGATATGAAATCGGGGCATTCATTCGTGTATTGGGGGGTTGCGCGCATAAGGGAAGCCACGCAATCGTCTCCTAAGGAATATTATAACTTGCATGGAAGGGAGAGCTGTTCGAGAGACCTGAAGGTTGGAGCTCGCAACTGGAGGGTATTGGCGCGCGCGTCCTAGGGAGAGGAGGGAGTCCGAGAATTTTCTAACATCGGAGACTGCGGGGTTGAGGGAGGGACCTCTTAGTTATCCGTCGCAGTTCGATGCACTGACGTTAGCTAAAAAAGATGGGAAGTTGCGGTGTGGGAAATCAGCGAGATGACACCATAAAGAACCGTAGGGACAAACCCCCCGAGCACCGAGAACTTCTGACGCGCCCTAAACCACGCCGAAGGTTAGGTACTCGAACATCTTCATAGGTCTGGCTAGGAAAGAGTTGGAATAAAGTCCCAGTCGCGGGATGTGTTCGGGGTGGGGGGGGGTTGAGGGAGAAGAGGTCTTGTCCTAGAGAGAAAAAAATGATCTCCACTCAGAACAAAAAGTCTCCTAAGGAGAAAGCTTCAAACTATGCCTCTCTCGTCGCCCACTCCTCCCGCGAGCGAGCCTCCTCCCATTGCTTCTTCCTGAAGAACTCTCGTCCTTCTCCAAAATCGAAGAGGCTCAGGTTTGGGTCTCCGGAAAATAGGAGCGCGCCGCGATCAGATGTCAGGATAAAAAGAAGTCATG
>Ga0179591_1285380_pt1 | contig 12017 bp, 8 predicted proteins | sample CZOMad2_1_08_16f_FD_182891 | JGI IMG/M metagenome (GOLD analysis project Ga0179591, IMG submission 182891) | Vadose zone soil fungal communities from Angelo Coast Range Reserve, California, USA - CZOMad2_1_08_16fungal (PacBio error correction) | ecosystem: Environmental > Terrestrial > Soil >...
GTGCGGGGGGGACTACCTTTCATCCCCTCTACGTCAACAGTTACCTGCGAGATGGAGCTCTACAAGGACTTATGTCTGTGAATCTATAATAACGAGGTCTCAAAGAGTCAGGCGAAGGTTCACTTGGAAGGGACAACTAACTCGACTCGGCGGCTACGTGTAAAAGACTGGACCGAGATAGGGGGAAAGAGAACGATTATGGACTACAGGGGTTCTATTTTAAGAGTCTTTCGTGGGGCGACTCGGACCTCGTACGGCGTCAGGTTCCAGAAGGGGGGGCTGGGACAAGGGCAGAGCTGGTGTTTGTCGGAGGGAGACCTAGTCATCAGTGACAAGGAAAGGAGTAAAAATTACTCACTGTGGGGGGTAGACGTCATGCATCAATGAAGGAAAAAGGGAAGGGAAAGGACAAGAGGATAGATCCTTGGAGGTGGAACGAACTTTTGGGGATAGGTTGGACTCTTCTTAAAGGAGGTCGGCAGCGTCAGGAAATCAGTCAGGGGGCTGGGAGGGGGCCTTTTCCTAGTAAAGGGTGCAATTTTAGGGCTGACAGCCCGCAACTGACGGGGGGATGGGGACGGATGGGGCTCGTCTCAACGGCTCACGGATCGTGGTGTCAGGCTAAACCACTAAGGACGAGACATAGAAAAACCTCTAGCCGGTGAAGATGAGTAAGGACAGGGCAAAGAAAGATGACCGGGGGCGTGCTTTGTAGGGCTTTGGGAAGAGCCCTGCTGACAGAAAGAAGACACCGACAGCTCGTCCAATCTTTAAGCTTCCGGACGAAAGGAAGGACCAAATCTTCCTACTGGCCTGAAAGGAGGGGGGTCGAGCCGATTATCTTAACGGATAGAGGTTGGTTAGGGGTGGAGACAATGGGAGTAGAGAGGAGAAGGGTGGTCGAATGTACCCCCATGGTCGCTGATGGCGGGGAAGGTCCTAGCTTTCGGACTTCCGCTTGTCGAAGGGAGGGTATACCATAGCACGTTAAATAGAGGACGGTCTAACGTAAACGTTCAGGAATGGGATCGATCGTCAGGAGAGGGACATAAACACGAAACACTGGAACAAAGGAATTCGGACCGTGGGGAAAAGAAGCAATCCGTACGGTCCTCGCCTAGGGGCGAGGGGGGGTCTCAAAAAGACAACTCGTCGCTAAAGAAAGGGGACATGGGGAACTAGAAGAAGGGGCTCGAGCGCTCGCGTAGTAAAAGACCCGGCAGAGATCTTATTTTCGGAAGATCGCACCCACGACTGATTTCCAGGAGGCAATTGAAGTTCTATATACTATCATAAGGTGAGGGGTCCCCTAGAAGGGGGTTCTCAAGGACTTACTGGAACCTCTCTTTCAAACGGCCGTCCACGGGCTTCTCCAAGAAAAAGAAGAAAGACGGAAAGATCGCCTCGTAAGGAGACAGAGTCCCTACCCAGAACCAAGCAATGATTGCGGACCGATAAAAGAGACTCCTTCTTGAAGGGGGTGGAGAACTCATACGACGGCGGGAGAAGTTGTCCCCTCTTCGACCTAATCGGGGGAAGTGAGAAGAGCGGGATTAAGTTACTTTAAAAAAGCTCTGCCAAGCGTCAGGGAAATTGGGAAGTTACATTTGCTGGGAGAGAAGTTGCCCTTAGGGATCGTAGGACTGACGTGATTTCTAAGTATTTCGGAAAGGAAAAGGGACGAGCCGTCGCAAGGATAGTCTCTTTGACCACGGGTAACTGGCTTCCGGACAGCGTTTATACGGGATAACGCGCGACCGGGATTCAACGTACCTCATATGCACTCAACCTTCTGGCCAGAGCCACCTTGAAAGACAATCAATCGGAAGGAGACTAGTTCGTCCGAGACACGACGACCATTTAAGGGGATGAAAGTGTGGGAGAGGTCGGTCGGCTAGTAGCGGGAAAGCTGGGGGCATGAAAATACGAGCTTTTCTTCTAAGGAGACGAATGGGCCAGAGAAGGTATGCTAGAACGAAGTACACAAATCGGCCTATCTTCGCTCGGTCAGCGGGAGAAGCTCGAGTCTGTCTGGTCCACTGGTTAAAAAAGCTGGTGCAACTTCTTAGAAAACTACGACTCTGTGGGAGGGATAGAAACCCTTAAAGGTGGCCTCTTCTCTGGCTTTCCGGGACTCGCTCAAGGGGGAAACAGCAGGAAACTTCTACGCACAAGCGGCCGTCAGAAACGAATACGTTCGGTCCTGTAACGAACCTATGGGTCTTTGATTCCACCCGAGGGAGAAAATCAACCCCGACGGCGTTGTCAGTGTATCCTTAAGAATTCACCGGAGAAAAGGAAAAAGACTGGAGTCGAAACTCCGTAATAAAGGGCATGGTCTAGGCCCAGAAGGAGACCAGTGTCGCCTCAGAGATAGGGGGTGGGGGGATTCATCGCGCGTGATCTCTTGAACCAAAGGGACCTAATTAATTCGTAGAACTGGTGGAAGAAGAACGAGGAAAACGACGCATTCTTCAACTTGAGAAAGACGCTCCCGACTCATACTAAAGGAAATACGCGTTTTTTGCTCGGATGCGAACCTCTACAATCCCTACGCGGAGGGGAACGCATCTCGGCTCTGGGGGACGGAAGGGAACTCGCTCTAGGTCTATCTACAACTCAAAAACAAGGGGGGTAGTGGAGAGAGCAAAAAAAAACACTTCCAGGAAGTCGGATTTCTAACTAGGAGAGAAGCATTTTCTTTTTAAGTAAAGTGAGCCAATCATCAAAAACCCCACCAAGACGGGCCCGTTCTTTTCGAGTCTGAAAGAGATTAAAAAACTAATTCAGTCTTCCATGGGGAAAAACTCATTCTGGCGAGAAAGGTGAAGAGAACGCCATGACTTGAAGGTGACCCTCTGACGTGGGGGGAAAGCCTTAGGACCCACGAGAGATAGGCCTCAAAACCTCGCGATCAGGGTAAGGTCGACGTCGGGTCTCCGAGTGCACCTCAACTGATAAAAAGAAAAGGGAGAAGCCGCTTTCTTGAGAAAAGGTGAGAAAAGACACACCGGGAGAAAGCGAGGGATCTAGAACGATGGGGGACCAGAAGAGAAACTAATAGGCCCGTCTACAGAAAAAATGGTGGTAATGGAAACTAAACGCTTTCTCTCTAAGGTCGGATGTTAGCTAGCCAGGCAAAGCGGGAGACGAGTACAGGCCAGGGATCGCAAGGACAAACCCTGCAAAAAAGGTCGAAAAAAGGGGGGTAAGGAGAAAGAAAGCGGTGAAGGGAAACGTTTGCTACAGGATCGAACGCCTCTCTCGCCGCCTTAGGGAGAGTGATGTCCTGGGGAAGGCGCCTTCACCTGAAAGGGAAAAGAATGACGAACCTTCGCCGAAGAGCACAGCTTCAAAAGAAAAAAGAGGCGCGATCACGGAAAAATCAAACTTCCGCACTAATGGGTAGCGGGGGTCGCGACGAAAACTAGGCTAAAAAGGGAGAAATTGGGCTCTTTGTCTTAAGCCCGAAGGGAAGAAGAGTTGGGAGGATTCGTTCTACATCTGGAAAAGCGGAACTAAAAGAACGGAACGGGGATGGGGGGGTACACGTCTCCGAGGAAGAGGACTTCTCCGGCGTGGGAGGGAGAAAACAGGTCGGGGGGACGAAGTCCGAAAGCTAGAAAAACGGGCCCTAAACACGAGGACTGAAACACTTCGCGCGGGGAGAATTGGTAACGTCCAAGGTCAGAAAGGAAGCGCTCAAAAATGAAGGACACTAGGACGGCCAAGAGGGGGAAAAATCCCCCTTAGCCGGGTACTAGGAGGCCCTGAAGAAGCCGAGCTGCGATGAAATCGAAACTCCTCGGAGAGGAGGAGGACATCCTCTCTTTGGGAAGAGTGGGGGGCAGAAGTGATGAAGAAATGGCATGATTCTGTTTCTGCGGAGGATCTTTCCTCTCGAAAAGGGGGGGACGGCCGTTAGGCGATGAAGGGCCAGGAGGGCCCTCTTTCCGCTCCGGCAGCGAAAGAGCGAGTACTGCTCTAACCGTCCTGCATGCGGAAGACGACAGGACGCTAACCTAACTATACCCTCGCTCAAGACGGTGTTCGTCCTCGCTAAGAACTTCAGGCGAGAACGCGGGAAAAAAAAAAAATCTAAGAAACTCGCAGGTGAAGTAATCGCGCACTGATAACTGGGACAGGAAAGCGTGAGAAAAGCATATTTTCTGACACGGTATAGGGAAAGTGAAAACCCCCCCAACTGTGGGAATGGCGGTACTGGAAAAACATCCCATCTCGTACTCCAGTCAGGAGGGGTGCAGGGACTATTGCCGAGCAGAAGAGAACCAAGCTCCTTTTGAGAATCCGAACGTCAGCAGAGTCCGTCTAACTTCAGTAAATAGCAAAAAATTGACCTTTAGGTCCCATTGAAAGAACAAGCCCCTCAGTCCGGATACAAAAGGGAGAATGCGCTTTCCCAAAGAACGTCAGACCATCTAAGATAAGAATCGGGGGGTCTAATACATCTTGCAGCCCCTCGAAGGGGTCCAGGGTCACCTTTCTTAAAACTGGGGTTAAGTGTTCCGGGAAGAGGGTCTACTCAGCTGTCGTCACTCATGGATGAAAAAAAGCCCGACCCCGTCAGCATCGTCGGTTTCAGGGGACTCAGAGAACAAGAGGTAAGGAGGGCGGTCTGGTTTCTCAAGGGAGAGGGTCATACGCGACGCCAAGAAAAGAGGATGAGTAGTGGGGGGGACACCTCCTTCTAGACGTAAGGTGCGGGAGGTCCAAGAAGACCCAACACGTGGTCCAAAAAGGAAACATGAAAGCACGAAAACTTAGTGCGAGGCGCTCTAATCCTTGACGACTCGAAAACCGAGAAAAACACGGGCGGGTACAAAGAAGAGAAAGGGTCGATAACAGGTGTCAGAGCAAAACCTAGTGCGTATTGGATCATGGACCGGACACCGTGAACGGAGAAGAGAATGGCAAAGAGGACAGTATTTTTTAAAACGCTACCCTAACAAGCCTCGTAAGAAAAGTGATAAAAAAGGGGGGGCAAACTTTCCTCTTAGGGGAGCCATGAGACGCTCTGCAAGAAAAGCAAAGGCAAGGGAAATGGAACCTCAAGGTGCCGATCCTCTCGTTTGCAAAATGGACAACAGCGAGCCAAAAAGGAAGGAAGGAAGGTTCTATCATTGCACCCGCTATGTACACCTGTCGAGAGGAAAGGAGAGAATCGTTTCGAAATAGAGAGCTAAAATACCTCTGAAGGAATGTATCAACTAAAGAGAATACTAGCGTCCGAATTGCGGCAAAGGAAAAAGGCTGCCCGTTCTCTAACCGAACGGGGAAAGATCGACTACAAACAACTTAAATAGGAAAAGAGAATCTATGGGACGCGTTGGAGCCGACACTGCCACCCGGCGGGAAAGGGACCACGCCTTACAAAACTGTCCGATAAGTGGGGGAAAAAGGTCGAGGGTCCACCCCAGCAACCCCAACCCCCCACAAAGAAAACAACAAAAAAACACTCAACAACAATCGCAAAGCCCATAAACACAACCGGACCCCAACCTCAGACACCACCCACCAGGACCGGACTCCAAAAAACCACCACACCCAGGGCCCACACCAAAAAAGAAGAAAAAAAAGAAAACCACCCAGACAACCCTCCCTGAACAGAACATCATACCCTTGCACCACCAACAACAAAAACTCCGGACGATTTCTTCTTAGAGAGTCTCGCAAGAGTTATCTCACCTCCTCTTCTTCTAATGTAGAAGCTGGATTCTATTCATGAACTCTGTCGGCAGGGCTTTTCAGAGAAGAGGGGAAAATATCAGGATTCTCCCTTTCTTTAAGAAACTGGAAGGTGCGGTGACATTCGGGGGATTGTGGGGGGGAACTTATAAGATCACTATTAATACCACGGGCGTCCTTTTCAGAGCTGGAGTTGTCTCTGAGGGTAACAGTAGGAAGTCAGCTTTTCATTACGAGGAACGGAAGTAGAGAGTACAATTTTGAAAGTACGGTAATTAAGCCAATGGTTCTTACTAAAAGGTGAATCACTGCTAAGGGGTGGCGTGGTAGATTAATGGTTATTCTTGGCTGGCCTTGGATGAATGTACTTGCGATAAACGATTCTAACGGCATTGAAGGGGGAAATTGATTTGATAACGGGCCCCTTTTTAGAGGTCGGGAAGTTGACCCCCCGAGCACTACATGGCAACTGCGTACTTCTGGAAGAAAACAACTCTCCCTCTATCGGGAGTGCCGACCTTCCCTCTCTAAGGGGCAGAAAAACCCCTACCATCGGAAAAGCAATGGTGATCTGGTAAAAGGACAGTCCCTCGAACAGAACCTTGCGGGCGGGGTAGAGGGCTTCTGTACGAAAAAGGACTCTCCCTCGGACCAAGGGGAAAAGTAGAAAAGGTACGACGAAAAGGACAGGGCTGTCAGGATAAGAAAACGCTGGTGAACTTCCTTCTGACGCGTCGCGAGGCGTAATAGGAGAGAAAGGGTGACTGCTAGAGAGGGTGAGTCCGGGAACCAACAGGTCGCCGAGGGTGAAAACGTGGGCGATGGGGTTCCATTCAGTGAGACATCACAGAAGTGAGCGCGTCATCCAACTGCGAGGGTGAAGAGAAGACTTCGTCCGCACGGGGTACAACTGGGGGAATGGAGGGGGGGTCTATGAACCAGAAATTGCAAACTGCGAGACAGGTTAAGCGAAAAGTCGTTGCGGGACACGGGGGGGTGAAGGGTCAAAAAGAAAGCTGGGCGCGAGGTCTCTTCCCTAGGCCCGCGAGACACGAGGGGACCTGTGGGGGAAGGAGGGCGGGAAGCTAAGACGCTCTCGAAATGAAAAAAAGGCGATATGTTAGTGGGGGGGGAGCCGAGCGAACCAAAGGCTGAGGGCCGAATGCCGGAGGGGAGAGGAAAAGGACAAGAATACTAAGAGTGAAGGACCCTGGGGGATCGGGAAAGAGGGAGACTTCTAGACATAACGTCGATGAGTCCCAATGGGGAGCGAACTACAGACAGACCAAAGAGAGTCAACAACGCTCCTTCTCCCATCTACGCAATCGAAAAAAGAGAGGGGAGTGGTCAGGGGGGAAACGCGAAAAGTATGTCTCTCGCGAAACTTCTTAAGAAGTTGAACACAACGCGGCAAAAAGGGGAAGTGGTAAAAGCTTAGGGACAGAAGAGGGGGACGAAACTCTTACTGGTACTTGTACGTTAAATGAGAGACCCGCTGAGAAAAAAAGGGGGGGGGGGAGTCCTAGTAGGAAGGCCAAAAAAACTGAATCAGCTTACTTCTTGGCGAGAAGGGACTCCTAGACCCTATACGACGATCCGGCTTCTCAGTGGAAAAAAACCAGGGCTGCCGGTCCTCCCCCCCCACCCCCCACCCCGTTTGTTCCGGGAAGAGCGGGAAAGCAATAGATCGATCAAAAGTGACTGAAGGGCAAAGGAATAGTCAGGGCGAAAGTCGTTTAGGAGGGTCGAAGAAAAAAACGACAACCGTCGGGATGGTTCACGGGGGAGGGAAAAAAGTACCAGAACATCGGTGAAGAATCTTCGTCTCTTGGTCAGGAGAAGTACCCAATGACAGAGAAGGTGAAGTGAATAGTCAAAGAAAGCAGCACCGAGGCGGCTATCGCGCTGAGTAAGCGACTAGGGTATCACAATGTTGGGTAATAAGGTGTTTATTAACCAGAGACGCGAGGGGTGAAGGGTGTAGACCCCCGGAGAAAGACCCTATAACTCTTGCCGGGCAGAGAAAGTGAAAAGACCGACCACGATCTCAGCTAGAGGGACGAAAGAAGTTAAGACGAGAACGGACTTTCTTTCTTACGGACGGAAGTTCTCGCCGGGCCCGCCGTCGTGAAAGGGGGGGGGGAAAAAGCCTGGCAAAAAGATCACCTCGCACCGGGGAAAGAGGGAGCGTAAAAGTCAAGACGGGAATGTGCGGGGGGGTGTCACTCTGATACCGAACTGAAAATCTCCATTGCGCTAAGTGGGGGGGACGGCTCTCGGGTTACCTAGAGAATTCATTCACACAGACGAGGGCCGAAGTGGGGGAATTGCGTCGCTTAAACACGGTGGAAGAAGAAGGGGGAGCCCAGACTAACCTGCTTAAAGAATCAGCCTCGCACTGCCCTACGCCAGAAATCCTCGGTTGGGGGGGGGAGGAGGTCAAAACAGATAGAAAAGAAAGAAGTGAGGACGAGAAACTCGCTGGGACGAAAGGGAAGGGAGGAGAGGAAAGGAATATCCTCCACAACAAAACAAAGGGGGGGGAAGGGAATTAAGACGGAACTGTCGACGCAAACGGAGAGGGGTTTCTCACCTCACTGACGGCTTGGGAATATGAAAAAAGGAACGAAGACACCACACACGCAGGAGGGTGATAGGAGGGGGGAGAAGGGGCAGCTAATGGAAAGAGGCTAAGGGAGGACGTCGGCTTCCACAACGTGGAAGAGGACAGTCCATAACTTAGTAACTAGGAGGGTAACTCAGAGGAAGAAGGCCATAGAAGTAATCACCAAAACTTAGTATGTTCTGGGAGGACAGAGGGGGGGGAAATCAAGATTTCACCCTCTCACAACAGGATTAGTTGTGTCCGACGGTAACGCTGACGGTTAGAGGTTATCTGGTCGAAGGAGAAGCCTTGAAACAGTTCTCTTAACGAGGTTCCCTATCAGAACCTACTAAGGACCGGGTTGAGGGGGAAAAAGAAAGTTGTGGTCATTTAATTCCAGCCCTCGGGAGAAGACTTCTCGGTTGGACAACGAGCCTCCCTAAGAGACGGGACGTAAAAATTCCTGCCCAATGAAAAAACCAAAAGGGTTCACATTCGGGAGGAAAAAAACCAAACGCAGTTCCTTCGAGAAAACACGGGGGCGAATCCGACTACTCCCTCGAGATCTCAGTCGATGATGGAGTGAAAGAGAGCCTTCCAAATCTTCTGGGGGCCTTGGAACCGACGTGAAGAAAGGGAAACAGAGGGAGGAAATAGGGCGCCTGCTGTACACAACTCACCACTCCTCAGCCGGGTCAGGGTAGTCCAGAAAAAAAGACATAGAACGTACTCAGGACTGGTATGGACTTTCTTTGACCATTTGCAAAGAGAGAGCGAGAAGGGGGTGCGAAAACCTGGTCGAGCTTATCCGTCGAACAACTCGAAACTCAGGAAAAATGATTGGGGTCAAAAAACCGGTGGAGGAGGTGCTTACCTTTACGAGGAGGCGCGCAAGGAGAGTGGGGCAAAGGAAAGTCAAGATCTACGACTGAACCCTTCGAAAGTCCATACTCCTGGGGGGATGCACCCACTCGAAGCTGGTGTGGGGGGGGAGAGTGGAAAACACGTCCCACTTACGAGCTAAAGAGAAAAGAAAGTCTTCCTCCTCGTAAAAAATTACCAAGGAGCAGGGGAGAAGGAGGTAAAACCCAGCCTGTTAGGGCTCTAAGATTCTATTCTCGTATCGAAATCGAGGGGTGATTTTGCGGAAGAGGGGCGGGCCGAAGAAGCAGGATCAGTGGATCGAGAAAAAATTAACTGTGAAAAAGACACCGGGGTCTGTTGAACCGCGAGGTAAAGTCTTAGCGGAAGCAAAACTGTCCTCTACATTTCCTCTCAACGGGAGGGAAGGGCTAGCAATCCATTCCTGAATTCTCAAAATCAGGAGGGTCGACTCCTCCTGCCTACCCTCGCGCCGCTTGTGGAGGACATAAGGTGTGAACAGGGACGAACTCTCTCCGGGTAGAAATCCCTCTAGGCCGAGGCCGCGGGACCATCTCTCACGAATTCTCGTTACCTTAACTGAAGGTTGCTCGAAACTAAAGGAGTGAAAAGAACTGTCTGAGGATTATGGTGGACCATTGGGGGTGTTCAGGAAATGGAAAATGCAGGCTTACGAAATTCTTACTTTCAAGTTACTACGAGAGAAGATGAGGGCCACTTCTAGAAGGACTCGAGAATCGACCCAGGATGTAGGAAGTCAACTCACCTGAGGTGCCACCTTCAGCGTCTGGGTCACATTTGGGGAAATTTTTTCACAGAGAAAAGAAAGTCGAACCTAACATTGTCTATTTCCACAAAAGAAATAGCGACAGAGAGAAGAGTAGAGTTTTCTAACATCGGGGGGTCAAGTCAAATCCTCGAATGGTCAGTTGCCCTTCTTACTTGGGCTAATGTCCCTTTGAATATCTACTCAAGGGAGTTCACTTAATCTACAACTCTACACCGCAAAGACATGCCCTCTCTTTTCAGGTGCCTAGTCCTCGAGCAAGGTCTCTATGGCGTCTAGTTCTGGTCGCGGGCGTGGGTAAGGGGGATGGCTTGATCTAAAGGCACTAGGAGGTACTAGAATTGGAGTACTAAGGGGACACGAGTCTTTTAGGAGGGGGGAGCACCTGAGATAGCAAATTGGTTAACAGAGAATGCTGCCGGAGGAAACAACCGCGAATTAAAGGTTCTCGTCAGCGAAGAAAAATAAAGAGTCAGAACAGAGAACCGCATCAAAAAATCTGAGTTCCACAGACACATCCAGTAGCATCTATCCAGGGGGGGGATGGCACAAGCTTTTTCTTAAATTATCATGAAAAACGGGACAACACACGTGAGTCTCAACTCCATCGTACTTAAAAACTCTCTAATGGAGAAGATGGGAAAACTCGCGCCCGAAGCATCGACACTAGAAAAAAACTACCTTATCAGAAAAACGGTAAAATTACGTCAAGACCAAAGACAATCAGCCGAGGAACCAGGTCATTCCCTAACGCCGGGGGTAAGAGAGGAATTGAAGCTCCCTCCATCGAGGACGACAATTAACCTCTTGTCAAAGGCTATACTTCTGGCGAGTGTCAGGGGAAAGAGTGCGCTAAAGAGGATAACCGACCTTTCGCGCATCCATGAATGAGTCAGAATGGGTCAGTCCCTCCGGTAAGGACTTGCCCTTGTCAATGGAGAACTAGGTTCAAGAGGAATCAAACAACAACAAACGGAGTGGAGTAAAAAAAAAAGGAAGGAAAAGTCACGTAAAGAGGGGGGAGCAATAAGGGGGAATCCTCGGGCGGACGGTCATCTTCTAGGGTCGTTGAGATCGCAGGGGGGAGGAAGTAGTCAATATTAGAAAACCTACTGAGGTGATCGGGAAAAAGAGAAGAGGTACATTAGTAAGGGGGGGGCAAGTTAATAATCCTCCTCATAATCTTCAAACTAGAGGGAGGGGTAAATCTGGTCCTCATCAGGATCGGCCCGTGTCAGGAAAAACCGGGAAGGGGCGAGTTGAAATACTTTCTTTTTAACTCGGTAAAGAGGACAGTGGACCGGGGGTGACCGGCGTACTCCTTTGGTCGCAGAGAAGTTCAACCACACACCCCAACCCAAACCCCGCAACCCAGACACCAACCACGAGACCCCCCCCCCCACCGGAAGGACAAAGCCGAACCCCCCCAAAAATATGTAAGGGTCGACAGTTCTCACCAAGCAGTCCTTCGTCGTTCAGGAAAGTATTCGCCGGCTTGGCAAGTGGAGGAAGGCCATTCTTCAAAATTCACGAAGGGGGGGGGATTATTGAACCCTTTGGGAATTCTACTGGGGGGACAGGAAAAGTTTTATCTTTCGCCTGTCGAATTACGAGACAGACAATTACTAACTATTCCGTCGTGGATGGGCCCGTTGCAGATGGAGCCAATTTGCAAGGGGAAGTAAGGAGTAAAGTGAGAGTGACGGTCTTAGAAGATTCACTGCCCTCGTCTGAGCGGGGGCAGAAAAAGAGCTCCCCGAAGCGAGGCCCCGAGAAAGAGAGGGCAGACTTAGAGGAAAGAGGCACCCTGAAAGAAGGGACAATGTGCGGTGCTTGTACAAGGGTACAAAGAAGGGCACGGGAATTAATGGAAATCAGACTACAAACTTGAAACTAAAGTCACAGGGGAGAGAGGTCGCGGTCCCCTCTTGTTAGAAAGCTGATATCGCGGTATTTGCGGTTGAAAGAGGAAGAAACAAAGGGGTTCTTTTCTATTATAGGGTGTGCCCTCAAGGGAGACCCCCTGTATCCCTCGGG
>Ga0179591_1303116_pt1 | contig 12017 bp, 8 predicted proteins | sample CZOMad2_1_08_16f_FD_182891 | JGI IMG/M metagenome (GOLD analysis project Ga0179591, IMG submission 182891) | Vadose zone soil fungal communities from Angelo Coast Range Reserve, California, USA - CZOMad2_1_08_16fungal (PacBio error correction) | ecosystem: Environmental > Terrestrial > Soil >...
AGATTTAGCTTCACTCTAGGAAGCCGATGGGAAAAGTAACGACACCCATGGACATACTCGTCGGGTTTTCTCAAAACACAGGACTGGCAGAGATAAGGCGGGGGCAAAGTTGAAGATGTCCCGTAACCTTGAAGGTACAACGAAAAAAATTACCCTTTTTCGAAATGCAGGCCCTCCTACGGACGGCCTTCTAGCTGGGGGGAAGAATCTTAAGGGGACATGAAAGGGGGAATAAGTGCCGTCGTGTCGGGGTACAGGGGGGATAACGGGATTACGGTTACACAAAGTGATGAATAATCCTGGTTAGTTGGCCGAAGATGGACAGGAAGATGGTCCGTTGTGGGGGAGAGAGTCTAGTACAGTAACTCTTTATCGAGGCAGTCATTGGCACAGAGGTTGTTAAGCCTGATCCAGGTGGCGTGTCGGGACAGCACGGGGAAGAGCGACGTACCCGGAAGGTTGCAAGGGGATATCCGCCGCGGCGACTGCGTCCTTTCACCACCGGGAGCCTGGAAGATAAGAGTCTACGGTGGCGCGTTGCGGACCGCCGCATGTGAATGTCACTGACATGAGCGCGGCCGATGTGGAAAAACTGGGAAAGGGGTGAAAGTGGCATATGTCATTGTGGTAGCAAACCGAGACGTTCACGAGCCGCTAGAGTTTTGGGGTTGATCGATGGAGGGGTTAGGGGCAGGTGAGGCAGGGTGGAAATCCCTCTCGAAAAGTGGGGGATCCAAAGAGAATGTACCGAGAGAAATGGGGGCCTGGGGATCATACTAGAAGAAGACGCCCAGTGCAAAGGAACATCCCCAGGGTCCGGGTCCGGGGGGAATGAACTCTGCCACACTAAAGGGGGATCTTCCATGTTCTCGCAAAACTTGGAGGGTTGCTTCGAAGACGGGTGAGCACAGATGAAAAAAAAATTCGCTTCAATGGAAGGGAACCACTGTCAGAAAGTGAATACATGATTTCCAATAAGTGAAAAATTTGCCGCACACGGGTAGTGAGAAGAACTGGTCAACGACACGAAATCAGTGAGCGGCGCCGTGGTGGTATAACGCTGCGAAATAGACTCCATGTGGCGACCGGGGGAGTCTCCAGGGGGAGAAGAGGAGTCTTTCCGGTCACTGTCGGCGTAACTAGCTGTATCAACTGTAGCCAAGGGGTAGCAAATTCGTATATCTCTCCTCAGGGGGGAGAGTAAGAGAGTCGCATGTCCGTCGTTCTGGACACAACCCGAGAGAGCGGAGGGGTCTAACGAGGTGTGAAAGGAGACCATCGGGTGGGGCGGTCGCGACAAGTCGTTTTTGAAAAGGGTCATCCGCCCATCGTGCAAGGGCCCCTAACCCGGATCGTGGGAACCACCGTGGGGGACGGACATATTAGGGAGACAAATCGCCGGAAAGACGCCGGCTCGATGGAACCAGAGCATAATCTTCTTCTATTAAGAGCGAAAGGGGCGGGGGAGAAACGAGAGGTCTTACACTAGGTACCGATCTGCTTCAATTGATTCACCGGCGAACCTACCCTAATGGCGATCTGGGGAGGAGGGCTCGAATCGAGAACCACCAACCAAGGGGGGGGGGGGGGGGTAAAACACGTAAGCCCTGAGGCTCTGTGGGATGAGGGGGCTTCTCGGAAAAAAATAGGGGCTCGAAAAGGCCCGAACACTGTCTGTATTTCCTGGGGCATCGGTAAGGACCAAGGGGGGGGACCCTGGCCCGACTCCTTTCCCGTGGTACTGGGAATAAGACCGCTTGCGAAGGCCTGGGTTCAGAGGAAGCCGGTCTCCTTCCAAGGGGCTGAGTACTGACGCTTGGGTGGGGGGACAACGGGGGAAAGTGAAAGTTTGAGAGGAAAGTGTACGGTGAAATAATAACCTTTGGAAACGTGAAACACTTCTCTCGATGAACGCCCAAAGTATCGGAGATGTTTCGAGGAGATAAGAAGAAGAAATTTTACGCTCCGAAAAGTTCTAAGTGAAGTCCGTTAAAAAGGAGAGGAGACGAACGGTCTAATTTTTGCCTTTTATCTTAGAGGACATACAAAAAAATCGCCAAGCGGGAAAACCGTTGGGTCCTAGTGTCTTCCTAAAGCTTCAGCGTAAGACCTTCAACTTATACAAGCGCTAAGAAGGAAAACGCTCGCATGGGGGGGAGAGTCAAACAATAAGATCTACTCCTTTCGGAGTGGTCGAGTGTTACAACTCCGAGGTAGAAGCCGGTAAAGAGTTTGCGTTACAAACCAAACAACACACTGAACCCGAACACTTCTGATCCGGCAGTGGAATGCTAACGATGAACCCCTTGGACGTCTTCTTAGGAATCTAACAACGAGGGAAATAACGACCATTACATTTTTATAAATTGAAAAGGGTCCCCTGGATCGCGCAAATTACGGGTATCCAGGCTCTTCCGGTGAGTTAACGAAAGGAGGCGGTCGTGAAAACGACAGCAAGACGTCTCGTAATACGACCCATCGAGACTCTTGGATCAAGGATCGGTTGCTATCCTGGATAAACTGGAAGAGACTGGGGAAAGGGAGCTAAAGCTTTCTGGCTGAGGGTCAGGAATAACTACATCGTCAAAGCGGGCGAATGGAGCCTCTCAACGGACGACCCTTTCAGAAGGGGATTCCGCAGTGAAGCAGGGGGGGGTACCTTGAAGAGAGTGGAAGTCGTTTACACCGCCGTCGATGAGAGGACTCAATCCGAGGAATATCCTAAGATGCAAAAAAGGATCCAAATTACTCACACCAGAGGGTGTGTTGCGCAGGGGAATTTTCGTACTGAAAAGATTACCAATAATCTCGTTACAAAGAAGACCATAGAGCGTTCCCCCGTCCCATCGAGCAAATTTTCAGTCCTGCGATACCGTATAGCACCATATTCAACGTCCCTTAGGGGCCTTCTATTGGCCGGGAGAGTGGCATGACGCAACTTGGGATCCTCCCTAAGGCGGGTTAGAAAAATGGGTCAGGGAGAGGGATCAAGGGGAAGCACACGCGGTGCAAAAGAGAAAATGGACCCGTGGAAGCAGCACGTTCGGGAACGCTGAATCATCAGGAAAACATTAGGTCTTTGAGTTTAAACACCGAACGGGGACGTTACCAAACCAAGGCCAGGTATTCTAAAGGTCTGCGTGCTACTCCCATGAGGGCAGGGGGGGGGAGGCATGTTGCCTGACCGGCACAATAGTCTAGCAGCAGGACTCTCTGAAAAGATTTAGCCCAAAATATCGGGTCGCCGTTCACTAGAATGGCGCTTCGTCTTAACGGAGTGGGGAAGAGTAACCTGTACGTAAAAAAGGAAGAAAAAGGGGGGGGGGGGGGGGGTCTCACGCTCTCGTACGGAAGAAAGGAAACTCGGGGTAGGGCCTGCAGACCAGGAGTCTTTCATCTTCTAATATTCGATCGGGTGAAGGACTATTAACGACCAACGAGAGAGGGCCGGGATCTCGTGCCAGTTCGTACAGAGCTAAGGGGGGACTGCCTTCTCGGCCGGAGTGCACTAGTCTGCTAAAACATTCGACGATTTATATATCATATTCGAGATGTTTTCACGAAGACTGCATCGTCTACTCAAAAACAAGACTTATTATGGTAAGTTGGGAAGAATGGTCACCGAAAGACTTCATAGGATTCTGATGCCTGTTCTAGCAGTTCTCAGCGCGGAAGAACGCCAAGGAAAAAGTTCGAATTCAGAGCCCTCATCCAGAGCTTTCAGGCCATTCTGTAGGCGGCATGGATCGCTAAAAGGGGTGTACCTTGCTACAAAGACTATCTATATGAGAGCAGACCGATACTGGTGCTTAAGTCGGGGGGGAAGGAGGGGGAGGGAAGGGGAGGTGGGGGAGGGAAAGGGGGGAGAGGGGGGGGGGGGAGAGGGTAGGGGGAGGGGGGAGGGAGGGGAGGGCGAGAGGGGGGGGGTCGGGGAAGGGGGAGTAGGGGGGGAAGGGAGTGGGGGGTGGAGGGGAGGGGTGGGGAAGTATAAAAAAGGGGAGGGGGGGGGGGGGGTTGGAGGGGAGTGAGGGAAGGAGAGGGGGGGGAGGGGGGAAGGGGAATCGGTTTGTGTGTGTGTTGTGGAGGCGGTTGGGGGTGGAGGTGGTGGGGGGGGAGGGGGTGTTGGTGGAGGTGTGCACAAAGACGTAAACATCTCTTGCGCCTGACAGGCTGAAGAATGCTTGCGCGACGCCGCGAAGTTCCTTCGCGTGACTTTCACAGGTGAGTGCAAGGACTGAAGTCTTGTTGGCTAGCAGCACATATACGGCGATGGAGAAGACTTGTCGGACCGTCACCCGAAGCACTCAGCTTGGGTGATCTCGACCTTAAAGTCCGGAGCAAAGGGTTACAGGGTTCGCCAGGGCTCACCGACTGTTATTGCGCCTAAGGTCAGAACTGGACGAAAAACGCGGGGCTCCGGGGGGGAGCTATAATTGTCGTAATTCTGCAGTCACGCAGAGAAGGCTATTGCCCTCCCGGTGCGGGGTGTCGTCATTAGTGGGGTTCTTCGCACCCCCGGTGGACTGAAATAGTCTTCGATATTGAGGACACCCTTATAAGAATGTGATAGCGGTACTTCCTGGCCCAAGCTTGGGATCTATGAGGCGCTTACGTAACGAACCGGCTTATCGGTGGCGATCGGTCAATCTGTGCACTGACTAAAACTGCGGAGAAAAAAAGACATCAGGAGGAAAAATACGCTCTACATCAAACTTCGATGCGGCGGAGTTCTCAATCGAAGCGGAAAGGGACGCGTACAATGAATCTAGGACACGGAAATCACCTTTCAAGGGCACATTCGGCGTATGGTGAGAGATCCGGAGGTAGGATTATCCGGCTTTTGAAAAAAAAAAAAAAAAAAAAAAAAAGCCGCCAGAACGCTTGGAACACATACCAGGTGGAATGAACGACTTACCGGGGGTATCACGCGCGAAAAGAGAGCGAATCATAGGGGAAAGGTGTCGATCAATAGGTGAAAAGTGCTAGAAACGCGCCCGTGGCGTTAATTCTAGGGAAGTATCAACAAGGAGAGATACGACTACCGTTCCAGGTAGCTTTGACAAATTGGTATAAATCGCTCTTCATCCGACCACCGGGTGGCCGGGGGATCGTCATTTGATCCCAAAAGTGGTATCCAGATCCCTGGGGGGGGGTCCAGGCGGAAAGGGATACGGCTACGGTCTTGGGAACGCAAAAGACCGGCGGCGATCGTAAAATGGATACGCAAGATAGCTGCCGGCGGCCGCGATTGCAATTGTAGGACTGATGCATGTACCAAACGTTTCAGGGCTGTTCCGAATGCAGAAGCTCCAAAAGGTCAAGTGCCCGACTTCTAGGTTGGAGGTCCTTCGAATCGGGCCCTCGCAGGAGAGTTCCACAGTCACGTCTTCCAAAGGTAGGGGCTCTGGTTCTGGACAACGTGATGACGAATTTGACGTAAGAGTATGTCGGGGGATCACTACAGTCACGTGCAGATCTCTTCAAAGTGTCCGTCACAATCAGGTTAGCTAAGTACCCGGGCTGTAGAACAGTCATTCCGCTGAAACAGTGAGTCGGCATCGGGCGTCAGGTCCAAACCTCCTTCCAGGCTCGGGACAGGGCTTTTTCTTCCAGAAAAGACCTCAAAAAAAACTACGAGGGGAGGTTAACTGAAGCCATGTTTGAGAGAAGGCAGAATTCGGCTGAACGCCCATCCGTTTCGCTCTGCCTTTCCGTTAGCTAGAGGATCTCTACGAAAGAGAATAGGGTGTTAGAGGTTAATTTTCTTTCTAGCGGAAGCAAGAAAATCTGGAAATGAGAGGTTGGAGTCATACTCTTTCGGCCAGAAATATTATTAATAAAAGAAGTCATCTCGGAGAATAGTGGGGGGTGTCATTTCCGAAAGGTTCGCTGCGTGGTCGAGTCTAGCGTTTCTCCCCATCTTTAGCGCAGGGAGGTCAAATGGGGATCTTGACCTAACTACCGACGCCTCCACCAAATTCTATCCGATGTCCTACTGTAGTAGCTGGAATAGTCTTGGGGAGGACGAGCGACTTCTCCACCGAGGAGGCGCTCCGCGAAAGGTCCAGGGCGAGCGTGACCTCTCGAAAGACCGGGGGGGGCAACCGCCGTCGAACATCGGCGCCCGTGGCCCTGGGGGGGGGGGGGGGGGGGGGGGGGGGGGGGGGGGCGGGGGGGGGGGGGGGGGGGGGGGGGGGGGGGGGGAGGGGGGGGGGGGGGGGGGGGGTGGGGGGGGTGGGGGGGGGGGGGGGGGGGGGGGGGGGGGGGGGGGGGGGGGGGGGGGGGGGGGGGGGGGGGGGGGGGGGGGGGGGGGCCGCATAGCAGGGAAATCTAAAAACGGCGCCGAGAATTCTCAGGGGGGCAAGAAAGTTCTTCGAAATCTGCATCGCACGTCAAAGGTCGAAAATTAAGCAAGACAAAAAAACGTAAAAGGCCGTTCCGCCGGGAAGCATTTTAAAGATGAATCGCGAACCTCTAACTGCAGACGGAGGCCGATGAAGTAAGGTAGGATGGGCAAATTGGTGACTCTAAGAACGAAACGGAAAACGGGAAGGTCTGTGAAGTTTGCGAGAATCCGCAGTCCACAGTGCGGCTGATGTCGGAAGAAACTCGGGGAAGTCACCGGGAGAATCTGATCTCACCCAGGCGCCCCGACCTACCCATCGATCCACAACAAAAGGAGCGAAACCGGGAAACTTCGCCTTCTGCTGCCCTCAAAAACTACCGGGAGAACTGGACGAACTTAAGAAAGAAGCAGATCATGTCGTGCAATTCACCAGCGGCGGAGATGGAACTCGAAAAGCAAGGCACGGGAGCGTGCAGAACGACAATGGGGGTTATAAGGCGAACGCGGCGAAGTTCACTGACGTTGTCAAGGTAACTTGGACAGTTGTGGGAACGCTAAGCGTACGTCACAATTATCGGGGGTTTGCACAAAAACCTCAGGCTAGCAGCTCGGAGGGGGGCTGGTCAGAGTCCGCCTGAAGGACATCAGGGGCAGGCTTCTTCACGGACCCGCGGCGTCGGCTCAACGTCACCGCCCCGTCTGGTGGCCGTCGCTTCGAAAGAAGGCACGAATATCAGCCCTCAAGAGGTCCCAGTGCCAAGCGCGGCTGTCCGGAGGCCTAACGGGGAGTGTTAAGGAAGCAAAGGCTCACTTGGAATAGAACTGCGAGAGCAAGGTACTTCGGCGTCCTCTCCTGAAGGTGGCCAGCCGTTCATGGTTCGTGGGGTCTGAAAGAACTCATGTACGGCAAAGGACGGATCGGCTCAAGTCTTGTCTCGCAAACAACGACCTCAGAAAGGAAAAAAGAGCTCGACTTGAGCAATCCTCTCTGCCCGGGAACTGAAGTTTGAAAAGACCCAAAAAAAAAATCACGACCAATGACCCCTTGCTTTTGGACGAAAAAAAGTCTTCTAGGGAGCTGGGGGCGTGCCGGCCTTACGAGAGAGCCTTTTCGGGAGAACGAATCGGCGAATGGACCGACTTTAAACAGGACGGGGTGTCGAATCCCGCCAGGAGCGGACAGGTGGAACGCGGGCCGGGAGGAAAGGGGGGTTGTGAGGCGGGGGAAAAAAAATCGAGGATAAGTGATCGGCAGTGGCAGGAAGCCGAAGTTTCAAAAGTAAGGGAATCTTAACGGAAGTGGGGCGGCGTTACAAAAAAAGGGAGCGCAGGCACCCGGCGTGGGGGGGGGCACCGAGGCCAGGAGACGAAACAACCTGGGAAATAGCAAGGATGGAACCGTAGGAGTTTACGAGCCGCTGCTCTTCCTTATCCACCCGTGTTCGCGGGAATTCAAATGCGCCTGCGGCGGGAAGAGCCGACTGGGTGAAGGGGGACTACAGAGAAGGCGGGGGCCATTAATGGGGGGCCTGCAGCATTTCGGGCCCAGTTTCCTAGCAGTGGGTTGAAAGAAACTATAAATGGGGACCGGCAATCGGGGGGGTGGAGTAGGTCGGGGTCTTACGGTGCGCCGGTGAGATCCGAACCGGGTGCAGATGGGTATTAAGGGGGGGAAATACATACTGTGCCTGTCTAGCTCGATCCCACGCGACCTGCCATTTGACCCATCCACCCCTGGGAGGCGTTAAGGACTCGTAAGCTCGAAAACTTCGCATGCGAGTCTCCAGTCCGACAATTAAAATGTGCGACTTCTCCAAATTCTCACAAGATGGCTTTGGGTTGAAAAAAAAGAACCGTACTGAGTCCGACGGAATTCATACTTTTTAACAGGGGGGGGGGTGGGGTTGTTTGGTAGTGTATTCCACAACGTGCGCCTCTGGAGACCTGGGGGTGAAATGCGCACTCTCCAAGCTATGCGGCGTGTAGAACGGAACGACGGGGACGGATCTCCTTAACCATGTCATAAAATCTTTGTCTCGACTCTGGGCTCCTGCTTTTGCCCGAACGAATAATGTTCACGGGAAGCCCCGGGTGGGTGTCGATTGAGCTCCTCCTCCTTGGGGGGTGTAGAGTCTCGAAGGAAGGGTCGGGTTCACACCAATTTAAAGAAGTGCTCAAGCTTCTTCTGCTCTTCTTGGCCGCGGGGTATAGCGTCGTAGTGTTGTCTTCTCTGAACGGGCCTTAAGGGTCGTCAAATAAAAGGTCAGCTCCCCAATCGGCCACGAACCGGCTGTCGGCCACTCAGGGGTCGAAAACGCTCCTAAGTCGGAAAACCTCGGGAGGGGGGTGTGCAAGAAACTCTCAGGAGTCTCGGATGGGTTGGGGGGTCTTGCGTAAGCTGATGGACAACGACGGTCTGTATGGGCCGACCTCTATGACCTTACATCCTAATATTCATTTGCGCGCTAAAAGCTCCCCCTCACCCCCTAGAGAATCTCTGATCTTCAGACTAAAACCGAAACGGATGGACTTCTGATAGAGGGAGGGTCTATTAAAAAGGGGCCATTACAACGTTCATTTTCTTAAAAAAGCTCTTCCGAGGATTGACTGAATTTCCTCACAAGCACCGGGGGGCTCGTTCAAGTCTTTTCGGGCTCAACTCGAGGAAACCGCGCATACACCTTTTCCGCGGCAAGTAGCCTTCACTACCTTTCACGGAGACTACTAACCAATTATTGGTACTTCCAATAGGAGGGGTCCCAAATTTTCTAAGGAGGAAGACTTTTCACTGGGAGGGAGGTACAATGAACCTGGACTGGAAGGGCTGGTCTTTCCCGCCTTCGGGGACTCTCAGAGGGTTCCATTAGACTTGGTTTTACACTCTCAGGGAGGTTCTCCTGGCCGCCTTAAGCACGAAGAGAAGGTTCTACGGGGATAGGAACTTTGCAGAGGGCTCCCGTGGGCTCTTTTTCGATGCTGTCTTTCTGGAAGTCGTTCCCAGGAGCGTCCCCCTCTGCAGCGTTTGGGGCAAGTCTTATGGACGTTGTCATCGAGACACAATTCTCCGGGAATCCCGATCAAACCCTGTCGCGGCCTCACTTCGGTCTAAGAGTCAAGTAAAAGTGATATGCCGGCTTCTTTGGGAGTGTGAAGGGGACCCTAGAAGGATCCAACTATTTTGCCCCCCACCACCGAGTTCGCCTCCAGTTAGCGATCCAAACGTAACACCTGTGCTCGGCTGCATAAGGCTGTTACTTAAAAAAAATTGAACCTCTAACTACCGTTGACCTGAGACGTTCAGGCGGCTAGAGAGTGGGTAAGGCTACGACACAGTTTGATGGGGGACCTCCCTTCAGAGCTGAGAGCCAATGACACAGGATCGTAATCCCCTGGCAAAGCTTCTGGACGTCACGATCTGTGCCGACGAAAAGAAGATCAAGGTCCTTGGACTGTCATACCTTTATGGACGAAAGCGCTTATGCAAAAAAGGCAAGGAAGCAAGCGATCAATCGAGCAGCCCTGGCCTACTCTAGAAAACCTCGAGCGGTTCCGATGCAAAGGACTGATCGCAAGTGGTCGCTTGTAAGCTTCTGCGAAGGGACAACCCAAACAAAAGCAGCCTATCTTTAGAGAAGAATCCTCCGAGCAGAAGGAGGACCATCGTAGGTCTCTCATCATAGTCATGGCCGGGTTTTAATAGTGTTATGCAGATGTCCGGGGCATCGGCAATCGACGCAAAAACTATCCGAAACCCTTCCTCACGGTACACATGGCTGACAGTGGGTATACAGTATAAAGGACGATCACCAGCTTGAACCGGGTAAAAAAAAAAAGAAATGTCAAAGGGTGGAGGTCAGGGGGTTCAGGAGGTTGTCAAAGCTCAACGACGGCGACGCTAGGGAGGCTGGGAGGCGGGGCATCATACAGTCTCAAAATGTTCTTAATATGCCCTAGCAGGATCCCCGAGCGCCAGTGGACGTGGACACGCTCGCAGAGACATTAAAAAGGGCGGGTTGCACTTGCGGGGAATGGATTAAAAACGAAGGTCGTATATCAGAGTATAGAAGAAAGCGTTCGGACTTCGGTGAACGGACGCCAGCTCTTTAAGGACGCAGACGAACGTCAGCGACCCGCGGGGACGCGCCAACACAAGCGATAAGAGAAAAAAACCTGTGGCAAATGGCACGGCGATGTCGCAAGTATTTCAGGCCTTCAAGGCGACCGCGATAATAGAATTCGGCGTGGGCGAGGCCGCCACGGCTGGGAACCGCCTCGATCTGACACGTTAGGGGTCTGCCGCGACCTCAGTCGAGAGTAAGGCGTGAGATCTCTCTAAAATAGGCGGGGCAGGTAGGTAATGGAACTCAGGTCAGGTAGCAGGGAGACTGCTCATCTTCCCTCCTTCTGGCCTCAGAGGGGCGCAACACAACACGAAGCACCCTGGCTCCTAGCAGCTATGCGATCAGGGCTGCTATCTCGTCGAAACAACAGAAGAGTTATTATTAAAAAAGAAAGATATGATGGGGGACTGCCTACATCGATGCATCATCTCACAAGGGAAGGGATGCCGGGTCAAGAGTGCTGCGGAAGAGATTCTATCATTGAATGAAACCTCCTTAGAGTCAGACTAATCTGCACGGGGAATTCAGATAATAGTCCCAGGCAAGTGATAGCTTAGGCATGGATACCCCGACTAAAGGAGGGGAAAAGCAACGGCTCCATTTAAGAGTAGCTGTTCGGCTGCACACACTACTGTAAGAGTAATAGCGTAGACCTTAATCAAGGAGGGGGGGGTATACTACGGGTTCTCATCCTTCAGCGCGAGAGTTTTTTATGAGTCCGGGAAAAGGCTCGTCGAGTTTTGGCATAGGGAGTATCAGCTCAGCTATCTGGCGAAGACGACGGAGCTTAGGTCTAAAAGAGCCCTAAACGCGGGTCGAGATAAGAAAAGGGCAAGCACGTTGGGGGTAAGGGTAGGGGGGACTTGGGGAGCTCACCGGAGGGGACGCCGGATGAGGCTTCGAAAGTCGGCTCGGTCAAGTGCTCCGGGGAGGGCTTCCTGACGGTTGTCGTCGGCTCCTTCTAGAAGAACAATAGCTTCCCTCGACGGAAAGTTCTCCGTCGTTTAGAATGACACGTAAGGACAGAACCGCTGCGAATGTACCCGAGAGATGTGAATAGCAGGGGTTCTAGGTCCTACTGTCTTCTGATGGAGTCGCCGGGGCCGGGGGGGGGAAAGAGCATATCAAGTGTACGACACTCTTCGGAGACGCGTAAATTGAGATGGCGCGCTTGTCATAGGAGTCTTATGAAGGGCGTTACTATTCGAGAAATCTAGATGGTAGAAAGGAAACTATACAGGAGAGCCACTGAGCTAGTCAGGACTAACTGGACAGAAAGCATTCTTCTGAGGAGGATACTTCTAGGCCCGCGTTAAGAATGTAGCAAAACGGCGTATTCCAATAACAATACGCTTGAAAGAAGGTTGCAGTACGCCTTGAGGAGGTCTAAAAAGAGCAGTGGGTGAGGGCTCCCAGAAGAGTGTGACGAGCACGGGGCTGTGCTAGAGGACAGACGATCATCCTGGAACGTTCACGTCCCCTCAGAAAGTGGATCAGTATCCGGCAGGTGAGGACGAGACTTGCGCAGGGACCGTCGTGGCTGGTAGCTT
>Ga0179591_1148306_pt1 | contig 12016 bp, 16 predicted proteins | sample CZOMad2_1_08_16f_FD_182891 | JGI IMG/M metagenome (GOLD analysis project Ga0179591, IMG submission 182891) | Vadose zone soil fungal communities from Angelo Coast Range Reserve, California, USA - CZOMad2_1_08_16fungal (PacBio error correction) | ecosystem: Environmental > Terrestrial > Soil >...
TTTTGAAAAAACGGGGCCGGGGTTTAGCACATCGAAAGTGAAAGGACGTGCGAGGCAAAGGGCTGGGAGTATGCAGCAGCACTTTTCAGCCAACCAGAGGAAAAAGTGCAAGTTCGGGAGAAAAACGGAAGACAACACTGACCAACAAAAACGAAGCAACTGGGTGGCAAGACAAGTGGTGGGGCACACACCACCGTACATTAAGAGATCTAAATCGAAAAGGACCTGTCCCGCTGAAGAAAGACACACTACTACTGAACGGGAAAAGAAAGAATCTGGGGAAAAGGAAAACAATCCTGCACTCTGTCGGGCAGGCGCGTGGGGGAAAAAAAAACGTCAGGTGGTCTCCGGCAAAGCTCGCTGTCGCTTAGGGAAAACCAAACTTACGAAATGGGGGACAAAAAATGCACCAAGGGTGGCACGCGGCCGTCTGGGAAATTGTAGGAACAAAAAGAGGTATCCCTAGGGGGAAAAGATACAAGTTGGGGGACCGTGTTCCGGCCAGAACAAGGAACACAAATGTGATACCTGTGGGAAAAACCATCAGCAAGAAGGCTGAGAGTGGGGGGGTCCGATAAGGAAGAGGGAGCCGGAGGTGGTAGGCCAATAAAACCTCTTTAGAAAACATAGAACGAAAAGGTAATGGGTCAAGTCCTGGGACAGTCACACACGTAGAGACGACGGCCAGTAAGAAAAGGGCGGGGAAGGTTCTACATTGTTAGGGGACAAGAAAAGAAGGAGTTTAGTCTTCGTAAGAGACTGTACGTGGTCACCTCGACCATAAAAAAAAAGCGTGGGTACTAAGAATCGAGGACCAAGAGAAAAAAGGTATTCTCGCCACGACGTTTGGCAAAAAAGAATGTGTTGTCCCAGGGGGCAGAAGAAAAAAAGACTGCGGAGTTGGTTTTTGAAGGGGGGGGAGGATTGAACTGGACAACTGTGCCAAATGAAAGGAGACGTGAACACAGGGACCGTTGACTGGCCCCCGAGAAAAAACAGTTGGGGGGGAACCCCATCCTCGGGGGGGAAGGTCGGTGGGGGGTGTGGAAGCCCAACAAACCAATGAAGTGAAATGGGGAGAATGGCGTCGCAAGGAATTGGAAAAACAGCGTGGAAAAACGGCCCCTAAAAGACTGATCTGAATAAAAATGGAATAACCTTCGAGAAAAAAAAAGGGCCCTGGTACAAACGATCCTTATGAAAAGGGAAAACCGAAAAATCCCCGGCGGCCAACGGTAAAAAAAAGTGAACACTGGGAAGTCAAGGGGGGCTAGGGCCGAGGAGGGCGGGAAAGAATTTTTCACCAACCCGAAGGGGGGGGGCCAAGTCCACTAATGGGAAAGATAGTAAATAACTGCGTTCCCCAAAACCTGTAAAACGCTTCAAGGCGTAGGTGGGAACTCAATTTTCTAGCCAGCGGTGAACAAAAAATGGGTTGTTACGAAAAAAAACAATGGTGTCAACAGGAAAGGGAACAAGAACAAAAAAAAAGCACCTGGGGGCAACGGCGGGAAGGTGGAAAAAATGGGATTCTTTGTGCTTGGGGGGGGGAACGGGCACCAGAGGCAACCAACAAATCAAGCATCAATGAAGAATCAGGGGTCACCACTCCAGACACGAAACTTTATGTGCAGTTCGGGACTCATAGGGGTCCAAAGGGGAGAAAAAAAAATGTGGAAATAGACACTATCAGTCAACTTCCTTTAAGGGGGGGGGATTGGATACGTAAAAGGACTGCTTATCCCTTTCTGAGAGCAGAAGTGGAAGTAGGTTAGGAATTTGGCATAATGAAAAATCCCTGGGACTTGAGGGAAAATAAAAACGAAGGAGTTAAATACAAAAAAAAAAGGTGGTTCGTAACTGCAGAAGGCCAGTGTACGTAATACTGGACGAAAACGTCCATTTACAGGCAAAGGCCTCTAACTACCTCCCAAGCCCCACGAAGAAAAAAAAAGGACGACGGGCAGGCAGGCAGTAGGACTAGGAAAAGAAAACTAGAACATGGAATGACGTGGGGGAAAAAGGGTGAAACCTTGCGTGAGGGGTGCTGAATGGCAGAAATGGCCTTAAGAAAAAAAAAGAGAACCATACTTACGGAAATCCTGTGGATTGGAGCAAAGTGCGGCGATTCCAAAAAACAGACCTGCGGACACGTGAAAGTCCGATAATAAAAAAAAACACCCCCCAAGAGTACACCGACGCTCAGGAAGGGTAAAATGGGTGGGTAGGAAGTTCTAAACCAGGAAGACGCCTGAGGTAATTGAGGGTACAACTGCCGCGCCAACGGCCAAGGAACTCGTTCAAGCAAGCTCATAAAACCCACAGAACATGGGAGGAAAGGGAAGAGATATATTACGAATTAACTGCAGGCCAGGACGCAGACAAGGTGTACAAAAAAGACCTGCCACGATCACCTTTCCCTTCCAAAGCCAGGTTCTGGTACCGAGGGGAACCAGGGGCTCCGGTATCGAAGTTGTGGTCCGTAACTGGATCGAAAAAGGACGCAGGCAGAGGGGGAATCAAACAGATTTTTTATCGGCGCACAGTTTGTGGAAGAAAAAAAACTATGGGGCGTAGCGGTGCACGCACAAAAAATGACTCGCTCGACCATGTTAGAAGAAGCCAAAACACAAGGAAACCCCGAAAAAGGGAACCAAATCATTCAACCTTTGTAGAAGTCAGCCCAAGGAAAAACCAAGACCCCGGCCCCGAGACGGCGTTTGACAGGCTTGGCCGTTGAAGCCGGTCTTGTGAGACGGATAAAAAGGGGAGAGCGCATTGGCGTCAGGGAAGGGGTACCGAAACCCCGTGATTGTGTAAATACGGGGGGGGAACAGGGGGTTTACGGGTCCCAGCGATGATCAGTGCTCAAACCACGACAATGACAAAAAGAGGGAAAGACCAGGAGGGAAGCAGGTGGCCAACAGACTCCCAATTACCGTGAAGACGGATTAAATACCGTTGTGAACGCTATAAAAAGAAGAAAGGGAAGCTTGGCCCACTGAAAGAAAAGAACTGCCATACAGTCCGTCAGAGGGAAAGGCCGAGACAAAGATGGACCCGCAGACTGGAGGGAAGGGCTCCTTTGGGGGGGCCTAAAGGGGGGGAACCAGACAAGACACCTAATCAGAAAGACCAATGGTAGCAAATCCTGCCCGTTGCCGGGAGGGGGATGGTTAATTGCTGAGGGGGGGAACAACTGGTTAATGGTGGGAAGCTTGGGCAAAAGGGAGGCCACCAGAAGAAAAGTCCGGGAAAACATCTGTGAACGTGGGGGGGAGGAAAAAGGTCTTCGCCCGCGATAGGGTGATTAATCAACATTGTCCGGGGGGTGGGAAAAAACAGAACAACGAGGAGAAATAAAACCAGGCACCGATTGGAAGTGAGTGATTTGTCAAAGGGGTTAGAGCAGGAGGGTAAAGGACCCATCCCCGGTAAGGATCGTTGAACAAGGAACCAATGGAAAAAGGGGTGAGTCTTTTGAAATTCGGACGGAGGGGGGACGATCACGTGGCATAGGGGGAAACCCGCCAGTGAGGAGAAAGGAGACCCCCAACCAAAAAAAGGCCTCATTTACTGGAGGCTCAAATGAAAAAACCGGGGGCACCAATTGTTTTTCAAAAAGGGAAGACTTCTACCTGGGAAAAAAAACGGGCCGAGTCGAGAAAAAGCAAAAGGAACAGAAGCGAAAAAGGTCAGCGAATAATTAAATGGGAAGAACCAAACATCTGACGCAAACAAGAGGAAACACAGATAAATCCGGTAGGAAAAAGGGCGGGAGAAAACGAATAAAACGTTGGGGGGGTGGTTCACAGGGAACGAGGAACATAAGTCGAGTAAAGTCCGAAAAACCAAGACTTCACGCAGTTGGAGAAAAAAAGGGGGGGCTCATAACCAGCACCAACGCCAGAGGTTCTGACCAGAATGAATGCAACAAACAACAGGGTCCGGTTGAGGTTCACCGCGGGCAACAGCAGCAAAGGAGGGAGTGGGACAAATAAATTCCACCAAACAACCCCCCGTGTCAGAAAAGACAGACTCGCAAAGAACAGCCTGGGCAAAAAGTGGAAGGGACAACAAGTGAGCCCATTGGGAAGAGGGGTCAAAAGGGGCCAGACCCCGGTCAAAAGGTAAGAGTAGAGGCTACTCGAACTTGGTAGTAATTAGGGGAGCCGGAAGCGGAAAACCTGGGGCAGGGGAGCCCACACATACGGTAGGAGGTGGGTTGCATCCGGCACAGCAGACAGCGAGTAGTTAATACAAGAGAAAACGACGTTAAAGCGCCAGGGCCGATCCAGCATAGCACAGGGGGAGACGCGAAAAAAAAAGGAAAAGTGGTTGAATAAAGCTCATCGTGACGGAGGGGGGGTGAGAGGAAAGTGGCCTGTGCTCCTTAAAGAAAGGAAGGGGACAACCTCCAGGGCGGAGACGAGGGTAAAAGTGTTGCGGCAACTGGCTGATCTTCCGACAAGAAGCGGGGGCGCATGCGTAATACCTGGGAAAAGAGACGGCAGGCCACGACGAGTAAAGCCTAGCACGGTTCAGATTTAGAGAAAAAAAAAGGCGCATCAATAAATCTTCTGAAAAAAAAAAAAAAAAGGAGGGGAAGAGAAAAGGGGAAAGGTCAGGTTCACGGCGAGAAACAGTTTAGCAATCCTGGAAATGGCAAGAAACGCACATAAAGGAAAGGGAATTGGAGGGGAAAGCGTACCACCAAAACCAAAAAAGTCAAAATGCAACGGAAGACATCTCAACCGGAAAATAAGACATGCAAACTAGCCACACCACTTGATTTTGACAACACGGGTTCAACCCATTCAAGAGGAGCAGAAATGCAACAAAACAAAGGGGCTCAAAAAATAATCACGCTGATAAAACTGGGACTTAGACTAAACTCCGCGAGACTAAGGAGACAGACACCTTTGCACAAAAAATACTAGATGCGAGGAAAAAGTCACCCGGAGACTGGGGGGGGACAAACTAACAGCAAGATTCCATCCTTGCCCAGGAAGGAAAAAACGTGCATGGGGGATCCAAAACCCAGGGGGGGGGCGCTGGCCGGACAAGCGGGAAAAAAAAAATCAAGTATAGGGTAATCTGATCACGTTTTGACCTTGGGGAAGGGACGAGCCACTAAAAAATTGGCAGTAACAATGGGGGCCAAACTTCAGCAGGTAGAAGGATCGAGGGAACCAGGGACGCTTGGATGGAGGGAACAAAAACGCTGGGGATGAGTTGGCCAGGGAAGAAAAACAGGACACCGGGCAATGGGGAATTGGTTTAAATTAAGACGGAGCGCGCCGGCCCAGGCCAACAAAGGAAAGGGGGCAAAGGGGCGGTTCGCAGACATCGAAGGTGCAGGCGGCGTGACCGGAAAGGTTTGTTCCAAAAGAGGAAGGAAACAAACAACTGAAAAAAAGATGTGCAGGTGGAAGGAGGAATACAAGAGGACAGACCCTAATACCGGAGTGGCGCGAAAAGTGTCGTTTGGTTGACGCAGGCCCGAGAGGGGTGGGCATGGTCAGAATTTTAAAAAAATGAGCTTGAAGGGTTTGTCGTGGCAAGGGAAGGGGAGGGAGAGACAGAATCTCAGGCCCAAATGGAAAAGGTAGGGCGTGTCGGAAAGTGGCACAGGCCGGGGGACATGGGAAACAGGGGGCTTGGAAAAATTGTACGAGATCGCGGAGGGGTTTGCGGTGGGGGAACTGGCCCACCGGAAAAGAAAAGCACACTGTTTGGAATTTTTAAAGAAACTGAAAGAAAAAAGTATGGCAACCGTTGCCATTCCCCAAGCTGAAAAAAAATAACAATCAGTCTCTCACAGAAGAAAAGGAAAAGAAGAACTGCGGGACGGGTAAAAAAAAACCAGTATCAGCGGAAAGGGGACACTGAAAAAAATACAGAAAAACGCAGGCCGTGGGTATAAACCTGGGGGGGGAACAACGGCTGAAATAGGATGGCGAAGGGTGGCAAATAAACGTTTCTTTGGGAGAAAAAGGAAACAACTGACAATTTTGCAAAGAAAAAAGTATAATGAGCCGTGAGCGGACTGGCGTTGTACAGACCACAAAAACAAAGGGAAAAAAGATGGCAGGAAAGCATGTAGGTTGGGGAGCGCCCTTTGGGTGGGGAGAGAAAAAAAATGACAAAACAGTTTTGGGGTAACGAACCAAAGGTAAAAAAAAAAGCATTAACAATCAAAAACAACCCAAGTAAAAGAAAGGGGGAACCAAGGAAAAAGTTTCGGTGTGGAACAGGGGAGAAAAACTTGATGGTTACGGGGAAAAAAAAGGCCTGCGAAATCATCAAAAGAAAAGGGGGAAGCTGGACACTACAGGGGATGGGAAAAGTAAAAAAGGGGGGGAAATGGGGCAAGCTTTAAAGACCGATTCGAAACAGAGAGGTCCAACGGCTATTTACTATGGCTACGGGGCACGTTCAATTGGAGCGTTTGACGAAGGACAAAAATGATACGCAAAGGGTAAGGGCCGTTTTATGTCGGGGGGAAAAAGGGGAAGCGGTAGGCCGGGGAAGAAGGAAAAAAATACAACCCATAACGGGCGTCAAAGAAGGAAACTCATACTTACGGCCCTGGGAAGTAAAAATTGACGGATGCCAAGGCTCCTAACTACAAAAGGGACCGGTCAGGAGAAAAAAAAAACTGAAGCTCAAAAAAACACCACCAACACGGAGAGATCCGACTGGCAGCCGGCCGATGACGGAGGATGATACAAAATGAATGAGAAGTGAGGGGGACAGGGCGGCCTTAAAAAAGCTGGAGTGTGTAGTCCAATGGGAAAATCCCCATGGCCGAAAATCACAACGGCCAAGCACCAGCGAAAAAGAAGGTTGGTTTGGATAGGCACAAACACGGGGGGAGCAACAAATCCCAGCGGTTTGGAAGGCTGCTGTATAAAAAAAGAAAAAGAAGTACGTCCCCCAACTGAGAAAAAGACCGACTCGGTACAGAAAAAGGGGGAGTTGGGTAGGTAACTATCGAATCAGGTACATCTGAAAAACACACTCGGACCCTCAGTAAGCTCTTCAATCAATCTCCCAAACAAAAAAAAAAGGAGGAGGCCGTGACCCGCTCTAGATGGAGAGGTAAACAAGAAGCGCGGCGGCGCCATGGGGGAAAAGGAAGAAAATGCAAAAGAAAAGGAACTCCACCTCAAGGGTTCCTGGAACAAAAGCACACTTAGACGTCGGTAGCAAGGGGGGGTCTTAAGTAATCGGAACGAATGGGAGTCAAAAATTGGGTAGCTCAAAAGGAAATGGGTTTGTTCAGAGACAAAAGAGGTTGTCTTTAGAGGGTTGGGCGAACGGGGGACCACAGACCTAACAAGGGGAAACAGGATAGCAACCGAAAAACCAGCAGGGAAAAAAAAGCATAAACGTCATGTCCCCCTCTCGTCAGCCTGAAGGAAAAAGACAGGAAAAAGGGGCCCAAAAAGAACGGAGCGGTTGGGCCTGTACAAGTGGGGGAATGGAGAAAAGTTATAATCATGTTACTAAAGGAAGGGATTCCTAGAAGCATACAATGGCCCTTTTGGGTACAGACAAAAAAAAAAGGAGGGTGTAATAAATTGCTTTAAGGGTGGAAAAGAGCCCAGCCTACGCTTCTTAAAAGAAGAAAAAGTAAGACATCGAGCGGGGGAAAAACTCGAGGCAGAGGAAAACGCTAAATTTACGGGGAAAAAATGGCCAATCAAAAAGAGTAATAGCCACGTGGAAGCACCGCAATGGACGGCAGAGGAAGTCAAGGGGAGTGGACACAAAGGCCAAGAAAGGGAAGGATTGTCAAAAATCAAAGCGGGGCGACAGTCGCAATAAGACAGTTAACGACAAAAAAAGGGAAAAAAAGGGATTCTCAAGAAAAGCCATGGGACAGAAAACACATTGCTTAAAAAAGCCAACAGAAATCAATAAAAAGAATGTGGGGGACTCACCGCCTTTGAAGGGGAGGTGTGTGGTGTATTGGGGAGGGTAGGGGGGGGGGTGCACCAGTGCGGTGTGAGTGAAAAACCATTGTTTGGGGATCATTTTGACTAGGGAAAAGGATAACAAATAACTGACAAGAGGAAAATACGGAACGGTTGTGGGGCAAAATATATGAAAGAAAAAATCCAGGGGGGGAGAAGGTGGAAAGAGTGATATGTGGGAAAAAGAGTCAACATCAAGGGTGTAATCAGCACACAGAAACTTCGTGGAAAAATAAGAAAAAGACAGTGGGCCATCGTTAAATTGGGGGAACCATTCGCACAACTGCCGCGGCCGGCGGGAGGGGGGGAAACACCTGGTAACTTAAAGAAGGATGAAAGGGGGAAGATTGGACCACAAGTAAACGAGAGGGAAAAAGGTGGTAGTCATGGGGGGGATCGACGATGGGGTGGAAAAAAAGGGGCATACCGTTCATGATAATCAACGCAGGGGGAGGGGGACCACACTCCCCACAGCAAAAAGGAAGAAGTGGGGGGATTCTCCCAATGGAAGGAAAACAGTCACAGCGAAGGGAAGAAGGTGGAAGGACCTAGTGGACTAACCTTTGCCCGGAGAAAGGAGTCAGGAAAATAAGGGAAAAACAAAACGTCAAGCGTAAAGGGGATGGCAGGGACCAACATCGAGCCGTCAAAAGAAGAAAGTGAAAAATGACCCACGAGGGAAACTCCGTATTATGGGGGAGGAGGGAAACAAAACTATAACACATCATTTTGTTGTTGGGGAAGGAAAAATTAATTGAGAGTCCGCCAAGGAAAAATGTTGCGACTGAAACTCCTGGTACGGAAAGAAAAAAAAAAGTCCAATGTCCACGTCGTGAGTAAGCAAGAAAAGGGAAAGAAAAAACGGCCCGGTTGAGTTGAAGCGGCAAATAAAGGGGGGGGATTGCAGGAAAGAAAAACGCCCTGTTTGTTCGAATCAGAAAAAAAAAAAGGGAAGATCACAAAAGATAAACGAGGGACGAAGTGGTGGAAAAAAGCACAAAACATTTGGTACGCCCCCTTGGGGGAAATACGGGACACGTACGTAAGAAAAAGGAGAAAAAAAAGAGGAGAAAAAAAGAAATACTCTTTGGAAGAGAAGTAAAGAAACAAAAGCACCAGGCAAACCTTGTCCAGGGGTGAAAATTGAAGCAAACCCAAAAAGATGGGGGTACACTACATCACAGACAACAGATGGGGGGAAAGGGGGGATGATCCGGAAAAGAATAAACAAGACGTTTGGTACAACAAACAAAAAAAAAAAAAAAAAGCACGCCGCTGCAAGGAGGCAACGCTCCAGAGCCACATTTAGCTCTGGGCGGAAGGAAAGGATGATTGGTGGCACATAAGGGGGGAAAAAAGCGTGAAACGGGATTGGGTGGAAGATAAAGGACAGCAAAAGGTAAAAGGGGTAAACAGGGTTCGTGTGCAACATCACAAGACAAAGGAAAAAGCCAGGACCATTGTTGCACGTGGGAAAAAAGGGAAGGGATCTGGGTTGTAGAACGGGAAAATGCAGAACGGGGGAGGTGAAAAAATAAAACCACACGTACAAAAAAGCGGTAAAAAAAGCCGGGTAGTATAGAGCACGTCAAAAAGGAATGACCTGGCCCAAAGGAAAAGAATAAAACAAACAACAACTGAGGAAGGTAAAATATTGATAGATTTTAGAGGGGAAAAAGGGTGACATGTTAGCAAAGGAAAGGGAGGATAAATAAAACGCGAAGCAGATTCAGGGGGGGGAAGCAGACATCCAAAAGTCGTGAACAGAAGGGGGGAGGGGAAAAGAAAAAAAAACTCAAAAAAAAACTTAGCCCGCTCGCACAGGGGGGGGGGGGACCCGAAACTTTTGTGGCCCCCCGACATGAAAAGGAATAGAACAAAATCCCCCAGAAAAGAGGAAATGCACACAACAAAATAAGGAGGCGACGATCACAATGGGGAGAAGAGCAAAAAAGAAATAGTTCAATCGAAAGAGGGAAAAGAGGGGGGGAGGAGGATTAACGGGCTATACAGTAAGGAAAAGTCATTAAAAACCAACTTGAAAGTGGGGGAAAAAAACATTCCAGGTGGTTAGGAGAAGGTAAATTTGGGGGGAGAGATACAAGGAGGATAAAAGAAGATGTAAGGGAGGGGGAACACGGGTGCACGGCCAAAACAGGAAATTGGTCTTACCTGTGGGCAAGAAAAAGGCAAAAGGGGCAGTTCTCAAACTGAAGATGAGGGGAAAAAAGGCAGAACCCCCCCCCCCAGGTCAGCGTGATTGTGGGGGAAAACCTCCTGGGGGCCAGCAATCAAAAAGAGACGAAAAACAGTATTGAAAATTACACGTGGCATGGGGACTGAACAACGGGATCGGAACGGGTCTGGAGCCTTTGGGAGAAAAAAAAAAGAGCTGGTTTCAGACGGTGAGGGGGACTGCTGGACGCGGGAACGGCAAAAGATTGAGGTGGCAGACAAAACAAAGAACTGGCAGGTCGTAATGACCACATACGACACAAGTCACCTCGACAAAAAAACTTGGAGGGTGAAAATAGGCAAGCAGGGGGAAAACGTACCCTAAAATACCGAGTGAAGGAGGCATGAGGACAGGGTCGGGGGAAGGATGTTTGGGAATGGCAACAAAGGGAGCAAAGGGGAAACGTGGGGAGGTGGGTGGGGAACAAGAGGGTTATTGCTCGGGGGAATAACGCACCAGCCCAAAAAGGGGGCGGAGGCGGGGTAAGACAGGGGAAAACCGGAGGGCTTCCAGTGTGAGAATCAAATAGAGGGGTGTATGTTGGGAGCGTCCAACCAGAAACCCGGTTGCTTATCTGGAAAAGGCACCACCTAAGGGAAATAGAACAGCGTAAGAGCAAACAAGAAAATTCGCCTCACGCAACGCATGGAAGAAGGACAAATGGGCAAAATGGAGGAAAAAAAAACCAGGACGCCGGAAGGAGGGCGGGGTACACCTGGGACAAACTTCAAAGACTGGTAAACGGATTGGGTCAAGCGAAAACGTTGGGTTGAGGGGTGTTAGAGTCCCAAAAAAGGGTGCGTTGCAAGGTGACCCAATCGCCGGAAGATGAAGTTCGTGAATCCCCCAACAGGGGGAAAATTGTAACGGAACAGGTGGTGGCGCCAAAAAACACTGTCCGACCAAGCAAAAAAAACGGGGGGACTTAAGAACAATCTCGAAGGTTTCACACACAGCATTAAACAAGAAACAAAAAGGGTCCCGGCAACGGCGGAGGAGGGGGGGGAAGGGGAGGATTGCGTTGCGGTGTAAAGCTGACTACCAGGCCCGGTCGAATGGCAAGAGCGAAAGGGAGAGACGTGAGGGATGGACGACGGGATTTGTTCAAATCAACGGAACATGTGAAGACGAAACGATTAGCGCCGAAGCCTCAACTGGAGATTAGACGTCTGAAGACTTGGGAAATAAAATGGTAGCAGGGGTGAAAGACACGTGCAAGGGAAAGAGACGGCTCAATATATGGAAAAAGGGGTGAGGGGTCGATTATGGGGACAAGAAAAGAAAACAATACGCAGTAAAAATAAAAGAAGGGCACAGCAAGACAGCCAAGGCACGGCTACTGCCGCACAAGGAAAAAAATGGAAGGTAAAAAGGCTATAACTATGAAGAAAAAAAAAGAAACGTTGACGGGTAACAAAAAACGGAGCATCGGCGGACCGCTGGAGGACAAAGGAACTGCGATGATATTCGGACCGTGGAACGATACAGGGATGTAAAGTGGGGCGGTCACGTTCTCTTAGAGCGGACTGCGTGTTTCCATGGTCTATCGATGTGGGGAAAGGGGACCTAAGCAAGACCGCAAAAACCAAAAGTAGGTGGAATCCTGCCCCACCTGGTAGACGATCCCCAAAAAGGATTCACGTTACATGTGGAGGCGGATCGTGATTCCGGACAAAAACTCGTATGGAAAAAACAAAGGCGTACAGAAACCCTTGGAGGGGGGGGAAAGAAAGAGAGGGCAGTTAGGGCCGAAGGTTAGTGACTCTCCAGAGCCATGGACGTAAATTAAAATTCGTCA
>Ga0179591_1353937_pt1 | contig 12016 bp, 16 predicted proteins | sample CZOMad2_1_08_16f_FD_182891 | JGI IMG/M metagenome (GOLD analysis project Ga0179591, IMG submission 182891) | Vadose zone soil fungal communities from Angelo Coast Range Reserve, California, USA - CZOMad2_1_08_16fungal (PacBio error correction) | ecosystem: Environmental > Terrestrial > Soil >...
TCAAGAACTCTGTTTTCGAAACGACTAGCCCCTCCTTTGTTGCGTGAACAACCGGCTATTATTAAATCTCCTCTGGCTCCGGGAACTTGCAGTGTATATCGCTGTGGATTGGTATTCCCCCTTAGAAAAGGGGGGAAAGGATTGAATACGATTTGGTTAGACGATATGCTCCTAAGTCTCGAAAAAAAATCAGACAATCTGTTGGGGGAGGGACCGTTTGTGTGAAGCAAGTTCCTTTGCGTTCTTCGCCGTCATTGCTATGGGGCGAATCCGGGTGGATGCTGCAAAAGGAGTTCAGAAGACAAATACAACATACAAGACAATTGTTTGTCATCTGGCGTGGGGGTGGGGGAACGACCATGGTTAGAAGTCAGGGGGGGAGATAGCAGGTGCTTACAAAATGAAAATAGGAACAAATAACGGGACGCTACTCCAGAGACGCCGGGAGAAAAGGTGGTTTTTGCCGTAATCAGCGAGCATTGAAAACCGGCCTTGAAAGTGAAGACGAGTGGAACTAAGAGCAAAGGTAAGCGGTAAGGAACGAGGGAGTAGAACAGCGCACACCTTCGGGAGCCCGTAGCGAAGAAGTTGAAGCATAATCTAGACAGGGATGAAAGAGATGGCCCAAATTTGGGGGGAAAAAAAACATGGTTCTGAAGAGGAAAAAAAGTAGGTGTATCGGCACCAGAAAGAAAATGGCGGAATAAGTATTAAGTTGCGGTAAGAGGGGTAAGCTCGCGTGGCAAGGCAAAAATGAAGACCTTATCTGTAAGAAGGGGGGGAGGGCAGGGGGTGGGGGAAACGACAAGCTTACAGTTGAACAGCGAGCATAGAAGGTGGCCGAAAAAGTTGCACTAGACAAAAAGGATAAGAGAGTTAAAGAAAGGGGGGGCGCTGAAACCGGCACCGCAAGCTAGTGAAAACGTTAATCCAAACAACGAATGGGATTCATGGAAAAACGAGAAGTAGCAATGAGCTCGGCGGAGCCAGGGATGACATAGAAGATTCAGACTATGAAGGAGGAAGAAATACATCGACAGGCGCTAACAACAATTATGAGGAAAAGAGAAAAAGGAGGTTGCAAAATGAAGCACGTTCAAGGGGAAGCGCAATCATGCAAGGGGCAAAAGAGAAGAGCAGCAAAGAAGGATAAGTCCCGAATAGACCTTGACAGGGGGAAGGGAGGCGGCATACTTATAACGGGAGAGGGACTCTGTAGGTTCGGCGGAAAGAGTTCTTTGTCCGGCATAGGATCGGCTCACCTGAAGAATGCTCTACCGGGACGATTGTCAGGGGGGTTAGCAAAATATAGAAAGGACAAACTGTACAGATGGAGGGCCGAGCGCCTTTAAAGCAGGCGAGACGTATTATCCAAAAAATTGGGGAATACTTACGGGAAACATTTTCTTTAGTAGGGTTCGAGTCAAACCAAAGGTGGCCGAGCAGAAAATGTTTTATGGCGATGTACAAAAGAAATGTTTAGAGATACGGTGACAAAACTCTGAGAACCAGGGAACGGAGCGCTATGGGAGAGGTGCTCCAAGGGGTGGGGAGCTGGCTTTAAATACTAAGGGAGGGGAGCTACGTGTTCTCTTAGGGGAGGAAAGCAGTCGAACACACAAAAAGGCAGGAAGTTAGACGAAGGGGGGCTGCAAAACGGGGTCATGTAGGGCTGCGTATTCTAAGGAAGGGGTCAAAATTCAATGGTAGAGCACTCACAGGAGCTAAAATACGTTCGAACAATCAGAGCAAAAAGCAGTACCAAAAACGTGGGATGGGGGATTCTGAATGTCGTTACAAAAGGAATGTTCGCAGTGGATCGGATCTAAACAACAAAAGTCGTGAAAAAAACACCGTACAGAAAAAAAGCGGAAAAAAGTCGAGGGTTGACGTAAATTCAAGAAGTAAGGAGAGAATGCTGCTAATAGAATGAAAAATGGACCATACGAAGGATAGGGGTTGAGCATTCCACAAAGCGGAGGAAATAATTGAACAAAGGGAATAATCACAATCAGCCAATCTGGTGGTAATCCAAGATTTTAATTTCGGGCGGGAAGAAAAAAATCAAGGTGTGTAAAATACGAAAGTGAGGGGTTAGAAAAAGCACTTGTACTGATCCCTAATGTATGAGGGGAAGAGATGAAGGGGGACTTAGGAGGAAAGGGAGGAAGTTCAACCTGGTGAGGAACGAGTTGGGGGACAGAACTTTGACGATCACAGTTAGTCAAGAAAACAGGGGGAGCAATACTTTTACAAGCCAGAGGAGATGGACTGTAAGGGTGAAAGGATCAGGCCAAACTTTGTGTGGAGAGGAAGAAAAGGAAAGGATTTTTGGGGGTTGGGGGTGGGTTAGGGAGTCTTTGGTGCAGTTGTGAAGTTAAATGTATTGCATGCCCGGGGTTCCTCAAAGACGTACCGCCCGGAGAGTTGACGGCTTCCCATCTAGTAGGCTCGGGGAGGGGCTGGGGGAAAAATGCGGTGGATATAGTTAGCTCGGAGAAACGATCCCAAAAAAAAGACCTCCGCATGTTTGGAAAGGCTGATAATAAAAAGGAGAGGAGAGGTAGACGACACCGAAGCGCAGGGGAAGATTCGGCTCAAAATTTTTAATCGGGGGGAGGGAGAAGTGGCAAAAACGAGACAGAACCGTCCGGATGAAAAGATTAACATAGTGCTTCACGAGCGAGAGGGTGATCTGGGGGCATTTCTGATTGAACTTAGCAGAAAAGAGGAAAATGACACAAGATCAAAGAACAAACAAGAAAAAAACGTAAGGAACTAAAACAATAAACAAAGAAAAGCGGTGGGGAACTGAGACATTTCAGCGGGGGGAAAACCTGGCTAACTTTGAGGCTATCACGTTCTGTCGAAAGAAAAAAATCGAAGAGGCAAGAAAAAAAATAAACAGACTTGAAATAAAAGGACAAAATAAAGGAGATAGCGAGTAGGTAAAAGTGCTGTTGAAAGCCGAGTGCAGTCTTCATATATAAAATGGGACGGGATGGACCTCGGGAGAAAAAAAGAAAGAAGGACAGCTCTATAATCAGGGGGGGCGGAGATTATCAGAAATACCGAAGAAAAGAGTACGAACCAAGGTGGAGGAAAAATGATAATGCAGAGAGATAAGAGAAATCACGACCAAGAACCAGCCTAAACTGCATGTGGGGTGCAGGAATAAAGATAAAAAAAAACAAAAATTTGGGGCAAGTCCCCTTCTAGTAAAAAAACTCTAGGAGTAGCTGGTGGGGGAAAGAGGAAAAGCATTGCAGATGGTGGCTTAGGGAGTTGACTAGATTGGAAGGATGAATCCGCAGGGAGATGCCAGCCAGGAAGATACACAAAATAGGGAGAGAAATACACAGGGTGTATATCATACACAACATCCAGAACCTGACACTCAAAACCAAAAAAAAAACGAAAGGGGGGCAAACCACGCGTGTGGACAGAGAGTGCAGGGGTGGTCGGGAAGGGCGTGCGTTAGGTGACTGGCGAAAAGAAAAAAAAATGCACTCGAGGCTAAGAAAAAGGAATAGACAAAATACAAATCAAACATTTGAAGGGGGTCGAAGAGGGAGTGGAAGTAAAAAGACGAAAAAAGGTGCAGGTGTGGAACAGGGGGAGGGTCAGGGACATATCAGTCCGCAGTCATCGGGGAACGGGAAAAAAAAAAAACCAAAAAAAAAAAAGAAAAAAAAAAAAGAAGAGATCCTTGGGGATTCAGGGGGGACGATCGTGAGTCTACCTGACGTAGAGAGTCTGTACGAGGTGAGGAGAGGATCGCAGTGAAACAAAGAGAAAAAGCGTTAGGAAAAGGAGGGACACAAGAAAAAAGAAAGAGAACAGCCCACTGTGGCCAATTAAAAATAGAAGGGGGAGGACGATAGCGCTAGGAGGGGTAAAATGGGCGGCGTCCCGGTGGAGCTTGTCATGGACGGGAGCACTCCGGCAATGACACGAAAGGGAGAGCCGCGCCGCATTTTTTTTCAGTCGAACAATACCAGCATAAAAGAAAATGAAAAAAGGTCAAAATGGGGGCGGGAGGAGCAAGAAATACTCCGGGGGTTTACGCCCAGGGTCTTTAAAAAAGACCTCAAGCTCAAGATTTGGGGGCTGAGAGGGCGAGGGTTGAAACGAGATAGAGCCAATCAAAGTTATACCAAGTGGATAGAGAGTGGAGAAGGAGAAGGATGAGCCAAGGGGCATAGGATGGGTAGGGGGTTATTTTTTCAAAAGGTTTCAGGAGACGGGGGAGGGGGGTAGAGAGGGGGAAAAGGTTCCTAAACTGAGATAGAAAAAAAAGAGAGAACGGCAGCCTCGGGGAAATGACTAAATCGTTAGTTTTGCCCAGGGACCTCAGATCGAAGGAAAGCTTCTCCCAGAATAGGGGAGAAGAGAATAATTTGGTTTTCCAACAATACAGAAGGCTGAGGAAATCGTACAAGTAGAAGGAGCAAACGCGGAAAAAAAAAAACTGGGTTCGTCTGACTCTCGGTCAACGTCAGGGGTCAGGTATTTGCAAGAGAGAAAGTGCGTCAAAGGTGCAGATTATCCCAAATCCGCAAGGGACAGGATTCAGTTCCGTCAAACGTGACAAGGAATTGCTGGACTTGAGAAAATGCTGTTTGCAGTAGAAATTCAGCAGGGGAGGAGAAACAGAGACTCAGAAAAAGTAATTGGATCCAGCAAGGTGGGTTCCCATCGGAGAACGAAAAAAAATGTAGGAGAAGCAAAAGTGCAGAAAAGGATCCCAAGGCATGGAATTTACCAAATGCTGCAGTGGTGTTGGAGGACGGTGAAAATCCCTTTGGATTCCCAACCGATGGAGGAAGGAGAAGAAGGGGCACAAAAGGTGGCATTGGAGTGGTGCGAGAGGGGAAAGCAGCCCCCCTCTCCAGATTGAGGGCCGAAAAAGAACTCCTGAAAGAAGAAACCTCGAATCCATTTTCGTGGGGGCCGGCGTAGGTAATGTTGGATTTAGGAGAGCGAGCGAATTGAAAAAAAGTTCTGCTGCAAAGTTATTCAAGAGCCATAACCGGGTGGGAGAGGATGGTTGTGGGAAGCATACTCTGTAGATTGGGGATAGCCATTAGCGACGAGGATATGTATAGGGCTACTCAAGGTAAAGAAATAGGGTTTGGGGACTGTCTCACTCAAGTTGAAAAAGGGCAGGTTACGGGAACGTTTGAAAGGTAAGCTCAAATGTTCAAAAAAGAGTCAAAGAAGTAGGTAAAAGAAAGGACAAGCAAACCAAATTCGTAAAAAGATCTAGCCGTTAGGAGAAGCCAGATGCGGTCGGAAAGAGGGAACCGTTTGGGGGGACACGATAAAAATTTCGGGTAAAGGAATTAGGTGTAGCAGGCAAAAAAAAGAAGAAAAAAAAAGGCAGGAATCCTTCTTCAATAGGGGAGAAATTCTGCAGCTTGCAATTCCCCACTTGAGAAGGGGCCTAGTATAGAACAGAGCAAAGAAGGGTTTAGGCAGAAGGGGGATAAACAAATCTTGCTTACAGTGGCAGCTTAGGGAATAGAGGGGCGAGGCAAAGAGATGGAAGAGAAAAGGTCTAAAAAAAGCATCAAAGGCCAGTCCTTCGCAAAATAGGGCTTTAGGGGCAAGGGAGAAAAAAGGCGGTCAATTCGAGATTGGAAAAGAAGGGAGGGGGGAGGCACATCTCTCAAAAAAAACAGAAGAAGATTGCTAGCCGTTCATATTGAAGAGCTAAAGGGCCCTGGGCTCCGGGGGAGAGCTCAAAAATTGAATCGTTGTCCGCATACCTGTAGGGACGAGGCAAGAATAGGGATCGGAGGAGGGACTTCTTTAGTACTCGCAGAAAAGGATAATTTTTGTCGCGGGCCACATGAAAAAAGGAGAAAAAAAGGGAGGTTCGTCTACCCACAGCCAGGCACCTTGTCAGAATAGAGTAAGGGGAGAAGGGGGGCAATTGTGATAAGGAACTAGCAATTTTGGGAAAAAGAACTCAGACATGGTCTTGGGGAGAGGGGATTAACTTGGGGACATATCAGAAATGTTCCATCACAATGGTGAGAAATATATTGAACCTCAGTCTTCCCGAACGGCTCAGTTGAGCGGGCGATTTTTTGGGAGGGCAATGTTCTACTACCGGAGGAGGACGGAGATTAACTTCTTGCAATATCACACTGGCAACTACTGAAAATTAAGCGAAGACGCCGGGGGGAAAAAAGGGTTGAACTTACGCCTTATTTGTCCTATTCTTGAGGGAGACAAGAGGATCAACTAAGAAAAGACAGGAGCGAGAAAAAAAAAAGCCACTGGGTGAAGTATGGCAATAAATGAAGACTACTGAAAATGGATATCTCGAGCAAAAAAAAAAATGAAACACATACGAACGAGGGGGAAGAATTTCTCTCTTTTCAAGGATTCGGAAAAGCGTCTAAAGAAAAGGGGCCCATCCACTCCGGGAATAAAAGCGATATGAAACAATCAGGCAAAATTTGACGAGGGAGTCGAAGAGAACTAGGTTTTGGGAACAAAAACCAGGCAAACTGGAACAAAACAAGAGGGGGGGTAATCCCGGAATCGGAGGGGGAAGAGGAGGGGGGGGGCACCTAGTTAAGGGATGTCTGGGGACATCGATGTACACTGATTGGGACTTAAGTCAACGGACGGGGAGGAGAGATTGGTCGCTAACAAAAACTTGGGGATCGCGCAAGAAAAAAAGGTGATCGGGAAGAAAAAAAAAGAATAAAAGGACGAAAGGAACAGCCAAATTCCTTGATTGGGGTCGGGGGGTGACAAGGGAGGTCAAGAAGGAAACGCAACGGTAACCGATCCCTCAGTTGATCAACAGGAAGGGGAGTTTTGACTGGGAAAAGAAAGAGGGGCTACGCTCGCATACTAGAAAGAAAACGGGAGTCCTCCTCAGTTGGAAAAAGACCGAGTATAGCGAGTGGGGACGAAAGGAAAGAAGCTTAAGATCTTTCTGTTTCAAAGGAGGAGAAAGGGGTTCAAAACCCAATCGGGAGGAGACGTCCCAGATTGGATAAGGGAGAGACAGGGTGGAGGAGTGTGTAAAAGCAAAAAACCTCAGATCGGAAGAGACGAAACACTCAGATGAAACGGAAGAGAAGAACATAAAATGAACAAAGACTAAATTTCCGCGTCTAAAAAATCAGGAGGGCACGTGAGCGGGGAGAGGGGATAGGAGGGGCTTTCGCATAAAAGAGACTAGGACCAAAATAAAGGGAGAGGTGGGGAGGGAACCCGGTTAAAGGGAAACGGAAAGAGAGTCGTTAAGGCTGATAATACAGCACAGTTTCAGTCAGATATAGGGAAAAAAGGGAAGCCGATCATAACGATGGAATGTCATCGGATAGTGTCAATTGAAGGATTATCCAGAAAGCTAAAAAATAAAAAAGCAACAAGTTTTGCGAACACTAATCAGAGACGCAGAAAAAGGACCCCGAGACTACGTTTACGGATGGCAGCTTCTTGGGTGGAGCCTATTCCGAGGACAAAACAGAAAGGTGCAAAGGGAACTAAAAAAAAAAGTATCAAAAAGATAGAGAGGTTAGCTGAAATTTCTTTGTGAAACAGGGAATTCAAAGGCAGAGTTTCAAAGGGGGGTAGTTTGACATGGGGATGTTGGAAAAAAAGGAGCGATAAAGCTTGAGGGAACATCCTGAATGGGCAAAGGAGAAGACTTATCGAGAGACAACAAAAATTAAGATAGGAGAAACTGGGGCATAATCTGGCCATGCGGTCGAGGTATCTCAGCAGGGCTAAGAGAGAAGAATTTTTGATGAAGAGGGAAAAGGAGGAATAAACCCCTTGGACTCGTAGAAAACATGAATGGAAAAACCAACATTAGCTACAAAGAGAAGGAGGGGGGGTAAAAAGGTAGAGTCAAAAAACTAAGGAGGATGTTTTTATTTGCTTCCTCGGAGAGTGAGGCAAACTTAAGAGAAAATGGAAGGGGAGACAGCTCGATAGATGTTATGGTGAAGCGTCAATGGACGGGTTTGGGTCAAAGGGGGGAGTAATTGGGGTCCAGGAAAGGACACGATTCGAGCTAGGGGTTTCAGAAAAAGGCCAGAGGCCATTGCGCATAGAGAGGATGAAAATACTTGGAAAAAAGGGTAAGAAGGAAGGTTCAAGGTCCGAGGGTGAGAACGGAAAAAAAGCAATCGCTCGGTAAGGGGGGTGACAATCTCGGGAAACGAAGGGGGGGAGCGAAAGAAAGGAAGAAATCAGTGAGAAAACCGGTGGGACAAGGGAAAGGGACCCGCGCGAAAAACTGCCACGAGGAGGTGATGTTGTGACTGTGGCGCAAGGAATGAGGGGAAAAACGGTGATATAGCAGCTGAGATGGGATGGTCAAATTCAGAGGAAACCCGATGACGATAGAGGGCAGCACTCAGTAACCTCAGGAGACCCGGGAAATCGTGTCTGAGAAGTTTTTGAAAATTCCATCCTGGATTAAAAGAGGGAAAAAAGCCAACCACGATCTGAGGATAAAAGCTCTCTATAATACGTAGCTCTGGATTTTTTAAAACATGATTCGATTAGGTGGGGGAGCGTGAGATCGTTAAACGAGGAAAAAAGAAGAGCCGAAACCATTGAAGATAAAACTAAACAAAACCGTTCGGGGCTACAATAACTAGGGGAACGAAAGGGGAAGGGGACGGAAACGCAACCGTTGACTTCACTGTTAAAGACAGGGCTCGAAATCAACGGGGGGGGAACGGAAGGGGAGGGACCGTCAATGGGGAGGGGGAAAAAATTTTTCTTTAGGGAACTTTCGGGGACACTTGTTTGCCATGAGCGAACGAAAAGGGATCTCCCTTGAAGAAGAAAAAATCAGAGAAAACAGGAAGTTTTACGGGCCAAATAGAATCATCAAGGGGGGGCCAAAAGAGATAAAAGAAAGAACAGGTGCTCATCCAACAAGTTCAGAAGAACCCCATGTGAGGAAAATGTACCAAGGGGAGGGTGGAAAGGGTCGCGGGAGAACGAGCACACCTTTGGGCCAACAAAAGTAATCTTCACTTCTTGTACAATTGAAAATTGGAGAGAGTAAGCATTTGCTCAGCCCAAACACCCAAAACAGTTCGCCGAGATGGAGCGGGGGCGACAAAAAAATCGCTCCTATAAAACAACGCATATCAGGATAAGGATTTGAGGAAATGTGTTTTCAAAAACTGGGTGTCGCCGGGATAAGAGGGGTACAATTGGGGGCGGAACAAGGGGAAACAAGAGTAGTCCCTCAGAATCAAACCCAAGACAGGGCTGTGGGTATCGTAGCCATCGGGGAATCTTGATGGATCATTGCTACTAATGACTAAAACTAACAAGTAGAAAACGCATCCGGATAGGATCTGGGGGGGAAAGAGTCTTCGATCATTTGCAACAAAGACGTTGAAGGCCGACTAGTACGAGACAGGTAAAGCCCGCCTCTAGAAAAATCCAACCACCAAACGCCAAAAACCCGCGAAAGACGAAAAAAGAGCGGATACGCGGGAAGAATCCTAGCACGGGTCGTCAAGATAGTGTAACGGTTTAGAATAGGGGAATGCAGGGACAACAAAGTTAAGTGTAGCTTCACATAGGAAAGGGAAAAATGGAGAAGATGGGTATGGGAAAGGGGATGCTTCGGGCCATGAACAATGGACTCCTATGGACCTTACTTATTTCGGAAAGGGGGGGGCGGGGGGGAGACACTACAATCTACGTTGGGGGCCGTATCATTCGGAATTGGAAACGACTTTATGAGAGAAAAAACAAGTTACTAGAAGGAACCCTAACCGAAAATGGTAGAAGATAGCGGCGAAAAAAAGATTCGTGACGTCCACTAGAAGGAGCTGGAGCTAGGGCCATTCGGTAACTAGGACGGGGAAGGCGAGGAACTTCTTCAGAAGAAGAGAAAAAACAACAGGAGGGAAAGAAGATGGTAAAACGAACCGTCCGCATTAGAAGTCTAGCGAGAATTTGGGGCAAGAGAAGTACGGAAGAAGCAGAATGGAGTCGGGAAGGTATAGGGGGCAGACGGCAGGATGGGAAGAGTGAGAAGGCTTTATTACTAGGGGAGATGGGACTTTGGGATCGGCATAAAGACGTAAACGGAAAGTGGAGAGCGGCAATTAAGTTTCAAAGCTGCCTACCGAGGGAGAGGATGGCAACCTACTGGACAAAAAAGCGAGCCGAATGAAAAAAATGTGGGAGACTTAATCTTACCAACAAGGAAAGGTGCCTAAGGTAAGGACAACTAACTTTGGGAAGGAAAAAAAAAAAAGGAAGAAATTTGGTCATTGGAAAGGGTTGGGATATCGGGGCAGACCTCGGTGTCAGAACGATTCGCGAAGGGGGGGAGAAGGGAGGAAGTAATAGGTTTGCTGATATACTACCGAGGGACTCGGAAAATTGGACGGACCAATGTCTCCAATCAGACGTCAAAAACACGAAGGGAAAGACGAACTTCAGAAAAACCGGTTTGGGGAACAAAAAATCTACGGCCGGGCCTAAGTGGATTTTTCCGGTCTTGAAAAGGGCTGATCAAAGACGTCGGAAAAGAGGAGAGCAAAACACAACTTTCGGAGTCGAAATAGCTGTGGGCAGAAGAAACGGAATGTTTCTAAATTGAAAAGACGAAGCGAAAAAGAAAAAACGGCAACGCAGGGGAATCACGGAGAGAGGGGAAGCGATTTTCATATCGAGAAAACGCAATTAAAATCATTGCCCATCTCGGAGAAGGGGGGGGGACTTCTTTAAGCGAGGACAATATGGCACAGGAAAAACTGCAATAGAATCATGAAGACGTTGGGTCCAATTAGGGAAAACGCTGTCGAAAAAAAAGCAGAAAGGCAAGCAGTTTGGTACATCCCGACAATATGAGAGGAGCACGGGAGATGACCAAGAAAACAGGTTGTTTCAATCGATGGCAAAACCTAGGGGAAACACGCGGAAGGGGCTTCACAGGGTGAGAGCTCGGTGGGGGGGAGAATTTGGGGGAGAAGCACTTTCTTTCGCTCAAAAATCCGTCAGGAAGCAATTAGAAGAACGCAAGGGGAGAAGAATAATCCACAGTGCTTTGGGAAGGGGGATGCAAAAGCCCGGTTGATCACATAATGCAAAGGATGAACGAGAGCCGAGTATATGAGCCCACAGGACAGCTGGACAGTGACCTAGTGTTAGGATATCAGGGAGGCGGCAGAAAACAAACGGGGACTCATAAGGTTTGGACAACAAGAGCTAAAGTTAGATTCAAGAAACGAGCGCGTGGGATCTCTTTCGTAATTGGCAAAAGGGGGATTTGATGGGTGGGGAAAATGAGAAAGCACCCTATCCGACGTGACCATATGCAAGAAAAAGCTGAATGAAGCAGGTGCGCAGGGGAATTGCAATTTAATCATACGACGGGGAAGAGGAAAGAAAACACAGCTATATCAAAACTAAAAAAAAGACGACAGGAAAGAAAACCAAAGATACCAATAAAAATATGCAACTTGGGAAAAAGTTTAGGGAGACAAGCGCGAAGTCTTACATTTGAGGCTAGAGAGTGTCTTCGCATCAACTAGCAAGCACTAAGGAACCCGCGGGGAGGGAGAAAAAAAGGGCGGAACAAATCACGGTAGAAAGCTCTTTTGTCCGGAGGGGAAAAGCCGAAGACAGGATGGTCTTAAAAGCTCTCTTCTGAAATGGAGTAAGAAAGAGACCAAAACTGCAAGGTAGAGAGGGGGTCAGGAAGGAGGAAAGAAGGATGACCGAGAAAACGCTACAGGGAAGACCCCATTTTGAGACCAGATCGAACGAGAAGGAGAAAGAACGGCAAACTCCTGAGGCCATGACTGTGACTGAATGCAGGGGGGCCCTAGGGCAAAAAAACAATCACACGCTAGTTGGCACAATACTCTCCCCTTCGAAGAGCAGGGGGAGCGAATGGGGATGGTGGTACGATTGATTGGTTCAGGATGGGGACTAAGGAGTTGACCGTTGAAAAAATTCCCTGGGAAGAAAAAGGGGGGGCAGGATTATGCAAAGGAAG
>Ga0179591_1357937_pt1 | contig 12016 bp, 18 predicted proteins | sample CZOMad2_1_08_16f_FD_182891 | JGI IMG/M metagenome (GOLD analysis project Ga0179591, IMG submission 182891) | Vadose zone soil fungal communities from Angelo Coast Range Reserve, California, USA - CZOMad2_1_08_16fungal (PacBio error correction) | ecosystem: Environmental > Terrestrial > Soil >...
GGGGGACAACAGTGAAGTGTTACTCGTCAAGGAGCCAGGGGAAACCGCTCAAGAGGGGATTCCCCCAAGAGGGGGTGCAAGGGTAAGGGCGGGGTGGGGACAGGAGCCATCGCGAATGGGGGAGGTCTTCCCGAAATTTACCGGGCAGACCCACAGGAAGAAGAATGCCGGTACCAATCCAGCCCTCGTATAAGTTGGAACTTCAAACTTTTTGGTTGGGGGGGGGTGTGTGTTAAGAGGAAGAAACCGAAGAAGGAAAAAGGGAAAAAAAGGTTTGGCGTACCCCGCGCTTTTTGGGGGGGACTTGGTGAGCCCTTTCTAAAAAGAGGGGAAAAGGGAGGTGGGGGGGGAGAGTGGAGGGGTGAAAATCTCCTCGTCCTTGATGCGCAAGACAATGGTTGGGCCGGGGCCCTAACGTCCCAAAGTTCGGGCCGAGAAGAACATCATCAGCAAGTGCGGCCGCCGAGTGTGGGGGGGGCGGGGGGACGGATTACGTCGGGGCAACAGGATCCAGGAAAAGGGGGAGGGGAACCCCCGATGACAATCGGGAGAACTTAAACCTCGTTCGCAAAGGGGGGTTGCCGCAAGGACCACCCAATCGGAAAATTGTCCAATAAGAAATGAATACGTCACATAGACGTTTGTGGGGGCAAACCGTGGGTACGGGAAGACGGGGGGAAGTTCCTGACCAAGAGGGGGAAAAAAGGTGTTGCCCGATGCGCGGACAAAGCGGGTCACAAGGGTTTTAATTAGTTCAGCTCAAGCTGGGGGATGCGCTAAAGATCTGGCCAAAGGTGTCAGGGGGAAAAGTTCGCCGGGTTTCTATCGTATAGAGGGGGGGGTCCTAAAAAGGGGCACCAGGGGGGGGGGGGGTGGATGGAAAGGATTCAAGTCTTCGAAAAGGGAAAAAAAAACTGCCTAGTTCCCCCGAGGTTTTGGCCCGACGCCGGAAGCGTAGGAACCTGGGGAAGGGGGGGTCAACGGTTTAAAAAAATTCACTCGTGAACTGGGAACTGCGTAATGGGGAGCAGGAGTGGGGGGGGTGAAGGGGGGAACCGGGGGAGAACCTTCAAACAGTTGGAAGGTGAACGAAGGGAGACTGAGAAACAACCGCGCCGACCACGTGAGTCCCTTCGGCAAGAGGGGGGATCAGCAAATGCACTTACCCGGAGGAACATGGAAAAGAAGCGCTGCAGGCAGCTTTAGGACAGGTTCCGGAAAAGGCGGCTTTCCGCAAAGTCACACCTCCTGGACGGAGGCCAGGGACCGGCCGAAAAGAGCAGACAGACCTGTATAGACCCAGGGGAAAAATCGCGGGAAGGTGGTTTGTCGGTTTAAAGGGGGGGCACCTGGGGTAGAGTTGAAAGTCCCGTTAGGAGTAAATTTGTGGGAGATTCTCAGGAAGGGGGGTAGGTGGAGAAGAGTACGTGAACAGCACGGGCCAATGGCGCTGCTCCCAAGGGTACCTCAGGGGCGGGGGAACAAAAAAGTTTAATAAAAGGGAAAAAAAACACACAACAAAAAAAAAGAAAAAGGGAAAAAAACAATAAAAAAAACGAGTGGCAGAAACAAAGAACAAGCGCCTCCTCAAAAGGGGGGAAGACACTTAAACGGGAGAACACCGAAATAGGGGGGGGGGAAGTCAAAAAAAATCAAAAAAGGGACCACCAACGTCTCTCTACTGTTAAAATGCACCATTTGGGGTAATGACTTAACAATAAGCAGGAGTGCGGAGGACGACCAAGAAGGCGTTCCTGCCCTTCAAATAAGTGAGAAGGGGGGGGGCACTTCGTGAAAGACCAGGAGACGTATTGATCAAACGAAACCATCAACACAACGGGCAAAAGGTTTTTCCAACATCGCAAAAAGGTCAGCCAACCGGGAAAGCAACAGCAACGAAAGAACGAAACGCAAGGGGGGGACCGCCGCCCAAAAGCTCTGCGTTCCCCAACGGGGGGGACCCTCCAACGTGGGTGCACTTAAAAAAAGCGCGGAGGTTGCCGATCACCCGAAAGGTCACGGAAGCGGTGAAGGCAAAAACTACGACGAAAAAAAAATCTTGGAAGGGGAAAGGAGGGGATCGGGGCCGGAAGGAAAAGAAGGAAAAGACAGGGGAAAAAAGACGTCCTCAAAGGACGTTGGTGGGGAGTCCTAAGGAAAAAATACCCAGGTTCTTGACAAGGGGAAAAAAAAAAAGTTTTCGAAAAGAAGTAAAGCGCGGGGGCACCTAAATGTTTGTGGGAACAGGGGCCGGCACTGTTAAAGGTGAGTTGAAGGGCAGGGTGCTAAACTTGTGAAAACTTTGAGCCGGGGGACCGCAAGATGAGAAGAGAACGTCCGGACGGCTCGGGAACCTGCTAAACCGACAGAAAAGGGGGGACAATAAATGCCGAGTCTGGACAAGGGAGAGAGTCAGGGGGGCCGAAAAATGCCTCCCTCATCAAGTCTTCAGGGAAGGGGGGGGGTGAAATGTACTTTGCCACTCCTCACCGGAACGACACGCACCTGGCGAGCTATCACACAAGTAGGGGAGGAAAGAGAGAACAAAGTGTCCTGAAAAGGTAGTTGCACCGGATGAAACCCGGGGTGAAAAAAAGGAAATTGTGAAAACCCCCTAAAATCCGTGGTTCCATGTGTAAGAAGGTGCTTGGAAAAAAAAAACGCCCTTGGAGTCCAATCCGAGAAAAGGAAAGACTCGGAAAAGGGGCAGGCGCGGAAAACAGGTTGCCAAGTGAACAAAAGAAGAAGGAATCCATGGGGAATGTCAGTTCGGAAGAACGAGGTGTACTTCTGTAGGTACAGGTTCTGCACAAACTGAGATCAAACAAACGGGAATGACTTCTTCAAACAAGGTTGGGGGGGAAGGTCCACCGATCAGAGGGGCTTCCTTCGAGAAACCACCAACAGATGCACCTTCTACCGCAAGCGAGTCTTACGGGAAAAGAAATTCCATCGTGGAAAAAGTGTCGTGAGGGAAGCGAATCAAGGGGAAGCAAGTTTGATTGGCAAAGCGTGGGGGAAAAGAGTTCAATCTCGAGTGCGAGCCTCCAGCGGCCGGGTACGCAAAGCATAATTCAAGGGCACTTTTGGCGAAAGGGGTTCATGGGACGGCCCGATGGGGAGGTTGATGACGACAAGTACGTGGGTTGGACGGAATCCCCAAAGGAGCCACCGGAATTATGGGTGGAGTTGAGGGAGGAGGAAAAGGGGTCGAGCTCAAAATGCAGCTTTTACAAATAAACGTGGCTAACTGGACAGAAGAGGCTTAGGTTCCAGGGGGAGGGAATGCAGATCCCAAAGGAAACTCAGGGGAAAGGGACCATTCCCCCACACAGTGGAACGACCAGACGGCGGGGGGAGGGGGGGTGTCCAGACGATAAAAGTCACTGGGGGGGGGGGGTGTCAGTGAAGTCGGGGCCGAGACGTCGCCGCGTTACAGTGCAAATCGTGTTCCCGGGGAGGGGGGGAAAGGGGGGGGGTCGTAAAAGAAAAAAAAGGGGACGCAAACGTGAACACTTAAAGAAAAGGAGGAAGAAAAACATCTACCCCTAGAAAGGACAAACCCAGACACGAGGAAAACTAAAAATGGGGGGAGCTCCTTGTACAAAGGGACGGCGTGAAGCGGGGCATTAAAAAAAAGTCAGAAAGCCCAGGATTCTTGAAACACGTAAGGGAACCAATGAAATGAAAACCGCCGGGAATGGTAAGAAGAAAGGAAAGGGAACCGTACGGCCAAGAAAGAGGAATGGAGGACAAGTGACACGAGGTGGCGGACTGGACGAAAAAAAGTGCGCGCAAGAAAGAAAATTTCAAAAAACCGTTACTTCAAAGGAAAAAAGGGTAGGGGGGACGCACCTGGAAGGAAAGAAAAAAGGGTTTCGGGGACTAGAAAGTTTCGCTTACCAACCAAGTGACGGACGGGGGTGGGGGGGGGGGGGGGGGGGGGGGGGGGGGGGGGGGGGGGGGGGGGGGGGGGGGGGGGGGGGGGGGGGGGGGGGGGGGGGGGGGGGGGGGGGGGGGGGGGGGGGGGGGGGGGGGGGGGGTGGGGGGGGGGGGGGGGGGGGGGGGGGGGGGGGGGGGGGGGGGGGGGGGGGGGGGGGGGGGGGGGGGGGGGGGGGGGGGGGGGGGGGGGGGGGGGGTCTTCAAGAAGGGGCCAAATTAATGCTCTACGGCAACCTAAAGGAAGGAACGTGTCGATTACCGCAAAAAGGAGGAGTACTACCGGGAAGCTAAGAAAGAAAATAAAACCTGAAAAGAACGACGGGGGGTGACCTGGGGAGCAGAGACGCGCAAGACTTGAGAAAGGCGGGGAGAAAATCCAAGGGGCCGCTAAGTCATCCAAACCGGGGAAGGAAACAAGCGCGAGGCAAACTGTACGGCCCCACGTGGCGTGAGGAGAAACAGCTGGAGGGAAAACCACCCGAACGACTGGCGGTGAAACATGGGAGAAAAAGAGGCATAACCTGCTTGAAGAAAGACCAAAATCGCCCGGAAGAACCAACTGTAAAAAAAAAAAGGGACACTGCTCCAGAGAAAAAAGAAGGGAGCCTCCACCTGGTCAGTTCTCAGGACGAAGGCCCGGAAAATAAGGAGAGGCCGTCCAAGGAAAGTTCGGGCGCCATACCTAATGCTGAAAAAAAAAAAAACCTGTAAATCGAAGTGGGGGGGCAAGACCCCGTCTAAAGGGGCCAGGGCTACCTCGTGTTCCAGTGGGCGGATTTGGTTTCCCAAACCGGGGGGCGGGGAAATTAAAACAATGAAAGGCCGGGTTGGGGGAGGGGCGCAACAAAAGGGGGGGGTGCAGAAAAAGGGTGTCAAAAAAAAAACAAGGGAAACCATAGGGGGACAGAACAGGGGCCACCAACCAGGGGAAAAAAAAAAAAAGCTGGAACCCTAGGGGGGCAGCCCCGAGATCTGTAAGAAAGAGCTGGGGGAAAAAGAATAACTAAACGTCAAAGTAGTTGAAGGAGGTGTTTTACAAAAAACTTCCTTGTGGGGGGTGCGCGGGGGCTGCTGAGGGTCAAAACGGGAGGAAGGGAAAAAATTAATTAACGAAAAAAAAGACTACGGCTCTCATCGCCGGTGGGCTGGGGGGCGGGAGGGATCGGAAGCCCTTACTGCGAGACAAAAAGGGAAAAAACAAGATGTCGACAATATTCAATACTGGGGAAGAGGAAAGAGGGGTGAAAGTGGGTGGGGGGGGGGGGAAAAAAAAAAAAAAGGGGCAGGGTACAAGGGACGAAATCATCCGGTCCAACTCAACCAGTGGCGCGGCGAAAAAAACGGAGGCTACAGGGGGGGAAAAAAGGTTAAGTCCCAAAGGGGGAGAAAAGGAAAAAGTTCTTTAAAGAGGGGAAGAAATGAAGGGGGGAAAGTCGCTTAGTAGAAATGAGAGGTGAAAGAAGGTTCAACACTGGAAAAAGGCGCCTCGGGGAGTTCGAGTGCTTGATTCGGGGAGGGAAAAAAAACCTCTCACCCGATGAGAAAAAAAAAAAAAAAAAAAAGCTCGCAAGGCACAAACACGGAAATCAAAAAAAAACAAAGAACACCACAACCATGGAAGGGTCAAACAACAAATGAAAAGGGGGTAGGATCCTGGCAAAAAACAACAACGTAAAAAAAAGAGGATGAAGAAAGTGTGTAAGCCGTGTTTGAAAAATTAATTTTACGGGACAAAATGAAAAGACGCAAGTGCGAAAACCTCCGGGAAGCACAGGGGTGGTCAGGAGTGGGTTTAGAAAGCAGAGTCCCACACACGCGGTCATCAATCCAGAGGACGCACCTTCAGGTCCCAGCAGGGGGGGGGGGGGTTTCAAACCGATTCTGGCAACAATTCTTCCTTGGGACCTCCAGCAAGGTCTTTACAGCTAGAAAGAAAAACCGGGTTGAAAAAGGGGGATTATAAGAAAAAAAAGGGGGGGGGCTTGTCACAAGGCCGTGCCCCCTCGTAGACGCCGGGAACCCAAAAAACATAAGGGGGGAACCACAAACTTTTACGGAAAAAAAAACGGGGGGGCCCCCGAAGCCTCGCGCAAACCACCAAGCAAAAACCTCATCGAAATCACCCAAAAGCAAAAAGGAGCGTTGGTAGGGGGTCCGCAAAGACGCCCATCCCTCGGAGAAGGTGGAGGCCCTTGGCTCCAGGAGGTTGTGGGGGACGGGGGGGCAAGCGAAAAAAAGGGAAAAACTTGGGTAAGACGTTTGCCTCCGTACAAAACAACGGCTCCTCGCAGAGGCGAAAGTTGTCCAGAGCCTGGGGGGGAAAGGGGGTCCAGCCCTAACCTCAAAAGTAAAGCAACGCACCAAAAAAGGTCATGGGGGGAGAAGGAGGAAAAGGCAAAGACTTTACGTCGTAACTCTAATAACCAAAGCTCTCGAGATCAAGCTGGCGCCAGAAGCGGGACCGTAAAAGGGGCCAGTTTACTGTGGTAAGTGGGAAGACAAAAGACCCGCAACAAAAAAAAAAAAATCGCTGGCCTTGAACGTGCAGGTAATGCAAACCCCCCAAGAAGGGGGGGGAACCCACCAAAAGCCGGAAGACTTTTCCCTGCGGGTGGTTGCACGAAAACGAAAAGCCAAAAGAAACAAGGGGGGAGGGGGGGCCAACTGTCCGTAAAAAAAAAAAAAAAAAAAAAACGAAAAAAACTCGGTAATCGAAAAGGCAGCCTGAACTTTGGGCGTAGAAAAGGTCCTTTGGGGTCCCCTCACGGGGGTTACTGGTGTTCCTGAAGAATCCACTAGCAAGAAGCGCATCAGCATACAAAAAAGACGGAGGGGGACGCACAGGGGGTGGCAGGAACCGGGGGGGGCCTTAAGGTCAATCGTCCAAAGGGGGGCTGCCTCAGGCGCCACTTGGGAGGACTTGCAAATCCTTTCTCAACTGTGGGGAACAACAGGGGGAACAAAAGCCCCAGGGGTGCAAGGCAATAAAGCCACTCAAACGACCAAAAAGAGACATGGGGGGGGCCTTACATGTGTAAAGAGAACGAAATAAACGCAATTTTCCCGGGCCAAAGTGCGACGGAAAAATAGGGGGAGGGGGGGTCAGTAAAAAATTGCTGGACCTCCCAAAGAAGAAAAGCCCGCCAGCTCAAGGAGGGCGCTCAACTGAAAATCGCGATACAAAAGTGCGCCAAACGTCATGAGAATAGGTTAGTGGGGGTCGAGAGGGGGACACCACGGCATTTAAGAAAGGGGGGGAAGGGGAACACTCCGGGGGTAATAAGTCACCGTCCCGTCTCCCAGGGACGGCGACTGAGTACTCAAACCCCCGAAAGAAGGTGGGGGTCAACTCACCTCACCATGGGGGGAAGGGGGGAAACAAAGGGGTCTTCGCAAGAACAGAAATTAAGAGCCGGGAAAATCCTAAGGGGACACTTTTAGGGGTGAACGAACATCGGGGGGGGGGGCACAAAGTCAACCTTGTCACCGACAAGGGGGGAAAGGGGTTGCGGGGGGGGGGCGCCTGGGGGAAGGGACGAACGCGAAAAACCAAAAGAAATTTTCCAAGGGGTGGGGAAGGTTCCGTGAATCAGCCAGCAGCAAAAAGCCAGAAAAAAGGCGCCTTCATCAAGGTTCAGGGGAGGACATCAAGTTCCCTGGCCAGGGAAAGAAAACGCCAAGGGGGTAAATCAGGGGGGGGGGGGGAAGGGGAAACTAAAAACCAAAAGGGAGGGGGGACAATCATCATCCCTTAAGGAAAGACCTATCGCGAGGACGGGGAAATTTTTTTTGGGGGAAGTTTTCGACGGGGGGGGGGGGTAGAGGGCGCCGAGGTGGTAATTTGAGGTCGTGAGTGAGGGTAACGAACCAAAACTCACGAAAACAGCGGAACAGGAACGGTAAAAGCAGGGACGGATAGGGGGCACTAGGAAATACCGTGAAAGGAAACCCTGATCCGCTGGGAAAAACCGCCCAGCCGAAGTTGTGGGGGAACAAGGGGGGGGGGGGGGGGGGGTTGACGTGATCCGACGAGGGTGTGGGGGGGATTCTCAAAAGTCCAGGAACGCGTCTTACAAATAAGTAAACTATCCCACAGGTTCTACAGTTCTTGCGGCGAAACGGAACAAACGACTAAGCAAGCTTCAAACCCTACCGGGTCTTCATTCGGGGGGCTTCTTAAAGAGAGCGGATTGAATCGCAAAAACACCATCCCAAATAAATGGCCGGTGGTAAAGAAATAGTACGCAAGGGAGGGACAAAACCGGGAGAGAAAAAACTTTACAAAGGGAGACGCGCAAAAGAGCTGAAGTACCAAACAACCCAAGATCACGTGCTTCAGGGAAGGAAGGTTGGGATTACCTACAAGGGGGAAAAACAACGAAACGGGGGAGGCATCGAAAAAAGGGCGGACGCTGGAGCGAAGGACAGGACAGGAAAGGCCAGGAGCGAAATATACTAATGGAAGCAAAAAAAACTACAATACGGGGGGGGGTAAGACAAAAAAGCGCGGGGGGGGGAGAACTGGAAAACTAGAACAAGGGGACTGGTAAGGGGGAAAAAATGTAACGCCGCGGGAAAGGACAAAAAAAGAAATGCGTCTCTGGGGGTCGCCAACAAAGTAATGGTCGGTCGTTCGGTGGGTAGGGGCTGGGGAAAAAAAAAAAACCTTCTATGGTCCCCTCGAAGGTCTTCCTGTATTGAAAATAAGATGTTTGGGGTAACTGGAGTTCAAGTCCTCGGGAAAAATATGATGAACTAAAGCCACAACCGGACAATAGTCCAAAATTGAAAAAACGAGAGGGGGAATGCCAGGAAAAAAGGGAACTAACTGTTCATACAGGACGAAACGAAACGTCAGGAGCTGGACAGAGATACTCGAACGGAAACTCCCTTCTAGGGGGAAAAGGGAGAGCATCTCAAGGGAAAGGTCGTAAAAAAAGGCAACGGTAATACGAAGGCATTAAACACCGGCACGTAGAGGGGGGTCCATTGGGGGGGAAAAAAAAGAGTGGGGACTTCGTGGGGAAAAAAGAATGGTCACGGCCTCGGAAAACAACTCCAGCGGGAAAGGGAAGGTTTTTGACAAAAAAGTCGCAAAGGAACGCGGAAGAAAACTGCCAGACGTGTTCGGAAAAAAAAAAACGCCACGTGCGGGTGTTACTCTTTTGGTAAAAGGTGGTACGCCCCGCCCTGTGAGGCGTCACAAAAAACGGACGCCTGAGGAGGAAAGGCTTGTCAGGGGGACTTGGAAAGGGCACTCCTTAAGGGGCGACGGCCCTCAGTGGAGGACAACTGAGGGGGGGGGGCTCAGGGCGCGTAATGGTAGGGTATAAAAAAAAAAAATTCCTCCCTGTCGGTGACTCCCAGGAAAAACGTGGGGATTCCAAAACTGTTCACCAAAGAAACGCTACGAAAGCCTCGCGGGGTAATTGCGTCGGGGGGGAGCACAGGTGGGGATCACTGGGGGAAACCAGGGGGGCAGGAAAGTTGGGGCAGGGTGATGGGGTGGAGCCCAATGTGATGGGACGTGACGAACCAAAAAGGCATTTACACGGGGGGAAAAAAAAAACCGATCCGACGGAGTTGAGAGTGGACGTACCGGGTAGGGGGGGGAGGGGAGGTGGACGATCGCCAGCATGCAGGAGGTCAATTGGGGGGGAGACTGGTGTAATCGGCGTGCTTAGGGGGGGGCATGGGGAAGAACAAAAAAAAAAAAAAGCGCTGTCTTGTCAACCTACCTCCAACACAGTGGGCAAGCCATACACCGAATGGGGGAAAAAAAAATGACCGTGGGGGCCGGACACCATACGCAACTAGTCAGGGTCAGGGACGGTCCTCGAGGAGAACCCCGAGGTTCACAGCCGTGGGAAGGAGGTAATTTTGGAGTAAACAGTCTAAACGGGGGAAAATGACCATACGTACGGCGCCTCTTACCAAAAGGGACAAAGGTAACAACCCAAATACGGAGAAGGTCAAAGGAAGGGACGGCAGCAGGAAAAAAAAGGGCAACTTCTTCCGGAAGGGCACGGCCTTCTACCCCAAAGAACTGGCGGGGGACGAAGGAAACACCTGGGATAATTGACTCTGGGTTAAAGGAGTCCGGTTCTGTTAGGTCAAATGAAAAGACAATGACAAGTTGGGGGGCCAAAAATTGTCAGCAGGAGGGGAAGGCTTGGAAAGGGGAGAACCGAATGGGTTCCGGGACGGCAAAAATAAGTTTCGGGTCAAAGGAATAACGAAGTAGGGTTTCGGAGGGAAAGGGGGGCCTAAAAGAAATACCCCGGGGTACCCAGGCCCTGTGAACGGGAAACGAAGGGCCGCAGGAGGGGGGAGGGTGATATCTAAAGAAAAAGAAGGATGTAGCTAGGGAATGACCAACTGGGGACAGCCTGAACACTATCAAGAGCCGCACTTAACAAGAAGAAGGGGGGCGTCGTCAAATATAACTAAGCTAAAAAAAAAACAGTTGAGAGGAACGGGGAAAATTGAAAGGCCCACCTAGTTCCGCTGAGGGGGGGGGGGGGAAGGGAAACATCTCTTTAATTTCCAGGCCGGCCCGGGGAAGGCCACACAAGGGAGGGCGGTATTAGGAAGGATGAGGGATATCCCGGGGTAGGGAGCGGGCTTTAAAGGTGGGCGTCCAACAGGGGGGAACCGCATGTGGGGAACAGGAAAAAGAAGGAAAAAATTCAGAGGACCTATAACTACAAGGGAAAAAGAGAAAGGAACCACCCGATCTATAACGTAAGAAGCTGTCCACAAGGGAAAAAAAAGGCATAAGGAAAAGTCCAGGACCAAAAAGATTTGGCAGGGAGACATATAAAGAAGGGGGGAGGTCCCGTATAAAAGCAATTCGCGTAGCAAAGGGCCAAAGGACTACCCGCTAGTGCGGAAAGTTGGGGTTTTTGTGATCAGGGAGGAAAGATCCTCAAGGAGTCTGCCACGGGGGTTGCAGAACGGTTCACGTGAACAAGCAGATTGGGAAGGGAAATCATAAGGACCCCACAAAAAATAAAAAGTCCCAACAAAGAGGTCATCCCCAGAGGCGAAGGAGCGCCATGGAAAATGTACGTCAAAATGCAAGTCGACGCGAAGGGGGTTGACAGAAAAGAAGGGGGTTGGTGTCAAGAGACGTCCCTGGTCCCGGAAAGACGGGCAGTGGCAGGGAAAACGACCTACGTCGGAAGATCAAACCGTTTCTGGGGCGGAGGAATGTCCTCCCGCAGGGGAAAAGGAGCAGGCAAACAGGGAGATACATAACCGGGGGGGGGGGGGGCCCAGACTGTGACTCAGGAAATTTTCGTTTGGGGGGGGGGGACTGGGGAGGTCAACTAGAGGGAAGGAAAAAGGGGGAAAAGAGAATCTCCCACTTCAACAGTGGGGGGAGGGGCCCGTGCCACTCGGGCCGGGAAGGGCCGGAGGTGGGAAAAAGAACAAGTCTGAAAAGGGGAAGTACATGGGGGGTCTTTCGGCTGAAGAGGAAAAGGGGGGGGGAGTATCAGGAGACAAAAAGTCCGTTTCCAAACAAGGAAAGGAAAAAGGACAGGGGGTACAAGAAACCGAAGAGAAGTTCATGGCCAAACGAAAGTCGAACATTCTGAGGAGGAGAAAAAAAAACAGGGCGGGGGAGGAGGGTTCAATCAAAATTCCACCACTGTTTAAAAAGGATATCTCTCAACAAAAAAAAAAAGGGAGGGAAGGAACATATAGAAAAGAAGGGGGGGGGGGAAAAAGTTTGTTGGGTTAAGGAACGACTCACGCGGACAACGGAGCCCGCAACAAGAAAAATAAGGGTGAAGGAGTGAGGGGAAGGGGGCTGAGGAAAAAGGTCACAAGTTTTCTGAAACGAGGCGCAATCATAAGGGGGGGTGTGGTGGAAAGGGAACGAGGCGTTGGGGGGGGTACAAAAACAAAAAAAAAACAAAAAATTTCATACTCAAAGGAAGACGACTGAGGTCAGCCTCAAAAATGAAAACGGGAAGGTCCAAGGAAATCCAAAGGGGGGGCCAACACAGCCTTTTCAAAAAAAAAAAAAAGATCCGGCCCCGGGCATCGACCAGCGGTCAAAAACGGT
>Ga0179591_1428144_pt1 | contig 12016 bp, 18 predicted proteins | sample CZOMad2_1_08_16f_FD_182891 | JGI IMG/M metagenome (GOLD analysis project Ga0179591, IMG submission 182891) | Vadose zone soil fungal communities from Angelo Coast Range Reserve, California, USA - CZOMad2_1_08_16fungal (PacBio error correction) | ecosystem: Environmental > Terrestrial > Soil >...
TTTGTTTGTGTTGCGTCGGCGCGGAGCATGGTTGGCCGGTTCATAACCGCAGGATTCCGAGGATTTGTTTTTGTTCTCGGCGGCCGCTTTGCATCAATTGGACAAGTTACATATTCTTGTTTTTTGTTAGGTTCCTGTATTTCTCACTGCATTATATTCCGGCGATTTATTGCGCCAAGGGGCCGGCTCGCGGATGCATGCCGGGTGGCGGTGGCCGTTGTATGGACGGTGTCGTAGATAATCTTGGCGGGGGGTCTAACTTCTCTTCGGGGCGCAGATTGCGGTCCCGGCACTAACTCAAAATGGCCCAATTTATCCTGTGCTAGCTCACGTCTGTTTACTTCGCCAAATTGGTTGGGGGGGGGGGCGGTAACGACTGCCTTCGTGATATAGGCACTTGTGTGTGCATCTGGGTGGTTGTCTGTATTTTGATGGTCAGTTTTTGATGCCGTTGCCGGAGGACCACCTGAATTGATTGCTGGCACATTTTCTGTTTTTTGGCGACCTGGCTCGCTGTATTCTCAAGGTTTGGTGGAATCGCTTGCCGGGTTCGTTATTCGTCTGGCACTTATGGGTTGCTTGGATAACGTGGATTCCGATGGGGCGTGCGGTGTGATGAAGGGTGAGTGGTGGACAGCGACCGGACTTTGTTGGGGGGATGGCCGAGTCGTGATTTTTTAGCACTGGGTGGCGGCGGGCGGTGAGCGGACGTTTTTTTTTTGTTTTAATGTTGTTAGTGCTTGTTCCAACTTTTTTTTTGATGTGGTGTTCGGTTTTTTTTTTTTTTTTTTGTGTTGTTTTCCAGAGTGATAGGTTGATGATTCTGCTTGAATACGGGTGGCCGTTTCATGGGGACCATGCATGCCTCATTTTGATGTCTAGCAAGGGGTGCTGGGCGTCTATGTCTTCATATTAGCTTTCATGGACGTTTGGACATTTTCCAAGGACTCTTTTCTATGGCTGGTTTCTTACCGCCCAGGGTTTGGGAAATTCTTTGGATAGGTTCCATTTTTCAGACCACTGCTTGGTGATGGGTTTTGATAAATATGCCGTGCTGCCGTTGCCGGGCTGGCGAGTGTAGAGGTCCTATTCTTGTTTTGAGCTGTCAGGGAGTTTTCATCGTCTCGTGTTCATCAGTGACTAACTTTCGACATATTTTGGTGATGTTGTATGGGTCTTCCATGTTTTTCTTGGGTAAAGTGCTGTTTGGGGGTCCGTGGTGTAGGGGTCCCTGTGTCCTTCGGGTTGATGTTTCTACGGTCCAACTGTTCCTTCCGCTGCTCGTGCTGGGACTGTGCCGGGTGGATTATACGGTGGGGGTCGTTGGTACAAGTTTTACTTGTTTGTTTGGGCGATGTCATTGTTTTTTTGTGCGTTTCGACTTTTAATGTGTGGAGCCGCACATGCTGGTCCGCTTTGTTTTGTTTTTAGATTGGTGGTGACTTGTTGAGATGTGTGTGTTTTGTTTTGCTTTTTTCGTGTTTATTTACCCTTGGGTTTCTTGGGTTGAGCGTTTGCGGTAGTCTTTCTTGGTGGTGCTCGCTGGTTGCCAGGGTTTCTCTTTCTGTGCTTTCGTTTTCTTTTTGTGGTTATATTTCGAGTCTAGCACCAACGTTTTTTGAGGCATCTTGCGTTCGCCAGCTCACGTCCGTTGTTTTGTGTATACTGACTGTCGTAGCACGCTGGCGGGGGATTCCACATTGCCAGATTCCCCGGGGTTTGTTCATGTTGAATCGCTGGTGGGGGCTGGCCCTCAGGGCTTGAGTGCACCGACAGGGGCCAGCCTCTCTGACCGGGGGCATCTCATTTCACGCCGTGGTTGGTTGGGCGGGTTGTGTGTTGTGCGGTTGATGTGTTTTTCACGGGCGGGGCCGTGGATTAGTCCGTGTACGATGGTTGTTTTTTTGCCGCTTCACCTGGCAGCGGATGTCTAGGCGATTCAGCGGACATTTCGTGTGGGTGTTTGCCAGGTTTATTGAGCGTTGCGGCAGGGGTTGGTATCCGGTGGGATTTTTTTGCTGGCTTGGATGCAAGCTTTGGTGCGAATCTCTGCTTGTTGGCGCGAGTTGGATCCTTGTGTTTTTTGTTGTTCTTTTTTTTTTTTTTTTTTTATGTTTTTTTTGTTTTTATGTTTTTGTTGTTTTTTTTGTTTTGTTTTTTTGTGTTGTGTTGTTTTTGGTCCCCGTGGGCAATTGTGCTTTTCTCCATTGGCGTGCGATCGACGTGTGCCGATCCGGGTCTCTCGCCCTGGTTTAATTCCTCGGCGCGTTCTGTGAGGATCTGGGCTCTATCAACGATGGCTGAGGATGAACGGGGCGGGATTTGCCAGGCTTGGGGTTTTCGTTTTTTGTGATTGCCCTTTTGGGTGCTGTTGTGGTTGTTTGTTTGCGGTTTTCTATTTTGGTGCTGTATGTACTCGGCAATCATGGGTGTTCTAAGGGAAGATCCGTGAGGGTTGGTGCCTTTTGGGGCTCCTCTCCACCCGTGCGGGTACGTTTTTTTTTTTCTTGGTTTCGTCTTTGTTTCATTCGTGTTTTTTTTGTGTATGGTTGCGTGTTGCTGTGTTCCTTATGAACACTGTGTTGCGTCGTAGGTTGATTTTTTTTTTCCCTTAGCAGCTTTGATTTCTGGGGAAGTCGTGATGGTGTGTATTACCTGTTGATTCCATGAGGCGTTACTTTCTTGCGTGATTAATAACACCCATTGTGTCATTCTAATCTCAAATGATGTGTTATCTGCCGGTTCCTTGTTTATCCAAGTGTTCTCTGTTTTGTTCATCCGGAGTGATGGAGTGGGCAACGCGTTTTCGGTGTCTGGCGTGATGTTGGTGATTTTTGTTTTGCGCCAATGAGGGAGTGCTCTGTCACTTATTCTTTTTTTTTGCGTCGCTTTGGCGACCTTTCTTGCTACCGTCTTATGCGTTTCTGATATCCAGACTTGTACTGATCCGGTTCTGAGAACCGAAGATTCAGTACTTTCGCCGTTGGATGTTCTTGGTTTGGACTTTTGTTCTGACAATTTATACGGGCGACCGATCTGGATAGGTCGGATTGTTTTTTGGGCGTTACAGCATTGTCGACCTTTGTGGCGGTGCTGCCTTTATCTTCTGATTTTTTGTTTGATTTTCTGCCCGGTTCGTGTTCTGGATGTGAAGTGATTCCGCATTCTACCGCTAGACACATAGTGTACTTGACCTTAGTTTTTTTCATGAAACTTTTTCCGTATTTACTGTGTAGGCGGTCGCACGACTTGATATCGCAATAAAGTATGTTTCTCACCCGTCATTCAACTTGGCCTCTGGTGTCTCGGGTGAGGAGTGCCCTGCGGCTTCTATTGTTTATCCCTTTCCAGCGCCTGGCCAAATCACAGGGTTTCCCGAGGTGTGTCTCATGCCACCTGCGGTTTGAGGGCACGTGCACTCGAGGGCGGAGCGTGCTGTGGGAAGTCAGGCGTATTGACGTGTGCCGTCGAATCGTCTGTTGTGAGTTGTGCTAAGCAGCGATCTTGTGTTTTCGGTCCGCCTTGTGCATCTGGTGTTGTTGCTCAACTTGTAGCCAAGTGCCCGCCATATTCTGTTTGGCGCAATTGCTGGCGGAGGAGTTTCCGAACGGTTTCTGTGGGTGTGATTTCCTGTTCGCGTTTTTCTGAAATTACGCGCTTCGCACTTTACTTCACTATACGTTTTAGTGGATTGGAGGTTAATTAATGAGTTAATGAGTAGGGCCGAAATTTCGTGTACCGGGGGGAGTCTTACCGGAAAGTTCGTGTACGTCGCAGATCGCTGTTTTTAGCTGTTTTTTGTCGAGGATCGGGAGCGTATTCGTTGCCGATGGGGCGCTCTTTAGGTATGCGAATGTCATCGTAACTTGTGTATGGCCGCAAATGCTTTCGATGCGGGCCGACGAGGTGCCCCGAGGTCTGCGACCTTTTGCTTTCTGTAGTTTGTTAAGTGGCACTCACTGTTTTTTTTTTTACGAGGGCATGTATAACTCGTGCTTTTGCTGTGTGACACAGTTGGCATGGATTTGGTGTTTTTTTTTTTTGTGGCGTTCATTTTTGGTGTGCATTCAGCTACTCTTTTGTGTGATACCGTAGTCGTCAAATCCGGTGATGTGGTAGTTTCATTGCTTGAGAGTATGAGCCACGGCGGGCCCGCGCAGTGTGCCGTGGGGCAGGAACTCTTCGGGGGCACGTTTCTTGCCTTGGTGTCAGCGTTCGGTGGGGAATGAAAAAGGTGCGTTTGGCCTCTCCTCGATCCATTACTCCGTGACAGTGTGGCGGTCAATACACAGGAGCGGTGGGCTCGCTAGCGCTCTGTCTGGCTATGGTCTGTCCATAAGCCGCTCAGCCCATAAGCTGTCCATGGTCGGGCCGATTTGTGCCATCGCTGGAGCTCCGGACCGGGAGGGATATACTTGTGGTGAGGCGTTTTTGCTCGATACTCGGACATGGGGCGAGGGAGTCACAGCATGTTACTGGTTTTACTTCCTAGTTGGCGTATGTGGAGATTCAGAGGTTTGTTGGGGGCTAATGTGTCTCTCTGCGGTCGAACAGATGCGCTTCTGGGGTGGTGGTAATCGTTTTTTTGCTTCGCAGCTCTTTTTTTTCTAAGGTGTTTGTTTTTTTGTTGTTTCTCTAGGCTAGTTTTTGTGTGTTTTTGGTTGATTCTGTTGAAGCATTTGTTTTGGGAAGTTGGTTTTGTATGGGCTTCTTTTGGTTTAGTATTTTTGTGATGTTGCTAGTTGTGTTTTTTTTTTTTGGGCTTTTTTTTCGGTCGTCGATTTTTTTCCCTCTTCTCCGGTCTTCGTATGTTGTCAGGTATTGTTTTCTGCGGGGTTAGTCAATAGCTGTTATTTTCGTGACGTGGTGTTCATTGTATTCGACTATTGTAACTTGAAACTATTCTTTCATTTGGCTTGCGTGTGGTGCACGAGGGTGGAGGGTTTCACTGGTGTCACCATTCTCTTCGTTTGCTTTCTCCTGGGCACTTCTATAGTTGGATGGACAAGTGTTTCGGTTCAGTTTCAGCACCACTTTTCTTTTGTGCCTGTGCCTTTACGACCCCGCAATGTTGCATTGTGGTCCGGTCAACGCCAACTTCCTGGACTTCCTGTTTCGCGCTAATAGGGTTTTTTTCTATTCCTCTCAGAAAGGTTTTCGTGTGGGGTGGGGATCTATGTGCTGACTTCCCTAAGTGCGGTACCTTTATGTTTTTACCTATGCACCGGTCGGGTTTTAACACCGGCCGTAGTGCCGACTAGCCTCTTTGAAGAACAGCGCTCTATGGTGTTGTTTCGGTGTGCCCCTACCAAAGGATTTGAGTGTGGCGGGCAAGCGGGAGTGCCGGCATCCAAATCTGCCTGTCTTTTGCCGACATGAAATCGCTTTGCTATTTCTGCACTCCTTAACCTTTGGGTAATCGTAGTGCTTTTTGTTCTGTTCTTCTTGCCTTTTTACATAACTGCTGTCTGAGGGTCATAGGCTGGATGACCCATTTTCGGGCATAGGGTAGCCGGCAAATTTGTCGCGAACATTGCACGACAAACACGACAACAGGCGATTGTGCGGTGTGAACTCCTTGTTATTCGGATGTTTGCTCTTTTTTATTTAGGGGATATTAACACTGGGAAATGTCCCATAATGTGGTTTCTGCAGTGACACCCGGTGGGGGTGATTTTGTTTTTTTTTTTTCTTTTGTATTTGTGTGATTTTCCATCAGATGTTTCGGTGAATGCACAGTTAGGCTGGGTTGTCTTCATTATTTTGCGTTGTGTTGCTTTCTTGTGTTTTACTTGACATGATCCTTTTTGTGGAGCGTGGCGCTGTAGCACTTTCCCCTGGCCCAGTACGTACACACTGCGGTTTGCCACCTGAGGTCCATTCTTTTTCTCCGGTTCGAAACTATATCCTATGCTCTTTTCCATATCATCAGGCTACTAGTTGGGGTTTACCTTTTTTTCGCTTTCTGGGCGCCTCAGGACGCTTCCCTGCCACGTGTGTTTTTTTTTGGCGTGTTGATACACTGTGTTACTGTTCCTCGGGAATCCCGGTAGCCTGAAATCTATTGTATGGGTCAATGATCCTGGCGAGGTTCGGGTGTTGGGTGGTACTTGGCTTTTGGGCGCAAGTGGGTTAACCCGACGTCCTTAGCCGAATTGCGTCTGTGGTATCATTTTTTTAACTACAGCAGTGGCGATCTTCATTGTCTGGCTCGCTCCCTGCTGTTGCCTTGGGAATTGGTCTATGCTGTAGTCTTTGACTCGTGTCTTTTATCTTGGACATTTTGGGAGGGGTTTTGAGTTTTACTTTATACCTTTCTTCTTTGTACTTTGGCGTGTTCTATCGGGGTCCGGCTATTGAGTTTTCAAACTCTGTTAGTGTTCGGTGGGTCCTGGGCTGCTTTTTCTCCTTCTCGTTTGACTTTGGCGGTGGTGTTTGACATCTATCGGATGTGGGATTTAAGCGCGCCGGGGGCAACTAAATGTCGGCCATAGTGCGACGATGCATTTCTGGACACGTTGCTTTTGTTCGCTGTTGTGTCAAACCAGCGTAGTGAGCGCCTTTGCGGAAGATAGCAGCAAGCGCTTCCGTGGCCGATGCATTGTTTTTCCAGTTTTCCGCTTTCTCGGAGAGGCCCTCATACGGCCAATTACGCTAATTTATTCTTCAAGCTTTTGCCGGGCCATGTGTGTCGGGGTTTTCTGCTGGTTGCTGATGCGTGTGGCTTGTTTGCGCCGGCAACCGCTTGTGCAGTGTGAGGAGCTTCCTGAGCATTTTTTCGGGTGGTCTGTCTCACAAATTGGGGGTGGGCTTCCGTTGAGTTTTTCTGCTGTTGTTTGTGCAGTGTTGTTTGTTGTTGATCTTCGTTTTTCATTTGCCTGTATCAGATGGAGGGTACCGGGTCCCACCAATGAAACCGGCTCCGGGCTGTACTCTTTCGGGGCTTTGCCAACCAGGGGGTTTGGTGGCTTTTGTACATGACATGTGTTGTTATGATAGTAGTAACAGTTGTGCGTGTTTTTGGTCCGGTGTGCGGGGTGGGCAGTTTTGGCCGAGCTGTGGCAGTCACTGTAATGTTTGGGGTCTATACCTGTGCAGGGGTCGGTACAGTTGCAGCTTCGTTTTTTCATTTCGTAATTCGCCTGGCGAGCAGTTCAGCTAGGGCTGTCAGTGGGGTGTGAGTATGGGCGGGAAGGAGCGGAGTTGGGGGGGTCTTCGTGGTTTCAGTTTGTGGGCGTTATTTGTTTATTTGTTCAGTCATTTGTTTTTTTGTTTGGCTTGTTTATAGCCGAATTATCCGGTTAGGTTCGCAATGGTTTTGAGTGTTTGTTGAATTAGTTGGTGCTAGTTAGCTTCTGTTGTTAATCCGTTGAGCTAGTAGTCCTTCTTCCACTCCATGGCTCGCTACAATCATTCCTACTTCAACTTATGTGGTACAGTTGAGGAGGATAAGAGATGGATTGGATGGTTTGGGTGCGCTTTGTCGTCGGCGCAGTTGTTTGGTTTTGCTGCTTTTTTTTTTTTTTTCTTATACGTCGCATGCCTGGACTTTGAGGTTGTGGATTTGTTCCGGCTTTGCCTGTCATTCTTAAGTATCAAACATGTTAAGCCAGGTTCTCAATCAAATCCTGCTTGAAATTGCTGCATAACGGGGGGGTTCGCGGACCGCTTGGTAGGCAGTCGGTTGGTTCGTGGCCGTGGAGGGATCGTCTGTAAAATTCTGTTGGTTTCATGTTATCTTGGGCGTGCGCAATGTATGCTTGGGCCCTTTTGGCAAACTTTGTTTTTGTGGTTTAAAAGGTCTCTCAAGACCTGGGCGTTAGCGTATACACGTCTGGTAGTTGTTTTTTTTTTTTTTTTTTTTCCATAATTGGTTTTGGCGGTTACGAATTGTGTGGTTCCAGAAAGTACGGTTTTTGGTGGTCATCTTGGGGGCCTGTCAGCATCTTTGAGTCGGGGCCTTGAGTGATTCATACTCTCGAAAGCGATCGATACTGTTGGTGCGACTCCTGCACTTACTTTCTTGTTGGGGTATTTTGTGGGAGGCTGGATGCATTTCTTGGGTTTTTTTCTTACTCCGTGTTGTTTTCACGAGTTTTTTAGGTTGGTTCGTAATATAATTTATTGTTGGATCCGTGGTATTTCTTTGTGGGCGCGTTTGGGATAGGTGTGTTTGTATTTGTCTCTTTGTCGACGTCTTGTTTGACCTTTGTGGGGTTTGTCTTCCTCTCAGTATCGGACACGGGCTGCTGGCGTGAGCTTATCACCATGGGAGTCTGTTTCCAACTGTATTTTTGTTTTCTTGCCATTGAGAAGGAGTGGAGCCGAACCTGTGGCCTCTATGGGGCACCGGCGTATTTTTTTTTTTTTGTTGTTGTTTTTGTTTTTTTTTTTTTTTTTTTGTTGTTTGCTTTTTTTTTTTTTTTTTTGTTTTTTTTTTTTTCTTTTGTTTTTTTTGTTTTTTTTTTTTTTTTGTTTTCGTTTTTTTTTTTTTTTTTTTTTTTTTTTGTTTTTTATTTTGTTTTTTTCTTTTTTTTTTTTTTTTTTTTTTTTTTGTTTGTGTTGTTGTGTTGTTTTGTTTTTTTTTTTGTGTTTTTTTGTTTTTTGTTTTTTTTTTTTGTTTTTTTTTTTTTTTTGTTTTGGTTTTTTTTTTTTTGTTTTTTTTTTTTTTTTTTGTTTTTTTGTTTGTTTTTTGTGTTTTTTTTTTTTGTTTTTTTGGTTGTTAGTTTTTTTTTTTTTGTTTTTTGATTTTAGTTTTTTTTAATTTTGGTCAACATTTTCATTAGCTTATTCATGTGGCGTGGTTCCACATCGACTCAATACCTCAAGTTTGAGGAGTCCAAGGCTACCATCCGCTGCCCGGTTGAATATTTCTGAATGGGCCTCTCGGCCATTTCTTGTTGAGGTGGTGTAGAATATCCTTCCCTGTCCGTTTTCGGCTTTATGTTGACGAACACACACACAAGGGGACGGTCCAGGGGGGTCAGCGTCTTGTCACATATCGCGTACTATGTAGGTATGTGGCTAGCGAATATATCGTGCTTGGTGACGTTTCTCGGTTCCCCTGGAGCACGTCCAACTGCCTTTTTCGCCGTCGGTTTTGATCTTCCGTGTGGGTTGTTTTTTTTCGGTATACTGGTTTTCTTAAGTTTTAGCGGTGGGTCGTGATCTAGGTCTGAAGAAGGGATGCTTTTCCAAGCGGTCCCTGTGAGTTATCAGTGTGTGGTGACTGGGAGAGGCTGCGACCGGGGGGGAGGGGGGGGTGGATGTTTTGGTTCTTTTTTTTTCTTTTTTTTTTTTTTTTTTTCTTTGTGTTTTTTTTTTTTCTGTTGGTTGTGTTTTTGTTTTTTGTTTTTTTTTTTTTGTTTTTGTTTTGGGTGGGGGAGGTTATTTTGTTTTTTATTTTGAGGGTGGTGTGTTTTTTTTTTTGTTCTTACTTTTTTTTTTTGTGTTTGTGGTTTTGGTTTTTTTTTTTTTTTTGTTTTTTTTTTTTGTTTGTTTATTTTTTTTTTTTTTTTGTTTTTTTTGCTGTTTTTTTCGTTTTTTTTTTGTTTTTTTTTTTTGTTTTTTTTATTTGTTTGGTTTTTTTTGTTTTTTTCTTTTTTTTTGTGGTGGTTTTTTTTTTTTTTTGTGGTTTGATATGTTTTGGTTGTTGTTTATTTTTTTTTGTTTTTTTTTTTTTTTTTATTTTTTTTTTTTTTTTTTTATTGTTTATTTTTTTTGGTTTTTTTTGGTTTTTTTTTTTTTTTTTTTTTTTATTTTTTTTTCGTGTTTTTTGGTTTTTTTGTTTTTTTGTTTTTTTTTGTTTTTTGTTTTGGTGATGCGCGGACAGTGTTTCGGTCTGGCATGTGTCTATTTGCTTTGCCGACAGCCAAGATCATGTGCGGCCCGAGGCATCGCAGGAATACGTAGCTTTGATCTTATTTCGTTCTCTTGTGGGATCTTCGCCTTTTGGCAGTTAGCCACTTTTCGGGGTTGGCATGGATACTCTTGGGCTTTCCAGGTTGTCGTTTGCCACAAATGGGGCTCAGCCAGTTCGACCGTGGTTGCTTCACGCATGCAGCGGTCGCGGTGGTTTTTTGTGTCGGGGGGGGCGGGAGGTGCGCTTTTTCGGTGCTGTGATATTCCTTGACGATGGGGGCTGCCTTTTTCCTGGCAGCTGGCATTTGTGCATAGTCGACAGCTTATCCAGTTTCTCATTTTGTTATGAGTTTCTTTTTATTCTGGTTCTATTGTGTGTTGTTGGAGTCAGTTGTTTGTGTAGGGGGGGTTCGTATGCAAGCGGTGCAACGCTTGTCCTGTGGGCGTTCGGGCACCTTTTTTTTTTTTTTTTTTTTTTGTTTTCTTTTTTTTTTTTTGTGTTCTGCTTCTGGTGTCGAGTTGTGCGTTCCTTTCAATGGCGTGTCTGAGGTGAGTGTGTGGGGTTGGGTATTCGTGACCTTTTGTTGGGTCCTGCTCCGGTCTTCTGCCCTTGTTTTTTGTGGGATGTTAACCCGGCGTCGCCGGGGGGGAGTAGATCGGTTTTTCTCCACACTATGGGCTGGTGGATTGGTTTGTTTGTTGTAACCTTTTGGGTTTTTTGCGAGTCCTGTTTTCGTTTTTTTTGTGGTTCGTTTTTGTTTTTGGTTAGGGCCTTTTTGTGGTGTCTTTGTGTTGTGGTTGGGTTTCGCGTGGGGTGTTTTTTTGGGCGAGTGCCGGCAGCAGTGGAGTTTTTTTGCATTCAAGGACGTGAGGGGGGTGCCTTGGTGTTTCTTCCCTTGTCCACTTTTTTTTTCTTTCTCTTTTTTGTCGGTTGTTTTTTTTTTGATGCTTTGTTTTGTTTGCCGGCCTTTTGTGGGAATGTGTCGGGTTTCTCGGTCCTGAATGTAACGTCAGTTTCGATTTTTGATGCTTCATGTTTTGGTTTTTTTTTTTGTCCTCTTAGTTGAGTGCTGTGTATTTGTGTGTATGATTAGTCCACCTATTGGAGCTATTACCGACCTTCATTTCTTTCTTACTTGTTTGTGTTTCAGGTTTACGGACTTTCTTCTGCCTGCCACCAAGGTCCTTAGCACGGTTTTTTTGTAGTGTATGTGGAGAGGTTTTTCCAACTCCGTGCTTCGTTGTATGGGTGCTGCCTGAAAGGGATGTTGTTCCTTCACAACTTTTCGGTAGTGCCTTCTTTTGTCCTCTGCTGCGGGTATTTCTCTGTTGGTTTTAGGGCCCTCGTTCGGGGGAATAGTTGCTTCTTAGATTCTACGGTTCTTCGTTTGGTTTTTTGGATGGTGTATGACGAATAACATACTGGGGGCGTTTGTCACTGGTGTGATGCGTTTGGTTGGTGAGCGTTTTGTCTTTGTCGTATTTTTTTTTTTTTGTTTGTTACTGGGCGAGTATACTTTGGGAGCTGATGCGTCGTGATTGGGGTGCGACTTAGCATCGGAGCCGTGTCGTTGCATTTGGCGTCCGTTGGTGGAGACGCCTCTGTGCTTGGGTCTTTTGGTGAGTATTGAGGAGCCGGCGTTTCTCCGTGGAGGAAACTATTATGTGTACGGGGACCTAATGGGCAGAACTCTTGAGCGACGAGGCGTGTTTCTATCGAAGAGATTCGTCGTAGACAGATTTTTGTGATACCCATTTAACGGGGTCTGCGCTGTTGTCGTTCAGTTTCTGGATGAGTCGTCCCTGTTTTGTCTGTGCGCACTTCCGCCTAGCGGTCCCGCCAGCAGTTGCTCTCGAGGCTGGTCAGGCCCACGCCGTTGGGGTTCGTCTGCATCAGCGTTAGATGCGAGCGGTTTTCGTGGGGATCAGTGCCGCGGGAAGACCTGCCTGGGAACGCGTGGGCGACAGGGCATGTTTTCACGTTTCTATCTTGTCGTGGCCGCTTTCGGCGGACCGTTGGTCTAACGTGGTATCTCTATCTTTTGTTGTCCGCGCATACGAGGCGCATTTCTTGTGCGGGGTGTCGGAGAGAGGGGGCCGGTGATCTTTTCGTTTGGGTGTGGAGTGGCTCGGGTTTCTGGTGCGGGTCGAAATG
>Ga0179591_1286929_pt1 | contig 12015 bp, 16 predicted proteins | sample CZOMad2_1_08_16f_FD_182891 | JGI IMG/M metagenome (GOLD analysis project Ga0179591, IMG submission 182891) | Vadose zone soil fungal communities from Angelo Coast Range Reserve, California, USA - CZOMad2_1_08_16fungal (PacBio error correction) | ecosystem: Environmental > Terrestrial > Soil >...
AACCAAATGAAGATTGCTCTAGTTGATCACGGGCAGGGCACTCCAGGGGGGGGGGTGAAACGGACCTCGGGCCTATATTATGACAGATTTCTCGCGACAAAAAGGGGGGAAGACTTCAAGAACACACAACCTACCTCGACGAGTCACGGTGCGACAAGCTGTCAGGGGAAAATCCAAGCCCGTGATGGAACTGAACATTCCCCCGGCGAAAGGGAAAGATTTCAGTCTCGGAATCATTATCTGAGAACAAGAAAAACTACCCCCAGTGAACGGGGGTATCACTACGAGGGGGACCTCTCATTGCAAAGAAGAGCTCTACGGATTGACTGGCGGTATCTCACACTGAGTAGGGTCGACGCTGTGAGGGAAGGGTGTCGCAATAAACTTTAAACGGGGGATCCATTGGCACTCAAAAGGTACTGCACACCACGCAACTTTCAAGGAGTTTGGGGGGAAGGATATAAGTGACAACCTATTAAAAGAAGAAGAAAAAGACGCTTGGGCGGGACGTCGCTTGCCAATCGGGGCCATCCATTCGTGATGAACGGAGAGGTCATAACTCAGGAGTCCCTGCTCGGGGGAATTAGTTTATAGCGCCCACCCTATGTGTTAACATTGCAAGTGGAGGGGATCGCTGAGAGAGGGGCTAGGGGGGCGGATCTCATAGGGTATGGCTTCCAGCGGGGGGAGGTGGGAACTTGGAGGGGGGGGGTTGGCCATAAAGTGTCGGTTGGGGGGAAAAGGCCTTGGAAAGGATGGGAGGGTAGCGAGAAGTTTGGCATCGGCTGAGGCAGTTCGTAATCCTTAATTGTATTTTGGGGGGGGAGGAAGTCGAAAGTGACTTTTTGTCTCAGTAAAGGGGGGAAAAGCATGGAACAAAAAAAACAAAACAGCAACAGGGCATATAGGCACCTTTCTTTAAAACTCAACACTGGGACGACACTTTATCAAAGCAGCCTCCTAAATAGACGAAAATAATACAAAAAGAGATTCACATGTCGCACGAGGGGCAACTCTTAAAAGCAAAAACGAGTATTACGATTAGAATATTATCAGAGGAAGACATTAGTAGTTCCGACGAGCGGTCATAGCCGCTTTAATTTTCTGAGAAAAGGTAGGTTGTGGGTGAATGTCATTCGCCAGAAGGGGCGGAGAAGTGGGGGGAGGGGCTACGGCGCTATCAATTCAAAAAGGCCCGGCTTCAAGGCCAATGGGAAGAGGGTTTTTATAAGGCTAGGTTCGTACAGACAACAAAAAAAGGTGTAGGGAAAAGAGGATAACAAAGCGCACCGTAATAATACAAACATATTCATGGGGGAAGGGGGGATGGCAGCAGCATAGTGGCGACAAGTTTCAGTACACAACAGACTGAGAAAAAACTGAGCTCAGGGGGGAAAAATCACTATAACAAAGAGAAAGTTGTATAAAAATGGGGTGTAAGGCTTTAGGGGGGGACGGCTCGTATTAATCTTACCATCAAGTTCCTCGGCCCAGGAGCATATGATCCTACTCATAGTGGGATGGTGTGAGAGAATGGTAACATGTAAGTTCTCATGTTGAGTTGTTCGTCATAGTGTGCGGAAGGGGAATGAAGTAAAGACAAAGAACAGGTAGTTAAAAGTGGGCCGGGGATAATAAAAAGGAAGAAGAAAATTTGGGGAGTGGGGTTGCAATCAAGCTTTACTGGAGAAAAAGTCAAATGCTCCGGCGGCTGCCACGTAAATTCCAGAACGGACCTGACGAGAAATCTTTACAACGGGGGCCGAGAGGGGAGAATACAAGCAGTTCCAGTGAGTCCCCATAAACGATGGGGAAAAAAAACTTCAGCGAATAAGAAAAACACAAGTGGAACCTCGAAAGGAGGATATCGCCCTTCAAATTATGATTCGATAAGGAGTATACACGCGAAGAGGGGCGCTATGTAAAAAACACGTTTTATCTCCAAATGAAAGGGGGGGAAAGCTAGAGAACTGACCTTTATGGGTAAAAAAAGAGGATGACCCGGAAAGCAATGACAGGCCCAAAACATCGCGAAGAAAAGCGGCCTTCCCGAGCGGAGGAATATCCCTTGCACACTCTCTCACCTGGGGAGGAAGTCTTCTTGTGGGACGGAGGTGGGGGGGAGGCCATATTTATTCGTCACCCTTGGCTCAGGGAATAACTCTTACCAGTAGAACGAAGGGATGATCGACTACCGCATGTGTGAGACCTGCAAAGAAAAGGGGAAAATAAAGACGCGAGAGAGCAAATAGAGGAAAAAGTCGTTCAAGAAAAAAGTCAAAGGGGGGTCGTTAAAAATGAAGGAGGGAGACCCCTGATCTAAACATCATCTCCTTTAAGATGTTGCTACTTTGTGCATTTTGACCGAAGGACAAAAAAGGGGCAGCCTGGGAAGGTCCAACAATTGAGGGTTCTACGCTATGAACGAAGAGGGTGGGGGGTACGGGTCAAAAGTTGGGCGCCGATGTTAGGATCATATCTGCCCTGAAAGGAAACATTGGTCAAATAGAAACCTATGCTCTAGGACGGAAAGGAGCAACATCTGAAGGGTAATTAGAGACTGTGGTTTACTAGTGCGGACTCTGGGGGGAGAATATCGGATGTTTTTCAGACGAATTATCGATGGGATAAAGGCGGGTCATCATACTCGGGGCAAAGTACGGGGGGGCGTGTGTGACAGGGCATTGTCAAAGCATGCTGTTTTGGAGTAATTGGGGAGGGGGCACGAAGCATCTCGGGGGAACAAGCCACCTACACATCGCGAATAAGCAGCCCGGCGTCAGGAAAGGAAGGTCGTGTAGACAAGAACGTTTACTCTTGGATTAAGAGTATACAAGGGAGAAGGAGTAGGGGACCTGAAGTAGGAACAAAACAACAGAAAAAAATTTGAAAATAAAAAAAAAGTATTGGGCAAAGGTGGAAAAAAAAAAGTGCAGAAAAACATGGTAAGTTGGTTTACGTGAGCCGGTCACTGCTTCAAGTTCTTCGAACCTTTTTTCCTTTTTGATGTTCTTTCCCGGAAAGGGAAGGCGAAACCATATACAAGGGAAGGGGGAAGGTCCTCCTTGAACTTTAATTTAGCATGATAGAGGGAAGGGGGATTATCTTATCCAGATAAGAAAAGAAAACCACGCTAAGTATGATTGGAAGTACATCGAGAAGGAGAAGCTGGCCCTGACCAGCTCAGTGAGAGAATTGGCTCACGTTCTGCGTTGGGATTGGCCGGAGGGGAAAAAAAGAAAAAGAAGGACATGGTCCAGGGGATCCCCAATGGGCCCCAACTTATTTGAGGGTGGGGGGTTTTGGTTGGGGGGAGGGTTGCGGAGCTCGTTACTCTTGAGGTGGGCAAAAAGCAAACTCATCAGACTCTAGGGGAGAAGGAAAAAGATCGGAACGGCTTGCGGTTGTTTTCTCAAACGAAAGTACAAACTGAGGGGGCACCTTCAAAAGGAGAGGGGGGTGAATTCACCCAACCACAACATGAAAAGGTTTCAAATCTCAGAGGAAGAAGAAAAACCAACAAAAGGGGTAAATATAGATTAGGGTATGATAAAAGGGAAAAGGTGTGGGTAGGGAATCAAACGCAATTTTTTGAAGCGTCCATATCATTTGCAAACCCCTTGTAGAGGGGGATAACACCATCCGTGGAAATCTGTTGAGAGAGAGTATAGTCCGACGTGTGCGAAACAGCCCCGTTAAAAGAGTTAACGGAGATAAACCCTAACCACAAAACAACACACAAATTTCATGGTGGGCCCCGGAGACCATGAAAAAGTTCCGGGGTTTTGATGAAAAGAAAGAGGAGGCATGAACAAAAGATTCGAAAAAGTAAGGAGAGGGTATCTCACTTATCTGTTCCCCTCAGACTCTGAGGGGAGGGGTAGTTATTACAAAAGAATACTTGTTTGATTCTCTAACTGATACAGATACAATACAGTTGAGAGGAGAGGTAATGCATAAGAACAAAGCACTTAATCTTTTGGGGGTGTTGGGGCAAATTGGGGGTGAAGGGGGTTAACTGGTGGTTTTGGTCAGAGATCATGTGAGGGGAAGAAACTTCGAAACAAGGGGAGGGGAATGCTCCCGGGGGGAACGTGGAAACACCTCCCTCCACGAACAAAGGTGAAGGAAGCACTGCAGCGAGGACGATATTTTCTCTATTTGTGATGAGGGACGGGAAAACGGGTCCTGCGGGAAAAATAATCACCAATTAACGAAACATCAACCTTTACACTTTCCTTTGAGGGGGGGGGAAGCTTGAACACATACGCACACAGTATTGTCATTGGAAGGGATAGGGAAGACACCAAGAGAGAATTTCTCACGAAAAACTCTACTATAGGAGAAACAGAGCTGTCCATCATATGAGTCAAAAGAAAAGGATCGATAAAAACCACCTATTTTTCTCTGAAGGGATATATATCGGGGTTGCCAGAAGGGGTTTGGCACCAAGGGACCGCTTTCCTATGACCCTCAGGGGATTTCTGAGGAAAAAGTTTGACCATTGGAATCCACAACAGGGAATAAACTGGCAAGAGGGGAGGACACAAAGGGACCTTCCCATTCCCTTACCTATCTTAAAAATGAAAAAAAAAGGAGACCCAAAGGTACCCTTAGGAAGATTTAAGAATTGAGCGGGAGTCACAGACACGGAAAATACCCACCATGTTTACGGGTTATTCACTACATCGGGGGGGGAAAAATCCATTGCGCTATCGCGTCGTCTTTGCTGTGACAGGGGGCCTACAAGGATAGAAACCATACGACGCTTAGACTAATGGTTCAAATAGCTGAACGTGTTGACTCCATGGGCAGCTCCCACTGGTATGGAACTCCAAGAAACTAAAGGGGGGGGCTGCGTGGAGAGAAACTCACCTCGTTTACTACTAGAGAGGGAGAAAGACTGGTTTGGTGGAGCGGTCCTTCGGCTGTGAAGAATCCATAACAGGAAGAAGGGCCATCATTAGCCAGTTCATAGTTTTTGAGTAGAGAGAAGACGATGGAGAAAAGACAGGACCAGGGTTGAATAAGCGACCAAAGTGTAATAAACGGCAAGTGCGAATGTCCTGCGGGGAGACGCTAGGAGAGGAAAAATCGACTGGTAGAAAGGGGCAGTTTCACTTTTTGTGATTATGAAGTTTCGGGGTTGTCAGAATAGGAGTATGTGAAGCATTTAACTGCTTGGCTGAGACAGGGATGGAGCGGGTGAAATGTGTGAAAAGGGGGGGAGGGGACAGTAAGTTGGGTCGGTTGTTCATCCCATGGAAGGGGGGGGGCCAGTACCTTGGGGCAACCCCAAACAGGCATTTGAATAGCACATTTTTATCACGGCAACAAGGGGGAAATAAACATCTGGAGGAAAGCTGCCGCACACACAAAGGAAGAAACCAATGAGAACTTTCACAGGGTTCTCCGAGTATGCAAAGGAGGAATTAGCCCGGATGAGTCGACATTAATTTAGAAAAGGGCTAGTCAAATGGGGGGGGGATTATTCAACGAGCGAGGTACCAGATAACCTGAAGGTCTGGAGGTCCTATGTCTCAAAGGGAAAACGGGATGTGAAGGGGAAGGATGCATACAAGTTAAGGAGAAGGGGAGTTGGTATCGACTACCACTAGCGCTCCCGAGGGCAATTAAGAATGGAAATATGGTTGGGGGGAAGAAAACTAGCTTGCTCTTGTTGGGAGCTGCTAACACAACAAAAAGAAAGGGGGGGGGGTATACAATATAGAGATGAAAATCTGCAAATAGCCAACAGGGTATGGTACTGGAGTAGGTTGTCAGCTATTTCTCCCGAAGAGGGCCAACTACCGCCACAAAACCCAAAAAAACCCAAAAACACTCTACGACACAAAGGGGAGGGCTAACTGACATAACGTAACAAAAAAGGTGAGAGAAACTTACATCCTCGGGGGAAGGTTACCTGAACTCACGAGGGTCTCAAATTTCCGACTGAGCTTGACTACTACGGCGCAGAATAATCAGGGGTGCTGGTCTCTTTGTACTAGGGGGGGGGGCCCTGGAATGTCACTCATTTGGATCTTTCAACGTAGAGGGGGCAAAGGAGGTCCCAGACTATTGTGGGAAAGGTGTTTCCAGAAGTTAAATGACATTTTTGGCGTGGTTATTCCGGATAGAAGAGCAGACAGTTTTGCCCGGAAAAAGACCTTAGGGAGGGATAACGATCACGTGGAAACTCCTCATCGCCAAGGAGACGAGCGCAAGGTTTAAAGTTAAATAACCAAGGTTGTGCAAAAACAAAACAAAACTCCAGCGAATCAACCAAAAAGCTGGAATTCTCGACAGAAAGGAGAAGCCCTAGCCGTCAGGCATTAAGAGAAGATGGGAAACATATCTGTGTGGGGGGCGCTAAAAACACTTACGGGAAAGAGAAAAAAAATAGAGCTAATCACAAAGCGAGCTTATGACCTTCCTAATTAGGGAAATATCGAAGGGGGGAGGGCATTTACCTGCAAATGCGTACGGCCACCACAGAAAGTCTATAAAATTAGAAGGGAAAGGGAAAACGAGCCGTGGGATGTAACAACACTGTAGCAATAGAGGGTTGCGAAGGTCAGAATCGCATGCGTGCCAACTAGTATTTTTCAACCTTTAAAGCAGGTCGGGCGCGGACTCCATGTGGTGACAGGAAAGGAGGCGAACGAAGCATGGGGGAGAATGTTCCCCATTCACTAAGATAGACCATAAAGCAAGGGGGAAAGGGACCGATGGGGTGACTTCAACATGTTTGGGTGTCGGCGCTTCGCGAAACAGGAGAGAGAAAATATAAAGTCGCCTGCGACTGGGGGGTCAGGTAAAAGGGTGGCCTGGGAATGACACAATGGGGATGTCTACCGATGAAAAGATGAGGGGGGGGGGACGGTTTTAGTGACTTTTCAAAACGGTTCCGCGAGGGGAAAGATGTATAGACAGGCGAAATACGTCCTTGTTGACAAATGCCCGGAAAGAAGTCGCGAGATCGCAATCTAGACGGGTATGCTACTCCTGGACTCGACGAAGGAAAAGGAAAACTAAGTTTCCTGATCGTCAGTTTGAAACCTACTATAGGATCAGGTGCCGGGCGTTTACAGAAGAGCACGAAGACTGGGGTGTTATGTGGGAACGAGGCCGAGAGTATGCCAGGCTCAGGGGATGGTTTTGTTTATATGCGGCAAAATGAAGGGGGGTGAACCAAAAACTAAGACAAACAACCGTCGACAGTGTAACACTGCGTGGAAAGGGGAAGGGAAGATTACGTTAACTCGGGATTACACTATATAACACTTCTTCGTGCCTAGAACAGGGAAAAAGGAAAAACAACGAGGAAAAAGAAAAATCCATTGGGGGACAACACAACCAGATTACGTCGCTTGGGACGTCTGAATTAAATGTAGCATGAAGAAAATAAGAAGTGAGGTATGTATCCAGCTACTAGAATAACAGAAGGAATGTGTGAGGGAAAAAGCTAACTGGAACCGGTAGGGGCAAGCTCAGTGAAAGAGACATTGGTCTCTAAAAGAGGGGGAAACATTTTATTGTCTTTCTTGACTAAAACGAAAAGAGGGGGGGGGGCCTTCTCCCATGGGGCCACAGAATTGGTAGGTCGGGGGGGTGGGTCGGGGGGAAAGGGAAGGGACAGGGTAAGCTACGAGAGGGGGATGGAATCGGTGCTCCACCTGGAACTCTAATATACTCACAGCTATGAAAAGAGGGGACTTTTCGACAACAAGATAAGGTCTGGCAACGGGATGGATTCAAAAAGTAGAGGGGGGGGGGGGGAACCCAGAAAACATTGCCATTTTTTGCTCAAAACCCGTCTGACTCTCACAAAACAAAGGGGGGGGAAGGGGGAAAAAAAAGAAGAGATTCGAGGACTCGGGGTTGTCAAAAATGGTCCAAGTGGGGATGAAAACGAGGGATTTGTTGAAAAAGGACAAATACCTCATCAGAATAACCTTTATCTGTTGAGAAGCAAGCAGTGTCAGGTGCGCAGAAGAAGGGGGAAGGCTGTGCACGCCAACAGAGCAAGACCGCCTTGACTCCCATGAGAGAAACAAAAAAAAAACAAGAAAGTGTGGGGAGTGAAAAATGACCCTTTCCTTTACCGGTTTTGCACTCAAGAAAAGTACAGAAAACCTTAGAAGAACGTATGACCAATGTCTTCACTGAGCTGGTCTCCGCAAGTTAATGTCGCTCGATGAAGGGGGGGGGCCTTTTACCAGAAATAAGTACGGTAGTGAGAAGGAAGAGGGATAGATAACAAACAGTAGAGACATGAGAAGGGAAAGGAATAAGACAGACACGTAATATTGTGTTGTTCTGGCCAGGGGAGTCCCCTGGTTTGGGGGGGGGAGGGGGCAAATGTCAGGTGAAGGCACGAAGACGAGTCCTTTGCATATAGAGTCGATGGGAACCTAAGTTCTATCATGCACTTCCCGAGGCTCTTATTCTCTGGTGGAGGGGAGAGTACGAGAGCCTGGCACGTCCGAGCATGAACCAAAATTAAGAAAATAAAAGATCACGGGGAAAAGTGGATCGAAACTGGGAGTCATCCGAAACAAAGTGGCAGTTAAGGATGAAAAACCGAAAGCGCTGGAAGGGAACTTAGTAAAAAAAAAAGCGAAGCAAGTAGAACAGAAAAAGATCAAATGAGGGCAACCAAGGAGGAAATTACCTGCCTATGTTTGGCGAGGAAAGGAGACAAATCTGGCAGAAGGGGGGGGTAAAAAAAACGACCTGTCAAGAAAATATACCAATGCTGAAAAAAAGCGGAAAAATTTTGACAGATCACAAACAGGACATAGGGGAGGGGGCTCGGTCGACCAGAAAAGTTAACCTGAACTGACAGTGAGTTAGGAAAAAAGGCCAACAACTTCGACCTATTTAATTGGCTGGCGTCAGGGGGGTAGAACACCAGGCAAATGTTGACGGGGATTTGCACATCAGGGGGCCATGAGCGAGAGTTTGAGAGAGGGTGCGGGCACTGTCATGTCCTCACAAACTGAGGGGGCAAGCCCATTCCGGTCTAAGGTTATTCATACTAAGGCAAGAGCCGAAGGGGAGCAAGGCCCTCCCACGGAAAAAGTAGGGCCTTGCACTCCCACCTCAAGGGGTCGGTCATTGGTCCAAGGGATCTACTCACAGCTATACTTACTATAGTTTGGTTGGGTGCACTGGGGGGAATCTCTGGGCAGCGGATGGGGCATCCATTTCTGCAAGGGGCCATAAAGTGAACAGTCAATAACAAAGGAGGGGTGTATTAGCTCTCAAATATTTTGATGATCAGTGGATGGGGGGAAAACAATCGCTCAAACAAAATCAGATAGTGAGAAGCGAGAATTATCCTGCAAAGGAATTTCTATTATTTGTATAGAAGAAGGGGGGGGTGCTTCCCCAGATTTTGCTTCCTTCTCTGGAGGTGACTTTTGGCAAGAGAAGGAGGGTATGGGACGCAAATGAATTTCTTGCGAAGGAAAAAGAGATTGGGGGAGGGTTTGTGTCGTCAGGTTCTTCATCGGAATGTTGGGTGGGGGGGGGGGGGACAGAGTCTGATTGACCTGTTGACTTCATTCATGTAGGAGCTGAAGAAACCAAAGAAAAAAAGCATTCTCGTCACCGGACTTTCCTTCAAACACTTGGAAGAAAGTCGTGTAAATCCTGCATGCAAACCAGGAGAAGAAAAGGACAAGAGAAGGAAACAGTTTTCGAACCAGTGCTTCAAACGATTAAAACCGATGAGTCAGAGGAGGAAATCGGTTATAAAGGGAGTTCAGTAAAAAACTGTAGGGGGGAAAGGGCCAGCAGACGGTCATACCTTCAGAAAGTCCTTTATACTATCAAAAAACCTGTTTTTATATTGGAAAGGGGAAAAGGGGAAGAGTTTTCCGGTAACGGTATTTGAGCGACTAAGGGGGCTCTCTGCGCTCAAGGAGAAAAGAGGCCATGAAATTTTTTGTGGGGTCTTTGGTTTGGAATAACGGGGCGCTGTTGGAGAAAGAGAAAAGAAACCCAACAACTTATGAGGTGGAGGTAAGTATCCTATACCAAATAGCCGTCCTTTGAAACAACATTTCATTGTTGAAAAGAGAAAGGGTCATCTAGTTCGCAGGTCGCTCAATACAAGGAAACTAGGGGTATTGCTAAACTGGCAAAACTAGAATCAAGGTGTTAGGAAATACAGTCATAGGAAGGGGTGGAACGAGAAAGAGAGAACTTATCCAAGGCCAGGAGCCTGGAATAAGACGATCGAAGAATCGTTGGTGCTGGAAGACTCTAATGCGACAACGGGGAGTGCTCATGTGGATTCTTCCATGAGGAGTGAGGGTCCAGACAAGAACAAGGGGTATAACCGGGGACATAAGAAAGGTGCCTGAAATTTTTCTTTGGGGGGAATTTCATAAGCATTACTGAAGAAAGTCAATTGCCTAGGTATGAAAAAAAAAAAGCGATGCCGATGGCTGAACGCCTCCGGACGCCAGGACAGGCAAGAATTTTTCCAGGTTGAGTCAGAACCTACTATGGATGGAACCGACAGCGAAGAGAAAAAAGTGAGAAACTCTAACGTCGTAAAAAGATCTCTTCTGCAGGCTCTCGATGCATGTTATAAAAAAAAGAGAAGGGTGGACTATTTAAAAAACCGTAAGTTATCTCCAAATAGAGAATCGAGCTTATGGGGAAAGCACGGTTGGGGCTGTCCACGACTGTATTTCATTGGTACTTCCCGCCAAACAGCGAGATACTCGTCAGGAATCGAGCGGCGTCTATCCTTGCAACCTGGAAGACATCGGTGGCATGAAGGGTGGTGACAGTTTTTAACCCGTTGCTCGTGATCTGCTTACACATGGGGGAAAGAGCGTCGACTGATGCTCATATTGTGGAAGGGAAAAAAAAAGGCAAAAAAGGAAGCCAGGATAGCGCGATAGCGCATGCGATGACCCGATTTAGGGTCAACCTTCAACATGTTGGGGGGAGGGAAGGAGGTCACTCAGCTAAAGGAGGCCGGGGAGAAAACAATCTCCAGTTACATGGCAGGGGGGACACTGTTGCATTGAGGGGAGGTCGATGCAGAGAAAAGGTTGACTTGGCCATTTGCTGGAGACAGTGTGATATAGGGGAGTTGTGATTGGAAACCGGGTAGCTTTGAACAGCTGGGAGGAATGGCCAGATTTCCCTAGCTGTCCGGGTGGACCACCACAAGGGATGCAAAAAATGCTTCGTATCCATACGAGGCATATTTCCCTTGGTAAAGATATCGGGGACAAAGGATGAAGCCTAAAGGGTCTCCTTGATCCATTTTTCGACACGAAAGTATCATCCTGGGTCGGTTCTGAAGAAAACTGCCATAATGTGGTGCCACGATTGTTGACGCTGCAAAAGGAAAGGATGCAAGGTTGATGGGGGGTTTGGTGAGAGGGGGAAGCCAGGCATTCAAAAAAAGGGGTAAACCCCCGACATCGAGAGCAAAAAAAAAGAAAAGGCAGGGCATTCTAGGAACGGAGGGTTTATCATTACGGGTAAAGGGATATGCCAAACGGGGGAGAGAAGGAGTGCCATAACCGGGGAGAGAAGAGAGCATATTAACATCCTTAAATCGGGGAAACACACAGATACAGGGGGGTACCTTCATGAAAGGAATGGAATAGATACGTGTAAATGAAGTAAACAAGAGAAGCACAGGAGAATTTTATGGACAGCTCATCCGGACGACATACCCAGGGAGGTACAAGAGAAGGGAAAGCTTGCTCATACGTTCTTCGGTTGTGGTTATTGTCTTGAGACTTGAGAAAAAAGGGGCTTTAGGAAAGGCCAGGACTGGAGGTCGGGTTGTGTTTTTGAGTGTTTACCAAACAGGGTAGGCAAAAAGAGGGCTGCGTTGCCCAGCAAAACGCAGACTAATTTGTATCAAAAGAAATAGGAAAGGTTTCTCACAAGAGAGGGTTACAACATTTTAGGGAGACCTTAAAAAAAATTCTGCTGTTTGAGCAAAACCCACACATTGGACTTGGGGGAGAACCG
>Ga0179591_1310005_pt1 | contig 12015 bp, 17 predicted proteins | sample CZOMad2_1_08_16f_FD_182891 | JGI IMG/M metagenome (GOLD analysis project Ga0179591, IMG submission 182891) | Vadose zone soil fungal communities from Angelo Coast Range Reserve, California, USA - CZOMad2_1_08_16fungal (PacBio error correction) | ecosystem: Environmental > Terrestrial > Soil >...
GGCTCCTCTACTCTCTGACGACTCTCCCCACTAGTGTTAAGCCGACTGTAAAAAAACCAAGCCCCACAGATCTGAATACTACACTCTTTCTTCCTAGACCCTTTTTCAGAAGTTAAATCTTAGATAGAAGGGAGGAGGTAAAGAATTGCCGGCACCCAAACACATGATGGGTGGATTAAAAAAAGATCAGCTTTCTAGCATTAAGAGAAAAACTATATGGGGGCGCTCGGAGCTCCTAACCCATCTCGTAATTAAAGTCTCAAGAAAAAACAGAAAAAAAAAGCCCCAAGCCTCCAAGGCCGCCCCGGGCTGAACCCACGGGAAACTGAAAATGGATTTTAGCGATGGGGGAAGACTCGCTGATGCCCCATCCGTTGCAATATTTTTGAATCTGGAAGAAACTCATTGGAACCCAAAATACCGTGCAGACTCGGACGAACCGGGATGCAAAGGAAGGTAAGAACATATGAGATGGTGTGGGGGGTCATGTTGCGGTAAGAGAGCAGAGCAAGAGAGAAGCCAAGATGGCGGAACAAGGAGAAAAAAGGGGACATAACAGAACACGCGGACAAGATACCGGGGCCTCCTAGACATATACGGGGTAGGTCTGGCCCCCCCATGCAACGAAAACTGCAAGAGAAAAAAGGAAAACAAAGGCTGAAATACGATGAGAAGGGGATGATCTATAATCAGCGCCTATAGCCCTACAAACTTGACTGAAGAAAGGAAAGAGGCTAACAAGTCAAATTAAAAAACCGCAGTGCAAAAAGCGCAGGGGGGAGAGGAAAAAAGGGCGTCAAGGGGAATGAAAAGCACTGAAAGCAAAGGAAGAGTTTTGAAAGGGGGAATACCAGACGCTAAGAGAGCCTGAAAAAACATAGTAATTGCTGCAGGCGAAAAAGAAAAAGGGGTTACAGTGATGAAAGGAAAACAAAGTCAGGATAAGGAAACCGAAGACTGGGACGTCGTTGAAAGCAGGGAGGAACACGCATTCAATATCGAAGATAGTGTTCGGGAGGAGGGGAGGGACGAGCCGGGGGACCAAGGAGATCCCAAGATTTAGAAAAGATAAGAGCGAAAAACAAAGGGGTTCAGAAACTCGATTGCCTACTGGGACCCGAAACGGACCCGCTGAACGGCGATAGGGAAAGAAATCCGAAAAAATGGGTGGAAAGTATGGGAGGGGAAGAACGAAAAGTTTCACAGAAAGAGTCAAAAAGGAAAGGGGAAAAATTAACGAAAGGGAGGGGGAATCGAAGTAGGCGGCCAATCACGGGCGACATGTGAGCAAACTAGTTAATTCCAGGATCCCTAAATCTGGTCAATGGGCAAAAAGGCCAAGTCACAGATGTGAAGAAAACTCCCATAACTCGGCATGTGAAGGCGACTCGAGATTAGTCAAACCAAACAGGAGGAGACGATAAGGGAAAGACAACACAATTCCCTATTCATGGGCAGATGTCATCACGAAGGGAGTGCCTGGGGAATGGAAAAGGGGGATTCAACAGGATAGAACTCCAGTTGCTAAAGGGCAACCCTTGAAAGGGGGAGAGCGGAAACAATCCATTACTGTGGTCAAAATCTTGGGGGAAACAGGTTCCATTGGATGAAAAGGCGAAAACAGGTATGGGGAAGAAAAAACAAAGTTACCTTGGAGGAAAAAAAAGTTGTACCTCTCTCGACGGGGCGCGGGTGACCAGGAGAAGACCGCGGCTTAAAAGGAACACTTGGAGCAAGGAGTAAGTGGAGAAAAATCTGAGCGGGAAGGCCCGGGGATACACCATTAAATCAAGGATATGGCTGAAAATTGGAGGGGTAGGGAAAGAGGAGAGAAAAGCCGCCAGTGTCAATTTCCAACGTATCCAGGGGAGAGAGGGGGGATCAAGCGGTAATTGCTTGTGGCCCGAGACAAAAATTACCGAGTGGTTAGAGGTGCGCTTACAAGTCCTTTGATGAAAGGAAGAGACTGGGGGTGGGGGAGTTCAGGTGGGAGGGGGAAAAAAATAATATGGAAGGGAATTTTCCAGGGGGAAAGAAAGCGGACGACAGTGTTGGGGCACCACAGCAGAAAATTTGAAAAGCGAGAAAGAGGGGGGGAGTATAGAGAGGAGACGATCAGCAAAGGATCAGTCACGGTCCTTTGGAAACAAGTGGACGGACGGGGATTGAGGGAAAATTACAAATGTTGGAGGTAACGAAAAGCCCATTTAAAAAGCAAGGCGAACGGCCTTCCAGTTGGGAACTGGAAAAAAAAATGACAATTGGGAAGGCGCACTATTCTTGGGACGAATAGAAAGGAGACCGGTGGCCTGCTTAACCAGAAAACACCTGAATCTGCAATAAGGTGGAAAACCCGAGCCGTCCCGTGAGGGCCCTTAGGGGGGGAGACTGCTCAAATCTTTCATAAAAGAGGGAAAAAAGGCGGGAAAGCAAGGAAAGAAACATATCTTGACAAAAGGATAAATCTTGCAAAATTGGCGGGGTGAAAGGGGGGACGTCAGTGAGCTGGCTGGTGGAGGGATGGGGGCACTGAGAGCTGAAGGAGGGAGGGGTGGGAGAGGATTAGCCAAAAGTAGATAGAGTCAATATCTCTAGGGGGTTTGTGTACACCTGTTCGACGCACAACTGACAATCACCATTAATCTTTTCGAAAAAGAAAAAAGGGGGGGGCAAGAAAAGAAGGTGACGAGAGTAGGAGGCTCGTGGACAGAGCGGGGGTGACATGAGGGCCAAAAAAGGAGTTGGCGGGAGACGGGGAAGTCAGCCAATTAATTTTTCTTATGCGAACTTCAACGGAATCACTCTAAAATTCGGGGCGACCTCGGATTAGGATGTTGTGTTGACTAAAATCGAGCCAATATGGGCAATTGAGGGAAGGTGTGCCACAAACCCAAAAAAAAACCTGGTGACCCACGTCTCGGCAAAATCAGCCTCCAGCATCAAGGAGAGAGTCGCAGGGCATGCTGGCACAAAGGAGCGGACGCCAGAAGGAAGGGTAGGGGAGAAAAGGTTCGCGGCCGATGACGGACGAAAAATGGGGAAGAACCAGCCTCGCTGCCAAAGCGGCGAGGTAGCCGTGGGCGGGGGCAGGCGGGGAAAGTAGAAACATGCTTCATGGAATGGGAACGCACATGTGGGGTCATCGGCGGACAAGTAAATAAAGGGATTTTGAAAATACGGAAACAAGGCGGGAATTCCTGGGCAAGGTAAAGCGCGGAAAAGTTATGCGCCACCAGTTCAGGTTCCGCATGAAGTGTTCGGCCTGGGGAAAGGAGGGGGGATAGATGTAGAGAATTGTTCGGGGTGGCAGCCCAATGGGACTCACGACGGCAAAGGTTATTGCCGTCAGCCCGGGGCAGTTCACACCGCTCATACTGGGAAAGGAGACCAGAAGGGGTGGGCCAAAAATGATATTCGAGTACCAAAACTCTAGTTTCAAGGAAAAAAAAAACCCTTGATCAGGGTAGAGAAAAAACGCCTCGCAAATGGAGGCTTGTTTGTACGAAAGGGCACGAAAATAAAAGTGAACCACTCAGCATTGCAGTGGGGGGAAACGGGTAAGTGAAAGATCGGAGGGGAGCGCTCTCAACGTCCGTATGACCGACCGCCGTCAAGGAAATAAATGCAACGAGGCGTGTTGACTCAGGTAGCTGCCCCGGCGTACAAAATCCTCTCCATGGTGGAGAAAGGCGATGGGGGGGGAAGAAACTCCACAACTCGTGTGTGGGGGCGTTTCACAAGGAAGAGAGAACATGGTTCGGAATTTGGCGTGCAACAAAACGATGCGTCAAACCCGGATGAGGGGTGCCGGGGATCAGGAACAGGGCAGACTCAAGTCGCCAGCAGGGAAAAGCTGTAGCGGGGAGAGGTCAAAGCCCTTACCAAAATTATCCTACAATACACCCAATCCAGTCGTCAGAATGGTGGGCATGAATGCGTGAGGGGGGGTAAGTTGGGAAACCGTCGCTGGCGCTCAGGGAGGAATCCGCACGCATCGAAATCACCTTGGAGATGGATATATGAACGAAAAACACAGGTAAAAAAATTGGGGTTGCATGCTGGGAACCTGAGCAAATATTCTTAAGGGGGACCCAAACAAAAGAGACCAAGAAGCCGGGTCGGGAAAGGTCGGATTGCCCTAAAAAAAAGACTTGAAAAACCAGGGGCCCACAGGGACCCGAGACAACGGTGGTTTGAAAGAGAAGCGGATAATACCATGTACTGCACGGTCGCCACAATTTGGCAGGTAGAGGCAAACATCCCAGATGCGATAAAAGGTGGGAACGATGTGAACATCCGAAGAAAGAAATTGCGGGTAAACAGACGGGATGCAGAGGATTAAAAACTTGGAATTAGCAGCAAGTAAGACAAGAACGGAAGGGCTTGCCTGAACGGTACCAAAAAGAAACCCTCAAGGAGAATAGACAAGAAGAAATGCAAAAACTTCTCTACCCAATGGGACGTCCTTTAACAGCTAGAATGGAGGAATCGAAAAGAAAGGCGGCAAAGCAACATGTGTAAAATAAAGCCGACCCTTTCTACAGAAATGAAGGAAAAATGGCATCATAGAGACACCACTCTCTTAAGGACGATCAAAGGCCAAAACAGAGGAGAAAGAAAACCAAGATAACCTCAGAAGACCTGCTAAAAAAAGCCCAAAAACGAAGGATGGGCTATAAAGGAGCTGGATGCCCCCAAAAAGTAAAAGAGGTTGCAGGGAGCATAAAAAAAGAAAAGGAGGCAACCTGGACGGCGCCTGTGCAAATTAAATGGGAGTTCATGTCGGTACGCTCGGCTAAGTGCAATTTCGCCAGATCTGAGCGAACGGGCATAGACCAAAAGATCCGTGTCAAGATGACTGTTCGGGGAACAAAAACGGAAGATCGGGAAAAAAACCAAAAACGAATACTATGCAGGCGTGGCGTAGCGATAGGATAAACCAGACCAGCTGGAGGGATGGAAAAGGCAAAACAAACAGGGCCGTGCCATGTCGGAAGGTGACAATTAAGGGGGGTTGAAAAAAAGACTGCGGCGTCGCTTAACCTGGAAAGACAACGTGCGAAGCCAAGCGCATAGGCAATTTGCTCGGCTCCAAAAAAACACGGGACTGATACAACCAAATAATGATAGAACCGCGGGGGGCTTTGAGAAAACATTTCCCCGAGCAGATCGAATATACTGTCGCGGCACGGAGCAGGAAGGCAGCTCGAAGTCCCAATGTGCCACAGTAAGCGGCCGGCCAAAACAGACTGGGCAGCTGCCGCAAAGGGCTTACCCGTGATGAGGATAGCTACTGGACCGGGGATTGCTGGAGGCCGAGAACCTGGAAAAAAAGAAGGGCAAACTGCTCGAAAATTACAACGGCGCCGGTCAATCAAACCGGCGAAGGTAACCCGACCACCGGGGTAACCCTGGAAGTTCCAAGGCATGAGAAACGATGGGGTAAAAGAAACAGTGCTGTGTGAACTACTCTCGAAAAAAAAAAAGAAAGAGAGAGAAGACACCAAAAGGAGAGATTGGTAAGAAATCGAGGTGACAGGAATTAACAAGGAGGGATGCAGAGGCACGGAGGGTGCCAAAGAAAGGGTGTTTGGAAAACATACCGGGGGATCCCATTCTGTTCGCCGTCGGGGGAATTGGAGGGGAAACTGGGCCAGAAAAAATTGGATCCAAAGCAGAAAAGGAAAAAGGCAGCGTTATCCGCAAGAGGTTGTGCGGAAAAAGGGGGAGGGGGGAAGAGTGTAACGAACTTGCGCTTCGCGCACGGCCAGCGCCGTCGACCCACAGTCTCGATATGTTAGTACATTGGACCGTGAGGAAAACGGATGCTCAAAAAATATAGGTGCATCCTGATAAGTGAGAAAAAGTAAACATGGCGTGGGCAAAAAGGTAAAGAGTTTGGGCGCTGACAAGTCCGGATTCAAACGCTGGCGGGAGAGGTTGGGGTTAGACAACTTTCCACAGGGGAAGGCGCGACATGCGTCAGGTTGGTGGGGACTGCAAGACACTTTTCCACTCTCAAGAGATGGGGTCTGGACGGATATGGCACCCCGGCTGCAGATTTTTCAACAGAGGGGGTTCGAGGGGGAGGAACAAGTGGGTGATGGCCAAAAGTAAGGCGAGAGAAGTAATCGGCTGGGAATGTTACTGCACATTAAAAACTACTTGGAGGAAAGGCATAGAAGGGGATTACCCGCAAGAAAAGTAGAAGTCGGGGGAAGGTGAAAAAAAAAAAAAAGAGCTGATGGCCGGGGAGGAGTGGGTAACTGCTCAGGTGCAAAAGAAAGTTGCAAAATCGACTCGCATCCAGCAAAATCCTTAGAAAATGCCGGCAGAGTGGGAGGGGGGCAGGTAATTAACTTTACGAGGGGAAAAGTGGGGAGGATTCGCTGGAGATAGCTTCCTAGTGGGTCGGCTATAGGAGAAAAGAAGGGGTTGGCATAAATTTGCGAGAAGGGCATGGTATTTTGACCAACAGCGCGGGGGCAGCCGGCGAGACGGAGTTCCACAGGGGGGGAAAAAGAATGAGAATAAACCCTCAAGGGGGGGGGGTGGCCGAAAGGAGTCTGTTCGCATGTGGGCAAAGGAAAGTACGCACAAAGAAGGAACGAAACAGAAAAAATCAGCCTGCACCTCCAGTCGTTATGTATTTTAAAAAAGTCAAGCAAGGAAATCCCTCGGGCAAAAACAAAAAGAACGGAAATAAAGGGTTGGGCTGGGTGTCCACAAAATATGGGTGCACCTTTTCTATGGGTGAGAAACTGGACTCCAGCGAATAGAAAAAATCACCAGCAGCCTCGGAGGGAGGAGGAACGGGTAAAGTCCAGGCGGGCACAACGTTGTTATCGCCGCCCCAGCTGAATGGCGGATCGCGTCCGTCAAAAATTCAAAACAATGGACAGAAGACAGGGAAGAACAGGAGGACGATAGACTTGGCGTGGTAGACATGTCGGCAGAAACAACCGAATGATCACGTGGTACAGGGGGGGCATGACAACTTTCGGTGGGGGGGTTGGAGCGGGTCAAATTAAAAAAGAAAGAGTCCAGCGAAGTATTGTAATACGGGAGGGAAGGCGGGATTCCTGCAGCAAGCGCCTAGAAAAAGGGGGCGAAAAAATTCCTGAAAAAGAAAGGTGGAGGAAGCCGCCTGGCATGTGGTAGCCTGCAAACCGATAATTAAGGTGTAGGGAATCATGTTTTGCGGGCCTGGGTCTGAAAAAAAAAACAGGCGGACGGGGGGGGGGGAAAAAAGGCAAGAAGCAACACTTGGAGCACTGCCAAAACACGTCCGGGTTGCGATGAACAGAAATCTGCCGAAAAAGGCAAATGTCGAGCAATGGAGTGGACCGAAAACGAACATGGGAAGGGGGGGGGGCATCCAATGGGAGGCTTTGGGGGAAGACGGCAACAGCTCAGTCAAAAGTTGGGGGGTTATTGGGATACGGCGGTTGGGAAATCAGCTCAAAAGTGTAGGAGGGGAAGGAAAACCGGAAAAGCCGATAAATCAAAAACAACTGCAGAAGTGCGGACTGGGAACGAGAAAATGCGCTTTCGAAGAAAAAAAGCATTCAAGTCAAGAAAAGACCAAGATCGCCGTTTGGGGCGGTCCACGCAAGGGAAGGGACGGCATGGTCGGGATTTTTCGGCAATCCGCCGCTGGGCTATATCAAACGATGCGGTGGTGGCTGTGCGAAAGCAAACAACAGGGGAAGGTTAGAAAAGGAGGAGACTGATTCCGCGGACGGGGGGGGATTAGAACCATGGAGCTCAAATAAAAATTAAACCGATACCTCTTATCTCAGGGGGGGGGAAGTAAAAAGAAAAAAGGTTGCAGTGGGAAGGGGTGAACGCGTGTGTTAATAACATCGAGTCGGGCTTTAAGATCACCGAGCCAGCAAAAGGGAAAGAATTGGGAGGGGAAAAAGAGAAAAGTGAACGAAAGGAAGAAAACGGGTTCTGCAGCCTTGTGCATTACCCTCTGCGAACCGGGGGAGCAACTGGAGCGTAGGCCTAAAAAAAAAGCCCCCAGCCTTGAGAATAGGGGAAAAAAAAAACCTTTTAGGGAAGCGGGGGAAGGGTCTATGAGCAGGGAAAAAAAAATGGGCGACCGGCCGAAAGTAAAAAAAGAAAATAAACGGTTCGCACTAACGATGAGGAAAACGGGAAAGATATCAAGGCAAAAGAGGAAAGCCCGCGGCACGGAGGGGCCAATTGTTGCCGGAAGGATACAGGGCGGGAAAAGAACTCAAAAGGGGTCACAGATAGTTAGAAACAAATAGACAAGACCAGGGGGGGGAAAGGAAGAAGACTTGGAGGGGACAGGAGCCGTTGCTTGTAGCGCTAAACAACTACAACGCCTCGCTGGAGATAGTGGACCAAATGGGACCCAGGGAAAGGAGGACACACGCCAGAAGACACAAGAACTAAGTCGGGAGGGAAGGAAAAAAACGAATGAGGGACAGATTATCAGAGGATAAAAACTCTAAAATATAAGGTAAAAACGCACAGGGGGGTGGATAAAAAGAAAACTTGAGAGAAAAGGAAAAAAAGATAGTGGTAGCAGAAATAATAGATGCGTGAGATAGAGGCTGCTTAGGGCATTAAAAAACCTCTCAAGAAAACCAAGCAGGAAAAAACCAAAGGCAGCCAACTAAAAAAACATGGAAGAGAGAGGGAGGTAAAAGAGGGGGATCCTAGATTATCCCTCCTGGTGGAAAAAAAGGGGCAAAAGGGGAGATAAGCTGTACAGTTAATCTTTCGAAAAAAATTAAGGCGAAATGCTGAAAAAAAACAGGGGAAGAAATGAGAGAGGAGGGGTATCTCGCTCGGCGCATAGTCGCCTAATATGACCGGCAAGCTAAAAAAGAAAAAAATGAAACGATCAAGACGAGAAGGGTTCTGACGCTCAAGAGGCCATACAACTGGAATACGAACGCGAAGAAAACAAAACCGGGAAGAGGAGAAAAAAGTAAGATAAAGGTGGAGGGCTCGATAGCCCGCCTAATCAACCTCAGCAGAGGAACAGCGGAAAATAGAGGGAAAAATACAAAAGAAAGAAGTGGGAGAATGGTGGGAAAAGGGGAACCACTGTCATTGCCTTTCACCTATGATAAAAGCTCAAGGCAAAGGGAAAATTGTTTGTTGTTTGTTTTTAATCCAGTGGAACGGTTTAAAAAAAAGAGGAAAAAAAAGAGAAAGGGGATCGGGGAGCAAAACCACGTAAGCTTAGTACCAACATCCCAAAAAAGAACAGGAAAGATAAATGCGCGTCTTGGGGGAGCAGACGAAGGAAAACGAAAATGGAAAAATACTGGGATAAAAATTTGGGGCAGCTGGAGCGATGCCCTCTACTAAACAAATCGGAAGAAAACGTCACTCGGAAAAGCTCAAGGAGGTTCAAAGCCGAAGGGGGACCGTGCAAACAAAAAACCGCGATAAGGAAAGGGGGGGGGGGGGAGAAAGAAGGGTCTGTTGGAATACTTGCTTTTCCCCTGCAGCTTGAAATCACGGGCAAAGAAACCAAACTCATGGGGGGAATCTCAGGGGAAGTCTAAAAGGGGAAAAACGTGGAACTAAAACGGAAAGGGGTAATTCAATAAGAAAGCTTGTCATTTTCCAAGGCATAAGTCGATGGGGGGGAAACACCAGGAACTCCTGGTCATGTCAGGGGAGGAGACGATCCAAAAAAAAACACTATTCCCGAAGAGGAGAGTAAAAAATCAGGCCCGGGAGGGGAGGGTCATCCAATCTCTTACTTGAATTTAAGAAGGGAAGGAGGTAGGGAGGATCTCACGTCGCAAAGAACAGGTGTAGGGGGGAACGCAGAGAAAGGGAAAGAAGACGGGGGGAAAAAACTTCGGGGCAACGAGCTTTGATTTCGGGGAAAGCGGAGGTCCTCCAAAAAAATTCAAGGTAGTCAACAAGATTGGGGAACTTATGAGCCGGGCGAGGGGGCTTTGACTGAAAAAACCAGATGCAGCGGAGGAACGAACCAAGGGTGAGTAAGAGTAAGGTGCGAAGATGGGTAGGAGGTCAAGGAAGGAGATACATCGCTAACCCACATCAGAGATAGTGTCTTAGTGGGGGAGGGTCAAGAGGCCCTCAAGTCACCCCACAAACCGCAGCCAAAGATTCTGACGGAGCACGTGGGGGGTAATCAAGGGGGAAAACAAAAAGTCTGTTGCCCTATCCTACGAAGGGGTTTGCAGCCGGTTTCTGCGAAAAGACGGTGGAGGAAACAGCTTCGGCGTAGGGCAGGGAGTCAGAGGGGAAAGTGAGAATGGTTTGAGAAAACAGGGGCCGAAAACCAATGACAAAGGGGGTGGTGTTTCATTCATCAACAAGAGTCAAAAAAAAAAAGCTGGGGGAGGGATTCTAAATATCAGAAAGGCGATTGTAATGGTAACCGGAAGGTGGTGTAAGGGGAGGAGGGGAGGGATTCTTCCATATGGTTGGTCATAGAAGAACGAGCGAACACTGGGAAAAAAAAGGACTGGGGTAGGGGAAAAGGCTAAGGGGCACTGAACCAGGACTTCGACTCGCATGCGCAATAGTAGAGAGATTCACAAAAGCGGAATAAGAGGGCAATAATGGCAAAAAAAGGACTGTCAGAGATAAGGCGAAGGGGGGGATTGGTGGGGGGAAGAAAGGGAACTGCGGATAGGGTTCAACGGCGGGGGGGAACAGCAGAATAAAAAAGAAGAATCCCTGATTCCATTGGGAGGGTGGTGATAGGTGTGAGGAGGGAAGAGGAGGGGAGCGTTGCGTTTGGCCATAGATAGCAGGCTCTTACGATAGGGGGAAGAAGGAGGAAGACAATCATATGTTTTCAGATTTAAAGGGGGAGAGAAAGTTTTTTTGGATAAAAAAAATCAGGGGGGGGAGGGGGGACCCCTCTTCCCCTGAGCGCATCGCTCATACTGGGTCACAGGCGGCGATGGGGCCCAAAAGGGATCAGTATCAGGATGGGGGCGCCAAGGAACAGGTGGGTGTCATGTGGTCAAAAATGAAAAGGGGGGGTCTAGCAAGCCACGTAAACAGGAGAGGCGCCAGTAAAGATGATCTTTTTTCAGAAGGACGCTTAAAAAAAAGACTGAAGGGGAAGAAAAAGGACTAAACTCATTGCAGAGGGAAAGAACGTCTTAGGCATGTTTTGTGGAAATTAAAGATGGGAAACTTTTAGCGCAAGGAGTGTACAGGAAAAAAATTTAGGGGGCAAAAGGTGCAGGGCAATGGCAAAAGGCGAAGAGGGGGCGTGTGAGGAAAAAAGGTCATTTGCGCACAAAACGTTAGGTCAGCGAAATCTTTTACTTTTCGGGGCGTTAAAAGGTCGAGGGGAACCAGCGAGAAGAAAAGGCTAAACAATGGGGACGCTCCAAAGAGGGAAAAAGGGAGAAAGAACAAAGACGTTTTCAGGGTCATGCAGGGAGGGAACAGAAGAAAAATCCCGGTGGACAGAACGTAGAGGTTTTCATGCACAACCGGGCTTGAAAAGGGGGTGGGGAGTCGGGGAACGGAAATCAACAGGGGGGAAGGGGAGAGGTGATTGGAGAAGGGAGAAAGTCTGTATCTGCGAAGTTCCTGCATTCAAATCAGAATCCGAGAGGTTAGAGAAAATTGTGCACGTCCCTACACCACCTGCACCTGGGAAGAAAAATCCATGTGGATCATCAAGAAAGGAAATCGGAATTCGTTAGGGTAGATAAGGGTTGATCCAGGGAAGGAAAAGGCTCACCATCGACAGAGGAGACAAGAAAGAAATCAAAAATGGGAAAAGGCGTCCAAAAATGAAAGGGAAGCAGGCAAACGGCCAACATACCTTTGGGACTTCTCAGCGGCGTGCCGAATCAGCTGAAATGTCAGAGAAAACACCGTGGAAAGGGGGGGAAAACCACAATACCAAAAAAGAATTGCGGGGTGGAGAGTGGCAGACAGATCGCCGGAGAAGGAGCTTTTGTCAAGAAAGCACAGCTCGTCCCATCATTAAGTTTTATTGCGTAGGATAGCGGCGGGGGC
>Ga0179591_1311581_pt1 | contig 12015 bp, 7 predicted proteins | sample CZOMad2_1_08_16f_FD_182891 | JGI IMG/M metagenome (GOLD analysis project Ga0179591, IMG submission 182891) | Vadose zone soil fungal communities from Angelo Coast Range Reserve, California, USA - CZOMad2_1_08_16fungal (PacBio error correction) | ecosystem: Environmental > Terrestrial > Soil >...
TTCGAAAGTGAGGCGCAAGGACGTCTAGACTGATCTTGGTGTGAGCAAGTCAAAGGGGACTTGACCCAAAAAACGCGCGTGAGGTCTCAATAGAATGCGAAGGACCGCTAAAAGGGAAAGAAGTATCTGGTAGAAGAGACTACCAAGGGGCCGGTAAGGTGGAAGCGGTAGAATTTCCTAACAGCATGTTGTCTCGGGAGCAGAAAAGACAAAATGAGCCCGAAAAGAAAGTTCTCACCAAGAGCTTCTGCCCCAATTGGTCGACTTAGTGTCTCTTTTGGCCTGCGTGGGGGACCGAAAAATACGAGGAAGGAGCGGCAGATGGTCGCCGGGCTGCGATGCAATTCAATCTCCATCGAACGTATCAAACGTCCCCTGTTGGTCCTAATAGGGAGAAAGAAGCTTCCAAAATCCTGAAGAAGAGGGGACTCGGTGTGAAAGTCGGGGGACGGATTCGACTTGGGAGCGTTTTTCACAACATGGACCTCGGGGGGTTCCCTGGAGTAGGTGAGGGGTCCAAGGCTTCGGGTCAGAGGGGCGGTTCTTTGACCGCCCTAAATCGCTCGAGACCACCGCCGAAAAGGGGAGCTCTACTAGGACATTGCGCGATCAAAGAAGCAAAAAGTTGAGAGAAGCATCATACGGGCTATCATCGGCCGAACCCACCCCAAAAATAGAAACCAACAAACGGCCTAGCAAAGTGAAGTCCCGCAGGATAAGGGGAGGGGGGCTAGAAACCAAAAAAAAGAAAACTGAGGCCGCCGGGCTCTGGATTTGGCCTGTACTCAAAGACTCTTCTAGTCTGGCGTCTCATCGACGACAAAAAGAGAAGCTGAGAAAAGGCCCTTTGTGAAATCTGAGGAGGGCAGAATGGTCTATTCACCAAAACGAGGGGGTTCCCTAATCGTCACCCCGACTAGACACAATCGAGAACGTCAAAGAGGGCCACACAAGGGGAAGTGGCGTAAGGCCCGCCGGCCTGGTTTACGGACGCCAACTCAATGTCGACATACCATTTCACTCGAAACGAAAAAAAAGGGTCACGAGAACCGGATCTCGGAGAAAAACGCCTCGGAGCCGTGCTGGAACAACGCCCGCGAATTCAGCAAAAGGATATTTTGTGCACGGAGCGATCGTAAACCCGTTCTCAAAATAGAAAGATGCCCGGTTGTGCCCGAGGTTGACCTTCTGTCAGGCGCGGAGGAGGCAGGAGAAAGCAAAACCAAAGAAGCCCGAGGCGGAAACCCCTCTGTACAAGTACTTCCTACTTATAAGAGAGACGAGCGCGAGCCATCAGGGGTTAAACGCCATCGCGTACAAAACTAGCCATGGAGACGCGAGGGAAACGGGGGCCCGTCCACATTATTTGCAACCACAAAAGAGCCATTCGTGTCGAAGGTTGCGTGTAGGATGCGGGTCGAGAAGGAAACCCAAGGGGAAAACAAGGACCATGGCCTCGACAGCCTTCGATCGTCCATTGAAGTGGGTCTCATCCTTCGGACCGGTGTCTCTCATGCAGGATGAAAGTTGGAAAATTCGGAAAAAAAAAATTGGCCGCCAGACGCAATCTCCGGCTGAAAGGGAACCTTTATCGCAGTTCCCAGGCTCCTATGGTGACCTGCGGTCAAGGGGTTATGAATCTTTCAGGGGGGACCAGAAGTGTATCGTCCTCGGCCAAAAATAACCTGGCGACTACGCTCGTGTCCGTCGCTTACGAAACAAAATCCACACGTCGCGTAGGAGCCGGCACTCCATAGAAGAAAGCCATAAAAAGGGAAAGCCAACGGAGGTTTCGTGGCCACTCGCCGAACGCGTGCGCAAGCCACGAAAAGCAGCGGCTAGATTTCGAAGCATAAAAAAGAGGAATGGTTTGCAGGGTTACAATTCCCCCGTGAGCGAACGAAAGAAATGCGCCAAAAAAAAGGGCGAAGTCGGTTTTGTTTCCGTCGACCGTCTCGCCCGTGAAAGAAAACACTGTGGAGGGATTATGTACCAGAAATGTAAAAAGGGGGGCGCCTACTGGGAGAGGGGAGGGATGGTCCCTGTGTGGTGAGACATAAGAAGACTAAAAGACAAGGAATTAGATCCAGCATCAAAGACGAGACTCGATAAGGTCCGAAAGGGGGGGGCGCTTCGAATTATAATTCGGCCCCGCCAACGGGTCTGTCAAGGTGTCGCGCGAAGTTAAGGATCTCTAAGGAGATGCTTAAAGAGCAAGAAAAACACCTTCGAAACGACCCTTTATCGTAGTCTTTGTCTATAGGGAGAGAGCCATGCTACTCGCCCTGGTCAGGGAAACCTTCTCGCCTCTTCTTTTTCTAGTGTCGGCAGGGGGGAGAAGTTCGTCGGGGAGGCGCTGCCAGAAGAGAGGGTGATGGCCAAACATTGCCAGCCGACAATGAGAGAACGGCCTGTTAAAACTTTCTTTTGGGCAACAACCCCAAGTTTGTGGGGTATAAAAGGGGGACGGGTGCAGCCGTAAACACAAAGATAATGGGCGGCGCTGGGAAGGTCATGTCTGAGTTGAGCGTATTTAAAAGGGAGCGTTGGCCTTTTTAACGTTCCACCAGAGAAGAGTGTTGCGACAAAGACGCAGGTCAGTTCAAGAAAAAGGGGTTCAGGGAAAACTCGGGATTATGGAAGCAAATGAAATCTGCAGTTTAGGACAATGAAAAAATCGTCTAGGTGATTGGAGAACGACGACATAACAAAGGAAGCAGGGGGGGAGGCGCGACGTTCTCGGGTTCGGTCTCCAGGTCTGGCGGACGATTCAAGCAACTTCGGCCAAATTCCAGAGCAGAGAAAAAACCTCGCCTACATAGGGCACTGGGATACTGCGCTCCTCGGTTTAAAGAGAAAGCCGGGCGAGGGTTCCCCGGGCACTTGGTCTACACTGCGGGAATGTCCCGTTCCGAAAAAAGGAAAAAGATAGTCCTAAAAGGGGGTAACAAAAGAGACGTAAAAGGGGACGCTCGACGTGTAATGTCGAGGCCATAGGGATTTCCGCAGAGTGGGGATACCTAGACAGTAAGCATATGAAACGCGCAAAAGGGGGTAACTGGGAGTGTGGTTGCAGCCTGGGAGGTCCGACAACCGGGCCAAAAAAGGCGGATAGGCCAGGAGTGAGGGAAACGGGCCGGCGGCCCTGACGTGTCATTCCGCGAGGGGTGAGGGTTCTCGCCGTTACTACAAAAGGGGTGCTTCTGCTAAGGCCAGAAAGACCTGAAAAAGTCACCCTGGAGTGAAAAGCGGGACTTCATCCGCGATGATTTTGGAAGAAGCAGCCTGTAAGAGAGGCGCAAGGACCCATATGGCCGCAGGTTGAATCAGAGGCGCGTGGAAAGGTCCCTCCGGAACCGACAGTCCGACCCACGTTTGCGGCCGGGGGGGCTTCGTGGGGACTGGTACGTTCGTAGGGATAAGCTTCAAAGGGAAGGTCAGGAGACCCGTGTTTAGCCCGGTCGAATGTCGCGCGGTTTCGATCCCTGGGGAGAGTTTAGGACGATATTGCTCAGAGAGTCCCTAACAAATGCACTGAGAAAAAAAAATGGATGCACCGGGCTGTCATCCGCAGTCGAAGAGAGATTTTTGTCGGGTCTAGGTACGCAAGCAGTCCATCGGGGGAAATGCCAAGACCCCGGCGAGGAGGGAAATCTGAGATAGTATAGTGCACCAACAGCAGAAACGGACCGGCACGGTTGAACTTTGGCTGGGGGTTTATGTTTTGGTTTAAACTTGAATATTATAAGGACGGAGCAACGGCGGTGGAAGTGTGTGCGCGGAAAGTGGAGAGAACGGACTCGGCGGGGAGGCTCAAAGGTCAGGGTGGAGAAAAAGTCAGGGGGGAAACCGGCAGCACCCAAAATCTGGACTCCTCGAACTGTTGTCCCGCCCTCGAAGCCCCTACAGACCCAACAGGAAAAAAGCACTAGTGGGGGAGGGATAAGAAACATAGACCTCCGACAGCCATTCACCACCGGAGGCGGGGCTTCGAAGGCGAACCTGCTGACCGCCGTCGGGTCGACAGAAAAGACCTCGATCGTACCAGAGTAAGATGCGGAGAGGCAGGGCCACCGTCCTACCAATTCAGCAGCCTGACTGCTTCCTGCAAGGGTGAATCAGGCGCCTGGTGAGAAAATTCAGCAAAAAACCCGAGACACCAAAACACCGGGACCAATGGTACTGCTGGGGGGGGGGAGGTGATTCCTTTTAGATTGGGGGAGCGGTGTGTGTGATCTAACTATGCATTTTAGAGGTCGAACCGTCAAACAAGCCCGGGATCACGCACACTTGGTAAGATTCTCTGACGAGATCCCTCTGGAGACCAGTCGGGTCATGAACTTGAGGAGAAGTGTGAGCAAAGGGGAGGATGTGTCGGGGTCATCATCTGCGGTTGCACTCCTCAAGATGATCGAAAGGCAAACGGGCGTCCGTAACATTGCACCAGCGAGAAGCTCAGTCACACAACAACGGAGTGAAACGGGAAGGTGTGTAAGCGGCGCAGAACGCAGCTTACCGGGGAGTATCATACCTCGGTTTGACGTGTGAGATGAAAAAGAACAGCCGCCCGTAAGTGCTCTACCTCCGAAATAATCCTAAGCGACCTTCGAAACCGCGGAAGAGGGACAAAGAGGGAATGCAGGGACGCGTCGCCGGATCATTTCCAAAAACACCCTGGGTTCCTAGTGTCAATAAAAACACAGCGAACCAATAAAAAAATTCACCTCCCTGCGTCGAGAAGAGAACTTGGAGCCGGAGGACCGAGGAGGGGCCACGGTGTCCGGACAGTCTGGAAAAAAAAACCGATCAGGACGCCGCTTCTGCAATATTTTACTTAGGGGCTGGGGCCCTGCAATCGCGCCCTCACGCAGACAAAAATGGAAAGAAGGGAGGTCCAAAAAAAAAAGAGGGCGGCAAGCCTGAGGACGCTAACGGGGGAAGGAAAGGTAGGAGGCGACTGTAGGAATGGGCAAAAAAGGGGGTGTCGTCGGGGTCGTGGGCCACAAAAAAAGAGGCGGAGAAAAATCTATGAGAATGCGTGTTAGGGGAGGGAATGACCGAAATACGAGACCAAAATAAAAACGAAGTGCAGTCCAAAAAAAAAACACCATGGCCAAGTGTGGGGCGCGTTGATACCGCAGAACGAAAAACATATCATCTAAACAAACCACTCGAAAACCCCCACGGCCCTGAATCAACCTTTGCACGGCCCTTCGTTGTTGGGCGGCGACAAAGCAAGCGCATTAGAGGAGAATTTCTAAGAGAAATGGAGAGTCGAGGTCTAGTCGCATCGGCTACAACATAAGCTTCGCAACACGTTTCCTCCCTGGCCCGAATATCTTCTCGATGAAAAAAGCAGCGGGTCGGGGAACATACGATGGAGAAAAATCGTCAGAGAAAAAAAAGAACCACAAGTCGCGACCATAGACCTGCTAAACGGTCAAGGCGTCCGTTGGCAAAAGCCGTCCGGAAGACCCAACGACAAAGAGACCGAAGACCTACAAGGGGAAACCCAAAAAAAGGGCCTGGAGGACGAACCCGTTTCCCGTTGAGGATCATCTCCTCTGCGCCGGCTTTGACATCCGGAAAGAAGGATTATGGGGCAAGGGACATGATAAAGGAGGAGTTCTAACCTCATCTCCTGGCGGATGTCGCCGGGGGGCAGCAAAAAGGGGGGGGGACCGTCTGTCAAGGCTCTTAATTACAGAGGCACACTCGGGGAAGACGAGCCACAAGGGGAAAAGGGACGTCTACACTCGTGCGCGATCGCTAGGGTCAGTGCCACCTCTGCGCATACCTCCGGGCCAGTAAGGGGATGAGGACCCAGAAAGAAAAAAACCACAACGATCATACTGCGTGTCTTCAAGGGGGCGGTCGCAGATTCCGGGCGTTGTAGTCAGGTACCCCTGGGGGGGGGGTGGCGCTGAGGAACACCATTGAAGAAGGACGTCGTAGGAAAAAAAGGACGTCATCTGCGGACCCCCTGTTCAAACATTCCCTGCCACCGTATATTGATTTTGTGACACCGCCGGTGAAGAAAACGCAGGGACGGTAAGGCGTAGAAAAAAAAAAAAGGCAGGGGCCGCGTCAGTGTGGTCCTCACCGAAGGTATTTCCTAGTAATGGGGGGCGACTTTGCTTGGAAGAGGGGAAGGCCTCCGAACAGCTGCGACAATGATAAAGAAACTGGGTAAAAAACCTTACAGGGGTGTACCGTCGACTCCTGACGATCTGGAGACGCGACCCTCGATTGCTTGTATCAGCAAAGAGGAGTGATGCGTTCTTCCACTCGCAGAACACCAAAGAGCCGACTGGAAGGAATGATATGGGAACGTGTACAAGTTGCCTCTCCTGAGCTCAAGAGAGAACCTCCTACAAAAGAACCGGAACGTCACTTACCGAAACTTGAGAAGGAGGTCCTCTTCGACCGCGGAAACGGGACACGGAAATAACCACTAGTTTCGGTTCCCTGCCGCAATAAGGAGAAGTTTTGCATTCTGGGATCTCGCAAGAAGTCGTAAAACGATGCCGAATCCAAAGAAGACCTAACGAGAAGTTCCGAAATTCTCTTCTGAATGCTTAGGTCCGCATCGCAGGCCAGGTCTTTCTAAGGTGCGGGAGGAGCGAATATCTCTAAAAAAAAAGAAAGGAGAAAAAGAAAAAAAACCTCGAAACGGAACTACCGGAAACTGGTCCTCGGAGGCGTTTGCCTCCTTCTCTTCTAGCACTGCTCATCGTATTGGGGTCTTCTCGTCTTGTAATTCTGGAGGGGCTCCTCAAAAGCGCGAAAAAGATGAGGGAACGGACAGCAAAACAAAGTAGTCGGCCTGTGACCTTGGGACATACGCCCGCCATATGGTATGTCGGTGGTCGAGCGGTCGACGAGAAAACCTACCAGGAGGGACGTCATCGTGGGGAGGAGTAAGCGTATTGAGAGACGTGGGCCTGTAGGAACACAAACAATCGAAGGGGCCAGAAACTCGAAATGAGGGGCGCGGCGAATTGGAAAAAGCAACTTTTTGATCGGCTCAGGAGCGGTTCCTATGGACCAAAATACGTCTAGGATTGCTAAGCTTACGAGGAAGGGAAGGGTTGTGGGTCGTGGGACGAATAAAAAAAGGGGAGAAAAGTTTCGGGAGGCAAGAGGCCGCTAGCAACTTCTCAGTACCCATGTTCTTCTATGACACGAGAGCAGGTCTGAGGACCTGACCCGGAGGCACCGAAGGGAGAGGTTAGCAAAGAAACTAGGGTGCCCCGCTATTTTTCTGCAAACGGCTCAGTGGCCAATCTTCAAACAGATCTGTCACGGTGCAGGGGGGGGAAAAGGTGAGCCGCCCCATAGGGGCATTTGCCGCTCCAAGGGGGGGTGAAATTTAGTCAATTGCTCAGTTATGGGCCAAGCTTGGTGCTACCCCGTAAAATTGCTAAAAAGCCACCCGGGGACCGTACCCCGCATCTCTTATCGTGGTGGCAGCACCTGTTGTACGGGCCGACCTCGTCAAGAAAAAAGTCGGCGGGGTCAAGCCCCTGTTCCGCGGGTCGACGTCGGATGGTCGAGGGGGAACGAGTCTGACGCTCGCGTAGAAGTATAACTTCGGGATGTTCCGGTCAGTTTTGGAGAGATCCGGAAAAAGGGTGTAGTGGACGCCAGACCTCCTCAAGACCGCCCAGTAACCCTTGGGCCAACCACCGCGATCAGACCAGGATATGGTATTTTTAAAGCAGACCCGCTCAAGGGGACGGCAAAGGAAGCAAGCCGGAGAGGCCGAAAGAAACGTGAAACTTTCAGACCCCATCCAAATGTGTGGGCCTTTGTGGCTTAATGGCAGTATGTCGTTTGGAGGGTAAACCCTGCCGGAAATTAATCCAAAGGGCTAGAACGTCTTTTTAGAAACGGTCGTGATGTGCGAGCTATGAAAGGGGCCGTGAATTGGAAAATCGGGGAGGTGAAATCCTATTGCCGGCAATGAAAAATCGACACAGACTGCATTCGCACCGGAGGCTTGTTGCGCAGCAAAGATGTTGGGGTCGTCTAGGAACGCGAAGGGATCCTAAAAAAACCGAGTAAAGCGAGTAAAGGCAAAGAAAAAAGCGGCAGAAAGATGAAAGGCGTCCAGCGACGCCCAACATCCTATAAAACCACGCCTGGACCGGTGTATGACGGGGGGGTTGTGATGGGTGGCCCGAAAAAGATATGCGGACTCGGATGCGGATCAAACGCGCACAAGGCCGTGGGGATAAGGGCGGTCAAGAACTCGGGAAGAACTTCTCAAAAGTCGCCCTCAAAAGTAGGGAAGAGACGGGGCACGCATCTGACAACGACGTTGTCGAGGGGGCCGCCACGACATACCCGTACTACCTCACACACAGGAAAAAGGAGAAAAGTATAATCAGAAGCAGTTCCCACCCACCGGCGAAGGGAAAAAATGAGGCATGACGTAACCAAATAAAAGCGCAGGAAGCTCGCACCTAGGGCGTAAGGGGACACCGGGGGGGACCTCTTCGCACCCACCCAAAAATCTGCGATAAGGCAAGTTGAGGAGAGAGTTCTTAAGAAAGAACGACGGCGTCCTGAAGAGTTTATCTGATGAAAGGTTCACCTTGTTTTCCCAAAAAATTAAGTACAAACGAAAAAAAAGGAGGGAAGGAAAGCAGGTGAGGTGCTTTTCTTTGAAGGGATGGGGGGAAAAGGTGGTGTGGGGGAGATCTGCAAAAGGGGGCGACAAACTGGTAGGAAAAGGCGCAAAGGCAGAAACAGGTCCCCTGGTGAAAACTCCTTGGGGGTAGGGGAAATCACCGAGGGACGACGGTCGCGAAGGGAACTGATAGGGAGAAAGTTAGCACGGCGGAGGTTCGTATGTATAAAACAAGGGACGGGGGGGGAAAAACTCATCAGAACCAAAAAAAAACCCAGGATCTACTGGAAGAGCGAGTGCTGTCTTCGACAGGGAGGCATCTCATAAGTCGGGGAAGGGAAGGGGCACGCCTGCACTCTAAGGAGCTGACCGGGTTCAGAAGGGATTTTGCTGGGGAGTCCGCGGCGATAAAAGGACAACCGGGAAGATACGCTAAGCTCTAAATTTCCTAATCGACCTTCAGGACCAAAGTGTCGAGGAAAGAGAGATACCAATCGTGAAGGATCAAAATTGGTCGGGAAGAAGGGGTCAAACATCGCCAAGTGTTCCTCGCGATCGGCCAACCACAAGGAACTCACCAGAAAGAAGAAAGGAGAAAAAAATCCCATCTGTCACACAGGGTCGCCGGGGCGGGATCATGGTCCTGAAGGTGGCCCATGAGCGGAGGACTAGAGAGGACGCCGAAAGGCGCAGAATGGGGGCCTAAGGGGGAAAAGGGCGGCGGAATGATCAGCAGATATCGGAAAAGGGGACTTGACAGAATAGTGTCAAGGAACTTCTGTCAGAGGAGGTCTTCTTTGTTGAGGACGAAGAGATAGGGTTCTAGAGGATGTCACGGGAATTTTTTCACCTACCCCGGTTGTTTCAGTCGGGGGGATTGGAGAACGGAGGAGAAAAACAAAAGTAGAATTCTATGCTTGGGATGATTCGAAGGGGGGACGCCCTACTAGAGAGCCAAATTTGGGAGGAGATAAGTAATTAGAAAAACCTTCCAGCCAACACTCAGAAAACCGCCGGAGCGTGGAGAGAAAAGAAGACGAATCAAGAATATCCTCTGAAAGGGCACCCTCCCCCCCCCCCCAAAAAAAAACCCCCCCATCCATCAGCCACAAAACGGACCTTCGAACCGTGCCCAATAGGACGTCGAAAGGGAGTCAGAAATCAGAACGGGGAGGCCCCTGGGGCAAGGACTTGCCTGTTAAGCCGAAAGTCGAGATGGCGAACAAGGGGAAAAGAGGACAAAACAAAAGACAGCCTGTGCCAAGAGCTGCGACTCGAGGTAGGCAGAAAGGGATGAAAAACGAGGGGGGGCATCGTCTCACAACCTCTGAAACAAGAACTAGACCAACGCGCAAGGAAACTGCGACGAGCGGGAAGGTGGGAAAAAAGCGGCCAGCCGGTTTAAAAGGACTCCCACTCAAGTGGTTAAAAAACGAAACTTGATACCATTCCTAAAAAAAAAAAAAACGCCGAAAAAAAGAGGGGGAGAACGTTTCCCGTGCCTCCTTATAAGCGTCGGAGAAGGACTGCGAAACCATGAAGGCCGGGTTATGTGGAGGAAAGAAGTGAGAGAAAAGGAAGCCCTTTGCTGAAGGAGGTTTCCCTGGGAAGCGGCATTCTTCTGCATTTAATCTCAGAAAAACTCGTTTGACGAATGTTGAGGGGCCCTTAAGAAAGTTCCCAGAGCGGGCTCCGAGGGACGAAGGAAGTATTTCCCCAAGAAATAAGTCTTCTGGCACAATGTCAACAAAAAGTGTTCGGGGATGAGGGAAATCCTGAAAAAAAAGAGGAAACCACACAAGATCATGAGGTTGAAGGGTCGTCTAAGATGCTGTCCGTTGGGAGGGCTTTAAAACAAGATGACCCATAACTGCGAGGGAGGGGACATTAAAAACATCGAAAGGTTGAAAAAAAGCTCATGATTCACCCGTCGTGAGCCCTAGCAAAAGGATCTTTCACTCTCGCTTACTAAAAGAGGACCAGAAAAGGAACTAAAACGGGGGGCCTCTAGTAATCCCCAAGTCTCTATGATTGGCTGGTCAAAATTTTGGTATAAGCAGATCGTACGGGTTCCTAGTACTACCTGTACGGCGACGGGGGTCTTGGAAGGGAATTCATAAAAAAGACGCTAGATCAGTAAGTCTTAACACTCCCGCAAGAAAAAAAAAAAAACCAAACCCAACAAGCAAAACCAAAAAAAGACTAGAGTATTCGCCTTCTGAACTCGACGAAAGAAAGGTCCATCGGGGAAAAAGGGCATGTCGGAGGAGGGAGGACAAAGAAGAAACGTTGCAAGCTCATACTAAAACATAGTAGAGAGGACTTCACACCGATTATCAGGGGGTAACGTTTAGAAAACTCGGCAGAAGAGGATCGAATACAAAAGCGGAAAAAAAAAAAAAAACTCCAAGGGATCCGGGAAGGTACGGTGTTTGACTCAGGTAACTCACCGTACCGTCCTACACACAACTAGGGGCGTTGCCACAAAAAGAAATTCCGAGGGTCAAGAAAGGGGGGCTGAAAAAGAAAAAAGAACGAGAGACTATCACGAGAAAAAGAAGAAGGGAAAAAAAACAAGGGCCACTCCATCATAAAAAAGAAACGGACATAAAAGGGAGCGTCTACTGGGAGAAGCTGAAATGCATCGAAAACAAAAAAAGTCCAGGTCGTGTCGAAGGAGGCAGGGGAAACGTTGGAAGAGAGAAGAGAAAAAAGATTAAAGAGGGAACGCGACAAACTTAAAAAACCGGAAAATTCGGAGGCAGGGGGCGAGAACTTCAGAAGCAAGAGAGGCCTCTCGTTAGTTCTTCTCTGGGCTGGGTGATGCTGGAGAAAGGGGATCCTCAAAAAGAGGGGGAGCAGCTCGATCAAAAGGGGGAGGAGAAAAGAAGAAAAACCGAAAAATGCGCCCGGGGAAGGGAAAGGTGAACCTTTCCGGTGGCATCCCCACGGGGTACTGTCTTGAGAAGCGGTCGAAGAGAACAAAAACCAAAAAAATCCAGGGAGAGGGGGGGGGAAGCGTGAAATGTCCAGAGGAGGAGGGAAATTGGAGGAGCGGGTGGCTTGTACACTTACCACCACTCATCGGTTGACCGAACGTAACGATTTCGTCGAGCTTGGGGGAAAAAAAAACGGGTAAGGAACCGCAAAGAGGAGTTGATAGTAAGTCACCCTCACAGCTGGGGAAAATGGACCTCTTCCAGATGGCGGAGTTCGAAAGAACGCTACTTTAAGGGAGGCGGGTGGGGCTGGCCGCGGAAAAACGGGAAAGAGGAGACTATGAAAGACCGAAGAAACGTTCCCGGAAAAGGGTTCAAACCGTCTAGTAACGACTCGGAACTTAGGGACACTCTTCACCTACATAGTCCTGGGGGGGGGGG
>Ga0179591_1220823_pt1 | contig 12014 bp, 10 predicted proteins | sample CZOMad2_1_08_16f_FD_182891 | JGI IMG/M metagenome (GOLD analysis project Ga0179591, IMG submission 182891) | Vadose zone soil fungal communities from Angelo Coast Range Reserve, California, USA - CZOMad2_1_08_16fungal (PacBio error correction) | ecosystem: Environmental > Terrestrial > Soil >...
AAATTATAGAGATGCTCAGCTGCACACGATGGCACGCAGGCCGACAGTGAACAATGGTCATGGGGAGAGGGGGAAGGGTAGGACAACATAGAAAAGTGTAGCTCGACAAATGAGAGTGCTTCCACAGAAAACAGCCAAATCCTGCTAGCAAAGAAGCCCAAGAAAAAACTCGATTGCAGATGGCGATCACAGGGCTCTATGACGGGGAAGGAAAAAGAACTGGGCAGCAAAATGTTGGACGGCTGTGTGTCTATGCCGAGCCTTAAGGAGATCCATCGCGTTATCGAGAGCAAGAGGGGGAAGATGGAAGAGCGGAAGACCGTAGGATCCCTTGGCCACTCAATGAAGTGTGGAGTCACATGGGGAAAAACTAGGTGAAATGCTGGATCCAGGCGAGAGGAAAGTCGGAAGGGAAAGAAGAAGAACGCACGCTTATGACCCGTTGGCTGAAAGCAAAATTCCATGATCAAAAGAACAAAACTGCGAAAGGGGTCCCTTCGAAATCACCGCACTCACCGACTTCTACACCGGGGGGGTTGGCGAAGGATAGGTTGAACCATGGCCTACTCAGTTCCGTTAAAACAGAGCAATGCGGTTTCTAGAGGGGACGAATGCTCAGCCGCTTCGGGAGAAGAAGATGAAAAGAGAAAGAGATCTCGGGACTCGCGCGTCGGGCTGCCACGAACGGCACCGACATGAAGTGGAATTCCGCAAATAGTCATGCCGTTGTGAGAACGAAAGGTCGGGGACGGAAGAAATCCGCCACGACCACATCAAAGAAGGAGGAGGAAAAAGGAAAGGGAACGATGGCTCCTGCGTAAGCGCGATGGGCAAAAATCTAGAACTTGGGTTTCGAAGGTTTATGGGATCAACTAAGCCGAATGCGCTCAGGTGGTGACCCCATTAGAGTGGACGATGAGGGGAGTTCTATTTCTCGCGACTCTTGTCTCCTGGCCGTTCATTCAAACTCAATGTACGAAGCCAGGGCTGAGACGAAGAGGATATTCAGTGGAAAATCACATGGGAATTAAAATGTGATCGAAGGGTAAAGGGGGACGGGAGGAGACACAGCGGGTGACTAAAGAGGCCGAAGTAGCGTCCTGTTTGAAAGAGTCTACCCATAAAAACCCGGCAGGGACCTTGGTTCGCAGACCTCCTTCATCAAACCTCCGCAAGAGAAAAAAGAAAAAGGTCGTCCCACTCGACGGTAACTCGGGAACATCTCAAAGTCGACTCCGTAAGGGGCTAATCAGGAAAACGGCCTCATACCTCACAAATGAGCCGACCCGAGAGCGGCAAAATCAAAGAAGCATCGAAGACCACTGAGGAGACTCTGATCGAGGTGCGCGTGGCAAAAACGAGGGGAAACTTGGGGACGGAAAAAAAGCCCGTTTATTCGACTTCCGCTGAAAATGAAACGTAATCGGTTCAAGATAAGGGAAAAAGAGGGGGAGAGAGGCCAGACAGGATATTCCACCTGAGCGGGCCGGTCCAGGACGACACAGGGCGTCACGTAAGACTCGAACCGCCTTGGCGAGCTGAGGTAACCGACTGGCGGAGTGTCGCCGGGCACCTGGGGGGGGAACGCAAAAGGAAAAGAACCATTCATTTGGATTGCGGAGGGGAAAATCCAAGGCCGAAATCAGAGGCTCATGGAGTGTTTCACGATGCCCTCCGCAGGAGGCGGAAAGGGGAAGTTGACAAGAATCACCTCGTCGCGTTGGCTGACCCTCTGGGAAGAACGGGGAGAAGTCCCAGTCATCTACTTAGAAGCGAGAACAGAGCATAGAAGGGACCTTGTTGGAACATCTTCTTGGTGCCCCGCGGAGGAAGGTCCATCGGGGGATCGCAGGGGAAGCAGAGACATCCCCGCGGACTTAACAACGTCACAGGGTCAAAGGTTAAAGGGGGGGGGTGGTTACCAAATACATAACTTGGCGTGCACAAGAAGGTACAATCGTGAAAAAATGAGCTAAAAAAAGGGGGGGGGCATAGAGCAAAAAAACAAACAACTGGATAGAGGAGATGCGGGTATAACCAAATCGAAAAGAAAAAGCTTTGTAACAACGGGGCAGAAATGTTGCCCTACGCCATATGGGTGGTCGAGGAGACTTTTAGTAGGGGTTGAGGGGGTGGCAGAGGCCGACTACGGGGAAGATCTGGGGAGCAGAAGCCTGGCGGTAGGGAAGGAGGGGCAAAAACTCTCATCATAACCATCCATTAAAATATTCTCTCCCGCGTAGGCCGGTGAACGGAGGGGACCGGAGACGAAAGATTCCATCTTTAAAGAAAAAACCGCGGCCCTGACGTGAAGGGATCTCCTTCATCCTCCGGTGCCAACGAGCGTGCCCGGCGCCAGGATCAGGGGGGAAAGCAAGAGGAAGGGGGGCCGGAGATACCGACACGCGGCGCCAGGAAACAGTCGAAGAGAAAAAAAAAAGGGGCAAGGAGAGGGCAGAGAGCGGGCAAAAGTGAATCGCTTCTCGCAATAAAGTAGAATTTAACCGGGAAAGAAAAAGAGAAGGGGTCACGATCCGGAATAGTACGATCGCTTTGTCAAATGGCAACAGGGGAATGGCACAGAAGGAAGGCGAATAAAAGAAGTTCTATACTAAAAGGCACGGGGGAAAACTAAAACGCGAACTCGAGACAGCCGCAGCATTGTCAACCTATGTCGCTGGCCCTCGCTCTAGGTACTTTCGCAAGAAAGTATTACAAAGCTCTTCCCCCTTCCGAATAGAGAGGAGAAGGAAGAATAGATGCCCCGGGGACACTGTGCATCACTCGTCTTTCTATTTCGCAGAAGGCAGGGAGCGAAACAAGAATGGGTATCTTGGGAGCTCTGTCTACAACAGAGAGCATACTCTTCAAGAGAGTCAGGGAATTCAAAAGGGGGGGGATACACTTTTCAGTTTCGCGGTTTAAAAACGTACCTGTACCGGTCTTGTGAAATCAGCCGAAGAAACTCATTATTAAAAAACCTGCTCTCAGTCCCAAAGCCGAAAGAGCAGGCAGCAGAGTCTGGAAAATCTGGAACTAACGGAGAGAAGGTTCCAGCTGGAAGAAAGGTTGGAGGAAGTTCGAAGGCATCTCGACAACAACCCGGGTCAAGGGAGGGAAAGGTAAACGAAGCGCATGCGGGCGAGAGCCGCCCAGTGGTCGTCGATAAAAAGTTCTCCTGGGAGTGGGAGAGGAAGACAGAAGTAACGCCCAGAGGGGTCAGGGGAGCAACCTATTAGTCTAAAAGGAGGATTCAAGTCAATGCGGCGCAAAAGAGGGGTAATCACTAGTCTCTATCAGACTGCGGAAATAAAGGGAAAACTTGGGGGTCTCTCAGCCTTTCTAATTCGTAAAGTCCAGCGACCTAGAAAAAAAATTGATAGAGAAAAACTTCAGGGGGGGCGCCATTGACCAATCGGGGGGGCGAAGACCTAGAGGCATCCCTTCACGTTATTGAGCTTCCCTAGTGGTCCAGAAAAATAAAGGAGGAAAGATTAGGTAGATAGTCCTAGCGTCGAAGCAAGTTGAGCATCTAAACTTAAAGAAGTACGAGGGCGTGGAGGAACAGTAAGACTAAGAGAGTCTTCGCTTTGAGAACAAAGGATAGGTTGATCAGTCCTCGGTCCGGACAGCCGCATTCCTGAGAAGAGGGAGAAAGAGGTCCACTAGCGGAGCGCAGGATCTCGCGCCCATAGCCGTCGGAACCCTTTCCCAGAAAGAGAATCTGCATCGCTTCGTCCTCAGCTCTCGCGAAAATCTGGGAAGAGGGCCCTCGGGAAAGGACTTGCGTTCAAGGATTGTGCGATAGGGGAAGGAGAAGTCGTAAAGTGCATACGAATCTTCTCCATGGGGGAGGAAAAGAACTCCGGGAAGGAGAACCTAGGCATGACAGGTCAGGGAGGAAGTATAATGACCCTGGGGTGTCCGTCTCCCTCGTGAGCAGTCTTGGGGTCTGGAACGGGAGAAGGGGGGGAGGGGGGTAGACCGGCATAGGAAACGAAGATCGGGAAAAGTCGAAACGGCCCCGCTGGAAGGGAAAGGCAACTCTTCCTGAATTTGAAAAAAGTCCAACACCTGGAGGGGGCCTGGATGATATAGTCGAGGAATCCGGAGGAGCTGCGACTGACGGAACAGGAGCGGCGCTTCGTCGTATCCTACGGAGCAACGAAGAAATACTAAGAGGGGGAAAAGTCTGTCTTCAAAATACTCAGTAAGGGACGCCGGAAAATCGGATCAACCCCCGGACGAGAGTTGGAAAACGCCGCTCCGGTTTCCCTGACTTGCCGGGAGAAAAAGAAAAACTAGGGGAACGGCAGGATCCCGCGATAGGCGAGAGGCGCAGCTCTTGCCTCTGGCGTGAGACCGGCAGGCAGGATTCCAGAAAGAAGGGTTATAAGAGAACGAGGGGAATCAGGTGTTGAGACGGGAATGACGAAATCAGGGATAATATCAAGTAGAAAACAAATAACGAGAGATCGTAAATAGAATTTTACCGGTCACCTTTAAAAGAGAAAATCAAAACATTGCAGGGGGTGAAAAGAGTCACTAAAAAAAACGCAATGGATGCCAGCTGCACAAGATGCAGCTGGGCCAAGAGAAATGCTTATACGATGGCGGCGTCTCGAGGGGAAAAAGAAAGAAGCGAAACTGGAGCAAACAAGGACCCGAAAGTCGGAAAAAGGAAGTCTCATTCATAATCCTCCCTCATCAGCCGTCAAGAAAAAGGGGAGGCGAGAACAAAAAGAGAGTGGTCCTTGTCGGAGGACGCGATGATCATTCTACATTCCAGTATAATAAGAAATTCCTTGACCAGAAGAGGGGAGTTCGGAGAAATATTAAAATCCCGGATACGACGACTGCATGGAAACAAAAAACCTGAAGGCCTTAGCCGCAAATCAAAAAAATAGATGGACTTCGAAATCTGGAAGGGAAGAAGACTAACGCACTTCTACACCGGAGATGGACTACAACCGACTCTCAGAACGGTCTCTTCAGCCCAACAGAAAAAAGATCATTCCGTCGAAAAGAGGAAGGAGGGTGAAAGAGCTCGGAGCGTTGCAAGGAAAGCGGAGAATAACCCTACGAACATGAAGAACATTAAAATGGGGGACGAGCTTAATCAGAGTGGGCCAAAAGAGAGATGAGCACGACGTGATCCAAAGAGAAAAGAAGGAGATCAGGAACGAGCGCGACGCCAGGAAGCGTAGCAAGGGGAAGAAAACGGACTGAAGATCTGAACGCAGATGCTGATCTAGAACAGGTTAACTGACCGCGATCTCTATTCCTCTTGACAGAAGGAAAGAACCTCACGTGGTAGAGAAATCGCTCCCGCAATTCGTATCATTCCACCGTCGAGCAAGGAGAAAAAAGAAGCGTGAGGAGAAATTTAAACCTATGTCCAGGACGTCGACTGCATGTCAAAAAAAAACCCTCTGAGCGTTGATGAAGGACCCAAGTGGTTCCGCCGCGACCATCCTCGAACCTCACCTCGTCAGGGGTACCTAATATGCTGAAAAGGGAAATGAGGTCCAGAGAAATTCAAAAACTGATTCAGAGACCGGGGATTTGCGTCTGCTGGAACCATGCAGGACAGAAGGGGGACGGGGGGTCTAATATCTTGTTTCGCTAGCGCTTGTACTTACTCTTCAGAAGCCTCTGACTTACACTAGGGCCTTCCGGAGATCTTTCACTACTCTTCTGATCGCTTCTTCCCCTCGTAAAACTTAGCACCTACGAGTGAGAGCTCAGTAGCAAACCTCATAGCCGTTTTCTTCGGACGGAAATCCCTTCTCGTCTTCGAACGCACGCCACGAAAATTAAGGAAAGAAGGAACTTCTGGAAAAGGGCCAGCCCGTCCGGAATCTGCGAGGGAGCGGAAAGAGGGGTCGGAAAGGTACGAGATGGGGAAAGAGCTGGGTGGCAGGGGGGCTGTGGGTCGTTCATCTGTAACGAAAAAGGAGATGCGAGATTTGGGCTTCGTGTGCCTTCCAGACCCTCCCTTTCGACCTGCAGCGACGACGGGGGGCAGGAACTAAAAAGCCGACAGGACAATCTCTTCCAGGAGGGTACAAAACACGGCCGGTGTTTGTTTGGACTTAGGGAAAGAAAAAGAAAGAAAGAAGGTGCCCCTCCGAATAAGCATAAAACTTTACACCTGCCGGCTAGGGCCTGTAAAAGATCAGGGGTCGACAGGGGACGCCCAGATCATAGACCGAGTGGACTCCTACCTCCGGTGACTGGGGAACGACGAGAAGACCTCGGCTGGGGTCGTCTCTAAGGGAGGAGGAGCTTTGCAGCCAATCTGCATGAAGCGAAAAAAGAACGAGGTTCGAAACCCGGTCTCCTCTGCGACAAGAGAGAAATGGCGCCGAGACCCCTAGAAATGCTAGGGGAGGGGCTTGTGGGATCGAGGAAAGTGGTCTGCCCAAACGGTGGGTGTTCCCTAGGGGGATGCTAAGAGGGAGGTCAGTGGAATGACGTACATGACTAGATGAAGAGAGGGGCGAGAGGTGCGATAATGGGAGAAACCGAGAAGGAAAAGAGGTAGTAGCCGGAATACGTCAGAAGAATGCGCGTCGGTGATCTTAGGCCGCTCAGGACGTCCGCGGCGGGGGGTCTATGGCTGGAAAAAAAGAATCCTTTCTCATGGGGGGGGGAAGACTGGCGCCTTTAGGTCGTTGAGCGTCCCAGTTGACAAAAAGCCAACAGTTTCGGATTGTTTGCTTGTCTCTATCGACGGGCATCCAATGTGGCCTGGCACTCGGGGCTCTCTGGTATTTTTGGGGCGGCCTAAGAGGGTCCGACAGCCTGCCACTGCCAGGGGCCTCGGCTGGGGACGTCCATCTGGAAAGACCAGGGGGGAAGTAAGTATTGAATAAGTATACTACTCGGGCCTCCAGGCTGGTGAGTAACCTTGTAGGTAAAGCAGGGAGGAGTCGTTTTGCCGAGTCTCTGGGCCGCTCACAGTCGTGGTACAATCGTCTTAACAGAATGCCAAAGAAAAGAAAAAGTGGCCGTTCGGCGGCTAATACTATGGTCTTCTTGAACACCCCCGAATTAGGTTCACTATGACAGTTGCCTTGGACCAAAACCTCATAGGTCTCAACAAAACCCGGAGAGGGAGGATAGGCGGGTCCTCAGGGGTGCAATAGGACACTGGAAAAGGAAGATGGCGAAAGGCATTCACAGGCAAGGCGCGACTCGGTAACCGGAAAAGGTTTTTAGGGGTGGAGGTTATGAAAACATGAAAAAGGAGCGCCCGCCTTTCCCTCTCCGGGAGTCACAAAAAAACTGCCGAGAGGTGCCCAAAGGTAATAGTCTGGAAGAACCGGTAGGAGCGATACTCGGACTGCCCTTCGAAAACACTGGAGACGTACAAAAATATCCCCTCGCTTAAATGCCAGAAAACTAACTGGACGGGTGGGGGTGCACCAAGGGCTTCCGTCCAAAAATTGCCCTACTCCTGTCCCAAAGAGGGGAGTTCTTGAAGGAGAATAACGAAAAGCGCTCCCTCCGCCTAGCATAAAAGGGGCAGACTAGACTTAGATTTCTTAAAGAAAAGGACTCAGAAACTGAGTAAATGGACCGTCACTATGGGAAATAGCCATTGATTAAAAAGATCTGGAAGATCATCACAAGGCAAGATTTCATGACACCCCGATAAAGACCAGGGGAAGAAAAGGGGGGAAAAAATAAAAACGGGTCAGACACGCTCAGAAGAAGCGGAGACAGCAGAATCATGGCGACCGGAGGTTCTTTATAAGGGAGAAATGTGGGCACCTCGAAAGGAAACAGTGAAGAGAGAAGTAGAGGCCTTAAGCCCACTTGAGGGGAGAGGAGGTGCTTGGGCTAGAAAACATCAAGAGGTCACAAAATTCATCGTCGGAGGGAGCGAATCAGGATCTAGGGCACCCCATTTGAATGGAGATAGTCATAGGAGACCTATCGAGTCTCGTAGCGAAGGTCCTTCCGGGGCTTCTGTCAATGGCCGCGGAAAAAAGGCGGGTTAAGATGGTACAACAACCGACCCCCGGGGGGAAGCAGTGTGACCGGAACGGCCTCTGACTGATCGCAGAACAATTGTACTGCAGAGGCTTAGGTACAAAGGCAGCTGCCCTAGCACAGTGGGGAGGTCAAGCTGGAGAGAGTAGAATGCGGAAGTAAAAATCGGGGCGACCCCGGTCTTCGCTATTCTCAATGCCAGGGAGGGGCCGGCCTGGATAATGCAGACGATTCAAAGAACCCGAGCGTGGAGACGGTGGGAGGCCGGAAAACGAATCCATTGAAAGGAAGGGGGCATCAAGAAAAAGGATATAAGAAAATGTAATCCAAGTGAGGTCGTAGGGCAGACATTATAGACCTCCACTCTGGTAGCGGAAGCCGAAGGTTCCTAAAGGGTGGCTGGGGGACCCCGGAATCGGCTTCTTCATTCCCTCGACGTAGCAAACCGTATAAAGACCATTAAAAGGAGTGGCTTGGCCATGGGTTCAATCGGCCCACGCGGTCCGACTTGGCATGGCCTGACAAAGTGAAAAAAAGGTATCGCGGAAGCCCGGGAACCTATTAAAAATTTCGAGGAGTAGGAAAAAAAGGGAGGACTACTTCACAAGGATCAGCCGTATGAGTCCTCTTCGTGACAAACCCTCGGTTATAACGTCTGGAAAACTAGGAGGGATACAACACGTATCGGCCTAAGGAAGGGCGGCACTAAAAAAGCGATCCGGCGGTATCCTCTATCCACTCCGCGGGTCTCACTTCTCAAGGAAGAGAGGAAAGATCCATTTTGAGAACTTAAACTGGGAGAAGACCGATTTAGTCAAACAACGGCGACATCTGTGCTCGGCCGACTGTCCTTCAGCGCTTCGAGGGGAGGGACGAAGACTTCAGATATAAGTCAGACTTGGACGATAGCACGAGTCGGGGTATCTCGGAAAATAAAAATAGGACACTCGCCCATGAATGGGGACTTCAGAGGTCTGAGGTAGGGAAGGCCGGGAGCCAAAAACATCGGGGAAAAACTGGGGTGAGTCTTCTAGATCTGGCCGGGGATTCGCCTTCGGATCTTTGGTGCGAAGTAAGACGAAAAGGAAAAGAAAACGGCACTCCCAGCAAAGATTTTAACACGTCAAGAGGGGACCTCTCGTCGTGAAGAAACAAGCAATCCGGCCGTGGGAGTCTAAGCCTCGCACAATAGGGGCAGACAGCGGAGGAAAATACGAGCCCGCGAGCCGAAGCGGAAAAAGGATTTAGGGGACAGGTAAGAAGAACTCCCTAAATCATCGCTCGTCAAGACGGACCGGCGAGAGGGCAGAAGAAGAAGCCGCGTCTCTGGAAATACTCCTGAAAGGGCAACGAAAAAGTTAACTGAAGGGGAGAGGATTTGGGCTGAGAGCTCGGGCTGATCCGCCCATCTAAATCTATTGACGACTGGGCAAGAGTAATTCTCTGTTGAAGAGTCCTATCGTGAGAAAAAGAGGCAGGTACTCGTCTGTTAATTGTTATGCACGTCAAATCGCGTCTCGAGAACACAGGAAAGAGAAAAGGAATAAGTACATTGGAGGCATCCCCTCATTCAAAAGTCTAAAAAGTTCAGGGGTATCCTCGCTGCCCAAAGGCGCAAGTGACGACTGCACAATAGAGACATCTCCCGCGTAAAAAGTCGGGGGGGATCACTTCAAAAAAAGCGGATAAGCCACTCAAGAGAACCCGCTCGGGTTAATAAGCAGAGGCCGTCATGCGGTGCACCCGATCGAAAAGAACAGAGGAAGGTGTCATGTGTAGGTGGACGAGAGAGGTGATCGACATGAGTACAGGGAAGAGAAGAATTTCAACACTGAGACGGCGCGCCTCTTTCTACTTCGGGGAGACGACAATGCGGGGGACAAAAAAAAAAGAAATCCAAAAAAGAACAAACACCGACGAGATCGCCATCCGAACAGTGTTCAAAATAAGGCTCAATAACCTTGAGGTCGGTTCTTAAGGCCTTCTCTGGGAAGGTAAGTTGAAGGACCCCCCTTCAACAGAAGAGGAACACAGCCGGCTCTAATAACCAGGAGCTTCTATTGAGAAAGAAAGAGGGCAGAACCTGCGTAGAACATAATCAGACGAGAATTCCAAAAAATCAACCGGGGGGAAAGAAGAGAAAGAAAAGGTTACAATCAAAAAGACGTAGAAGAGATCCGGACATTCACATCCAAATGAAGAGAGTTAAGGCTAATAGGTCTAAACGACTGATATGAAACTGGAAAAATTATCAGGAGAGGAATCCCATTGGAAGAAACCAGGCGATTGTACGAGCTTGAGATCCGCCGTGATAGAGGACCTCTAGTCAGAACGTTTCGGACCAACCTATACGGCGAAAAAACAGTTCCCTCCCAAGGAACTCTTGGAAAGGGGGATACGACATGGGACGGTATAACAGGCAGAAAAACCGCGAGAAGTAGTAGAGCGCCGGAAAGAAACAGCTTCTCCCTACTACGAACAAACCCTCCTAAAGATAGGAAGGGACAATTGTCACTGAGAATAAAATCCACGGCTTGAGTTGCCGAACCTCTGGTCTGCGACCGCTCGGTGGAGGTCATCCTTAGGGTCCTCGTTTTTTGCAGATCGAGGGGGGGGGGGAAGAAAAGGGGGAGCAACCAATAAACGGGAAAACTATAATCAAACTCGCTCGGCATCAAGGCGAGCTGTCCCTCGTCTGACCTCGAATTCAAAGAAACGATCGCAAAAAAAAGGAAAGAGGGGGAAGGGTGGTCCATCCGAAAATCGGCGAACCATTACACGCCCTCGGCCGAAGGGGAGAAGAACATGACACTTAACTAACGGGCACGGGAACAGAGTTCATAGGGAAGGGGAGGGGAGAAAGATTTCTAAAAAGGGGGGGGGGTGAAGAGGCTGCGCATTCGGTGCAACGGGAAAAGACTTAAACTACAAGCGCGTGCGGATGGATGTACGAGAGCTGCCCCCAGCCTCTTAGCCTACCCTCCTCAGGCGGCCTCAAAGGGAAAAATCCGATGGAAGATCGTCGGGGCCATCCCTCACCTCGGGACGGTTTGTTTGGGAAAGCGTAACGTTGATCCCGAGGAAAAAAGAAAAAAAAGTCACCAAACGGGGGTGAACTGACCCAAATCGGGTCGCAGCAGAGAGAAGAGCATCTCCAGGTTTATTCTCAGAAACGCACCTGAGAAAAGAAGGATAACTGGAAGTGGAGGTGCGTGATCTATAAAGGGCTCTAGATTCTCACTGCCTATTTCGAGCCTGGCAGAGGACCCGCGAATCATTGGCTAAAATCAAACGGGGACAGATGGCTAGCAGACGATCCGCATAAAGAAAAGAATCGTTCAGGGGGGAGAATGCGCTTTCAGAAGGATCGAGGTGGTGGGGACGCGGGGTAAAGGGCCCCCCGTTGATTTTCGGCACTGCGGTGTAGTCATAGAATGATGCGGGGGGGGGGATGCACCTTGTAGCAGTTTAAAAAAAAGGACGCGCAATTCTGTCAATGGCTAGACCACTTATAGTGCCGCATACTACTTGACGAACCGTCTCCGTCGAAAAATGAGCATTCGGCCGCACGATCGCGCTGAAATGAGCTTCGAAGGGGGTTAGTCTCCGCCGGTTTCCTGTAGAGGGGGGGCCCTTAGACAGGTGAGTTGGAATTCTGGTCGCCGACATCGCTAGACTTGTCGGGGGTGCACCAGCCTCGCGGGGAAATCCTCAAGGCAAATTCGGGGGAGGAGAAGCGCTGGGCCAGAATGGAACCGGTTGATACCCGAATACACTACTAAAAGCAGGAGGGACTCAGAGTGATTAGAAAAAAGCAATCGAGGGGAGGGTGCCAGCGCGGGCAGCGTGCGCCTCTCGAGGGGTCATGGAGGATAAGTGAGACCCCCCCCCCAAAGAAACAGTTCCAACGGCAAGACCTTCAGGGAAGGAAAAACACCTCAACTAAGGGTATTGGGTACAATCCTCGTGGAAAAAACGGATGCGTCACCGAACCTTCTTCGGAAAACACGGGA
>Ga0179591_1252002_pt1 | contig 12014 bp, 12 predicted proteins | sample CZOMad2_1_08_16f_FD_182891 | JGI IMG/M metagenome (GOLD analysis project Ga0179591, IMG submission 182891) | Vadose zone soil fungal communities from Angelo Coast Range Reserve, California, USA - CZOMad2_1_08_16fungal (PacBio error correction) | ecosystem: Environmental > Terrestrial > Soil >...
GCGAATTCTAAGCCATCTTCGCATCGTGACCTACTGAACCCGCTGTATATGACGAGAAACCGCGCAAACGTCGCAAAATTAGAGGTCGACAAGGGGATAATACGTCGTGCACAGTCGCGAGTGGCCTCGGAGCAAGGAAAAAAGATACGATGTAGCTCGGCCAGAAACCAACCAAAAGAAGAAGAGAGAAACCCTAGGCATCCGCTGGGACGTTCGGTGACCCGGAAAATCTCATCTTCTAGCGACAAGAATCTGCTCCTCATGGTTGCCGAGAGAGAGAGATGGGCAGGAAACAATGGGTCCGAGAGGCGACGCGACACAAAAGAGGGCAGACCGATTGCCGCAGGAGTAGCGGGGATACAACGATCTTCAGTTAGGAAAGAGGCGAGTCGAGGGGGGGGAAAACGTCAACAATGACCCTTTGGCCTCAGGCGTGGGCGATCTGGAGGAGGGAAGAGGGTTTGGGAGGGCAGAGATCAGCTCTCGTCCGGGGCTAAGGAAGAATTCTAATAGAGGAGACCGTGTAGTGGAGGGAAGTCCGGAGGGGAGGACCGACCAGACTGACGATGGGAGGAAGCTGCTAATAGGGGTCTATTGGGGGAGCGTCAGTGCGAAATAGACTCGGGTTTTGCCAAGGAAGCCGGGACACGATCTATGGAGAATGCTAACTGCGGACTGAATTGTGAGCAGGAAGGAAAACCGGAAGTGCATGGAAAACCATCCCTCGTCGAGATCAAAAAAAAGAGGCGATCCAAAAGAGTTAGGCGGTGAGGGGGGGTTGCGGCGGTATTGGAGAAGGGAAATAGAGGCAATCCGTTACCAGAGCTGGACAGAGGAAGACAAACACCTCGGGGGGGGGGCACAGCCGACGGCTCCGACCATCAGAGACACGCAGGTGCACCGGGGTTAAGCTGTCAAAAAATTCTGCTCAAAACAAAAAAGGGCGAGCTCTAGTCAAGTGGCACGACGGGGAAGCGCATTATCAACAAGGGACCTTTCTATGGGGGGATCAAAGACGCAGCCCGCTTAGAAGAAAGAAAAAGGGAGGGCCGCGCGCAGCTCGATCACGGTGCAGGGAGAGCCAGCGCGCGAGGTGTGTATCGGATGAGGGAAAGAGACGGAAACTGACAGGAAGTGGGACGAAGTCCGAAGGGTCGAGCGCATCAAGCTGACGGGGAAAGGGGGATCAGCTGCTCAGAGGACTGGGGGGCGAATCGGGAGGGCGGACGAGGATAAGGGGTGTTTGCAAGCTGAAGACCGACGCGGGGCGGGCTTGGACCATAGGAGAGGCTCATCGGTAGCGTAACCAAGTAGGCGAAAAGAGAAACACGCGTGCGAATGGATTCGGAACACGAGGGCATCGAGAGGCTACGCAGCGGGGCCAGGCACATACTATTCAAGCAGGAAATATTGCGACGGCTGGTTGTCTGCAGACGGCTCTTCGGGGGGCGAGAATTCCGAAGGGATCTCTCGAAAAACAACATGGGGTAGTGAGGAGATAATTTGAAACTACTCGAGGGGGATCAAAAATCCCGTCAAAGGTGCCTTAACCTGCGAAATCGGCAAGCTCTCGGGCGATTGACTGCAGTCGGTACGCATGCTCATCAGCGACATAAAGGCGTTTGACACAGCCAAGGCGCAATCGCGGTTTTCTGGGGGGAGGAGGGCCAAGACGCAGGCATGCGAATCGAGCGGCGCGCTCCATCGGCAAACGCTGTCTGGTAAGTAGAGAACACGGGACGGAAGCGTGTCCAGGACACGAAATACCTCGACGGGAGAGATTCAACGCGGGACGCCGTCACGTGACCGGATTCGAACACTGACTGTAGAAAAAACGTAGCTGGGGAGGCTACAGGAAAAATAAAAAACTCTAACAGGGAGGGGGTAGGGGGTCTCGGCTCCGAGAGAAGTTCACTTCGGTGGGAGCGTCGGACGCGGCTGTGGGAGGGAGAGAGACGAGGGCGGCTTCACATTCATCAATAGAATCGGCCGTCGAACTGCTCATGATCGAAAAGGAATGACAATGACGGGGACCGTGCCGCGGGGGGGAGAAGTAGATGCAAGGGGGGAGACTGGGAAATGGGACTGAGCTCTTACGGAGCCTGCGAACAGCGAGGTAAGCGGAAAGCTGTTAACGCGAGTAACAGAGGGCTCGATAATTAGAGTCGCCGGGGAACAACCCGGGAGGCACGGAACTTCGACTTTGGTTTGGGTCTCTGCCGGGGAAAGGGTGGTCATAGGAACGTGCATGGGACTCGAGCAAACGCCAGCAAGACGTTTACCGAAATGGCAATTGGGACAATCAGAGTTTGGGAGTGGGAAGCCAACGACGATCCAGACCGGTCCGAGGGGAGATTACCTCTGGGGTGCCAATCTTGACGGAGAAGGCTCTGAAGAACTTACTACAAAGGGGGGGGGGGGCTAATCTAGGTGGAGAGGGGTAAGGTCCGGGACGACCTAAGCTGCGAGGAATAACAGAAAGAGAATCCTCCCATATCATCTGGGAAACTAAAGAAGAGGCGATTGGGGCATTTAACCGGGCTGAATGTAGACAGAACTACATGTTAACGCAACAAAATCAGTCGGGGTGGTCAGGGCTACAATTGGGGACAGCTGTCCAGTGAACCGTCGCTCGAGGGAGCGAGGGCACCACTCTTATCCGTAAATGTGGGGGAACGGTGGGGGGAAAAGAAACGAAGAGAGACTTGCTTCAGGTTCACAACCGAAGAAATCGGACAGCAGTTTTCGGCGGCTTCATCAGGGGGTTTGTCTTTCAGAGAGATAACGTCGGAGGGTGGATTCCGGGTGTCAATGTCGACAGGGGCAGTCAACTAAGGGTCTTCGCCAGCGAGATGGAGAAGTCAATACGAGCTTGAAATAGCTGGAGAATCCAGCTCGACTCGAGTAGTCGTGTCTCAGAGGTCAGAAGAGGACGAGATCGTTTGGGTCTCTCACAACCTATTATTATTGAATAAATAGGTCCAGCTAGGGAAGCCAGCAGAAGCGGAGGAGAGGTGACCTCCTCGGCAACCTCTGGAGGGCTAAAGGACGTCATTCAGGGATGTTATATCGCCGCTAGATGAATTATTGCGAAGGGGGGACCAACCTGAAAACACCTAACGACGGTAACTCTCTGCAACTCAAAAAGAAGAGAAAGCCCGCCGCAACCGCTCTCGGGTGAGGGGTTGAACGTGAAGCAGCAGGATCTAAAAAGAGAGCCGCTTGCAATCCGCGGGTGCCGCGCATAGAGAAGACGGTTTCGGTGACGAGGAAAAAAGTGTCCTGTATCGACTTCGGTTCGGAATCAACGACAGGGTGATTGATTCGAATCAGCTGTGTCGATTTGGCAAAACCGAGGAAAATGAGGGGGGGAAGATCGATCTGGGAGGAGAAACCCCAGGACGAAAGACAGCGGGTACACTTCTAGCAAGACTCAATAGAGGGGGGAAGCCCACGGGTGAGCTAGGGGGGGTGAACTAAAAGCAGACGTCTTGTCGAGGTAATAGCCTTCGACTACTCGTACTATTGCTTAAGTGGGGAAATTACCACTCGAACTTGGGGTTCAACTAAAAAGTACTCTCGAGTTTACGCTGAGGGGAAAATATAAAGTCGAATGAACGGGCGCAAAGGGGTACCATCACTGATCGCTTATAAGAGGCGATGGGCCAGTGCATCGCGCTTTAAGGTGGGGTTTTGGTAGTGGGCGTAACTACGTAGGAAGGCCTGAGCGGGGAATGAAAGCTGGACATCAGAAAAACGGAGATACAAGAAAGCAGGTTGCTCAAGGGAAATCCTGGAGCGTCACGAGCCTTCAAACCGTAACGGGTTGGAAAGAAAATTATAAAACCATGCGTTAATTCCTCGGAAGGTGACTACTTGGCCGAATGGGAATCTAAAGGAGCACTCGTCGCTGCTTCTATTGGAAATTACTACTCCACAGTGACATAACAAACCGTTCTTCTAGCGACAGTGCTAAGGAGTGACATTTCCTCAGAAAAGAAAGCAAAGTGTTAAGCGTTGATCATGGGTCCTTAGAAGACCTCCTAAGTGTTGGGGACCGGGACGAGGGGGCGAGACGCAGGTACTAGATGGGAACGATGTGAGATTCTAAGCTAGGACGTCGTAATCGGGCGAAGTTTTAAAACAAACTACAAAGAGAGGGGGGGGAGGCTTGAAAAAGTGGGATAATTCGGCATCTTCGGTAGGACTAGGCCTCGATCTTGCGCGAAACGCAGAGAACCAGAGAGTGCTACCGGGGAAGGGAGGAGAGCTGCGCGGGAGACCGCACCGGATCACTTCAACGCATTCGATCTTTCGACGTAAGGTGGACGAGGTGTAACACGGACGGGGAGGAAACGTCAGTACAGAGAATTAAAAGTTATAAAAAGGAATCAAAAAAACACTTATTATGAAAAGGTAGAGAACAGAGAGAAGCAGGAATGATCGACTAAAGAGGAAGTACGGTGAAGTACTCAGGGGAAAAAAGTCGCAAGAGGCGCGGGCTGTTGGGGTGCGCAGGAGACATGGCATCTCGGTGCCGCAGTCGTGTCCTGCCTACACAGAAAAGTTCGATGTGCTCTAAAGACTCGCTCCTGACCGATACACTCGGGAAGCGAACAGTCGGGCCCGAAACAACGAGAGCGTTGGGATTGCAGGATGTAACACTGAAGGTCTACGAATACTACCAGCACCTATCATAGGCACTACAGCGGGAAACTTCAGCAGAGCTATAGAGCAGTCGAAGGGGCAAATAAGCCGGCTTTAGGAGGAATCCCTAGAAAGAGAAAGCGGAAAAAAACCGGGATCGGGGAGGACGGGGTTCAAAAAAAGGGGCAGTCGTTATCGGGGAAGCGCGGCATCAAAGTTTAGGGAGGGAAATGAGGGAAGTAGAGAGGGGGTAAATAGAAATATAAGATCGTCGAAGGACTATTCTCTCCAGTCTCCACGTAGGGACCAGCCGATAGAGAACAGCTTTGGGGGGAATCTCGAATTTGGGACCCCGCTACCTAAAAAAATAAGTCCTTTGAAAATAACGCTTAAGTAGTAACAAAACCAGGAGACGAAATGGGAGGAGTGTTCTTTGAACCCAACACAACTACAGGAAAAAGGAGACCAAAACATCGATACACGACGTACAACAAACAAAAAGAAGCCACCACAAAAAAACGAGTGAAGAACGGCAAAGGGACACAGCCAATCCTAACTACTACATTTTACATCACAACGCCCAGCGGGCTGGCATCACAAATATTGAGTCGTGTAGCGGGAGGGGAGGCGGCGCCCCCAAGTACAGCTTATTGGAAAATCTATCATTGGGGAGGGTAGCCAACGGGCAGACCAATAGGACACGACAGGGAATGAGCAATCTTTTTCGCTTGAGCCTGACTGTCACCTAAAACAGACTATTGTAGGGGAGACTTGCCTGTAAGAAGTCAATGACCGGGGGGATAAGAGGTCCCAGAAATAAACTAAAGAACAGGAAAAACTTACTAGGGAATCGAGTTGGGTGGCGGTGAAAGAATCTCTATGTGAAGAGGGTCGACGATCAGTAGTAGACAACCAGGAAGGGGAACATGAAAACTGGGCCGTCTGCCTCACACTAAGGCAAACAACATCACATCCCCCAAAAAGAAAAAAAAGAAAAAAACCAACTGTATGACAGGAGAGTCCTGGAGCGGGGAATAAAGAGGGGAAGCGGGGGCACCGCAAGCCGAACAGCGGCTGAGGTACAGCACGAGGGTCTTCACCTCACACAACAGTGAGGAGGGGGCTGGTTTGGGGAGGGTGGGGGTTGGGATTTGCACTAGAGAATCAGGAGGGTGTAAAGGGAGCGATCCTGAGGAACAGGGGAAAACGAGCAGTAGCCATCTGCTACGACGAGCCTGCAGAAAGCTGGACCGGAGGAGGGGAGCTACCGCTAGGAGAGGCGGGCTCCTAGGGGGAAAGTTAAGAGCTAGATGAGAGGGCTAGAAAAAAACAACGGAGGAGTATATCATCGAGGTTCTCAGATGAAGAGACGGCTCACTAGGTCGGCGAGAGGTCTCAAGAAGGAAAGGTGGAACGCAAGGAGCGAGGGAGAGTCCGCTGCCCCCCGAGGGATAACGTCTGCAACCGGAACTACTAAGGGGGGCAAGGTAGCAAGTTCCACACCCGATAAACGGGGGGAGATAAGGAAAAAAAAATAAGAAGTAAGGAAAAACCTCGACCGAATTTCGGGATTTGTTGAAAGAGCGCAGGGACTTGACGAGGACAAAGGTCGTCTTCCAGGAAAACCAGCGGACTAATCGACGGTTTGGGCAAACCAGGTCCCGAGGAGGAGACCGACCCAGGAATTGACGAAGGAAGGTCGGACGAGGTCTACGAAAACTTCAGAGTCAACGAGCACGTCTTTTTAGGCAACTAAAAGAGTTTGGCCTCGTAAAGTCGCGATCGGAGGGGACGAGGTTTCGGCGGCTCGCTCGGCTTGAAGTCTCGGCAGATAAGTCAGGAGGGACATGGTCACGGGCGAGCGGAGGCCTAGAAAAAATGTGTAAAGGGGTCATTCAAACTGGGCGATTTGCGGGCTGGAAGGGGGGGAACACTTACTCACGAGAGTTGGGCCAACGAAAAGAGGGGGATCAGGGAGATTCGGGGAGCTTATGCAGCTCCTGGGCTTCAGCATCGAACACCGATGTACCCTAACCCTCTAGAGGCAAAAAAAGATGCGAGGATTGCGAGCTTGACGGGGGGGGTTGAGAGGAGTAGGGTCAGAACGTATAGCTAATCCGGAAAAATAACGAGTTATCCAAGAATCGTAGCTCAAGCACCTGGCGTGTTCTTCCCGAGAGGAAAACCGATAGGAGAATCGAGGAGGGGGGGGTAGGGGAAGCGGTTCCAACAGAGGATACCACATTCAACGCGCGATCTTCGCCAAGGGGAAGACTTGGCGCGAGAAAACTCAGGGTCAGGAGAGGGGTTTGAGAAACCTTCCCCTCCGGAGTAAAAAAAGAAAACTTAGTGTACCCGCCACTCTCTAAACGAAGTGCCCATTTAGCCTCCAGAGAAGCAACCATTTTAAGAGGGGGCGGATGTCAGGGGAAGAAGAGACTACAGGGGGAAAAACTATTCCTAGGTCGCGGAGGAAGCAAAGGAAGGGTCACCTGAAGAGAAGAGTAGAAAAGATGGCGGGGACTTGTAGGAGTAGGGAGAGGGAGCAAGGGGGTACCCACTACTGTGTGGAGTGGTACCAGAGATGAAATGAAGAGGCAGAAAGTTCACTCTTCCAACATCGAGAGAAACCTAGAACAATATCTTGAGAAGGGGGACAATAAGGGAGGGGAGTTCTCATTATCCATCCTGTACTATCACTGTCCGAAAGGGGGAGGAGGAAAACGATGTGGAGAAGGTCGGCACAGAAAGGGCAGAGGAGTCGATCATTCAAAGAAGGGTTATCTTCCAAAAAAAAAAATTATGGGTGAGAGAAAAGGTAACCGGATCGAGCTTAGGGTCACTATACCGCGTGAGGGAAAGTAAGGGCAAAAAACTGAGAGCTCGCGACGGGGACTTGCTCTTTGAATCTTGACGCTAGGCAGCAGCTCCACGATTAAACCAAAAAAAAAACACCCCCCCACCAACAAACAAAGACTTACGAGAGGGATAGTCGTTTCTCTATAGTCAAGGGGAAATGGGGTTAACCTTCCGACGCGCTAACAAAAGGGTTCCATCCGAAACAAATATCTGTAAGGAGTGTAGAAAAAAGAAGGGAATAATCCGAAACAATAGAGAGAAGCGTATACATCGGGAAAAGTCAAAACTTCTAAGAGGACTTCGCGGAACAAATTATCCGTAGTCGCGGAGGGAACAATAGACACCGCTTAGGGCGGGAGGAGGAGGATGCTGAGGGAAGGTCACTTCGTTGATAGAGAAGCGGGGAGGAGGGCCAGCATTTTGAAAAGGAAAGGAGGGCAGAGAGTTGCATCTCAATCAGGGGAAGGATCTCAAACTGCTTGACTCCATGTCGGGCAAACTTCGTGAAACCTGAAGGGGGGCAGACTGGGGGGAGGCAAGCGCGGGAGTGGGAAAACTCAAGTGGGGGGAGAATGGGAAAACTGGTAGGAGAAAGAGAAGCGTGCTTTAGAAACGATGGATGGTGGGGCCAGCTAACGCGAAGGAATCGAGTACTTGGACGGAATAACCGAAGAAACCACAACTCCCAGCACGGACGGTGTCCAGTCAGCTTGGGTTGGGGTGAGCAGAGACCGGGAGGTGATTCCAGGAGGGGGGGGCGACGGGGAATACTCACGAGATCAGCCGGCAAATCAAGAAGAGCACCGAGATTCGGGGCAAAAGCGGGCTTGGTCAGGGAAAAAAACCTTCGACAGGACCCCCCCCCTAGTAGGAGGGGAAAACGGACCGCGTCGGAGCAAGGGCCTCAGGGAATCAAAGAGGGAACACATTGACTATAGATCAAGAGTGACGGGGGAATACACGAAAAGGGTCGCTATCTAGAAGGGCCATCAAATCCTACAAAGAGAGGGCTCGCTAGAAGAAGATGAGGGTGTGTGGGGCGGGTTCAACAACGAAATCTGCGAAAAGAAAAGAAATCTCAAGGATAAGGGCTGACGGAAGGGAGTTTGGACCGAGTGAGAAACTCTTCACACTTAAAAGGAGGGGCCAAGGCCACAGACAGGAGGGGAGCTTACAAAGGCTCGCTTGAGGAAAAAGGTCAAACACGAAGGCTCCGAGTGGGAGGGAGGGGCTAATAGAAGTTGGGGGGGGTCAGGGAAGGGATGACAATTGAGATCTTTCAGGAGAGTCCACTTCGCAAAGGACGGACAGGAGAACAACAGAGTAGGAAAGTAGCAGTTCCTGGAAAAAAGAGGGAGGCGGGGATAGAAGAGAGGGAAGGGCTAAGAATAGGGCAAAGGTTCCCTCTGACTAATAGGGGGAGGACAGATCGGGAATCAAGAAAAAACAACAATTATTAGGAATGAGTAAAGGAGTACTGAATGAGGAGAGTTAATATGGAGAAGAACGGCCGTAAGAAGGAGCGCCATACGGAAAGAGAGACTTCATTACGAAATTACAAACTCTGGAAGAAAACTCGGGCACGAGCTCTAATTTTATAGGGAACGTATACCAAAGAATGGGGAGAGAGCAAAATAACACCAAGGCCTAAGCCGAAGACAACAGCTTGACTCCTATTCGTGATGTTATCCTGGGGAAGCCACGAGGGTGAGGGGGCTAAGCAGAAAGAAGGCCGATGTGAAGATCTAGAGTTTTAAGGTCACAGATGCTTCAGGGCTAAAGTGAAGACGAAAGTCCAGCGGCTGAGGGGAGCGCCTTGAGAAACAAGCTTTAGAGCAAGTAGAATCGGTCTATTGGTTAAGAACAGGGAGGGGAGTGGGACTCATTGGAAGACTCTGGGTTAGGTCAGATTTTGTGGAGGAGAAGGAACTCAGTAGCGACTTTCACTTTCTGGGGTACGGCAGACTAAGAGAGAAGGATTCAAGTAGTAGAACAGTGTCATGAGGGAGAACTAGCAGGTTCCTATTGAAGAGGAAGAGAGATACGAAAGTGTGATATGGCATCGGTTGGCTCAATAACAAGAGATGTGACAAAGAAAGAGCGGTTTAGGGCTTCGGGTCGGCTGGGGTCTAAGGCGAGAGAAGGTTCATGCAAAGTCTACATCAGGGAAAAAATTGTAAATCTAGTAGGGAAAAGGGGCTATGAACCGTGAGTAGGGTGGGTCATTCTTAAGTTAGAAGTACTCGAAAGGTTGAGAACGCTTTACAATAAAGGGGGAGGGGGACAGTAGCACGAAGAAAAGGTTATTGATAAGCAGGTAAGACAGACTAAGGAAACTCGGGGGGGGGAGGGAAAAGAGATCGGATCACCACGAGGACGAGACTCTCAGAAAAGGGTAGCCGTTGCCAGAAATGTGACGAAAAAGAAGAATCACGGAAGATGTCCGAGTGGGGTGCCCAAGACTCGCTCATTTACCATCGAGACTTGCTGTGAAGAGCGACAAGATATAAAAGGGAGTTCACAGGTCTGGAGGCAGCCGGGGAGAAGGCAAAGACCCTTTGTATCTTGTGTGAGGGGAAAAGAGAATCAGGACCGGAGACTTGGTTGTACTATTCCAAGGGTATATCGCATTCAGATAAGGGTACAGGAGGATTGAAGTGGTATATCATTTTAGGGGCTTCTGGGATGATGGGAGCAAGGTGGTTTAATAAGCGCGTAAAGTCTCTTGCTGCTGTGGGACATCTTTATGCTCTAACTATCGGGAGATGCGTAGAGGAAGTCAAATGGAGAGCAACCCGGAAAAAGATGTGACAACACTTGGGCATACACGACGGCGGACTATCGAGAAGTCGCAGCACCATCTGAAAAAAGAGAGCACGGCCGGAAGGGGCTGCGAAGAGGGTAATTTAGAAACTTAACGGATTCTCGTTTGGGCAGTAGAGAAGTCCTCCGGGGGAAGGTGCGCGACTATGGACAAAACCACTAGGAGAAAAGAGGTATACAGAGGATTCGGTAATTCTAAGAGACGTACGGGGAAAGTAACAGCACCACTCGGAGGAAAAGAGGCTAGGCGAAGTGATGGAGGGGACACGGGGACGGAAGGAGAAATAGAAGCCAACGGGCGTTCCTCAGGAGAACTCTTTTGAGAAGTGTGAAGTCTTGGCAAAAGACGCAGAAGAGAAGGATCTCGCAAAGATCCACTGTAAGGCAAATCCACCCATCTTGGGCGCTAAAAAAAGCCTACAGACGAAATGGGAAAGACAACTCGGAGGATCAGAGACTCTGGGGAACAAGGCAAGGTAAAGTCTAGAAAGCCCTCAATAGTAACAAGTACCTGAGTCTAATGCAAGAGCTGAAAAGGAAAAAAGGGATTGCGGACGACGGGCGGGGGGGAGAGAAAATGGAATTAGTGGGATATGAGATTGAACCAAAACTGTTTTCGCTCGGTAAGGCGGAATGGGCTATGTAATACATAAAGGGGGTGTGGGGGGTGGATCTGGTGTGGTTTTTGGGGGGGGGGGGCTACCTGAGAATACTTGCTAATTGGGGGGAACCGGAGAAGGGTAAGGTTGAGGAACAATTAAAGATCAGAGACGGACGCTGGGGGTGAAGGACTAGGGCTTGGAACCATCAACAGCGGGGAGCGTTATCTTAGGCGGGTAGAGCCCGTCTTCGTACATAAAAGTGATGAGGATAGGGACTGGGGAACATAGAGTGCGTGACCGGAAGGTGAGATAAGTCGTAATAAAGGAAGAAAAACAAAAAACCTACTCGAGAGACTATGCCAAGACATGGTTTGGGGGGGGGGGTCTGGAAAAGCTTTGTCGAATGCAAGAAGTTGTCGAAGGTGAAGGAAAACAGTCGATCGCGACAGATAATAAGAATAACAGCGGAGAGTGTAAAGGAGGATTGGTCGGAGCCAAGAGATAAAAAAGACCGCCGATTGAGAATGAAATTAAAAGAGAGCCGCTCTTCTGTCAAAAATGAACGAAAAGGCGAAGATACTTTACTTGAGGAGGGGGGGAGGCTTGCCCGGTCAACGGTAATCTAGACGGGGAACAGACCTAGGAATAAATCGCCGAAAGAAGATGACCACAAGCTTTGGGTAGGTGAAATCATACCTTCTCATGTCAGAAGATCATCTTATAAGCTAAGAGAGAGAGAATTAAGTTGTGAGAGGCGGAAGGATAAGGTCATTAATCGATACTAGCTCGTATTAACATTAAAAGAAAGAAGTTGGGCGGGAAACACAGAGCGAGGGATTCACGGTAAAAAAAATAATAAATTAGAAACCGCGGGGTTTAGGAGGGAGGAGGAGATGGGGGTCTTTGGAACCCAGAGAGATCCACGGTAGTAGGGGTAGGCCGGGGGCATAGATACCGGAAAGAGTTCACGGCGTATGAGAAGAGGCGATGGTAATGAGCCTTGCCAAAAACGAGCGGCAACGTCAGGCAGAAGAGGAGGAGGCAGAAGGAGGAACACGAAGGCGACTAGAGGAGGGGATTAGC
>Ga0179591_1264413_pt1 | contig 12014 bp, 13 predicted proteins | sample CZOMad2_1_08_16f_FD_182891 | JGI IMG/M metagenome (GOLD analysis project Ga0179591, IMG submission 182891) | Vadose zone soil fungal communities from Angelo Coast Range Reserve, California, USA - CZOMad2_1_08_16fungal (PacBio error correction) | ecosystem: Environmental > Terrestrial > Soil >...
GGGACACTTCCTTGGAAAAAAAATCTGGAGGATATAGGAAAACGATCTGGGGTGACTTCATGAGAGCATGAGAATTACCTCAACAACCTACCACTAAGCCGTCAAGAAAGGGAGCAAGACTCTATTGCTCGTCACCTTTCAGAGAGGGCTTTGAACTGTCTCTAGTCTTTCTGCGCTCTCCTGTCGACAACTTATGCTTCCTAAAAAAACTCACTGGGAATATCACTCTAAGACGATCTAGATAAAGGGAAGTCTTTGAACTTGACCGACGAAGAGGGGAAGGCCCCATCTTCATGAAGTTACATACGAGGTTGGACCGAAGGGAAGGAGAGCCTATGTCGGAACCAGTCCAGTTCAAAGAACAGAAAAATTCTCCTTCCGGAAATACGCACCGCACTCATCAGCTGCTCAACGTGGGGTGCGATTAGAAAGGATTCCAACCCTTCCTCGAAAAGCGGTATAGCTAGAAGAGGACGCGCGGAAGAATGGGAGGTGCATAAAGAACTACTCCGAACCGAGGAGAACTGGGCAGTAGGAACTGATAAGCTTTGAAAGAATGACCCAAGGGTCTTCAGGAAGAACTCGGGGGGTGAAAGGGGACGCGGGAAACTACGGCATCAAATACGCCTCCGTAAACTTCTAAGAAAAAAGAGTACCTGGGACCGCCGGGAGATGGGGAAAAGAAGCAGTGAAACAAAGACCTCTTCCTATTGCAAACGGTACTGAAATTAGAGGTTCGAGAATTCCCCCAGCAGAAAACAAAATCGAAAAAGAAGAAAAGCTTGGCGGGCGATCGAAGAATGGACTAGGGGGAGGGGGGGGAGACCGGCAACGACTCTCCGAGGGACGGCTAACGAGGTATTTTGGGTTCATCAGAAAGCGACGCGCCCGCTCGGGGATTCTCGTAGCTCTCCGAAGGGGGGGCTGATTAAAGAAGAAAGCTTCGGAGAGCTTTTTTTCTAGGGGGAACTGCGCTTGGGTCGATCGCTTACGTTCCCAGCAAATGAGAGGGGAGACGGGAACCTTTCGAGCTGCACGAGGGAAGAGCAGATCTCGGCTAAGAGCATCTAACAAATACGGGTTGTCCCTTCAACCAAAAACTTAGTGAAGGAAAGCTTAATGATCAAGGGACAGAGCCTCCGAGCCACATTCCTAGACAAAGGTTGTCATGGGTACTTTCTTGCCGAGGCTGGAACTAGAAGGAGGGGGGATAAGCGTATTTGGTGTGGCTCGCGGTAACAACATCAAAAAGGAATCGTCCGCCGCGGTTTTCAGGGATCTATTTGTAGAACTGAGAGGTCGATCTTCCGCATATACGCGGACTCAAGGTATTGGAAGGAACGGAGGGGAAGTCCGAGGAGCGCGAACCCGCGGGGTGCCGGAATCGTAGGCTAAAAGGATGCAAGGAGGGAGTCAGCAATGTTTCTTGCAGGGACCATTACACAGAAGGACGAAATACTAACCGGCGGGCCTCTGGCCGAAGCAAAGGAGGGTCGCTTTAAGTGAAAAGGGCTCCGATCGGCCGCAGGAAGGACACGCGCTGCCTGCTTGAGGAAATGAGGTTGGTCTCGGAACTCGACTGGTGATAGGCGAGCGCGATTCTAAAGTCTAAAATCAAAGCACGCGAGAAAAAGTCCTAAAATCGCACTCCATAGAACTTCGTATCGACCAAAAAAGAATTGAAAATGGCTATTACATACCTGGTGATAAAAAAGGAAAGCGGGAGGCTTCTCCACCAACATGTAGATCGTTTTACGATCGGGGAGGGGGATTGGCTCATAATGGCCGTCTCGAAACGCGTAATAAAATCAGGAACCACATGGAAAGACCTGAGTCTGGTCGGTCAGAATAAATGTACCGCAGAGCATCGTATCGTGGGAAGCTTAAATCTTGTTCAATTTCCACAACTGGCCTTTTCGTCGAGTCTAACACCGGAAGGCCGCGAGGTCCGCTATAAACACATCACCAAGAGCATGACCGAAAAAAAGCCTTGTACAAACGAGCTATTTCTTGGCGACCAGGGGTCTCCGCGAGCCGTTCCGGGCTTCCAAAGCATCTTGATACACCGCACACACGGACACTTTCGGAATACGGAAATTGGGCGCTTGCAGTACCTGTTCGTTTAGACTACGGGAGGGGCACGACAACCTATTAGAAGTTCTATCTAATGGAATCGTGGTACAGTAAAAAGTCTTAAGGAAGTCGCTTTTGAAGGTACAGACAAAGGCGAAGATTGACTATACCCACACTGCTTTCCTATCGGTAAACGAAGGGAGACCAAGGGTTGGAAAGCTGGGCCCCTAGAGGGGGGACCTCAATTCTCGAGCCGGTGTTGAACAGCGTCGTGGACTGGGGAATCAAAAAAACCGGCAGAACTCTCTCTCTAACAACCAACAGGGGGGGTACAAGAGTTTCCACTTTGGTGAAAGCTGGACAAACACCACTCGTTTGCATGGGGCCACAGTAGTGACGGTCCACGCGATGTAGCTTCTCTCCAAAAGGCGCCAGTGGGTGTCTCTTATCTGTCCAGGGGGTGTATCGGGGGACGACGGGAGGTCTGGAGCCGGCCGAGAAACCGCTATTCCCCTATGGCAGTCCAAAAGGGATCCATCGCCCTCGAACTCTTACTCGGTCCGGGGGAGCACCAGGAGGCGGGAGCACGAAGGGGAGACTCGCCCATCACTTTGTTGAAGAACCTCCAAAAGGAAAGGGTTAAAACTATTCCCTGGTAAGCCCTTCAAGGGTCGCCTGCAGCTCATAGATGTGGGGTAGAGACCTCGAGAGGGGGGTCTTGAAGAGTGGTGTTTGGATCGCCGACATCAGCGGATTAAAGGGTCTGGAGCGAACGCTGGTGCCTCCTTGTTGGAACGTCCAGGGACATCGGGCCAAAAGGTCAGCGCACCTCAGATACTCGATCTAGCCAATAGCGGGACTAAAGAGAAGGGTCGGACCACCAGGGGGTTCCCTGCGGAAACTTCTGGACGGAACGGGGGGCACCTTATTTGCCACAGCAAAAAAAAAAATGAACACTGGAAGACAGGGGTTAAGCCGAGCCCATGACCTTGCGGGACGGCTGTCTAGAGTACATTAACCAAACGGGAGATCAAGGGACAGCTGGAGCTCCAGCTTCAAAGGGGGGTCGGACGGTTTGAGGTAGCTTTACTCCTAGAGGTATGCGTCGAGCACATCCCGTCCGCGAGACAGGAGAACCTCAAGGTGTGCGGATTTCTCATTCCGATGAGGAATCAGGGGAATATCTTAAAGCCTTCCCGACAAGACTACTCGGGGTAAACGGACCGAGCCAATCCAAGACTCGGGGGCAAAAAAAGGTGGTGTTCCTGGCCCTTCACGACTTCTCTAAGAAAGTCCCAGATTCAGGAGATGCGCAACCCTCGGCGGGCTAAAGGAAGATGGGAAAGGGGTCCAGTCCTTTACCGCCAAAGAGACGCATCTGGGGAGGGATGAAACGGTCCATACTACCCATCTAGCAAGAAAACTGGCTACTAGTCTGAGCCTTCTCCTGCTGGGGGGGTCAAAAGGGGGATCCACGACATTCTGCCATTTCCACTAGCTTCCGTCCGTTCAGAAACTTCCAACGAAACTGGATGATATCGTGGAGGGGACCGCGCGGCTCGGTCTGATTGCCTCTTCATAAGCTGAACGTCAAAGAGTTTGGCGCGCCGGGACAACCATATGTGGAGGGGCACGGCGCGCTGAGGCGCGTTCAGCGAGTCTTCAACGGCATGCCGAGCTGGGGCATCAGGTCTGGGGGCCGAAGGCAAGAAATCTACAAAAGGGAACACCGAACAAGCAGCCCGAGGGCGTAGGGACTCAATGTTCCGGAGAGAGGGGAAGGACGGGAAGGGAACGTCTCTAGTCCCACGGAATCAACTCACCACTCAGGAAGAAGAGGTCTTACCAGAAGAGCTTCCTGCACAATAGAAAGTCCAAAGAGAGAAAGAGACGCTCTGAAACGCACGCGTGGGGGGGCAGAAAGTCATCGAGCAGGGGTTGGGTTTCTGGGAGACTCCCCACTGCTGGTCGCCAGTATCAGGAAATGAAAAAATATGTGGCGTTTTCGACTTACCTGAATTCAAAATCCCCAGGGAGAATACTGGGGTGGGGGGTTCAGGTTAAAAGAGAGCGTATTCTTAGCCTTCAAGGAGGGGTTGGAAAGAAAAAACCAACCTCTCGGTTCTACTGACGCACGTGCGCTAGCCACGTCAAGAAATCATCCAAAATTAAAAAGGGGGGGGACAGTAGCTGCTTAGTTTCGTAAAGACATGTGAAGGGGAAAACAGCAGAAGAAAAGGGATGACTCTGGGGATGAGCAGATCCCTATCACCTGATTCGAGGAAGGAGGGGCAGGCTCATCGCCACCACCAAAAGAGGGGTCAGGGGCGGGGGTGACTGGCTGCAGAGAGGTTGCGGAAAGAGGGGAACTCTGGGGGGAAACCCGGGCGCGTAGCTGCAACACCTCGGCCACCCCTTCACTTCAATAACTGGGGGGGGATCTTCACGTCGGTCAGAGAAAAACGATAAGCCGTCTGCTATCGATTTGGGAGGGGAGAAGGGCCTTCGGTAGGGATAAAAGAAAACCGAACAATTATCTTCCTATCAAGAGAGAGAGACCGCGGCGCGCAAGCCCAAGTTCAGGGGTGGGGAGGGAAGGAAAGGGGTATGTTCAGGCTTTGCCGATGGAAAAGTGGTTTCGTTGGTGCTTTCTCAGAGGAGGGACGCACATACCAGGGAGACCCCCCCCCCGGGAGTCGTCCTGGGATATCTCTTCAACATACCGACTCTGGTGTTGCCCTCCTCAGGGCCATCTCTCTAAAGAAACAAAACGGGATTGGAGGAGTGGCCGACCGGAAACCCCCAGCAGCGTCTTTGGAAAAATATATATCGGGAAAAACTTCGAAACTTTCTTCTTCGTCCGCAGTCCAAGGAGCGTAAAGCACACCGAAACACCATCGCTGCCAGAAGTCGCACAGAATGACCGCTGGAACCGGATGGTCCATTGTCTCGCCGCTTCTCTATCTGAAGGAGAAAGGGCACTCGACGGGGTAAAAAGAAAAACTTGCCCGAGAAAACCGCCGCGCCGTGAAACGACGACCCTCGGTCCGACAAGGGGCGTGGGGTAGAAAGGTACGAAGGACGCAAGAGGAAGGGAAGTGACCAAGTTTTCAAGGAGGGAAGAAAAGTAAGAATCATAGGTCGTAAACCGCTCGGGCGCTTTCCGCCATCTCAACCCAAAACGCAAACGAAAAGCGAGGGAATCACGTGGTGGGTTTGGCAGATGGAAAAAGAAAGAGGCTACACGAAGGGAAGATATCCTTCTCGATCTCGCGGAAAGTCGATGTTAGGAATACTAAAGAAGGCCGCCGGGATATAGGGTTTCCATTAGGGGAAAAAGGGGTTATGGGGGGCGGTCTCTCCACTTTTGGGGTCCGTAGACCGTCGAGGGGGAAAGTCGAGAGTCTTCGTCACAGAAGAGACGGAGTACGATCTGAGCTTTAACTGGAGGGAAAAAATAAAAAAGCCTGTTCCCGACAGGTATCGGGGGAGAGGTCCGGCGAAAAAGCCCCGACAAACGTGGAAGGCGGAGAATCGCATTGGGCCATTCCAGCAAAAAACAAACCGCAGTGAAATCCACACACCAAGCGCCCAAGCTTGCGTTCATAGCGAAGCGAGGTACGGAGCACGTGTGGGTAGGGGAAGAAAGAGCCTTCCTAATTCTTGCTACCGGGAAAAGAAATGGGATTGCCAATTTAATGATTCCGCAGCCCGCTCGAGGCTGTAGCAGCATACCGTCCTTGCGGGCAAAACCGAGTAGTAGATAGAGAAAAAAAACCAACCAGAGACTGTTCGAGGGAACCCGCTGGGGCTCTTTTATCTCTTCGCCGCAGAACCTGAGAGTTCACGTCACTGCGAGCTGCAGAAAGACTTCTCTTAGAAAAAAAGCCGAAATCGAATCGAACATTCGGCGTCCATGCGACCAAAAGGCTTGCACCTGCGCGCGGGAGCGCAGACACGCCCGCCGATCACCCTCCCCCGCGGGAGAGGTAAGAGGAAGTTAAAGGATGACGTTAGGCGGCTAAGTAAGGGGCGAAGAGGGAAGATCGCGACAGCGTCGCTAGTCGACGCGGTTCGGGCTCTCTTTTGCGCGGGGGGGGAATTCATGTTGAAGACCCGCTTCCAGCGAAATCTAGATGGGAGGAAAAGGAAATTTAGGCCTTTCACGAGCGCGCGACTGCCCGAGGTTTCCTCGCGGAGGGGGGGAGTCCAGTCATCGGGTACTTCTTCTGTATCGCGGGGGGGGGGGTAGTGTTAGTGTGCCAAAAAACTTTTTGAAGGGTATAAGAATTCTAACTCTGACGGTCTCTGAAGGAGGTCCCGAAAAGAGCCAGGGGGCTCCAATCTCCATAGGCGCACGCTATGCCTGAAAAAATTCAACAACGTGGGATTTGTAAAGAGGAGCGCGACGGAGGTTTCTCTAAAAAAGGCTAAAAAAAGCCATCAACGCCGTGGAGCAAGAAGGCAGGACTCACCATTGCATGGGAATCGTAACGTATCCTTGGAGGGTGAACAGACCCTCAGTACATCCTGAGCTGAATCTGCAAAAGGGGAGGCTGTAGACGGGTTAGCTAGGTTAAATGAAGAGGTGAGCAGGTCCGCCGATCTGAGCCTCATTAGATAGAAAGAACGCAGGGAAACAAGTGGGGGGTCACGACCAAATCTTGTTCCTTAGGGGTAACGCTCTCGACTTAGGACTCGATGTTGGTGTCGCAGAGTAGAGGATAGTGGAGACGGGGGGGGCCAACAACTTTCCGTGGGGCTAGTCGAAGACCTAAAGTGAAGCTGATTCCGGAAGAAAAAAACCAGGCCGACAGACACGCTCTATGGCTTCTAAACCAAAGATCTAGCTCAGACGAGCAAAGAAGCTTAACCAGTTGATAAAGAGGCACGTGGCTTTGATCTGCCCAGTGAGGGGTCTAGAAATTCTTTTAAAGGATTCCCACTGGGCGAGAAAATTAGACGAAGTTTCTCGTGGTCTACTTGAGCCTTTGAAAGGGTCACAAATGAAATTTCCTAACAATAGCTCATACTTGCGCTATACACAAAGATGGCGTTAAGGGACTCCCTTGGATCCCGGTATCCATCCCTCGTTTTAAGATTCTAGAGAAAGTTGGGGAGCAACCGGAACGTGGGAAACTTTCACCCCGCGATTAACTAGAGATCCTCAAGTGGGGAAGAGATATTAGGTCCTCGCGCGGTGGGGGTGCCCAAAGCCAGTTTTAGACCACCGCAGCGACTTTCTGTCTCACGAGAGGCCAAAGGGGGACCGCCCGGAGCCCAGGGCTTCTGTAACGATCGGCCCTGGGTGGGGTCTCGCACTCTGCTGGCTTGGCAATTCACCGGCGATCGGCGAAGGATGAAGTTCGGCTTCCAGTCAGGCGCACTCGTACACGTCCGTGACTCGCCGGAGGGGGGAGCTCCAAATGGACCAAGTACCATCACGTTTTTGAATAAAAAGGCCACGGGAAAGTTGGTTTCGATCACTATGCCTGGGAACCCTTACTGGGAGAAGAGTGAGCTCGGGGGGGGGGGGGGGGTTCTAGAGAGAGTGTAGTTCGGGCATGAAGTTTTGCGGATCCCGGAACAGAGGCACGGTGTCGAGAGCGTCGCCGGACACGGTCAATGGTGGACCGACGACAGAGAGGATCGCCTCGCGAAAACTCCGCGGAGTCCGAAGACGGAGTCCCAGAAGGACGAGGGAACGTTACCAAGGGGGGCCCGTAAATAGAGCGAGGAGGGGGATCCGGGCTACAATGCTTTCAAGCAAAGAGAGTTGCACAGCACTAGGACAGCTCGCTACGACCATGTTGGTGGAGAATGGAATATCACGGAAGGTGAATCAAGGTGTCCTCGCTTTCCACTTAGTACTTGGCAGAGGGACGATTAGCTCCGACAGAAGGACTTGGATGCTGTGGAGGCAGTGAAGATCGGGAGGTACTGCAGACCCTTTAAGGCTCAGACTAAGGGAAAAACAAAAATCACGGTTGATAAGCGGGCGCAGCTGGAGTTAGAAAAGAGAGCGTTACGGAGGGGATCCCGTAGGGAAAGAAACATAGAAGTTATCCGCGAGCGCCCGACTGTGAATAGAAGGCTTGCCTGGCCAGGGGCAACTAAACCGGGCTCAATCAGAGAAGAGAGTCTTCTAGCAAGAGGCTCTGGAAAGGGTTACAAGGGACCGGCTCCTCCAGCCTGTTGGACCAGAAGAAGGAACAATATTCGGAGGCTCCTGAACAGCCTGATAGACCCAGCGGCACAGCGACGAAAGAAAGGCTACGGGCGGGGTAAAAGCAATCTGCTTCAGTGAGTCAAGCTGAGAAAAAACTCAGCAAAATTAAATCTGGCTGATAGTGATGGTCAACGAGGTCGGCGATCGTCTGGCGCAGGAAGGCTCTCACGTGAGGACAGTTTTTTGGAAACTCTAATGGGGGGACAGACGTATGTTCTATTAGCTGTTCAGTCGCGAGTAGGCGCGTTCACAGAGGAGGGGAAGACTAAAAGGCTGACACATAAGTGGGAGTCCGCTAAGAAAGAAACAGAAAGCGGGAAAAAAAGAATGGCGGAGGGAAGATACAAGTGTAGTAGTAAAGGGCTATCATATCGGGCGGAGAGAGTAACACAGGAATCACAATCACATGCTATCTCCTAGAAAAATTAATCTTAGGACACGAGAGAAAGGGCTTCAACAGGAGATTCGCGAAACCTTGGTTCTCTGTCGATATGGTCATCGGGGCACGGGGTAGGAGCGGTAAATGCTCTAACTGAGAATTCGACCTAAGTCAAAAAAATTGGAAGGGGGGGGGGCGGTTGAGAAATGATCTTAAATCCCGTCAGGAATCTTGGGGCGGGTTCCTCGAAGTCGTAGCAGCCGTCGGGGGGTTACGGAACGAAAACTCTGCTGGTCTTCCGCCAAGGAGATCAGAAAAAGGAAAAGGCCAGAAGTCCCTAAGGGGAACAGTTCTCCTCGGGCGCCTTGTTCGTCCGAAGTGCACGCCCATCGAAAGGGCGCAGGCGGAAGATACCGAGCCTGATCGGAATGTCCTGGGAGAAGGGGAGAAGCGCCAAAGAGTTGGTGCGCTGCTTCGTGAGGGCCGTATGGCTGCGCAGGAAAAAAAAATGGGAGGAAGCGCAGAGGGTGTTAAAACGGGAGCGACTGCACGTAAATCCGTTACCTCAGGGAGGGGAATCTGAAAGGGAGTCAGGAGAGTTCGTCGTTCATGCTTATCAACTAGACAAAACTGTCGCTAAAAAAAAGGAGGTCGAGTGAGAGGGGACTAGAGCACGGAAAAAGCCGTCTTTCTACGACTTCCGGAGAAGAGAGGAGTAAAAGAGATCCCACCGGGAGGAGCGGTTCGGACAGCATTCCGAGGTGGAGGACTCTGTCCGGACTGGGGGGCGGTGGGGGTACGAAGCATGAAGCTCGACCATTATTTACATGCCGGACTAGACTCGGACGATATCTCTGCAACAGACGCGGGGGTTTCCCGCAAGAGGAGGACAGACGATAAAGAAAAAAGAGGAGGGTAGAGAGGAGTGGTGAAACGGAGTCAACCCCAGCTCTTCCTTTGAAAAGAAATTCGGACGATCTGAAGGGGACTTAAGGCTAAGCAGTCGGATTAGGAAAGGGGGAAGAAAAGAACCCTAAGGGTTCGAAACGGAATTCTATTCCTCCCCTTACAAGACCTGCTGAGGAGGTAGAATATCAGGGATCTTCTCGGATAAGAAGAAACTTTAAAAACAGAGGCGGTCCGTGCTCCTATAAACCGGTGACTCTCCGAGGACACCTCTAGCTATCGACGTTCTCGGGGGGCTGGGCCCGGCTGAGGACGCCCCAGATTCATTAAGGTAACGAGAGGGTTCAGGTGAGCTTTCATAGAGAGAAAGGGGACACCGGGCAGAATCGAGTTTCGCGAAACTTCTCCTCAAACGCCAGCCTACGGAAACGACCAAGGAGAGCAGCTATGGGGGGGGTGTCGGGAGCACCGGAGGAGAAACTCCGGAAGGATCTCTGCTCGTGCTGGCCGCGCTGAAGATTTCGAAGGGAAAACGGTCCCGAGAATAAATGGGAAAAAGGAGATTATTAGAAGGGGGGGGGATTGCTCGAGAAAGGTGGGGCGGGGAGCATCGAGGTTTGCACGGGGGGACCTCAAGGAACGAAGTGCATTTCATACCGCACTCGAGCAGGGAACCGGGCGAATCCACCAACACCAACGCTTCGCGCGCCAGGGAGCCGGGAAAGATCAGTGGAAGGAATCAACCGCGATCGTCAAGGGAATTGAAAAAGAATGATACAGTAGGGGAGCATTTTTTCTATTACACCAGAGCACACCCGTCTGCGCGCGGAATCTCGAAAGCTCAACACAGTGGCGGGGAAGAGCTGTACTATCTGGGGGGGGAGGCAATCCTTGAAAAATCCTGATCCGGAGAAAAAGGCATGTAGGGGGGGGGGCTCGTTTTTACTCGCCGCGAAAGAGAGGGACTGAAAATCGAAATCTTTTCGAGGGAACCTCCGCCATCAGGTGATTAAGAGCTGTTCGAGGCGCGGCGCTGGGGATCTCTCTCGTCCGCAGCAAAGAAGAGGGGGCAACAGCGGGGTCGAGACGAATCGCTGGGAGTCGCATAGGGGGCGCCTCACCGAAAAAGAAAGGATAAAATACAGGGGGGACCAGAGCCAACCCTTAAATTGCGTCAAGGGTCGCAAAGATGAAATCAGACGACAGAGCAGACGAGCACCATCCAGATGAGACATAAGAAGTTTGAAGGGGGGTACTGGCGTTAGCGGCAGTATACTTAAAGAGGAAAATCGGGGGATGGGGCTGAGCGTACAACAACCGACAAAGAGGAATAACGCGGATAACTAGGGTGGATGGTGCTCTCTTTTTGCTTGGATGTCTCCCGCTACGAATGGGGAAGGTCGACCATAGGGGGGGGAATGTAATTGCCTGGGTCCGAATACTAATCAGTCCCTCTTTAGATCGGCTCGCATCAAGTTTCGGACATCTACGAAATTTCGTGCAGGGCAATTAACTCGCGTTGAGCGTACGGGTTACATTCTGGAAAGGGGACCGCGTTCCGGGTCGCGGGGATGGGGAATAAGCTGCCCTTATTCCGAAAGTCGGAATTAGCGGAGACAAAAGGAAGTTTTTGGGATCTCGAGAGGAGGGGGACACGGGTGATCTACGCATACTCGAAGGGAGTCAACGGGCACGCCAGCAACCCGTCCAAGCAAAAGGCTGGAGAGCCATCTGGGAGGAGATCGCAAAAGAAACGGGGATGCGAGATGACAGCCTGGTATCAACAATGGGGCGGAGAGGGGAGGTCTACAAGCGAAATTGGGCAAGATCGTATCTCTTTGCAAAGTCTTTGGGGGGGGGGGGGTGTACAGAAGGTCGCCAGAAATCGGGAGCGCAGTAACGAATTTAAAGGTTCCAAGGGGGACCAAGGGAGGTCCGGTGGGAACTCTCTCGGAACGCTAAAATCATATAGCTGAATGTACCGAGGAATCGGGACTTGGAATGTGAAGTAAGTCCAACAATTTTCCTGGGGACTGGACGGAATTCTCTTTCAACAGTTCGAACCATCCCAGACCCACCGCATCGAGGATCGAAACAAAAGTCGATAGAAGAGGAAGGGATGAAGTGCGGCCCATTCATCTTTTCAGGGGGGCCACACGCGATGTTTCGTTGTCTTAACCAAGGCTGACAATTGGGACATGTGCTGTTGAGCTCAGCCTAGAGTCTGGAAGGGTCCGTACTGGTTGAGGGTCTAGGCCTGAAAGCGTGCACTAGGCTCTGGAAAGTTCGATCCAACTCGCGCTAGAACACAAAAGGGCGTCTTTAGGGGGCTTTATACGGTGCGTGATAATGCGTGCAGATAGTTGGACATACAAGATTCTCCCGGGTTGGGACAAAATGGCGGTTGGCAGCTGACCCACTGGAACT
>Ga0179591_1299949_pt1 | contig 12014 bp, 12 predicted proteins | sample CZOMad2_1_08_16f_FD_182891 | JGI IMG/M metagenome (GOLD analysis project Ga0179591, IMG submission 182891) | Vadose zone soil fungal communities from Angelo Coast Range Reserve, California, USA - CZOMad2_1_08_16fungal (PacBio error correction) | ecosystem: Environmental > Terrestrial > Soil >...
TTAGATGCGGGAGTGAAAGGAAAAGGAGAGAGGTGCAGGCTAGGAATGGGTAGGGGTTAGGAGGGAGAGGCGGGTGGCGGGGAGGGGTAGTAGGGGTGTGGGGGAGGGAGGGGGAGTAACAGAGCGGGATGAGGATGGGGGATGGCAGGGGTGACGGAGCTGTAAAGTGAAGAAGGAGGGGGGGACGGACGGTTCGTGAGAAAAGAATGGTGGGGGGGAGTGAGTAGAGTGGGATAGGAAGGAGAAGAAGGAGAGGGGAAGTGAGGGAGATAGGGAAAAAGGGGACTGAGAGTTCAGATAGGAAAGAAAAACTAGAAGAAATCTCCCAGAGGCTGGTCTCTCCGTCTGTTTACCTCATCTCTTCGTATCATCGAGATCGGCGTCCTCGCTGCCCATCACATCGTTCATCCGGAAGGGTCCCCTCATGGTCAAGAGGGATAGCGAATCGAAGAGCTTACGAAGCAAGTCGATCTTGCAATCTGCTAGCGAGATAGTTCGACTCAGCACTAATTTGAGGGGGAAGGGCGCTTTATCTTTCTAAGAGAAGGGGGAGAAAAAAAAGGATCTAAAGGAAACGTTGGGGGGGTGCCCTTGCCCGCCAAAACGGAAAAAAACAAATTCGGCATTCCTAGAATGCGATGTCCGACAACGAAGAATAGAAGAGAAGATCTTCACGGGGCCAAAAACGCGAAAGCTTCGAATACGCAAGGGAGAAGAAGGCACGCAACTGCGGAAGAGCCAATTCCTCGATTGAGGAGAGAAAGGGGAGGGCCGAACAGTTTTTCGTAAAAGGCACCACATGGGGAATGCGCGCAAACAAGTATTCAAAGGGCAGCAAAAAAGGCGTATCCGAAGATCAACAAGGGAAATGGGCGTCGCGTCTCCGCATTAAGAAGAAAGGGCGACGAAAAAGACTAAAGCATTGAGCAAAAACGACGTCAAGATACAAGCACGACCGCCGTTCGCGAAGGCCTCAGGACACGACGTGACTTTTTCCAAAGGCGAGCGTGAAAGTCATGAGGGGATCGACAGAGAAGGAGGAAGGGATCGAAAAGCCCGAACCAAGAAATCACTGGTCACATGAAGGTCCCTATCGAAGGGAATTCTCAACAAACAGCATCTTCACGCCGCGCAGACAGGCAAAGGTCGGCGACCTAAGGAAAAAGAGAGAAGGTGTCAACGCCAAGCCGCTTAAATTTCAATATCATGGCGCAGCGAAGGGGGAGATTCGCGTCGCAAGGAAAAGGACGGTAGGGCGGCAGAGGAAGAGGCATGAGAAAGGGACCTCGGGGAAGAGCTGCGGGGGGGGGCCATCGACAAAATCCAAAAAAGCACCTTCTTCGCCATGGCGGATCGCCGGACCGTTGCCGTGGTGGAAAAAAAAGCCCGGCGCGTAAGGGGAAAGCAAATATGATATCGAAAGGAAAAAAAACCGCGCAGTCGTGAACAAGGGGAGCGCGACGGATTCGGCAACCAGCCCCCTACCCCCCCCCCACCCGAGTCCGGATTAGGAGACTGAAAAAAGAAAAAGGAAGGGAGGGACGCAAAAAAGGCCGCGATCGGGGCGAGGTAAAGCAAGGGATCAATCACGTTGATCCTTGGGAGGGGAGACTTCGCCGTCCCGCGCAGGGGGCGGCGCCACTCCGGGCTCGGAAAGGAAAAACAACAAATGAGGAGAGACTCAAGGGAGAAAAAAAAAAGCTTAAGTTCGCCAAGAAAATTGGACAGAAGGACGGGTACCTCGCGATGCGGGCTGGTGTCGCGCGTCTGAAAAGGCCACTACAAGTGCTCAAAGGAGGGCTAAAGGGAAGGGGAGGGTCAGCGAATCAGAAATTTGTAGGTTAAAACGACAACTGCCGCGGGCAGATCAGCGCTGTCGACCTATAACTTCGATAGAAGAGTCGCTGAAAGGAGAGACGGGCTCAAAAAAAAAAAACGGGGAGAAATCGGACGACGGAAGGCTGCGGACAGGTGTTTGGAAGAAAGCTCAAGCGCGCCCCCTAAGCCCTGCGAGTTCAACAGAGGAACGAGAAGAATGGGAAAAAGGCCGAGGGGAAAGGAATCAGCTGAAAAAGGGTCCGCAGCAAAAGTTGAGCGCGGGTGATTTGGGATAAGCGCGCGGGGTCGTTGAACAAGCCACAGAGATCGAGAATGGGAAGGGGGGAAAGAAGGGAAAAACTGTCGGGGGGATGAGGGGGAGAGGTGAAATCATGTGGGTGCCAGATATGCCATGCCCGTGGCGGTCGAGAAAGATGGGGAGAGGGGGGAGTACTTGGGAGGGACGGGAGGAAGCTCGAAGATCTTCATCGCGATCGGATAGGGCTTCAAAGGAAAGAGCAGGGGGGAAGAAAAAGACGCGGGGAAGGAGTAGGGAGAACGGCGGTCAGGGGATTGTTTAAAGACGAGTTGCAAAAAAGAGTCTTGTCAAATCAGAGGAGTCGATGCAGGGGGGGGATCGCCGGCAAAGAAGGCCCTGCTTGATCGGCGGATACGCAGAAAGGGCGGAAAGTGTGGGGGAAAACGCGGGTTCTGGCAGGAAAGGCGAAAAAAATGGAAAAGAAAGAGCCAGATTTGACGGCCTGTAAAAAGCGAGGCCCTTTTCTCTCGAGAGGGGAGATGAGAAAAACGTCGGAAAAGTTGTAAAAGGAGGGGCTGGGCGGGGGGGGGAGAAGGAAGGGGGGGCTGGTAAAAAATTTGACATCTTCGATGCAGACGTTGTCCGCGGAGAGAGCCCGGAGGAAAAGGTGTTGGGTGCGGAAACGGTGAGAAATAATGTGAGGAAACATGTCGTTGCCAGATAAAGCGAGGTCCCGTCAAGAAACGGAGGAGGAGATCGATCTGCGCTCTCCTCCGCACGTATAGAGGGGTCTGTAGGACTTGATAGAGGGGAGAAGAAGTGATGGAGAGAATCGGAAATCTTCTCCCATGGGAGGGGGGAGACTAGGAATGGGGCCTATGAAAAAAATCTAGACTGGGAAGTCTAATCGAAGGGAGGGTGTTTAAACCTCGGGAGATCAAAATTTCTAACCGCTTTTCTCAGGGGGTGGCACTAAGGGGGGGACGATGAACATAAAAATGAAAAAGCTGCCACTGTATGCATTCATGGCTGGCGCCAGAAGCGTGGAAAAAGGCGCGCATGAATTGGGTTTAGCAGTGGGGGGGGGGGGGGGGGCAATTAACGTAATTCGATTATCACAAGGGACATGCACCAGAGAAAAACGAACTGGGTGGAAGTGGGGGCGTAAAATGCATTTGCGGGGCACATCCCGTGTGAATGGGGTGGCAAAACCATGTAGGGGGAGGCGTTGTGAAAAGTACTAACCAACACGAGCAGCGATTGGTTTGTGGGGAGTCGGAGAGGAAGGCCTCGAAGACCTCAGGGCTCCGCCTTCCAGAAAGTCGAGCGGAAAGGTGTAAAAGAGAAGGAATTGGCCTGCCCTGGGAGAGAGTCTACGATTAGAGAATCCCGGAGACCTAAAAACAGGCATAGGGGTCCTGGAAGGGAGAAAACGGGGGTAAAAGCAAAGCGGACGAAAGGGGACGTCCGTCGCATTTGAAGTGACAGGATTAATTGCAAAGGAAACCAAGAAAAGAAAAAGAACACGTGGAGAAAAAAAAGAAACAAGGGGAGAAATGCTCTCGAGGGCGTGATGTCCCCGTGGCTTATGTGAAGGGGGGGGCCATAAAAAAAACAGAAAGCGCAGAGGGAGGAATCTTGTGAGAGACATGTTAAAAAAAGGGGAAACGCTCCGCAAAAAAGGGCAAGATGCAAGGAAAGGTCCAGCCTAGCATAAAGTCAAAAAAACGCGGAACAATAGGGGAGGGAGGAAACTAATCAGGGTATCAGCTTCGGCGGTCACTCATGTCTTTCTTCTTGGGGAGAATTCGAGGTCTGAAGAAAAATCTAAGGTCTGTTGGAGGCGGGTGGAAAGGCTTGTCCCTCTCGCGAGGGCTTCTCTCAACTCTGGGGGGGGAAAAAGAAAAAAAGAGAGAAATCAAAAAAAGAAATGTTCGTAATCAGCTTAAAAGGGTCTGATATGACGCTTTAATTGCAGAAGAAAAACGAAAGGGCATTAGGAAAAATAATTCCTCGTACGGGCTAGTTTCGACCGGGAAAAAAAATATAATAAGGCATGATGAAGATAAAACATTTTCAAAGAGTAAGGGAAGGCCCCTATCGCGAATCAGGGAGTCAACCCGAGGGAACACCCAGGATCTTTCTGGCAGAATCAATATTAAAGAGTATAGGGTGGAATCCCAGAACGATGCGGGAAGGGGTGGACCCATGGTTCCTCAAACATAATAAACAACAACAACTGAGGAAGGAAAGGTCTGTGCCCCTGAGGAAAAAAGCCGGCGGCTATTGGTGGGGAGGGGAATCCCGATCAGAAGAATATTTGATTCAACAGAAAGTACTGTGAACATAAAGGGGGGGAGAAGCTATGGAGAGAGGGACGGAGGAATAACGGCCGTAGGGTCATCATGGGGGAGTGCGCAAAGCGAGAGGGTTTTTCACATTGAGAATAGGGTCGCCTACATGGGAGGGGGTAGGGGAATGAAACTTGGATGGGGGGGGGGCTCAGAAAGGGGAAAGGAGAGAGGCTTCAGAAATCGCTTGATCGCCAAGAGGAACTACATTCTTGGGTGAGTCTTTGGAAGTTTGGACATTGGAGAGAAGAACTTGCGCAGAGGAGTCCAAAGGGACCACCGCCTACACCGAAAGCATGGGAAGACGCGAAAAGATTTCGAGGGGGAGCGACTAAGGAAAGAAGAGAACTCCTGTCCGCTCGAGCTGAATTACGTCCGTTGAGCCAATCTGCAGGAAACTGGGAACCGCGGGGGTCGAGAAACGGGGAGGAAGCGCCGGCTGACGAGGAAGAAGGATCGTCACTATCATCCAGGAGAAAAAGGATCACGCTCATAACATTTAGGGGGAAAGCGAGAGGGGATGCAACATATCCACGGGGAGGGGAAGGGCTCAACGCCATCGAGGAAAAGTGGTCGTCAAACTATGGGCGATCTTCTGAAAGGGGCAAGAGGCTGGGTTGCTCACGGGCCATCACAAAGTTCAGGGAGACTGCAGGGGGCGGAAAGGGGAGGGGTCGCTCAACCGTTGGGGAACACAAAGAGAGAGGGTTTTTGCTTTGCTAGAAGAAGATGTGCGGAACAGACGGGAAGAAGCCATCGGGGGGGAACCGATCCTTTGGGTTCTAATCAAAAAAGGGGACTTCTGCCTTAAGGAAAGACTGAGCCGAGCCCGGGAGGGGGGGAGTCTCAAAAAAATCAAGTGGTTACCATTTGGAGAATATTACTTGCAACCTATACCGGACTCTTCCGAAATCGATTCCATGAGGGCCTAGAGAGAATTGCGCAGAAAAAAGGGCGAAGCCCCTTCTATTATCGGTAATGGAACTAAGCGTGTTGGGAAAAAGATTCGCCTTTCATTACAAAAAGAAAAAAAATAATTCTCTACCCTCAAAAGAGGGATGGACTGGCTTTTTCAGCAAAAATGCAGACAGGAGATGAGCAAAAAAAAAATAGAGCGGTTCAACCGTCGCGGACGCGCCAGCGGGGGGAAAGGGGGCGCCCTTTTTTGCGAGAGCGGTTTCCAAGACGCGTCGGGAGAAGGGGGACTTCCCGGCCGCCAGGGGAAAAGAAAGAGTCTCCCCTCCGGGGGATCAGCTTGACATAAGCGCCAGACAGGCTAAATGACCAGGACAGGAAAAAAGAAAATTCAAGTCGATCTTCAAAACTGGAAGATATCGATGAGGAAAAGAAGCCGCGTTGCCGCTCTTCTCAAGGAAAAAAGGGGGAAAGGGACAAGTGATCTAAAAAAAAGAGGTTCCCGCAAAATCGGCAGAAAAGTCGGCATTCTCAGGAGCGATTCCGAAAGGCTCTACGAAGAGTCAAGGTCAGGCAGGCAAAACGGAACAACTCGAATAAAATGCAAGGAGAGAGCTCGCAACTGTCGAAGGCAGCGAGCCAATGGCAGAGGAAGGCGCAAGCGGATTGTGGGGAAAGGCACGCAGAAAATGGAAAAAATCGAACACGTACAAGGCATACAAAACGCGTCGAAGAAACTGGCCAAATGGATTTGATGAAAATGAGTAGGGAAGAGGACCTCATTAAAGGGGGAACGCGCGCGATAACGAGGGCGCGGGGCAAGACAATCAAGGGAAATCCGTGCGCGACAGGAATCATGGAACGAAAAAGGGGTCCCTCACAATACCGGAGGGGAAAAAGCATTTCCGAAAGATATACCAATAGGACCAATGAAGAGGAGAAATTCCCTCCAACCTGGTCCACAGCTAGAGGTAAGAGGGAAGGGCCTATCTGCGTAAGAAAACAAACAACCCATCTGAACCAGCGGGCGAAAAGACGGCGAAAGAAGAGTGAAGGGGAAGTTCAACGACAATTCAGCGCGCCTGATCAAATCAAACGGAAAAGGGCTGGAACTGGTGAGAATCGTCGGAGGGGGGAGGCGCCGTATGAGTAAGGGGGAATCATTCAAAAGGAATCTGATGGCCGGACGAAAAGGCGCGGAGCGCCAAGGCTGACCCTCCTCCACGCGCAGCCGCAGCGCAGAACGATGGAGCGGAAAAAGGAACCTTGGCCGTTGTTGGAGGAAAAACCCGCGCGTAAGGCAAAAGAGGACTACACGACAGAGGAGAGAAGCCCGCGGCATCACCCGCCCCTGAAAACAAAAAAAGAAAACTGGAGGGTTTCGGAGAGTGAGCCTGCAAAAAAAATCTCTACGAATGAAATCTTCCTCACAGGTCGACACCGCCGAGTAGTCACTTGGCAGGAGATACGCCACAAAAAGGGGAGTCGATGACCGCCGAAGTCCTGGTAACTCAGGAAAATGGGGGCTGACCTGGTTTCTAACGTCAGGGGGAAGGAGCTCGCGGGGAAAAACGCCGGTCTCCGCTTACAAGTATTAAAAGAGAGGCTCGGACGTAAAAACGAGAGATAACTTCTACTGGGCCAAGGGAGCCAATAACTGACGACGTATTTTATACGACAGAGGGGGGGGCGGTTAACCTCTCTGAAATCGAGTTTGGCTAGTCAGTGAAGGGACAGAACAAGTTCGCGCGGAGCCGAGGGCGGACGGATAAACGCACCGCTTGCGGTCGGAAGAGAATCCGTCGAAGAGGGCTACCTTCTCGCGGATACGGAGAGACATACGGAAGCTTACCTCGCGCGGTGGATCTTAGCGAAGTCTCACTCTCAACAAAAAGGGAAGTCCCAGGAGACGCTGCAGGTTTGAGGGGGGAGAGAAAGAAGAGAAGCCCCGTCCCGTGCTAGGTTAAAAACCGAAAGCGAAGGGGAAAAGCTATTATTCCCCAAAAAGAGAGGATCGGCGAGAAAACTTTCCTGGACGCGTGGAATGGGGGGGGGGAGCGCGCTCGAAATATTGTCGGTGGAACAACCCATCGCCACGATTTAACGCCGTAATCGGCAGCGGAAGAGTGAGAGAAATGGATTTTGTTTAGCAATATGGAGGGAAAGTCGGATCGTACACTCTATGGAACAAGGGTGGGATAGCGCGTGCTCTGAATAAAAAATCGAAGAGCATGAAAGAGGAATCGTATTCGCTATAAAAAGAATACGATCGCCGTGTATTTAGAAACGTAGCGGCGCGTTCACCTCTCGGAAGTCCATGATGGGAGAAGGACTGCCGGGCCCGCGCAGGGAAACTTGTCTTCGAAAGTTTCAGAAATCGAAGAGGAGAAAGAGGGGAGACGCCGCCATCTCCCTTTCGGTGGGAAGAAGGCCGTTTGCAGGGCTGAAAGTAAAGGTGGGGTTCGAGCAGGCCACATGTGCAAATCTGCGAAAATGATGGAAGAATTGCGCCTGTGACAAATCGAAAAGATGGAAAGCAAATCGCAGTTTCGAAAAAACACAAAGGGCTTATAAAGAAAGGGGGCGCTTGGGGCATGAAAGGAGGTGCATACTCGGAGGAGCAGCTAGTGGGGAGAGAGTACGCCGAGGATTCCGGGGGTGGTTGGCCTCAGAGTGATGGGAGGATCCTTGTACCTCAAATGGAGGCAAGTATAACGCGCCTGTCGAAGGTCGGGTCGAATCTGGGGGAGCGGAAGGTCTCCGAGGCCGCAAGTAAGGGACTTGGAGGAAGGCCTTGGGTCCCGCTGGGACACTGGGTGCTCTCAGGGAACTGCCCCAGGGGAGGTGGGTCACGGCCTTATTTGGAAGATGCGGCCGGGCAGAGAATCATGGGATGAAAGGCGGAGGAAAAGGATAGGTGTAAACCTCCGAAGCCAAAAGTGCTACAAAACGAGGGCGCCGCCGGGCCCTCTAGTTGGTCTAGTCAGCATCCAGCAATTCATGAGAATAGGAGGAGGAGTCCCCTCCATTTAACCTTAAGGGTGGGGGGGCGTGTCTTGGGATGATGTTTTGGATTGTGGCTACTGATGACAACCGCAGGGCAGAACCTATAATAGAAGGGGCTGCTACGTCTGGAGGGTACCGGCGGAAAAATAAAAAGGCCGGGCTTGCATGGAAGAGGGGGGGGGGGGGTTGCCGCTCGGCCGCGTCTTTTCTGGTTCACGGAGGCGCAAAAAAAGTTGAGGGAGAGGAGAGAAAATGCGGGAAGGCAAATCGGAAACTAGGGTTGCCGCCGGGCCGCGCCCGGAGGGCAAGTCTCGGTAAACGAGGTCGACCTTGGCATGCACCGGGGGGAGCTATTCGAAAAAAATTACGACCAGGAAAGACGGAAAAACCGGAAGAAAAACTTCATGGCAGAAAGGGGGGGGCGCTCCCAGCCGGAAAGTCACGGAGGGGCTTCGAAGAAAGGTGGGGATTGGGCAACAGCCAGATTTGCCGCGCACCGAATCAGCAGGGAAAAACAAAACAATAGTTTGAAAAAAAGACAGGCTCTCGAGGGGAGGACGGCCGGCCCAGGTATTTGACCATCTAGAAAGCCCCCTAAGAAGGGAGACTATTGTGATTGGGAACGTCTGCTCGGACGCAGGAGAGACCTTCGCCCTGAATCCGAACGCAGATATTCACTCCAACCCTGCGGAAAACAACGAAAAGAGTGACATCCTTGGAAAGACGCCGCGAGCGGAAAGGAGACGGCAGGTGGCGTGCGGCTTAGAAAAAGGAGAGGCGAGAAAGGGGCGGCGCGCATGACAAGAGGGGTGTCGAGGGGAAGGCGGTTGGAACGAGACGCAAAGCTTCCGCTGCGGAAAGCAAAAACCGGGGGGGCTAAAAAGAAAAACAAAGTCGGAGGGGCGCCTTCCAAGATGTTCTGAATGACCCATCAAGGTGACCTTCATACGGAGACTTCATCCACCCACATCCGATACCAAGCACGCGGAGAACCACTTTTACACACAATATCCTCATCTTTGAAAAGTTATTGAAAAGCTCGGCAGTTGGGGATTGGACCCTGCTCGATCGAGGGAAACCTGTAATCTCCGGGCCACCGGCGAGGCACAGTCTCTAAGCAAATAGCCCTTAAGCAGGAGAGGAAAGATGGCCTGTCCTGACCGCAGTGGGTTCCAAACAGAGACAGGTAGAGCAACGTATTAGCGGAAAAGGGACTGTTGACCCAAGACAGAAAAAGTTCGGGGCGTAGAACATACGACTATCCTTGCATTGAGAAGATGCACCGCTAGGGGGAGGGTGGCTCAGGGGGGGGAGCTCGATAGGGTGATCATTAAGAGCGTATGCGGCAAATCTTGAAGGGGGAATATTTTTTGGGGAAGTGTAGGAAGAAGGAAGAGCGGGGGTATCAAATGTCCGTTGGGGGGGGGGGAAAGCGATCGTTAGGCTCAGGGAAAACGTTTCATGAGGAGAGGAAGAAGGAACCGTAAACGGGTCGTTGCCCAGGCCGAGGTTTTCTGGCCCAAAGGGGGTCCCGTTGGAAGAAGGGCCAAAAAACCAAAGTTCAGGCTCAATGACAGACGACTCCGCCTTGGCCGCAGGCCTCGACGAAGAGCAAAACGCAAGAAAAGTCCGGAAATGACGGAATCGGCAGGGCCAGAGCTGTTCGCGGTTTTATCCGGCGCGCTCGGGGACATCAAAAGAGGGAAAATATAGTACACGGAAGCTATAAAAGATAGGAGCGAATCATTCTCCACCACGGCCTGGAGAAGTAATACCTGAAAAGAAACACGGCAACGGAAGCAAAAAAGGGGATTCTTCGACAAGTTGTCAGATCTCGTCTAGTACCTAGAAAAGCATGGTCTTGCCTCACCATATTCGCAGGGGAACTGCGGCGGGCTCTACTAAGTCAAAAGGAATTTTGCGGGGCAACCGGGAGGAACCGTTCCGGTCTAAGGAAAGGAAGGTCTTGCATTGTCTTAATCCGAAAGCTGCAGGGAAGCAGGCCAAGGTGCAAAAAAGAGGTGCGAACGTTCTCAGCTGAAAACAGCCTGAGTGAGAAGGGGGAAGCCGCGAGGAGCTCTGCGAGCAAGAGGAGCGGTGGTCGAACTTAACAAAGCCGATACCGACGAGGAAGCGGCACCCCTATCAACGGGCCCATGAAAAAACAACTGGGCATTAGCGGCACCACCAACGATCGCATCCCGTCTATTATCCGTTGGCATGGGAGGGACATCGAATTCGCCGTTAAAACATCACGTCCACAAAAGGAGAGACAACAATATTGCTGAGCCCATAGGAGGAGAAATACAGGTAAATGAGGGGCGCTGAAGCGACAAAGGGGCAAAAAAGGGAAAACGCAGTGCTTTCGGAAAGGGATCGCGCAGGCGTGGTTTAACAAAAGTTAGTCATCGAAAAGGTGAGGCGACGAGGCCCCGAAATCTTCATCAGAAAATCCCCCCATGGGCTCATAGAAGGACTCACAGCAGTCGAACGTAAGACAATAGAAATTCAATTCTATCTGGGGGAGGACGAGAGCGAAAATCGCATACAGCCGAGAAAATGGGCACTGCAACTTTAAGAGTGCGCGGGAAAGTGGAGCGCGTCACCTGAAGCTAAGGAAGCCAAAATCTTGCGGGGGGGGGGGGTCAAAAATTCTGCCATTCCTCCTAAGTCGATGCCGACCAAAAGAAAGAGTTCCAAAGAGAAATGCCGGCGAAAGGCGCAAAATGCGAAGAAACGGATCCGACGTCTGAAGCCAAAATGCGCTGCCCATAGATCGTCAAGTGCGGAAGCCGTCATTTGGGGTTCGAAGGACGAAGAACGGCACGCCATTGTTAATGAAAGGGAGTACAATGGCATCCTGCAAGGGATATCCGAAGAGAAATAGAGAAAAAAAATCCAAACAACGAAGGTCCGCCTTCTCTGAAAAGCAAAAACGAGGGAATTCTCTGAGAATCTCGATCATCTAAAAGACAGCCGGGACCTCATGAAACTTGTTTGACACTCCCGCACATAGGCATCGAAAATTGTCAAGAAGGAAATCAGATCGACCAAGGAAGAGTTACAGAGAGAGCCAAGGAAAAATAAGGACCAAGAATCGCTCAAATAAAAAACAAATGTCACATATAGATTTTATCCGCGTGGAGAGATCTTCTCAACAAAAAATCTTCACCGAAGCTCCAACGTGACGTCATAAATTCTCGCTATTGGGGGACTTTTAAGACAAATGTATGGAATGCAACGAGATCACGGGCGCATCGGAAGATAGTCGGCGGGTCGCAAAACGTAGGCGGCAGGGATCGAGGCATGTCAGAGGGCTTTTACTAGGAGGCTGCTCGGCGGAAAAGGAACGGCCCAACCCCTCCAAAAGAAGGAAAGTCTAAAAAGGGGGCCGCACACGGGAAGTGAAGCACCGGCGAGGGGAGGAAAGCTCCGAGATCCTGAAAGGGGAGGAAGACATCTGCGGAAGCCTCTCAGAAGGAAAACTGGAAAGGGGAGAGATTTAAAAAAAAGGCGTGGTTCGATCAAACAGAGCATCTCGCCGCGCGCACTTTGTCAGGTGAAAAGGCAAGAACGAAACAGCGCCGCGATCCTCGAGGTACCGCGAGAAGTCAAAAATCCGCAGGGAAAGGGGGAGAAGTCGCAAGAAAAGAAAGAAGAGCTCC
>Ga0179591_1366634_pt1 | contig 12014 bp, 12 predicted proteins | sample CZOMad2_1_08_16f_FD_182891 | JGI IMG/M metagenome (GOLD analysis project Ga0179591, IMG submission 182891) | Vadose zone soil fungal communities from Angelo Coast Range Reserve, California, USA - CZOMad2_1_08_16fungal (PacBio error correction) | ecosystem: Environmental > Terrestrial > Soil >...
TGAAACTATAAAAAATCGCGGCGATTCGTACTATGCGACCCGTGAAGAGAAGTGGTGTGGAGAGTTCTGAAACCAGTGAGGGGGAGCAAAAAGAAGGGGAGATAGTTACGTCATCTGGGTTCAAAATCGCGACGGTGGCGCGGGACAGGCCAGAATAACGGGTTGTCGATGGACAAGAAGCAAGTCTATTTGCACTGGACACGCTCCTGTCCTGACGTAAGGTCACCGCTTCAACCGAGATAGGGGGGCAGGGGGGTCGGGGGGAGGAATGTACAATTCCAAAACGTTGTTCCCAAAACACAGACAAAGATCGAGTTTGGAAGAGACGGTGAACCATCCCGATTGAAATATCCAGCTCCTTACTGATTGGAACGCAAAAGACGAAGGCAAACGCGTCCGAAAGGGGGGGACCAGACAGAAGCAAATCTAGAGAAAAAGGTCCGAGGGGGAGACGGGGCGGGAGTTGTTGGTTTGGGCAAGGGGGACATGTCCCCGGTAATGAGGGGAGCTCACTTCTACCATAAAACCTAGCGTTTTTAGGGTTGGGGGTGGTTGGGGGATTGTGATTTATTGTGTGAGTTCCACCTCATGTTAAGGGAACATCAGAGAGTCGTAATTCTTCAGTGCCCGTCGAACCTAGGTGTCGGGTGGGATTCTATGGAAAAAAAATAATGGACGTACCAAGCGGGAAGGAATACGGAAAACGGAGGAAGGGGGGGCGGAGAGGTAAGGGGGAGCGGGGGCAGAGGTTTTATGGGTTGTGGCTTGCTTCTGGTATTGTGGGTCTTTTGCAGAGCGTGGCAGGGGGAGAGGAGCGCATAGGTCTGGCAAGCTATACTCAGATTTCTTGTGCCGGTGGGGGGGGGGGGGGTAAGGGATTGGAGGGATGTGGTCGTGCTCTCGGTTTGTGTGAGGGGGGGTCGATCATTTGTCCGTAGGAGGAAAGAGGAAAGAACGGGAGAACCTCCAATCCGGTCTCGACGGGAGAAAAGCTGTCTGTCCCTAATGAAAAGGGATTGATAAGCGCTATCGATTAGATTTAGACTCCCCGTAAGAAAGAGAAAATACTCACCGGTGTGGTTTGAAGCTCATTCAGCTTGAGACCGTCATCAAGAAGAATTTGCCGGAGAAGGGGATCAGTCTCCTTGAAGAAAGACGAGGTCAGGGGAGAAAGCGCCAGGAGGGCAAAAGGTAAGCGAGCAAAAAGCTTATGGGGACACAAAGAGGGTTGAAACTCATCGTGATCTATGTCTGGGAAAAAAAAAAAGATACGGTCATCATATACGGCAGGAGACAAACAGTAAATTAAGGTTAGATAGACGGACTTTGTCAAAGATGTAGCAGTGTCGCCTTTTCTTTAGGAGGCTGAAACGGGCGGTAGATTTCTGGTGCGGTTAAAAATGCCATGAGTAAACGCGGCCAGGGCTATCGAAGGCAAGAAACGTCCACCGCCCAGGAGAGGAGTGTAAAAAAGGTTCTTGGTGAGAGATGATAGCAGGGAAAAGGCAGGACCGTTGGGCAAGTGACTCAACGTGCCTGATGGTGAGAGGGCCGACGCGTGATTGCAAAAAACTCAAGTTCAATTTTGAAAAGCGAAGATGAATCGAGCGGTTGAACCACCGTTCGGTTCGATAAAAAGGTCACTTGGTCCAACTGGATGCCCCTGGGGAAAGACAAAAAGTGCTGTAAGTTAATCAAGACTGGAGGGGAACGCTGGGGGGTGGGGTCATGAGCGAAGCGAGTAAGAATCCTCATCAGAGAGAAACGTAAAGGGATAGTACAAAAGCCTGGTGGACCCAAGGGGAGTTTAAAGAGGAAAGTAGATGCTCTCTTGAAGCGAGATCCTAGTCGAGGAACCGGGGGAAATCTCCGAATGAAGATAGGGGGAATGTGAAGGAGACACCCGGATCTTTAACCACACTATCTCTACAAATCAAGACGGGTCAACAGGCGGGAATCCACGAATTGGGTCCCCATGACTCAGCTATGATTAAGATTCCACCGATCTGGTCGAACAAGTAGTAGTCAAGGGGAGGAGAGGAGAAAGGAAACTTTTACAAGAAGGAACGAGAACTAAGGATCAACCGAAAAAGGAGGCTCGGCTGGGTTGGAAAAGAGGAAGAAGAAGGGTTGAGGGGGGGGGCATAATCAGCGATCAAGACATCAACCAAAATGAGAGACGAGGAGAGAGCCATCTGGGGATTGGTCAATTGCTATAAACAGCGAGGAACATCGGTTAAGCAAGGGAAGACTGCGATTGTTATGGGGGCGATGCTGGGGGTCCCTTCTCTGTGTAGACGGTGGAGTGAAGCCGCTACCAAGCGCGATACTAACCTTCGATACTTAATGAAGTAGAAAGCGAGAAAAAAATAATAAAAGGATAAAGTAACCTCATTACTCGTGCCGTAGGATTAAGGAACGCCTAGCAAACTTTGGCTGAAGAAGTAGAAGGGACAGGGAATAGAGAGGAACATTCTATTCTCTGCTACGCTGGAGGCCTCGGGTAATTGAAAAAAAAAGAGGGTGGAAGGGGAGCACAAGGAAGTTAAAATCACCCGTAATCTCGTCCTCCTGTACCGATTCAAAGGCAGATTCACCATAATCTCAAACAGGGGGGAAAGAACCGGAGACAGGGGGGAAAAGAAATCATAGTCTTTTATTTGTTGTGCAAGAAAACAAAAGAGGGAATATTGTGCACCGCGTTCAGAAAGTGGCGTCGCCCAATGGGGCGGTTCCACGCAGAGGAGATACAAGGAAGAAGGCTAAGAACAATGCTGGGGGCATAGGTGGACGGAAGAGAGAGTTTTAAGAAGGCAAGGGACGGATACGCCGGAACTTGTAGGAGAGTCACGAGGGGGGAATTCTAGAAGGACGGAGGCTAATTCGAATAAAACTCTCTTGCCTCTCGTCTAAATCCATCTGACTATGAAAAAGGAGCTGAAAACAAATACTCAGAAGTTGGTCAAAATGGAAAGAATATTGGCAGGTCGGTAGTGATATATAGATCTTTAGGTTTGTGTCAGTACTCTAATATCTCCTTAAAAAAAAGAAGTGATATTCGGCCGTTTGGGCGATTTGTGAGGAGTTGCGAATCTTGGGGGTTTCGATTGATCTCAATAATCTCACAACACTTGAGTATGAGGATATCGAGATGAGCTCCTAGACACGGTGTAACACTAATTTGATCGATCCGGAAACCCGCAACAGCAACGTTCAATTTCGACAGCCTTAGGTCACTAACCAGGGAACAAGGGGTATAGGGTCTCTCGTCAATGTCGAGGACTCACAATGATTGAAACTGTTAACTAGATCGCTTTGGAAATTTTGCGCAAGAGAAAGACTGGGTTAATAGAGAAGAGTAATTGATCTGTAATAAGCGCAATAAGGGGTCACTGACTACGCGTTGATGCTAAGGAGATTAATGAACCTCTGCACTGGGGACTATGCACGAGTAATGGTTTAGATAAACGAAGAGGGAAAGCATGGGGAGTCGATGAGGGCAAGTTTCTGGCTTGGCATAACGAGTTGTCAGGGTTTTTAAATAGGGACAGAAAAATAGGTGCAAAGGGGGGGGTTTGCGTAATATCAACCTACGAAAATTGATCGGGGCCAAGGAGATCTCCTATGTTTGAGGGCGCGGATATTAATTATTGGGAATAGGGAGAAGAACTGCGGCAGGAACGGCAGAACGGGTATGATTAGAAAACCCTGGTTGGGTTGGAGGAAGGGGAGTATCTATAGACTAGTATTGATCATAATGGGTCGCAGGGAGGATCGATTCTTCTGAACGGGGAACTGTGTACTCGGACTTTCATTCATGAGAAATTCCGAGAAAAAGGAAAAGACGCTTATTTCAAAAGAGGAAAGAATTGGGGTGGATTGCTACGAGCAGTAAGACGAGTGCAGTTGTTGAACGCTGGGGGCCAAAAATTTCAACCTCGAAGGTGCAATCGAAAAAGAGTCTGATACTAGATAGGGAACTCGTCTCTCATTTGAAATGCAAACCCACGCTTCCTCGTGCTTGAGTTGGGAAAGGAAAGGGTAAGTCAGAAAGTAGTAACTCAAGAACAACTACTTGAATGAAAAATGGGATGGTTGGGACGAGCTGGAAATCTTTGGGGGGGGTGACTGTCGTCAATACAAAAGGAGGAAAGATCTACGAGAAAGAGTGCGGCGTGCTGTTGATAAATGGCTGCTCTGGAAGAAGATATAGAGGTGCTTTTCAGCACCGAGATGGTTAGAAGGAATCTATGGAGGAAAGGGAGGCCCTGAGAGGAAAGACGATTCGCTGCTGGGGGCGCGTTGCGCTAATGAACGAATATACGATGCGCGTTAAGCACAATGCGGGAGCGGTAGGTCTGGGTACTTATTTCTCTTCGGAAACTTAGGACTCTTAAAACATTCAGGATTCAGACAATCGCAAAGGGAAAAACGATGGATGGACACAATCGAAGCATTTAGGGTCACCGTAAGGTTGAAGACGTGGCGTCCCGCGTCGAGGGGAAAAGGGAAAAATCACGCAAGTTTGTTTAACCTGCATCGGAACAGTGGGGGCAATGGCGAAAGGTGAAAAAAAGAACCGCGTCAGGTCGATCAACGGAAAAGAGCTGGATGAACAAGGAAACAAGGCCTGGAAGAATAATCTCTAACACATATCTTCGACTGTGTAAAAAAGAAGGGGGGGGGGGGGGGGTTTGCAAAGGGAGGAAAGGCGAATAGGGAGGTAGGGACTACGCGCTGGTCTGGGAAATCGAAGTCGAATCGAATAGGGCGAACTTGGGTCATGTTGGTGGTGAGTCAAGTGGGCGGCGATTTTAGAGAAGAGCAGATAAGTCGGTCCCGCGCCTTAGGGAGGCTGAGTTTGTGGAGAGTCACCTAGCGTGATGTTCGGAAGGGGCGGGTTGACGAGTTGTATCTGTAGGAGTCGCTTTATCTGGCACGGGTGCAGGGTTCGCAGGAGGAAGGAGTCTCAATCGCTGTGAGCTAATTCTCGCCGGAAAAAAAAAAAAAAAAAAAACTAGAGGAAAAAGTGTTAGGAGGTGGGAAGGGACATATATCTTGTACAATACTGATGAGGGGTAGGAAAATGTCGGGGGGGGGATGCGTCGTTTATATAGGGAAGATCGATCCGTCATGTGTTGATCATGCAGGCTGCGAAGAGGATTTCAGAGCGAGGATGGGGGGATTTGTCCTCCTTCAAAGAGGGGCTGCTGGGGTAGATAAGCGCTCGACTGCGATTGAACTGGGTTTATCAATCAGAATTAAATCAGGGGGGAGACGCGCAAGTGCTCGATTGTTCCCAGGGGGGGAAATGCCCTCAAGATGAGGAGACTGGAAGTCAGCCTCCTTTCACAGATTTGGGCAAGAGGTGGTACAACTCGAAAATAGGGGGATCTGTGCGCATATGTAGGAGGATAGGATTCCAGTACATTGATCACAAGACAGAGAGTAATCCTAGAGTGAAGAAAGTCTACTCTCTATTATCATTCGAAAGGCCTGTAGGAAACAACTAAGTGGCTGATCATTACCTCTTAGATCGGGGAGATCAAAAGGGAGAAGTTTCGGGGAAAAGGGAAATTTTGCATCAGCGGAAGATTGGAACGCGATCCGCTGTGGGGGGGCGAAGGTAAAATAGAGATGTGGGAGACAGCGATCACGGGCACAGCAACCTAAAGAATCTGAGGGAGGTCATCGTTGTATTGAAGTATGAAAGGGTGGGCTTAAGCACTTTGGGTCTAAAGGGGAGAATACTTGTGAAAGGAAGATAACATAAAAGGCTTCGACGACGATTTTTGAACTTGCCCTACGAGAAGAAGAATGGGGGTACAGAAAAAGAGGGGAACGAGAGTTATGCCGGGGGACGGGGGCAAACTATACGATATCCACGAGCGCACGTGTTTAAACTCGTTTAGATTGGATCTTCGCCAACAACAACGGAAAATTGGGGTAGGAGATTCAAGATCAAGGAAAACTCTCGAGGGCGCTTCTCTAGTCACCAGCCCCGGAGCGGGTCATAGTGACACTGAGGGCACAGACGGGAAGGGGAGATGCTCGGGGTCAAAATCCGAGTGGTACTGCGTGAGTTAGCTTTGAAAGAGAAAAGGTGTTCTAGGGAAAGGCGAAGTCGAGGTTACAGCACGCTCTCACATTAACAGATTTCGTTCACCATAGAAAAACGGAACAAAGAATTAAAAATAAGAGAAAGAGCTGGACTGGTCTGTGGAGGGAGAATAGCAAGCGCGGTGGGATTGGAAAAGACAAAAGAAAAGAGGGGGTTGTAAAGAAGAACGGTGTTACTGGGTACGCCCTAAAAATACACGCCTAAGGGGGGGGGGATGATAAAGCGGGCATAGGCCGCACGCTTCCGCAATAGGCTGTGTCCACAGAGCGTCTGTGGCCCCTGGAACAGGGGGTACTGTGAGGAGAAGCGGAGTCAGGTTGGGATGGGTTTAAAAAGTGCATGTACGGGTATTGACGGTACGGAAGTACCAATTGTCGGGCCACAAAACGAAGTACGCTACGTTGGTGAGGTGGGAAAGAAAGCATATTAGCTGAACGAGATCTATTTGGCATGGGTCGGATAAAAGCGCTAACGGAGAAATAGATGGAGTTGTCACTTTCAGGGAATTGAAGCTACAGACGCAGTGAATAGGAGTTCTCTCGGTCTACGGCAAGTATCCGGCTGCGGCACTCTTCTAGGAAAGGCGGGTAAAATAAAAGGGAAGGCAAAAGCAACCAAAAGGAGCAAGTCCCAAAGACTGAGAGAAAGGATGGGGAAGACTAAAGAATACTTCTTTACGGTCCACATCCCAATCAAATCGGTCATCAGGATTATTCTTAGGGGACCAAGTGGGATAAGAAAAAAGAAATCCAGATCCCATATTTTGTCCCAACGTACGAAGGAAGAATCACATAAAAAAATGGTTGCCGTTAGCCGGCCAATAGAAAAGTCAGCCACCTTGGAGACATCATGGAGTGCAAGAAGAAACGGTCTTGACAGAGGTTCAACAGCTGCACGCGAAGAGGGGGGGCAACGTGATCCCAAACATCAGGGGATGGTGGGAGATGTCCTTAAAAACGGACAGGTTCATTGACGCATGACGCCTGCGAGACAACAGAACTGATCATTCACTCAACTAAGAGGACCGTAACGACGCGGTATTCTGGCGCTGGAAAAGTGGACGGGGATGGAGGAGTCACAAAGAAGGGCTATTTCAAATCCATGCACGTAAAACCTTGATGGCTCAGATCCTAAAAAGGCATAACCACCCCTTCTTTTGAACGGGGTCGAAGGGGCGATAACGTCGGGGATCACTTTAAGTTGTTCAGGTATCGAACAAATCGACAAGGGTTTTGGGTAGCGGCCGCGTTTCTGATGCCAGTAGAGGACGGGAGGGCAGTTGGGTGGACAAGCATCCGCGGAGGAGAGTATCCCACACACGGAGAGGGTATCGGAAACCGACTTGAGGACGGAGGAGGTAAATGCCGTTGAGGTAACATGATTTATGATCAAGAGGGGATAGGGCAAAGGGTTGTGAAGGAATGACATGAAAGGTAATGGTCCGCTACTCCCTCTCAGGAAGGGAAACTTTACTTAACGCTCGGGGACCAAATCCTCGTCCAGCCCAGTTTCATATGCTTAGAGCGAGAATGGAGAGTGGGGGGAAGACAACTATGCCAAACCCGGGGGAGTCGCCCTATGAGAGGGAAGGGGGGGGGTGGGACTCAAAGTGAATCTTGGTCACCTCTCAATCGCTCTGAAAAAAAAAGGAGCAGATAGGAGATTACCATCGTAATACAAAAATTTTACCCAACGCGCAGAGACTTCCGATGCTAGATGTCCAATTGGTTGAAGAATTAGAGCCAGACACGGGGAAAAAGGCAATCTCAGCCGAAAGAGCGAGAGGGATCCACACATTCTCAAGCTCTTCAATCCGGAAGGATAAAAGAGTGGGAAGTAGAGAACACTAACCAAGAGTGCAAAAGAGAAAAGCGGCCCGCGAGTGTCAATAGGGGGGATAAAAGAGTTAAAGATGACATTCAGAGTTGAGGGTTTTTCGTCGTTAAACCTTCAGGGTTGCGAAGGCTCCAGCTCGAAAAATCGAAAATGGGGAAACGAGAGAGTATGCAAGAGCCAGAACTAAATCCTTAATAACTGCCGGCTATGAGAGTGACGGAAAGGGGGGTGGACGTAAGGTAGCAACTGCGGAAAAGGAAGGTCTCCGGGGTACCAACCTCCGAAAAAGCAGACAAGGTACGGGGTATCCCTGGGAAAGTGCTCCAAAATAAAAACGCATTTGGATCAAACGAGGAGCGTTCTTAGACCTGCTAGAATGAAACAGCGATGGTTCTTTCCGCTTGCTCCCCGGGCGGCTTTACATCCTCTGCGCTGGGGTCTGGAAGAGAGGGCCCTGGGAACTTGTTAGTTCCCGGGTTAGACACGGAATTTACCTCAGTTCTGTTTCCTCGTAGGTGGTTCTTAGAGGAGGGAAAACATCAGGACCCTCTTCGTGTGGGCAAAGAAAGAGATCAAAAATCTTTCATTGTTTTTGGGAAAAACGGTTTAAAAGAGTTATGACTAGTTCAAAGCAAAAATTACCCAACGCTTTCATGTGTCGGGAAAAAAGGGGAGGGGAAAGGGGGGAAGGTCCATAAATTCTATGAGGTTTCGAAAATCTATCGGCGCCAGATCAAAGTTGCGAGGGGACAGAAGATCTCAAAAAAATTGTCCGTGAGGAGCCGCTGCTCAATGAAAGCGGGAGAGGGCGACCAATCATTACTAGAATCTCTGTCGTGAAAGGGCGAAGTCGCCATTTTGTCTCAATCTCCGGGGAGGATTCGATGAGGAAGGGAGATCTGGGGGGGGATCGAAGTTTCCGGGGAGGTCTAAGCGCTAATACGAAAAGTTGCAGTGGAGTAGCTGCATACTTATTTTGCTCTTATTGGTCGGATATAGGTTTCAAGAACAGGGCCGAAGGTGGAATGGGGACTGGGGGGGTGAGGGTGGGGGAAGATCGTCCCAGTGGGGGATACGGGGCCGGGAGCTTGTGCATTGTGAGGATTGAAGCTCGGTGGAGGGGGAGGGGGGAGAAAGGAGCGGGGGGAGGAATAGTAGGAGTGTGAAGATGGGTGGTTTACAGAGTGGGTAAAGAGAAGTATCGAGAAAAAAGGGGAGGAGGAGAGTATGTGCATCTCAAAAACGTGGCGAAGACTTGTGAGCGTCAAATAGGCGAAAACGCCGAGAATACACCGTCATAGCGTCAGAGGGAGGAAGAATATAACTATTCAAAACGATGGGAAAAAAGTAAATTCGATTAGACAATTGAGGAGGAGGGGGAACTTTTACGGAATAAGGCCTTTATTCGGGCGGCGAGTCAACGCGTGAACCAGATCAAAAAGAGTATACGGACGACACGAGAAGTATTTCGTGAGGTCGTCCCCTAGGGAAAGTGGAGGAGAAAAAAGATGGGCAATGTCAGATTGCAGAAACGCTAATCCGTGGTGTTCTCACGAAAGAAGGGGAACGTCTTCATTTGAGGGAGGAACGTTCGTAAACGGCAAAAAATCAGCGCGTTGTCCCTTTGCGAATGATCAATTTCTATTGAAAGAAGTGTGGGGGGGGGGGATCGGGGGGTTATGAACTAACAACACAACAATGACAGAGACTGTGTGGTGCTCTCAACCTCGGGGGCTCCGCTTCTTACGAAGGAAATGAAAAGGAAAGAGGCAGGTTTTGCCTCATTCGAAGAACGGCGGATGCCGAGGCGAGGTCTTTTAAGCCCGCTAAGAACGGGTTTGGTGATTAGAGGTGAGGATCCGCAGTGCCATATGGGGAGCAGAATCATGGGCGTGTCCCGGCTCATGAGGCGGAGGAGGGAAGCGGTTTCTAGGGTTTCGTTACATCCGCGGCACGAAATTCGGAACCCTGACGCCTGCTTTTAGGATGGAGTGGTGGTGGGAATTGGTCAGACTACTGTGAAGAGGGAGCTTAAAATGTTTTCTCGGAGGGGCGTCAGAGAAGGAGGCAAAAAAAGCTGGGGACGATACAACATAAAGCTTTGCTTCGCTAGGAAACGGGGAGACGTCTCGCATTTAACAAGCATCCGCGCCGGAGGGGTGCAGCTTGGGGAGGGGTGATTCAAGAGGTACCAGGTGCGCACACGCTGGCCTTAAAGTGTGGAGTTGTCTCGCTGGAGGGTAGGGGAGGTTGTAAGGGATGGGACGATGAATAAAAACAAAGGGTTATCCTATACATCAAGACGCATCGTCAGTCGAAAATGGCGTTGGGGGAGGCTGCACGATTGGAAGGAGGAGCCGTGGACTTGTCATGCGAGGGGAGAGGAAGAAACGCGAAGGATCCTCCGCTTGAGGGGAAGGGAGGTTGAGGTAGCGCTTTGCGCCACGATTAGAATGAGGTGACTCGGCAATGATCGGAAGGAAGGGTGTGGAAATCTTTACTATGCTCAAAAAAATGAGCCTGTATGCTTACAGAGCTGTCATGAAGAATAAATCTAGATCATCTGGCAACGGGTTGATCACATTTTTGGAAAAAGAGCTTAGGGCAACAGTGCTCGGGGGACGCAAAACGCGCGGGGGGGAACGGATCGATATTCCCAGGGTTTTTACCAAGCATTTCGGAAGTGAAGCCGAAAGAAAATGGGCGCGGACGACAGAACTTTCTTTCTCAGCCAAGGGAAATTCAGGAAGAAATCAGCGAAACATCTCTAACCGTGTTGGAAAAAACAGATGGTTCGAAGGTCTGTAACTAGGAAAAGTGAGAGTGGGATCCGGAATTAGTTAAATGAATCAGATCGAAGCAGGCAATCTTGGCGGCTTCCAGGGGAGTCTATGGGAGAGAAGGAGAGATGGAGGTCTCACCTCATCTCGGGCAGCGGCGGGAAAGTCTTTGGGGAAGGAAAAAAAGAAAGAGAAAAAGCGCTTAAGTCTTTCACGGGACGGGGGTAAACGTTGGAAGACATGGGTAATCCGCTTTACGAAGCGGGGAAAGGAAAAAGGAAGTGCATGGGACTGAACAGGACTGGAGATGGTCGTAAAAATCAGCCGGGTCTCTTCGCGGTTGACCGTCAAAGAGAGTGGAAAAGGATGAATGCGAGGGGCGTTTAAAAATGGGCGATCAAGGGTTCCTTTGGGGGATTCCCTTCCAGCGAGGGAAAAAAGCAACGGAGAGGAGCTTAGATCACATTCTGTCGGGTGGGACGAAGCCGCTTTTCAAGGGTCTAAAAAAAACGAACTGGGGTGGGTACCTACTCGTCTGTGGGGGAGGAGGGGGAAAATGAGGAGAAAAAAAAAGTAGAACTCTAAAGTTTCTCAAACGGAGAGAACGAAAACGGGAGCGAGGGCGCCTTTGACTGTGTATGTGCAGGGAAATTTAACAAATCAAGGGAGAACGGATTGAGGATCAAGGGGGGACTAGGACTGTATCCATAAATGGGCAGAGAGGTCAAGTAGACTTGTGACAAACGCTCACACTGGGGGGTTATAAGCAGCAGCTGTTCCAGACATTCCAAGAACGGAGTGGCACCAGAAACAACAAAAAGTGCTCTATAAAAGCGCCTCTAAAGAGTATCATTGCTCTGGTATCTTGAAGTGGTAACTATCTAAAGGGGGTGGGGGGGGCAAAGACTAGAAAATTGGGATAGTTGGGTGCGCGGTAAACAAAGAGAAGGAAACCGATCAAGGCGGTGCTGTCACCAAAGAGGGAAGTTGGGGGAGAAAGAGGGAAAATCAACACCTAACACAAGGGCTTAGTTGTTAAGGTGTGGGGAAAGCGTAGCGTGCAGGAAAAAACGTTGGGACATGCACTTTGAAAAAAAGAATTGGGAATGGAGAAAAAAAAAAGAAACGGATCCGATTTGGGTTACCGTCACGCTTCGCTATATGGAAGTGCGGTGAGCCTCCATGACTACCTTTACTATTTGAGGGGGTGGGGCGGCAAACGGGGGAGAAGAGAGGAAGCACGAGCGAAGGATGATTGGAAACTCTTTGATATTTCA
>Ga0179591_1232863_pt1 | contig 12013 bp, 16 predicted proteins | sample CZOMad2_1_08_16f_FD_182891 | JGI IMG/M metagenome (GOLD analysis project Ga0179591, IMG submission 182891) | Vadose zone soil fungal communities from Angelo Coast Range Reserve, California, USA - CZOMad2_1_08_16fungal (PacBio error correction) | ecosystem: Environmental > Terrestrial > Soil >...
GGTACCAAAGAGCACCTTCAAAAGGGAAAAATTAAAAAAAAAAAGGGAGATGGCACCAATCCGGCGGAATAGAGCCTGAAGGCAAGCTTCCCAAAAAAAGGATCGCTTTTCACTTTCATGTATTAGAATTATTGCACCTGTGAAATCAACAGAGAACTGTTCTTACACGATGGCGGGGGGAAGAAAGAATCAACAGAAAGCAGGATCTTCAGACCAAAAAACAACACTTGGACTTCCCAAAGGCGGATGAGGAGGGGGAACCCTCGAAAAATCTACCACCCTCAATGAAAGGGGAGTACGAACCTTCTCGACCATCATGGGAGGATTGGAGTAAAGGGATTACCCGGCTAGGAACATTGAGAATGCGCTGTATGAAAAAGAAAGAGGTTATCCTCAAATCTCGTTTTTGACTCGAAAAAGTCAGTGTGGTTCAAGGGATCGGCAATCTTGCAATGAACAATAAGTCGCGAAAATTTGTCTTCGAGGGTTCGGGCAATGGAAAAAAAACACAATCAGGAAAAAGGTCGATTACAGTTCCACAAGGGGGCAGCGACCAATCGCAAGCTGTTTGCAAGGGCCATGAGAGGAACCGAGAAAGGGCGGTGCCAACAAGTCGCACCTCCGCGCTTTCAAGTGGCCTCGAGATAAGGGGGAAGGAACAAGGGACGCCCGAATGCAGTAACATCGGAGGCAAAGATGGAGTTACGAAGAGACTCTTACAGGAAAAAACTCAACGGCTGGAGGAACGCGGCCCAAGGAAGTCCAGAGGGCTCCACTACTCTGGATTGAAAAAGAACCCAAGTGTAATAAAATGCTGCCTGGCCTGCCCTGCTGCATTGAGACATCAAGACGCTCACGCTGACCTGGGGGCGCAAAAAAAGGAGGATGCGTGGTGGCCGCGATTTGTTACGGATAGCTCGACTACATAGAGAATCGAACAAGCGCTGGGAAACCGAAAAGAAGGACAGAAGCACGCAGCTTCACGAGAAAGTGGAAGTCTAAGAAAGCAGACAGGAGACAGGACGACAGCACCGCTGACGGCTAACTGGGGGAAAACTGAAAGTCACATGTCTAAAAGAATAGGTTCTTGGGAACAGGGAAAGGAGGTAATGGGAGAGGTATCCCGAACGTGGAGTGGAGGGCGAAAGAGAAGAACGGGCAATCCATCTTGGGCTCCCAGTCTCCATGGGATGACCTACGAAGAGACCTGAGAGAAGGAGGAAGAAGTGTAATTCCTCTGTTTACAGAGACATTGCATTCCAGCATGAATGAAAAAAGATCGGCGCCGAAGACGAGGAAAAAAACCGGGGCTGTACTCCAATGCCGGGGATCTGGGGCTTGGAAGGGTGGGAAAAATGAGTACGAAACGACCGAATGTAACTTCGCGAAAGAAAGTGGGGAGAGGGACCCGAAAGACTTGCCGGCAGACAACCGAACGAGGGCTGGGGCAGCACACCGCCGAACTTTAAGCCTTCATGAAAAGGGAAGGAAAAGGGGGGAAAGACAGTCCGTGCCGAAAAAAAAGCACTCAAAAAGTCCAGGGATCGGAAGAGTACTCCAAGAACGCATACCTGAGAAGCTTCGTGGGTCCGCGGCTACGATTTGAAAAGCTGAGGTAGTAAAAAAGCATGAACCTCCCCATTGGAAGGGAGAGGGAGAGCGGGGGGGCGGAGTATGTCCGGATTTTTTGCGACCAACAGTTGGAAAATCTTGACGTTGTCCGAACAGGTAAGAAAAGCACGTAGTGGGAAATGAGTTTCCAGTATAAAACGGGAAAGAGAACGAATGAAAAAAAGTTGTGAAGAGGTTAGGGGGACGAGAGAAGGCAGGGGTTATATTCACACTCGCAGCCGGCGGTCCCCAACGGGGCCGCAGAGGAGGGGGAAGGTTGAACAAGAAAGTACTACCAGATCAAGCATGTTGGGGAATGGCGTGGGCTGGGGAGAGTCAAAAGCGGATCAAAAGGGATGGCCAAAACTGAAAGTCCAACTCTCGTTTCGATGTCGGAAGAAAAAAAATAAGTGAAGAAAGCTGCGGCGCGACAGAGGGACGCAGTGCACGAAGCCTTGGGGACTTTTAGCTGGACGATCATGCGTCCATCGGAAGCGGCAGGGGCCAGGGGGGCGTGGGTGGCGCGGACAAGGAAAAGCTTCATGGGAATGGTAAGTCTCAAGTGAATACGACGAGCAATGGAGAACAGGCCAAAAGCGAGAAGACAAATTCCCAGAGTGGAGTCTAATTTTTAAGGAAAAAGGTACAAAGATTTTGGCATCTAGGCGGGACCAGTTTCTGCTGGCCTAAAAGGTGGCCACTGCTGCACAGGGATTATTGCCGGTCGGATGAGGAAATGGCGAAAGAATCGCTGAGAAAGTTGAGGTATTGAGGAGATAGTGTTGAATGGGGATGCGATCACGATGCTCGTGAAGGGGGGTTGGGCGGAGGCATGTCCTGAATAGACCGATGAAAGAAGGGGAGGGCCTGAACAAGGGCTATTCATTTGTTCGCATGGCGTTGAGGGTCGTCAGGAGGTGTGGTCGGAGCTGGAAACACCGTGATAGGCTCAACTGGGAGGAAGGACAAGAAAGGGGGATTCGGGGTCCAGAAAAGGGAAGTTCTAGGATGTCTGCGAGAGCGAAATAATCCCGGAACTGAAAGCCGCCTAGGAGAGCAAAAACGGCGATATGAAAAAAAACAAAAAAAAGGGAACAGCGAAGGAGAAAGCGGCAGAGCCGTCAACGACAGCGCTTGAGGTTCGCTCATGAAAAATTGGTTGCTCAACGCACTGAGACTACGTTAATTGATACCAAAATAAAGTGGGGGGAAATTGCGAAGAAGGAGGCAAAGAAAAAAAAAGGTCCGTCTCAGGCGGCGACATAACCAGCTTTTCACTTCACCTATTGTGATGGGGGCAGGAGAACAGGGGAAGGAGAGCTTCCGAAAAACTATTCAGGGCATCCAAGGTCATAGAGGATCGTACAAAAAGGGGCGGAAATGATCCAACAACAAACGAGGATAGGAAAGAGAGATTTTCCGCACATGGGCGGCCGGACGCGTACTCTACGCTAACTCGGACGGGAATCGGGACAATTACATCGATGGGGAACAAATGGGAATAAAAGGGCGATGGCCACGGTGAAAGGCCATAAAAAGAATTGCAGCTTGTTTACTGGGAGAGCGGCCGCATCAGCGCTACTTAGAACAAATTCCAAAACGTCTGGGGTCCTCCCTGAACGACAGTGTGACATTTATCGCCGGGGGGTGACCATTTGAAAACCTAACGCGAAAAGACCGTGACGAAAGCTCGCCTCTCACCCACAAGTGTCTTTCACGAAGGACTATACACCTGTGGGAAGGAAATCTATAGGACGTCCGATAGAAGGAAGGATGCGCAGAAACCTCCAGACGGACACCGGCCAAAGGGAACAGAAGGACCTCAGGGGCAGGGGCTACTACTACTCACCACGAGAGCAGACAGAAAAAGGAAAACAGGATCTTTAAAGAAAGAAACCACGCACAGGGGCGACCTCACGTCACAAGACAACTGCAAACCAAGCACCTCTGGCTGAAAAACGGCCCGACCGGAAGCGGGTCTAGCAGCGCATAAAACAACGGACAATGCGTGGGGGGGGGGGGGAGTGACACCAGGACAAAAAAAAGCGAGCATCGGTGGGGATCGGGTCCAAACCACATCAATATTACAATGAAGAAAAAGAGCATCGATCAAATCGTAAGGGAGAAGGAGAAGAAATCATCAGAGAGGGAAACAACTGAAGTCGGGACAGCATAAACTCGGTACGAAAAGTGCAAACGATACCTCAAGGAAGAAAAATTTCAGGAAGGAAAAGAAGGGGGAATGTCAAAGAGACCGGACGGCGTGTATCTCTACGGCCGGAGGTTTTAACTGGCGCTTCCAACCTTTTCCGCAGAGAACATGAAGGAAAAGCAAATAGAGCTAAGGAAAAAAAAACAGGTAAGAAAAGAAGGCGGACTCGAAATGATCGATAAAGAACCGTCAAAGGATAAGGCCCTCCGGCGTCGAGGGAGAGCCGAGGGTACGAAAGTGCTATTTGGGAAGGCGAAGGAAGAGCTGCGGAACTGCGCAGTGAAAGATACCGCGCTGAAAACGTAAAATCAAGGGCTGTGACTATACCAGGGGGGTACGAAAATAAAAGAGCTACTGAAAGAGGGAAAGAGAGGAGGGGGGGGGGGAAATACACCGACCGAGAGCGGGCGTGAAATTCACCGACCAATCGTTGGCAAGCCAATATACCGGAGACAAGACTCTCCTACAGAGGAAAAAAAAACCAGAACTGAGGCTGGAAGGGAGCTACTGGACTGGGAAGGTCGACTAGCACCGAGGAAAAATTTAAAGAAGCCGTTCGTACCACCGATATGATGGAATAAAGTGGTGAACAACTCGAGAAAAAGGAGATCTGAATCTTCGACCAAACTCTACACTGGTGGTGAGAAGGGAGTGGAGGGTGGGAAAAGGAAAAGAAAAAGGTAGCCGCCCCGCATAAACTTCTTCACGTCTAGTAAGGGACTTGGAGTCCTGACGCCGCTACAGGAAAGGGGGTAGGAAAAAAAGAAGGGAACCAAGAAAACTTCAAGGAAAAGATCTGCACTCCCGCGTGGCGAAAAGACTATCGAGGGAGGGGGGGGACTACCTAAAAAGAGACTTTTTCTTCTCTCCTGAGATAAAAGCCGGAAATAAGAAGAACCGTGTAGCGGGTACTTAGTCAGGGTCGGTATATGAAAACGAAAAAAGACAAAGAAAAGAAGACACTTCCACGGTTTTGCCGACAACGACTCGAAAGAAACTTTGGAAATGGGGCTACTTAACTTCTACTTGATTTTACAAAACGGCACCTGAGAAAACTAGTCCTTTCAGAAGACCTGGGAGAGAAACAAATCGGAAAGGGAAAAAAAAAAAGACAGTATGCATAGTAAAGGTTTTCTCATCTTGCTCTTCTCCTCAACCCACGGGTCGGCGGTGAAGCCGAGCCACCGAAAAGATGAAAAAAAAACCGATGTATTAAAGTCGGGAGTGGAAGAGACACACGAGAGAAAAGGACCGTCTTTCGGCTCTCCGGCGGCGCTTCTCCAGCTTAAATGCCGAGGGGACGCGGCATTAGGGTGGTGCAGGATGCGGGTGGCCGGGGTTTGTAAAGTCATAAGATCTCAACAAAAAAGAGGAGGAGGAAGAGATTTAAAAAAGAGCGGGGAAAAAGAAGCATCCTCCCAATTGCCCACGTACAAGGTTGCGGTGAGCATGCTTGAATCGGTCTAGAAAGCGCAGCAGGAAACGAAAGAAAACGGAAATCGGACCTGCTACGGGGAGCAAATCCGGCAAACAAAATCATTGGAAAAAGGGGAGAAAAAAGGACATTAGGACGGAAGAGGGGAGGGGAGCGATCCGTGGGGGTCGGATGAAACACTATTCGGATCCAGATGTGCTCACAGCGGGAACGGGTGGTTTCGGGAACGAATGGGTGAAGATACGCCGAGAGAGCGTCCACAGAGGGGGGGGAAGAAGGGGGGGTTTGGAAGAAAAAAGGGAAAGCTTCCATTCCATAATTTCCGAAAAAGCTAGCCTTCAGGACGACCTCACACCGGAAGCTTTATAACTGACGGTACAGGCTGATGGTCCGGGGTGGTACATAACGCAAAAGCAAAAGAAAGGGGAAAAAGGTCACAAATATTGGGGGAAGGAACTCGAAACCACAAATAGGGAAAGGCACAAACCGTCCGACGAATCGTAGGGGAAAGGAGAAAAAAGAGGCTCCAAGTGGGGAAAGGGAAAGAGGACGTCCAGGGGGAGGCGAGAAGCCACGACCCCCAGCTACTTTGAGGGATGATAAAGCCGTATAGCCGTGGAAAAGCTGCGGTGTGGTCTCTGGAGAATATGTACATCAACAGGGAGAACAACCGCAATCACCAAGGGGGAAAGTAAACGGGAAAAGCGGGGAGGGGAAAGAATCATTCTTGCAAATCAGCAGATTTTGCAAAAAAAATTGAAGGGGATCAAAGATTCGTGGTCAAAAAACCGGGGCACCGTGAAGGAAAAGGAGTTGTAATAAGGAAGAGGGGGGTGGTAGGGGAACAGTAGAAGTATCAGACCGAAGTGAAAGACGGCGAAAATTTGTGGGAAGCTTTTTCCGTGGAAAGGAGGCCGCCAGTTTGCGGCACCCAAACGGTCTTAAGGGCCACAAGCAAGCGCACACGTGGCAAAGGAGAAGATCATACTCAGGGGGGGAATAGCGATGGTACCTTAGATTGCAATGCGAGAAAGAATTGGGAGGGAAACGCAGGTGCTTCACACTGAGAAATCGGATGATGGAACTTTCAGTGCCCAAAAGAAGGAAAAAAAAAGGCAGAGGAAAGAATTCGCGCTCTACATCGACGAAGGCGGTCAACGAAGCCCTTTTTCCGAGCTATCAGGAGAAGAGCGGGGAACAATGTTTCGGGGGGGGGAGAGGAGGGGAAAACTGACTGCTTATTCTTCCAGGGGAGGATAGTGTTCCCGTGAAATAATAGATACAGAAAACGTCCGGTAAAGAAAGACAAATGATCAGGTTAATGTCGAAATCAGGGAGCTGGAAAAAAGGTTCCCTCTTTGGCCAATAGAACGCACCCTTTCTGGGCGCACATTCAGATAATGATGTTTGAAGAAAGGAAAAAAAAGTGGTGAAACATAGCCTGCCAGTAGGGAGGGAGGGAAGAGCGGAAGAGGGGGGTATCTCTCGCACATTGAGAGATTGGTCGGGGGTTTTCTGCTGGGAAACAAGAAGGCTTGGTCCAGAGAGAGGAACAGAGAAGAGGTGCGTCAAAAAAGCGGAAAGGAAGGGGGAGAGGTTGGCGAAGTGGTGGGAAAGACGCAGAAATTTTGGGGGGTACTTAGCTTGTAATATAAGTGTGGCCTTGGGGTATCAGTACTAGATGAAGCAACGGCCAACGAAGAGGACAGGGGGGAACCTTCAGGGTGAAGAGGGTTCGCGATGCTCATCGGGGGCCCAGATAACTTACGTGACGAGAATGAATGTCGACAGCCCAGGTTGGGGTAGACCCAGCGCTGGGAGTAAGGAAAGCTTCCCAAAAACGGCGGGAAATTATGCGCTGAGTTGTGTCTCTGGCCATTGGGTGCTGGCATTATGATCCCTGGCGCAAGGAATGAAAAGAGAAATACGTTTTGTGAAGGAAAAAGAAGAAGGGAAGGAAGAAGAGCGCGCATAAAAGGAAAACACCACTTTTCCAACGTCCCGATGGGGGGGGTGACTGGGGTCAGGCAGGGCCCGAGGAAGAGAGTCGCGAAAAAAAAAATCTCTGATGCCTTCCGATTCCAGACGCCGACGTATTCGTAGATGTACAAGAGTAACAAAAAGTGCGGATCTACTCTCAAAAAAAACAAGGGAGACAAAAGAGGGGGGGGCAATTTTAGGTCCTAAAGGAGAAGACTACGACTACGGAACGAAAGGAAAGGGGGCGGCAACGTGTCAAATTAACTATCACGGGCCCGTGGCAAAAGAAAAAAGGAAAAAATTCTGAAGGAAATTGGGTTGCAGTTTAGTGTCGGACGATTCAGAATTGGAGAGAACGCTCTTAGAAGTAAAAAAAGGAGTTGGCTCCAAAAAGGCAGATGGAAGAGAAGGGGAGAACCAAAGGAAGAGCGACAAGAGCCCTCCTTAACCAAACTGGAAAAAAAAAAGAGGGAAGAACATCTCGCCAAAAAAAGGGTGGACTAACTATTTTACGACCAACAAGGAGGAAAGTCAAGCGGCCGGCTATACGGAAAAGATTGGAGAAGATCTCAGCCAGAACGAAATTTACAGCGCACAGGCAAAAAAAAATTATGTAAGGGGGCATTGCGCTCTAACGTGAATCAGAACGAGGAGTTCCATCCGATCAGGAGAAATAAGCTCCAGCGCCGAGACAACAACAAAGGGTCGCCCGAAAACGTCTCATACCGCAAAAATCATCGAAACATCAGGGGAGGTCGTAGGAAAAGGATCTGGGAAGAAAAAGAGGGGGCGAAGGGAAATGCCGGGTTGGGGCTCCCCCCGGCCAATCGGCATCGTTCAGTGGATCTCCTACGTAAAAAGGTGACATAAAGAAGAGAACATCAAATTCCAACGGAAGAGATCTGTTTCGACATCAATTTAGCGGAGGACAAATCGGAAATCGGATCTCCACCTGAGAGGCCAGCAAAAAGGGGGAGGGGAAATGGCAAATCCAAAAGGTCTATACCTGAGGAAGGACTCCACGTTTCGAATACCAACACGCCGGGGGTTGTCCTTCGCGCCGGAAGGGGTCCGGTTCATACTCGTAGGGGGAGGGAAGGAGCTGGCCAAAACGTGCACTCGACGACCCTGGGGAAAAGGGAAGAGATGCCAAATCAACCAACACCTACACGGAAGGGGACTACAAGATCTCGAAAAAAGAGGAGAGTAAGAAGTTACACTCCCTTAGAGGGAAATCCTAGACCGATGTCACGCCTATGCCTATGTCAGCGCAGGGTTAAAGATTTTTGGGGTCAGGCGAAAAAGAAATAACCGGCGAAGCAAGTGTAAGAGAAAGGCAGGATGCAAAAATTCAGTCAAATCTGTATAGCTTGGGACCTATAAGATGGGACCCATGCCCCAAAAAAAAACAGATCGGAAAAAAGATCAGAGTAGAAAGAGTGTCCTTGTGGAGAGGCGCCGTCCTATCTGGGCGAAAGCTTGGGGTGACAGGCCCCTCCAAACTCGGGGTGCAGCCAATTCAAAGGAAGACTAGACCAAAGAGGCCCCACTGATGCTGAAAAATAGGTGATCCTGGAGAAAGGTAACGTGCACCTGGGCGGCCGAATTCAAAAAAATATTTCGGGCACCTGTTCGGAAGAAGAAGAATAAAAAGGTTGGGGGCGACCAAAATCGAGCACCGCAAAAAATCATGATCTCGCCAACGAGCAAAAGGGAATTCAAGGGGGAAGGGATTATGGGCGGTTTGGACTCACTGCGACCAGAGAAGAGCCAAATAAATCTGAATCACGGCTAGGGCCGAGGGGGAGACCCTATGACCTCGACCTCGATGGGGAAAGGAGTGTGAATTACGAGGCACCACCGGGAAGGAATAGTCAAATTGCAAAATTGAGCTTTGTGCAAAGCTCCGAGTGTAGTTACCTACAAGGCGGCGGTTGAGAAAAGAGGAAATCGTACCTTTGTTTTTGAGCGTCTCTTACCGTAGAAGGCGGGGATCACAGAACTACCAGGGGAAAACGCGAAGGGGGAAGCGGCAGGTTTCGTGTATATATCGGAAAAAAAGGGGGCAGGGAAAGAAAGAGAGACTCATTTATGAAAAGGGGGGGGGAAAGGGGAACGCTCGGGAGGGAAGAGGCTTCATGACAGGGACTGGATCCAGTGGGGATGTTCCAAAACAAGAGAAAAGCCGCCACGGCATAGAGAAGAAGGAAGAGAGGAAGAATAGAGCACCAATGGGCGAGGACGCACCCACACGCGTCAACGGAGGGGAACAAAAGAGGAAAGGATGGATTTCCAATCGGAAGAGGAGAGTACCTCACCCCGTGGAGAGGCTCGAAGAGGAAAGGGGGACAAGAAACCGCTTCTCCACCATATAGGAATTTCGATGAAAATGTGTGAATGGGAAGGGGGGGAGAACCAGTCATAGACCTGCTGAAGTGCTTTAGGGAAGAGAAGTTGGGTCTCCATCAAGCTGAGGAAAGAATGAGCGGGCAATTCTGATGTGCGTGGTGGGCCCGGGAGAGGGTTAACGGCATAAGAAAACATTATTGAGGAAAGGATAGGGTATTCCGTAAAGAGCGGAAAAACGAATCAGGGGCCCGCGCAGTACGGGAAGGTAAGAGAAGGTTGAAAACCAGAAAGAAGAAGGAAGAGCATGACCACGGCATCAGGCTTAAGTACCACTTTTTTTTTATCTTGGCACAGAGTGGGAAAGAAGTAGATGTGAGGATGGGGGCCTCTTGTCGGGTGGGGTATGAGAAAATGGGGGGGAGGGAGGGGAGGGAAGACACCTGAATCCATCTGTTCTCCCTGGTTACCTAAGTTCAAAGGGTGGGGTGGAGGTCACGTGGTGTATACTCTGACTTCCATTTCGGACAGGGAGGAGGGGAAGGTGTACGAACTGGAAGTCCCTTCCAGCATTTCTTTAAATACGGCAAATTTCTACGCAAAAAGTAAGCTTTCATAAGGACGAAAAGAGGGCCTGGTGTCAACTATTGAACCGAAGGGGGGAAAAAGTCGGGCCTTTCTTAGGTTTCCGGAGACTTTCATGACCCGAGGCCAAAATTTCCTAGGGCAAAAAAGCAACCCGCAAAGCGATCGGGAGGGGAAGAAGAGACAAAACATCATTGAACGTGAATAGCCGTCCATTTTACCCGGAGTCTCATAAACTCAATCCCAGCGACTTGAAGGGAGTGGGAAATTGAAGAACCGGCCGTAACGGGAGAGAGGAGGGGGGGGACACTACTTATGGTATATCAGTTTCCACCCGCCATAGCCACGAAGAAAAGGGGAAGGCCACGTCGAAGGATGTTTCGAAAGTCTTTGTTTTTGGAAAAAAGTTACGGCATATCTCTTGTTGGGGGGGGAAAGAAAAAAAAGTATAATCGGAGGAGGGGGAGAGGGAAAGGACCAGAAACGTGTCCAAGACCGGGGAAGAGAGAAGGGGTGGGAATGGGGGCAGGGCTGTCAAGAGGGCCGCCTTGATCTGGGGCTTTCCGGAGGGCCTGTCTGTGATTCAAAAAGGAAAAAGCCATGCCTCAAGGCGGTGTTCCCAAAGGAAAGGAAGAGGAGACGCCGATATACAAACTAAGGTTGGGGCTGTCTAGGGGTACATAAGAATGCTTAGATGGTCAAGTTAGAGCCGGAGGGGAAGGGAAAGTGAACAAGCCCGATCCAAGGGAGAGGAAAAAAAAGAGTAAAAAACTGCAGCTACATCCTGCAGCGCGTCGCGAAGCGAATACGGCACCGAAAGAACCGGGTAAGGGTGAAATGGGGACAGAGAGTGCTAACAAAGGTCCTGGCGGCGGGAATGAAAGGTGAGGGGGTGTGGAACTCTCACTTCATTTAACACTATCTTAAAAGGTGAGGACCTTAATACGACAAACACTATAAAAAAGGCCTTAGGAGACAAAATCCCCTGCGGCGTAGTAGGGGAGGCGGGGGTAAGTGGGCTCGATTTACACCTTTGGGTTTGGAATCAGAGTAAACGCACAAGTGCTTCTGAGGGGGAAAGCTAAAGGGAAGGAGGAATGAAGGTTACGGCGAAATTCGGAAGGGAGGCAAAAGAAGAGTGAAGTTATGGGAAGGGGGATGATATCTTGGATAGGGGGTATTTGGTCGTACGAAATAGCTCACGAGGAAGGGGTACGCAGAAAAACTTCATGAGCGCTGTATACAATAGGGAAGGTGCGGCCGTAAAGCCATATTTTAGGATGTGAGGTTCGTCAGGGCAGGACGGGGAGGATCTCGAAGTTTTTACTGGGTATAATATCAGGAGGAAATTGGGTAGTGGATAACGGATTAAAATATCACTTCCCATTGAGGTAAGGACGGGGTCAAACATGCAAGGAGAAAAAATGGGACTCAGAGGGAAGGAGAAGAAGGAAAGGCAAGAGTTAATACTTCCTACTAGGGTCTTAATAGTACCTGGAGAACGGATTCCGGGTTGCTAGATGACGCTTTAAGAGGAGGGGACAAAGTTGCTTACGGAAAATGTTTCGCTCTGAAGGGGGGCGGAAAAACGGCATCACACTGTCGCCACAGCGAATTTGACACCTCGTTTTGAAGGGGGGAAAAGCAGAAAAAAAAGGGATCGATCCTGCGGCTGCCGCGGAACACGGAACAGATGTGCCGGCCATAATGGGGGGGTTTTGTTCAAGAACTTTCCCCGAAAATATAAAGAGGGTCGGACAAGAGGGGAAAAAATCAAGGGAAGTGCATTCCTATTCCACTATAAGATAATGGGCGCGTAGGTCCCGAACCTGGGTTCTAAAAAT